>Ga0326727_10000838_pt1 | contig 121543 bp, 110 predicted proteins | sample MB2enrmetagenome_FD_207643 | JGI IMG/M metagenome (GOLD analysis project Ga0326727, IMG submission 207643) | Lab enriched peat soil microbial communities from McLean, Ithaca, NY, United States - MB29MY | ecosystem: Environmental > Terrestrial > Soil > Wetlands > Peat | place: USA: New York... | reverse complement strand
CAAGGCATAACTGAGGACGGCCAGGCCAATGATGCCCAGCACAAGGGTGTAGAGACGAAGCGAAATCATTGGCAATGCGAGACCTAAACCTTTCAATCTACTTTCAGCATAAGCCGTCAACGCTCCCAGCGCCAAGCGCATTAAGGTGCGTGAGGCAGTGGATAGTGGGATAGTGAATAGTGGATGTGGATCCGGTCACTATCCACTATCCACTTGTTTTTCTACCCGCGCCTTCGATAGTAAATATTGAATTCGAATCCGGGGTTGGGCGGAAAGATTTCAGCAATCTTCCGCAGCCGTTCGGCCATCGGAGCCGGCGCCAGCAGCGGGTAGTCGCGTTCGCGCAAGTCGTAGTAGTCGACGTCGAGATAGAGCGAGAGCAAGTAGATCGAAATTGCATCGGCGAAGCTGGCGGCAAGATAGTCATTCTTGAATTTTTCCGCGTCGGGACCGTGGGCCGTGGCAAACTTGCGTGCCTCCCAGGCATCGAGCGAGGTTTCTCCGCGGACACCGGATTCCACCTGCTGCCAGGCCAGATCGGCGAAATTTTGCGACACGCCGGCGCGTTCGACCAGCGCGTGCCCGACGTTGATGTAGAACTCGAACGCCACCGAAAATTTGTCTTCCATCAAGCGGGTCGAGATGAAGACGCACTGGGCATCGCCCAAGTTCAGGTTGCGATGGCAAACCGCGTTGTCGCTAAGGACGACGTCGTAGCGGTCGGCGATGACGGTGTCGTCACCCTGGGTAACGGTAAGTGGGACGAAGTAGTAGGCCTTGCGGCTGAGGGCGGCGGCCACCGGCACGGGCACGACGGCAATCATGCGGTCGAGATCATTATCGGTAATGGTGATCTCGCCCGAGCGGGCATAGCAGATGCCATTCGGCGCCTGAGAAACCGGGCTATTCTGCACGATCTCCGCGGGGCTGCGGGTGATCGCGGAGGCGGTTTGCGACATGACGGTATTGTAGCGTATGGCCGTACTCAGATCCCCGCTACACTCCGAGCATCTTTCCATTCGGCCTTGAGCGCCAACTCACGGACCCATTTTTCCAGATAGGGGTGATCTAATGACCCCCATCGCACTCTGAGAATTCCCGCCACGTCCTCGATTTGCCTATGCGATTGCGCCAGCTTGGACCATTCAAGTTTGGCGATGATTACATCCTCGGCACTCGCCACAAATAAAGCGAGACCCTGTAGCTTGACCAATTGGCGACGGCGGAACTCCTCTTGGCTGAAGGCACGAGTCTTGCGAATAATCAGATCAATCTTCCAACCAGTTGTCAGGTCAATCACGTTGAACAAAGACTGACGCCGGTGGGCTTCCAGGGCCGCATCCAAGTCCACGTAGTAATCGTCGAGCGAGAGACTTTGGACAAAGGCACGGAGTTGTGCCGGAGTTGCTTCGACCACGAGATCGATGTCTTGGGTTGAGCGCGGGGCACCATAGTAGGCGCTGGCAAACGATCCGGAAAGCATGTAGACGATGCCAGCTTGATCGAGGGCCGCAGTGATTCTCTTGAAGATTGCCGGGACGCTCATCGCAACGGCGCTGGCATTGGCGCCGGCAAGAATGCCAGCCTAAGGAGTTCTCGTGCCACGTGCCCTTCGGTCCAGTCCGGATGCTCTTGCTGGATCCGTCGTTTTGCCAATTCTCGAGCAAACAGACTCATCTCCAGCGCCAGGATGAGGCGCTGTTCCCCTGGCATTGCCCGCTGAATTTGAAGCTGGACCGCTTGCGCCGAAGGGTTGGTGTCACTGATAGGCACGACCAAATGTTACCACGCAGGTGTTCGGCGAAGGACTCAAGCTTGTGTCCGGTCGCGACGATTTTGAGCAATGATGTAGGCTAGAAGCATGGGCAATACAAGTTCGGGCGGGCCGCGCTGGATTGGAATTCCGGTGCGCGCATTTGCGATGACGTTCCTGTTCACTCTGCTGTCCTTCGCGGTCGCGTTGCTGTTGAGCATCATGGGGACGGTGGTGTACTCGCAAGTGAAGCACGTCGCACCCAATCTGACGTTCGCCTACCGGCACATCGCGTTTCCGTTTGCAATCACCGTGGGAGCGATCGTGCTGGTGCTGTCGCTCGGGATGGAAGTTCGGAACTACCGGCAGCGGAAGGCGCTGGAGGGTATCGAGCGGGCGACTTGAAGCATGGCTGAACCAATGACAAACTCGCCCCGGATTGCCATTCCCGTGCCGCATTCGGGCGATCGCGAGTATGCTGAGCGCGCGCTGCGGCAGTATGAAGAAGCGGTGCGTGGGGCCGGCGGAGAGCCGGTGCGGATTGAACTGGGTCTGTCACCGGTCGAAGCGATGAAGCAGATCGAGTGCTGCTACGCGGTTCTGCTGCCGGGCAGCAAGGCGGATCTTGATCCGCAGAAATACGGTGCGAATCGCCACGCGAAAACGGCGCCTGCCGACATTAAACGAGAGATGGTGGACGAGTTGGTGTTGCAGGATGCCTACAACCTGCGCAAGCCCGTGTTGGGGATCTGCTACGGGCTGCAATCGCTGAATGTGTACCGGTCGGGATCGCTGGTTCAGCACATCGAATCTGCGGTCGTCGATTCGGAGATCAATCACAGCGCAGGACGGACGGTGGCGAAGGCGCACACGGTAAGGATTGAGCCGGAATCGCGGCTGGCGGAGATTGTCGGCGCGGAGATGGTGGCAGTAAATTCTTCGCATCACCAGGCGGCGGACGCGGCGGGTGATGGGTTGCGCGTGGTGGCGCGTTGCGCTGAGGACGGAATCATTGAGGCTCTGGAAGGAACCACTCCCGGACATTTTGTGCTGGCGGTGCAATGGCATCCGGAGCGCAGCGTCAACGATGGGCCGGAGGTGGCGGAGTCGGCGAAGGCGATTTTCCGCGCGTTTATCGAGGCGGCTAGAGCGAGGCACGCAGAGTTGGCGGGAGGGCTTAAGTCTGCCAGCACCTAACTGCGTTTCAGTAAGACCGCTACATTCGCAATGGCGGCGTTTTCGGTGCCCATACCTTCCGGCGTTTTGGCTTTGATCCCTACGCAGTCCGCCGGGATTCCGCACAACTTGGCTACGCGTTGGCAAATTGCGCCGGCATGCGGGCCGATTTTTGGAGCGGACAGGATCAGCGTGGAATCCAGGTTTACTAATTTGTAGCCCGCGGCCTTGACGCGCTTCAGCGCCTCGCGCAGAAACAGGGCGGAGTCGGCATTCTTCCATTGCGGGTCGGAAGGCGGAAACAGCGCTCCGATGTCGGGGCCGGCGATGGCGCCCAGGAGCGCGTCGGTGATGGCGTGCAGCAGGACGTCGCCGTCGGAATGGCCTCCGAGTCCTTTATCGTGCGGCAGAATCACCCCACCGATTTTGAGGGGAATGTCGCGCTTGAATTCGTGCGAGTCCCAACCGTAGCCGATGCGCATTTGAGGTTTCACGTCTGTCCTTGTGTGGATAGTGGCTGGTGGTTAGTAGATGTAAAGTCAAGGCACTATCCACTGACCACTATCCACTGCTTTTCAAATAGAACTCGGCCAGTTCCATGTCGGCTGGCGTGGTGATTTTTATATTGCTTGGCGATCCCATTACTACAACTACCGGCAGGCCGGTGCGCTCGATCAAGGAAGCCTCGTCGGTGCCGAGGAAGCCGTCGGTCGCGGCTTCATCAAAGGCTTTCTTCAGGACGCCGTAGCGAAAGCCCTGCGGGGTTTGAGCCATCACGATACTGGCGCGCGGGATAGTGGCTTTGATGAGCGCACCCTCCGCGGTTCGCTCCACCTGTTTCACGGTGTCGACGGCGGGCCAGCCCGCGATGGCGGCTCCATGTTTGTGCGCGGCTTCGACCACATTAACAATGATTTCGGGCGTGACCAACGGACGAACGGCGTCGTGCACCAGGACGATATCTTCGGGTTCGGCCGCGATATGGGCGAGAGCGCTGGCCACCGAATCCTGGCGATGCTCGCCACCTTCGACCATCTGCAAGCGTTTGCTCAGGATTTCCGGGAACTGTTTTTCAAGCTGAGCGCGAAAGCCGGCAATCTCGTCCTGGCGTAGAGCGACGATGATTTCGTAGACGGCAGGGGTGTTGGCGAACTTACGCAGCGTGTGGACAAGAATGGGCACGCCACCCAGTTCTTTGAACTGCTTGGTTGCTTTTTTTCCGGCATTCGCGGCCGAGGGGGGCGCCATGCGCGTGCCCAGTCCGGCTGCAGGAACAATGACAAACACCTTCATAAGGGGGGATCAGTATAGTACAGGGCTCGGGCTTTTTCCCGTAGAGATACGGAGGGAGACGGGGCAAGCCCCGTCTCTACACGGCCCACCTAGTCGCCGACAGGGTCGACTATCGCTGATGTGGGTTTTTTTGCCGGGTCGGGCGGAGGTCCGTTGGCTCCGGCCGCGGTGGGCGCGGCCACCGGAGGCGGCACGGGGGCCTTGGCGTCGTGGCGGCCCGTCCCGCGTTCATCCCACTTGCCAAAGATCATTTTGCCGGCGGTGGTTTGCAGGACCGAAGTCACGGAGATATCGATGGTCTTGCCAATCATCTTGCGCGCATTATCTACGACCACCATGGTGCCGTCATCGAGATAGGCTACGCCCTGGTTGTATTCTTTGCCTTCCTTCAGGATGAATACGCGCATGACTTCGCCGGGCAGAACGATGGGCTTGAGCGAGTTGGCGAGTTCGTTGATGTTGAGCACAGCCACGCCTTGCAACTGAGCAACTTTGTTGAGATTGAAATCGTTGGTGAGGATCTTGCCTTCGTAGAGCTTGGCCAGTTCGATGAGCTTCATATCGACTTCACGGACGGTGGGGAAGTCGTCTTCGACGATCTGGATCTGCACCGACGCCATTTTCTGGAGACGCTGCAGGATGTCGAGGCCGCGGCGGCCGCGATTGCGTTTGAGGGAATCGGCAGAATCGGCCACCAGTTGCAATTCGCGGAGCACAAACTGCGGGATCACGATCAGGCCGTCGAGGAAACCGGTCTCCGCTATGTCGGCGATGCGGCCGTCAATAATGACGCTGGTATCCAGTATTTTGTAGCTTTTTTTGCCTGTCTTTTCGCCGCCGAAGACGCCGCCGAGCGCTGCCAGATTGAGCAGGTCGCCCTTGTTGGCGCCGACCACCAAGCCGACGTAGGCCATGATCAGCATGACCATGATCTGCAGGAAACTCTGGGTGGGGCTCGGAGGGATGCTGTTGCGAATCACGAGCGCAAACAGATACGCTCCGACGATGCCGAGCACGCTGCCGATGGCGGCTCCGATCAGGCGCCGCAGGCTCATGGCGCGTAACCGCCACTCAAACACGACGATGGCGATGCCGATCAAGAGACCTACGGCTGCGGCTTGGTTTGCAGGCAGGTTAAAAGGACGAATGACGAAGCAAATGACAGCTACGATGAGGACAAACAGAAGGCGTATGAGTATGACGTCCACGTCTAGTACCTCCCTCGGGGAAGGCACCGCTCACGCGATTCCCGCCCCCGCCGGCCGTCCAGGGCGAATCATAATAGGACCCCCCGGTACCAGCGTTCTATTAACGGAGCTGTATGAAAATGAAAACGCGCCCCGTTCCCGGTCATCGCCGGGCAGGTTCAAAAGTACGGGAGCAGTATATACCCGGGCGGGAAGTGGGGCCAGAGCAGGCCTCCGGGGCGCCCATTGCGGACTTGGCAGGCCCTGCTACTTCGCTTCGCCCAAGGCTTCGCGGATCGCCCTTTCCGCCATCGGCGCCATGATCTTGTATCCGGCATGATTCGGGTGCAGACCGTCATCGGCCAGTTCTTTCCCGAGCAGGCCGTTCTTATCGACCAAAGCGTTGAAATAGTCGAGATATACGCAGCCGTGGACAGCGCAGTATGCCTTCAGCCAGAGATTCAGCACGACAATCTTCTCCGGCGAACGCTGCGCGAAGAAATCCTGCGATTCGGGTGTGTAGTTGTGCACCGGAAGCACGGATGAAAACACCACTGCGATGCCATGGGCCTTTGCCAACTCTGCGAACGAGGCGAAATTCGCCTCGATATCCTCGATGCGTGCCGGACCGGTGTTGCCGGCGATGTCATTGGTGCCCGCCAGGATGACAACCGCTTTCGGTTGCAGAGCGATGACATCCTGCCGGAAGCGCACCAGCATCTGCGCCGTCGTCTGGCCTCCAATGCCACGGTTAACGTAGGGTTTTCCGGGGAAGTACTCGGGCAGAGACCAAAGGTGGGTGATGGAGTCTCCGAAGAATACCACCCGCTTTTCTTCGGGCGCGGGCGGCGCCAGACGGGCGTTCTCATCCCGGTAGCGGGCGAGTTCGCCAAAATCATTCATGTAAACGGCGATGCGCGAATTGCGCCAGCGCTCCAACGACGTCGGCGATGATTGCTGCGGAGCCGGCGGTTGCGCGAAGGCAGTGCCGAAACAGACGGCACACGCCAGAATGGCGGACCATAGATCTCTGGGATTCATATGAGCATTGTACTCAGCTTGACTCTCCAGGCGATTCGATAGGGTCGTAATTCCGGCCACCGCTGCCTTCGCAGTGCATAAGGAACTGCGGCTACGTTAGACTGTCGGGGTTATCTGGAGACATCCCTGTATGAACTGGCCGGGACAAGTTGTCCTGCTTGTTGCCATCTGCATTTCAGTGTTTTTCTTCTGGCGGAAGTTCGGCGCCGCGCTGCGTGTGATCCTGGCATCGAAGCCGGACGCCGACTTCCAACTACGGCCAATTAGCCCGCGCATCCGCAGAGTGCTCTGGGAAGTGATCGCGCAGGGAAAGGTGATTGCCCAGAGGCCAGTGCCCGGTGTGGCACATGCCTTTGTATTTTGGGGCTTCTGCGTTTTCGCGCTGGTGACGCTCAACCACTTCGCTGAAGGGTTCGGCTTTGCCTTCCTGTCGCATGGCGGCTTCTCGCGTTTTTATTTTCTCTTTGCCGCCGTGTTCGCCGTAGCTGTGGCCGTCTCGATCGCGGGGCTGGCCTTCCGCCGGTTCGTCATCCGGCCGAAATGGCTGGAGCCGCTGTCTCCGGAATCAGGCCTGATCGCATTCCTGATTTTCGCGCTGATGATCACCTACCTGGCCCAGTTCTGGGTACCGGAAGGCACCGTAGCCGGCTGGACGCTGTGGTGGGCGCACACGCTTTTGATCCTGGTTTTCCTAGCGCTGATTCCTGGCACCAAGCACCTGCATCTCGTGCTCAGCCCATTCACGGTGTTTCTGGAGCGCGACGGCTTCAGCAAAATCCCGCCTCTGGTGGGCGACGAAGATTTCGGACTCGACACCGGCAAGGATGTGACCCGGATTGCCAGTCTGCAGGCCTACACCTGCGTCGAGTGTGGCCGGTGCACCGAACATTGCCCGGCCAACAACACGGGAAAGATTCTGAATCCCAAAGAGATTATTCTGGGCACCCGGCACTACCTGCAAGAATTTGGGCCGCAGAGCAGCGAACCGCTGCTCGGCAAGTACCTTTCCATGGAAGCGGCTTTCCAGTGCACCACCTGCGGGGCGTGCGAGTTCCAGTGCCCGGTGGGCATCCAGCACCTGCCTCTGATCGTGGGATTGCGGCGGGGCGCGGTGAATACCGGCAAGTGGGACAACAGTCATGGCGGCGACCTGTTCAACACGCTCGAGCGCCAGGGGAATGCGCTGGGATTCCCGCCCTCCGAACGCGGAAAATTCATCGAGAAAAACGGGCTGCCCTACTTCGACGGAACCCAGGAATATTGCCTGTGGATGGGGTGCCTGGGATCGTATGACCCGAATGGCCGGAAGATTCTGCTGGCGCTGGTCGAGGTGCTGCGTTACCTGGGCATCAGCTTCGGCGTTCTGCGCCAGGAGAAGTGTAACGGCGATCCGGTGCGGCGGCTGGGCAACGATTATCTTTTCGGAGAATTGGCGCAGGGAAATCTGGAACAGATCTGCGCGGCCGGCGTGAAGAAAATGGTTTCAATCTGTCCGCACTGCGTGCGCACCATGGGCGTGGATTGGAAGGAGCACGGGGGAAACATTGACATCGAGCATCACAGCGAGTTGCTCGCCCGCTATCAGGACAAGCTGCCGCGCGACCACGAAGAGCAGAAGAGCATGGTGTTTCACGATGCCTGCTATCTGGGGAGATATCGGGGCGTGTATGACGAGCCACGCGAAGTGATTGCGCGCTACGGGCAGGTGGTGGATCCGCCGCGAGCGCGCGAACGCGGCTTCTGCTGTGGTGGCGGCGGGGGCTTGATGTTTCTGGGAGAAGAGTCAGGCAAGCGCGTCAATCTGGAGCGGGCTCAGGAACTGGTGGCGACGGGCGCAAGCGTGGTGGCGGCGGCCTGTCCGTTTTGTAACTCGATGCTGCGGGATGGATTGGCGGCGGCTACTGACAATCCGCCGGAGTTGTTGGACGTCGCGCAGATCGCGGCGGCGGCTATCGCGAAAGGCAGCCCTGAGAAGATGGGCGGTGGTCGCGTCCCGTAATTCGCGGCATGAGTTAAGTTGTCATCCTGAGTGAAGCGAAGGATCTGTGCATTCCGCAGCCAAGTACATAGGTCCTTCGCTCCGCTCAGGATGACAATCGACGACACCAGGGCGGCCGGGCGGGGACGCCCGGCTCTCCACTATCAAGAGCGGCGGGATTCCACGATCACATCGCGAATGGCCTGCAAAACTCCATCCATCTGGCTCGGTGTTCCGACGGTGATTCGCACACATCCTTCGCAGCCTGGGTTTGACGATGAATCGCGGACCAGAATGCCGCGGCGCTGCATTGACTCCACGAATACTTGCGCCAGCGCACCGACGCGGACCAGAACGAAGTTCGCCTGACTCGGCCAGAAGCACAGGCGCAGTTCGGCGAACAATTGCTCCAGCCGCTCGCGGCCCTGCTTCACCTGCGCCACGTGATCGCGCACGAACGCCTGGTCGGCCAGCGCCTCTTGCAGACAAGCCAGCGCCACGGAATTCACATTGAAGGGCGCGCTGTGCCTTCGTATATAGCCGATCTGCTCCGCTGCTCCGGTCAGCACGCCAAGGCGCATGCCGGCGAGTCCGTAGGCTTTGGAAAGCGTGCGCGCGACGAACAAGTTCGGATGGCTTGCCAGCTCTGGGATGAGTGTCTCGCCACAAAATTCCCCGCAAAACTCAACATAGGCTTCGTCGACCAGCACCGCCGCATCGGGCGCCGCTTCTGCAATTTTCAGCAAATCCGCGCGCGCGACCGCCAGGCCGGTGGGATTGTTGGGATTCGCTATCGCGATCACTCGGGTGCGCGGCGAAATCCGCGCTAGCACCTCTGCAGTGGGAAATGCCAGGTCTTCGCCCGACCGCACGCGCACCAACTGTGCCCCCAGCGCCTCGCCGAACATGGGATACATCACGAAGGTCGGATCGGCAAACAGAAGTTCATCGCCGGGGGCTAGGTAAGTGGCAAACAGGAGCGACAGTGCCTCATCTACCCCATTGGTGAGCAACACCTGCTCGGGCGCGAGGCCGAGGAAATTTGCGACCATTCGCTCACCAATCTCGCGCTCTGAGTACAGCGAAATGTCCGCCGCCGAAAGCAAACGTAGACGCGCCAGCACACGCGGGGAACATCCGGTCATGCTCTCATTGAGATCGAGCCTCAGGCCCGCGCGGCTCACGATGGGCGAGTGGTACGGGCTCATTCCGGCAATCGATTCTCGTGGCTTCAGCATGGGAGGTGGGCAAACATGACGCGATGAGTTTACGACAGTCATTGTTCACGTCGCCTCAGATACTTCACCGCCGCAAAGATCACGACGCAGATGGCGAAATCCACGAGCAGGCCCCAGTCTTCCCGGAAGAGCCTGTGCCGCGCCACCGCGGGCAGATGGGGCATGAGCAGGTAGTAGATGGCGTTGCCGGCGAGCACGGCCAGGAGCGCGTCGAGAAAATTCTTCATCATTTGGCTCTTGCCCAAGTCGACCTCCTGTCCTCCACCCCGGCTCCTGCTAACATTCTTTACGATGCTGGACCCGTCCACTCCAGTACAGTTTGTAAAAGGCATCGGCCCTCGTTTGGCCGAGGTGCTTGCCGCCAAGGGCATTCGGACCGTTGACGATCTGCTGCACTACCTGCCCTTCCGCTACGAAGACCGGCTCAATCCGCGTTCCGTAGCTGAACTGCGCGCGGGAGAAATGGCGACGGTGATTGCCGAAGTGCGCAACTCGGGACTGTTTCGCACTCGCCGGATGCCTATCTTTCAGCTCACGGTCGGGCAGGGCCGCGCCAAGTTGAAGTGTATCTGGTTTAACGCCACGTATCTTCAGGATCGCTTCCAGCCCGGACAAATGCTGGCTCTCTACGGCAAGGTCGAAGAAGGCCGCGACGGTGAACTGCAGATCGTGCAGCCGCAATTCGAGATTCTTGGCGACATTAATGAAGAAGGCGGCGCCGACGAGGCCGAGAAGAAAGCAGCAGCCTCGCTCGAGATCGGGCGAATTGTTCCGATCTACGAATCGACCGGGCAGGGCAAACTTACGCCGCGCTGGTTCCGGCGCATTATCCGAGGAGCGCTGGAAAATCTGAATCCTGATGTTCCCGATCCGATACCTGCGGCGGTGCGCGCACATTTGAGCCTGGTGTCTCCGCGGGAAGCGCTGTGGAAAGTGCATTGGCCGGATGCGGGAGAAAGTTTCAGCGATTTGCAATCGTCGCGCACGGCGGCGCACATCCGGCTGATTTTCGATGAACTATTTTTCATCGAGCTGGGGTTGGAGCTCAAGCGCCGCGAGCAGAAGGCGCAAACCGGGGTCGCGTTTCAGCTGAACGATGGCGTGCGCGCGGTGATTAAGAAGATACTGCCGTTTCATCCGACAGCGGCGCAAAAGCGGGTGCTGAAAGAAATCGCCACTGACATGCAGACGCCTTGCCCGATGCGGCGGCTGCTGCAAGGCGATGTGGGGTCGGGCAAAACGATTGTGGCGTTTCAGGCCGCGATTATCGCCATTGAAAACGGCTACCAGGTGGCGTTGATGGCTCCGACAGAAATTCTGGCGCAACAGCATTATTTTTCCGCGCGGCAGATTCTGGAACGTGCCGGATACCGCATCGTGCTGCTGACAGGCTCGCTCGAACAGGATCGCAAGCGCGACGTGCGTCGGCACATCGCGCAGGGGAACGCTCAGCTTGTCATCGGGACGCATGCGCTGATTCAGGATCGCGTCGAATTTGAAAAGCTTGGGCTGGTCGTTGTGGACGAACAGCACCGCTTTGGCGTGATGCAGCGGCTTAAGCTGATGAAGAAATCGGATGACGTCTTCAAAACAGCAGAGCCTGATGTGCTGGTGATGACGGCTACTCCTATTCCTCGCACGCTTGCGCTTACTCTCTACGGCGATCTTGATGTCTCGGTGCTCGACGAACTTCCTCCGGGACGCACTCCGGTTGTCACTCGCTCCTTGCCCGATGAGCGCGCGCCTGAAGTTTGGGACTTTGTCCGCAGGCAAATCGGTGCTGGACATCAGGCTTACGTGGTTTATCCCGTGATCGAGGAGAACGAAGAGCGGGAGTTGAAGGCTGCCGAGCAGATGCACCGTCAGTTACGCGAAAAGATTTTCCCTAACCTGCATGTGGGATTACTGCATGGCCGCATGGATGCCGATGAAAAAGAACGGGTGATGCGTGAATTTCAGGCGGGCAAGATTGAAATTCTGATCGCTACTACGGTGATCGAGGTTGGTGTCGACGTTCCGAACGCTACCGTCATGGTGATTGAGCACGCCGACCGCTTTGGGTTGGCGCAGCTCCACCAGCTGCGGGGGCGCATTGGGCGCGGCGCGGCGAAATCTTATTGTGTGCTCATGCGCGGCGGCAAGGTTTCCGAAGAAGGCGAACGGCGGCTTGACGCCATGGTCGGCTCGAACGACGGGTTCCAGATCGCGGAGCTTGATCTTGAACTGCGGGGGCCGGGTGAATTCTTTGGGACCAAGCAGGCAGGTATTCCTAGCTTCCGCGTGGCTAATATCATCCGCGACCGGCAACTGCTGGAAGCGGCCAAACGCGAGGCTGCGTTTGTGATCTCGGGGCCGAATGCGGAAACATCGAAAGATGAGATTGAGCGAGCACTTCGGGAGATGCGGTCGCGCTGGGCGATGAGTTATGGACTGGTGGAGGTGGGATAGAAGCGCGTCTTACCGGAAGGTTGGCTTGAGCGCCTAGGTGCGATCGCCAGGTTTGAACATAACCTATTCGGGTGAATCAGACTTAGCCGTGCAGGCTGCGGGCAGCCAGAGGAAATCAGAGTGGCGGTAGTCCTCAAAGGCAGTTGCCCATTTGCGTGTAATCGCTGACTGACATCGATATCCCAATCCACGAAGCAAGTCCCAAGCTTTTTTGCGGCCCGCATCGGAACACTCCACAAAAAGGACCGGCTGTGCGGCAGCGATGGTGCGGCGCATTCCCTGCAGCACAGAACCTTCCGCGCCTTCAACATCGATTTTGACAAATCTTGGATAACCAAGGTCACCCGCTTCCACGAGGTCATCGATGGCCGCCGTCTTGATGACAATTTCAGTGGCGGAGGGATTATTTGCATACCAGACGATGCTTGCCGTGGCCGGGTTCCTATCCATTCGAATGACTGCCTCGCCGCATCTGTCGGACGCTGCGATTTCCCATAATTGGATGTTCTTGAGTCCATTGACTTCAATACATTTCCGAAGCAGCTCAACATTTCGCGGAACCGGCTCGAAGGCGATGACTCGACCTTTGGGTCCGACGCGTTTTGCAAGGGATAGAGAAACGTAGCCTATATTCGCGCCAATGTCATATACCGTGTCGCCAGCCGTAACGTAGTTCTTAATCGCGCGTTGCAGGTGGGGCTCGGCGGTTCCAACCAGATATCCGAGATTTTCGGCAGGCGAAACGCAAATCCGATAGCCCGACGCCAGTCCACGAACGATCGTCCGGGGTCTGGATTCACGTCCCAATAGCAGGACGAGGCACGACTTGGCAAAGGTCCGAACGGCAGACATGTCTTGAGTGGCCTCCGATCACCTCAAGGAACCAGTTGCAACTATTGTAATCAGCGAGTCCAACGGCACGGATTTGCGCGCCGATACTTCTTAAATTATCGCTTTCGAATTACTATCCAGGCGATGACCTCTCGTTTCGCACAATGGCTGCGCGATCCGCTTTTTCTCTTGTGTCTGACCGCGGGGCTGCTTGCTTTTGTGGTGCAATCGGGCGAGTTGGGAACGTCCGACACGGCGCACCGGCTGCAAACCACGCATTGGCTCTGGACTTCGGAGCCACAGGTTTTCCCCAACGAATATCCCGAGTTTGGCCTGCACGGCCGGGGCGGACGTCTTTATAGCTGGTACGGCATTGGACAGTCGCTGCTCATGCTGCCCTCCGATGTTCTGGGGACGTGGATTGCGCACTGGCCTATTTTCTCGGAGTACGAAGACGACCCCTCCGTGCGCAGTATTGTGGTCAGCTACAGCACCAACATTTTGGTCAACGTGCTCACGGCACTGATCGCATTCCGGTTCGTGCGTCAGTTGCGCTTTGGCATGAAAGAGTCGGTGGCGGGCGTGCTCGCGTTGCTGTTCTGTACCACTCATCTTCATTACACGCAGAACATGATGGAGAACAACTACATCATGTTGCTGACGCTGACGGGATTTTCATTTCAGTACGAGTGGCTGCGCACCGGGAGCCGGCGGGCGCTCTTGGTGGGTTCCGGTGCGCTGGGGCTGAACCTGCTTACGCGGCTTACCACTGGATTGGATCTCATAGCGGCAGGAATCTTTGTCTTGCTGGTGCTTTGTTTCGAAGGTCTAAGTGGAGCGACGGGCGTCTCGCCCGTCCCGCAATTTGGTGGCCGGGCGGGGACGCCCGGCGCTCCACCGTCAAACCCAGTGTTGTGGCGGCGTCTCATCGCCTACTGCAGCGTCGCCGCGCCAGTGTACGCAATTTTTCTCCTGGCGGATCGTGCCTACCAGTTTTACCGCTTCGGGTCCTTCACCAATACCTACATAACATTATTCGCCCGGGAACAGCGCCAGATCGATCCTATGCTGCCGGCGAACTTTCCCTGGAGCACGCCCTTTCATGTAGGCGTTCTCGGTGCGCTGTTCCAGCCGGAGAAGTCTATCTTTCTTTTCGATCCGCTCCTTGTGCTGGTCATTTTCCTCCTGGCGTTGCTATGGAAGCGGCTCACTCCGGAGGTGCGCGCCTATGGGGTGACCTCTCTTCTTCTGTTGCTTTGCTATATCTGCTTTTATGCGCGCTACACATTCTGGAGCGGCGACTTTGCCTGGGGCGATCGCTATGTGTCGACCGCGGTGGAACTGGTGACACTGGTTGCGGTGCCGCTGCTCATGCGCTATCGGGAGGTTCTGGGAAAAACGATCTGGCGCTTGGGGTGGGTGCTGATAGCGGTCAGCCTGATGATTCAGTTGGCATCGCTCGCCTTCTGGCTGCCGCTGGAAATTTACCAGATGGAGACGCTCGGGCATCCGACGTTCGTGATTGCGCTGCGTTTCAAGAACATCGTTGCCTTCGCTTTGGGCAAGATGGATGCCTGGGGCTTGAACACCGAGGCCATGACCCAGGACCCATGGGATTACGTTCACATCACGACCTGGAATTTTCTGCCGTTCCTGCTGCGCCGGGTCGGGGTGGCGCCGGGCTGGATGGTCGATACTACGCTCGCCATCTGGCTTGCGGGGATTGCGGCGCTGGGAGCGAGTTTGCTGCGGCTGCGAAACAGCTTGCGAGCTGCATTGTGAGGTCGTTCGTTCGCTAGGGTGCCGTCTCTTACGGGATTCGATTTATTCCGCTTTCGCCTGCCGGGCACTGCCGTGATGGGCTCTCCTGTTCCGCCACTTCGCGGCTGCGAGGCTCGTCCGCGGCGGTTCTGCTATGATCGCGGTTGGGCCGGGAAAACCGGCGGATTTCACCCTTTACGAGGAGTTTTTATCATGGAAATGCCCGCTCTTCCTCTAGGCTCCCGCCGCAATGAAGACATCGCGCTTGACCTCATGAAATTCATCGCCATGACCACCGGCTACGGCAAGACCTCTGGAGCTGGCGTCGGCTTCCAAGGCGGAGGGTCGGCTGACAAGCCCGAGGAATACGCTGCTCATCTGCTGGAACTCTACGGGCGGTGTTTGCAGTCGGTGGGTGGGAAGTAACGGGATCGGGTCATCGGGTGATCTAAAGTCAAAAGCCCTTGGGTTTGGGATTTTAGATCGACCTTCCTTCATACAAGCCTGACTCCAGTAACCCCTTGCCTTTGAACCTCTTCGTTGACAAGGGCGTCGGCACTGGGCTAATCTAGATGTCTTGGGAAGTCCTGCGGCTGCCCGCCTGGAACACCTAGCGCGCGTTCTGCGTGGATAGATATTGCTTAGGGCACTCAGCGGTCTTCATAGCGTTCTTTAATTTTCTGGGAGAGTTCCGATGTCAACCTATTTCCCGAAAGAGGGAGATATTGCGCGTAAGTGGTTTGTGGTGGATGCGAGCGGGATTGCGCTCGGACGCCTAGCCTCGCGCGTGGCTCGCATTCTGATCGGCAAAGAGAACCCGAAGTACACGCCGTTTATCGATACCGGCGATCACGTTGTCATCATCAACGCCGACAAGGTCAAGATCACCGGCATGAAGGCGGATCAGAAGATGTACCATCGCTACACGGGATATCCGGGAGGGCTGCGCTCGGAAGAAATGAAGAAGCGCATGGTCCGCAAACCGGAGCTGATCATCGAAGACGCCGTGTCGCGCATGCTTCCCAAGAACAAACTGGGGAAGCAGATGTTTACGAAGCTGAAGGTGTACCGGGGCGACAAGCATCCCCACGCGGCGCAGAAGCCGGAAGCTAAGGTATTGGCGTAAGAAACAAGGTCTCAGGTGTCGGGTCTCAGGAAGACCGGCGCCGCTGAATTTTGGAAAGGGTTGAAGCACCCGTGGTTTAGCCAATTGCTAAACGCCAAGTGCTAAATGCTAACAATGGCAGAAACTGTTCAATACTACGGAACCGGGCGGCGCAAGGCGGCGATCGCGCGGGTATTTCTTCGTCCTGGCAGCGGCGAGTTCAAGGTCAACGGCAAAGCGTTCGAAGAATACTTTGTGACGCCCTCGCAGCGCATCGCAGCGAAGTCGCCGCTGGTTTCGACTGACAGCGCGGCCACCTTCAACGTGCTGGCGAATGTGTGCGGCGGCGGTGTCGCTGGACAAGCTGATGCGGTGCGCCTGGGCATCACGCGCGCTCTCATGTTGTTCAACGCGGAACTGCGCAAGCAGCTCAAAGCCGAAGGCATGGTGACTCGTGATCCGCGCGCCAAAGAGCGCAAGAAGTACGGCCAGAAGGGCGCCAGGAAACGGTTCCAGTTCAGCAAGCGGTAATACGTGTAGAGACGGGGCTTGCCCCGTCTTCTGTGGCAATGCAGACGCGGCAAGCCGCGTCTCTACAGTTAAGGTGTCTTAAAATTCATCCCCCCACCTCCTCGAGATGGGGTGGACGGGAATGGCAATCCGGGGCCTTTAAGTGTCCGGATGCAGACCAACTGAGGAGGTTGATTGGCAAACATCACGATGAAGGAGTTGCTCGAAGCAGGCGTTCACTTCGGGCATCAGACCAAGCGGTGGAACCCGAAGATGAAGGAGTACATCTTTGGCGAGCGCAATGGTATCTACATTATTGACCTGCAGAAGACGCTGAAGATGTTCAAGGAAGCGTCGAAATTCGTGCAGGACCTGGCTGCCGAGGGCAGAATCATCCTCTTCGTGGGCACCAAACGCCAGGCGCAGGACGCAATTGCCGAAGAGGCGCAGCGCTGCTCGATGTTCTACGTGAACCAGCGCTGGCTGGGCGGGCTGCTGACCAACTGGGTCACCGTACAGAAATCCGTGAAGCGGCTTAAGGAACTTGACGAAATGGCCACCGATGGCCGCTACGATCTGCTTCCTAAGAAAGAAGTGATCAAGCTTGAACGCGAGCGCAAGCACCTGCAGGCAAATCTTGCCGGCATCAAGAATATGACGCGGCTGCCGGATGCGATCTTCGTCATCGATTCGAATAAAGAGCAGATTGCGGTGCGCGAATCGCGCAAGCTGGGCATCCCCGTGGTCGCTGTGGTCGATACCAATTGCGACCCTAGTGAAGTGGATTACGTGATACCGGGCAACGACGATGCGCTGCGGGCGATCCGGTTGTTCACCTCGAAGATTTCGGAATCGATTGCCGAGGGTGTTCACGCCCGGGACGATAAGCAGATGGCGGACATCCAGGCGGCGGCAGAGCCGGAACCGGTCAGCGCAATTGAAGCCCAAGCCGCTGAAGCCGTAATTGCCGAGGTCGCGGTCGAAGACGCAACTGCCACTCCCGTTGCGGGCCCAGAAGGAACGGGCGTCGAAGGTGAAGAGATCCGCATGGAAGACGTACTGGGCAAGGGCACGCGCAAGCGTCCGTCAGCCGCCACCGAAGACGTTGACGAGCTACAGGCCGAGACGCGGAGATTCTAGCTACTAGCTTCTGGCTGCTAGCTCCTGGCAATCGGAAAGATCTGACCCGCGCAGTTTGACTGTGCGCGGGTCGAGTTTTATGGAAACAGGTTTCAAGGCGACAAAGTCTCAAGGTTTCAATGTTTGATTGGCAGTCTTGATGGGCCCTCCGAACTGATCTCCTTGAAACTCTGAAACCTTGAAACTTTGAAACCTGAGGTTTTTATGAGCACTACTATGGCAAACATTTCTGCTGCACAAGTTAAAGAGCTCCGCGAAAAAACTGGAGCACCGATGATGGATTGCAAGCAAGCCCTGACCGAAGCCAAAGGCGATCTGGAGCAGGCGATCGTGCTGCTGCGCAAGAAGGGTGTGTCAGTTGCGGCCAAGAAAGCGGCGCGCGTGACCAGCGAGGGCTCGGTTGCCCACTACATTCATGCTGGCGGCAAGATCGGCGTGCTGGTCGAAGTGAATTGCGAAAGCGATTTCGTGGCGCGCACCGAGGACTTCAAGGAGCTTGTGCACGACATTGCCATGCACATTGCGGCGAGCGATCCGAAATATGTCCGGAAGGAAGATGTGACGCCGGAAGCCTTCGAGCGCGAAAAAGACATTTATCGCGCCCAGGCCGCTGCTACCGGCAAGCCCCCTGCCGTCGTCGAAAAGATCGTGGCCGGCAAGATGGAAAAGTTCTACGAAGAAGTCTGCCTGCTCGAGCAACCCTTCATCAAGGACCAGACCATCAGCATCTTGCAGCTGATCGCCGCCAAGGTGGGCAAACTCGGCGAGAACATCGCGGTGCGGCGCTTTGCGCGGTTCAAAGTTGGCGACGCGACAGCGACTGTAGCCTTCGTCAGCTCAAAGCCGGATAATCCCGACGAGGGTGGCGCGGCTCCGGTTGCCAAGTAGCAGCCGAATAATTCAGGGGCGCCGCGGCGCCCCTTTTGATTTATGCTTCTCTTCGACAGATTGTCATCCTGAGCGAAGCGAAGGACCTGCTTTTTCATGTCTACTCCGATCTTCAAGCGCATCCTGTTGAAAATCTCCGGCGAAGCTCTTGCCGCCGACCAAGGCTTCGGCGTCGATACCAAACGCATCCACGAAATCGCCGCTGAACTTGCCGATGTGCACAGACTCGGCATCCAGTTGGCCATTGTCGTGGGCGGGGGCAATTTCTTTCGCGGCGTTGCCGACCAGGCCAAGGACATGGATCGCGTCTCCGCCGATCACATGGGCATGCTAGCCACCGTCATCAACTCGCTGGCATTGCAGGATGCTCTGGAAAAACAGAAAGTCTTCACCCGCGTGCAGACGGCTATTGAGATGAATCAGGTGGCCGAGCCCTTCATCCGGCGCCGCGCTATCCGGCACCTGGAAAAAGGCCGCGTCGTCATTTTTGCGGGCGGCACCGGCAACCCGTATTTTTCGACCGATACGGCCGCCTCGCTGCGCGCCATGGAAATCAAAGCCGATGCCATCCTCAAGGCCACTAAAGTGGACGGCATCTATGACGCCGATCCGATGAAGGTGAAGAATGCCAAGAAGTTTGCGCAGCTTACCTACATGGATGTTCTGAAGAAGGGACTCAAAGTGATGGACTCAACCGCGATTTCCTTGTGCAAGGACAACGATCTGCCCATCATCGTTTTCAACCTGAACCAGCGCGGGAATATCCGCCGCGTCGTGCTTGGGGAAAAGATCGGCTCCCGGGTTAGCGCGTAGCGAAAGTCAAAAGTCAGAAGTTAAATTGAAAAAGTTCTAGCACCCTTAGTTCTTCAATTTGACTTTTGCCTTTCAACATCCTCTATAATCGAGCGTTTTAATCTTGTTCATTTCCAGGAGCCCCCAAGCTATGGCTCATCCTGCCCTGAAAGAAGTCTACGCAACATTAAAGACGCGCATGGACAAAGCGGTGGAAGACTTCCGCCGCGAAATGGCGGCCACGCGCACCGGGCGAGCGAACGTTCACATGCTCGACACGGTTTCGGTCGATTACTACGGGGAGCAGATGTCGCTCAACCAGGTTTCCCAGATTCACGCGCCCGAGCCGCAGATGATCACGGTGCAACCATTTGACACGTCACAACTGGGAGCGATCGAAAAGGCGATCCGCAGCGCCGACCTCGGCCTCAACCCAATGAACGACGGCAAAATTGTGCGCGTGCCCATACCAGCGCTCACCGAAGAGCGCCGCAAGGATATGGTCAAGCACCTGCACAGGATTCTCGAGGAGCACCGGACTGCGATCCGCAATGTACGCCGCGACGGCAACGACGCCATCAAGAAGGCACTGAAGGATAAGAAGATTACCGAAGACGACGAGAAGCGGTCGCTCGACGAAATCCAGAAGCTGACCGACGACGAAATCAAGAAGATGGAAGAAATGAGCAAAGCCAAAGAAAAGGAAGTGCTCGAATTTAAGTAGAGACCGCCGCGTCTCCGCGGGCAGCGGGAGACGGGGCAAGCCCCGTCTCTACCCGCGTAACCTCAAGATAAGACACAGACTGCGCCCTGGAAGATGCCCTAAAAGCCCTGCCCAGAGCCGGATTCCGCTGGTAATGTTACCTAAAACTTCCGCAACTCTGTTCTGAGGTCCGGGTTATTGCTTGCGTACCGAGCAGAAACTGCCTCCTCACCAATCGCCGGTACCACGGAGTTCGTTATCATGAAACGCTTTGCGAGACTTCTGGTTTTACTTGCCCCGCTGTTCGTGCTGATGGCCTGCGGTGGCGGAGCAACGAATAGTCAGAACAATAACCAGGCCGCCGCGGTTTTTGTCGTTGGCGAAGACGCTCCGGTATCGTCCGTGGTGGGCTTCAATGTCACTATTGACAGCATTACCCTCAACAACAGTTCGACCAGCGTGCAAGCTCTTTCCCAGCCGACGGCGGTCGACTTTGGCCGGCTGATGGGACTCCGCTCTCTCTTGGCCTTCAACACGATTGCGCCGGGCACATACAACAGCGCGACATTTGTGTTTGAAAACTCCAACCCGGCTCCGGTCATCAACTACGTGGATTTGAGCGCGAACCCGATTTCCGTGCAGCCGCTGACCGGTTCATTTACCCAGACAACCGTCACGGTTCCGTTCCCTGCGGGGAAACCGCTGGTGGTGGGAAACAACGAACTGGCCGGTCTGCATATCGACTTCAACCTGCATGATTCGCTGATCGTCAACGGCAGCAATCAGATGACGGGCGCGATCACGCCGGTGATGAGCGTGCAAGCCGTCTCCGCTTCCGACGATCTGGGGCAGATCACTGAATTCACCGGCAACATCGTTTCCGTGGATACGAATGCGAATTCGTTCGTGATGCAGGGACCGTACGGCTTCCAGGAAACCATCGATGTGAACTCGAGCACGGTCTACAACGGCAGCAACAGCTTGAGCACCCTGGTGGTGGACGGAATCGTCTCCGTGATCGGTACCGTGCAGGCGGATGGCAGCATTCTGGCCAGCGGCGTGGAATTGGTCAGCACAGATAAGGCCTTCATCTCGGGCCGCATTCTTGCCGTGAATCCAACCTCGGGCCCGGTGCAGACCGTAACCATGTGGGTAGGCGAAGAATTGGGAACGTCGGGAATCATTCCAGTCGATACGGTGCAGACCATCGATTTGAGCGCAGTCTCCACCTATGACGTCTGCTTCTTCGACAACATTCTGACCGAGCAGGTGTTCAATGATGCGTCGCTGGTGGTTGCACAACGCATCTTCATCGGTGGTTCGACGGCCGGTGGCGTCTTCACTCCGGATATGGTTTCGTTGCGGCGCCAGGGCGTGACCGGTGCGCTGGTAGCAAACAGCGTGACCATCACCGGGGGCACAGGGAGCAATCAGGGCTACTTCCAGATGCAGAACGACGCCCTCATGAGCTATGCCGCGGGCGGGCCTTTCACGGTGCTGACGGGTGATAAGACTTACTTCGTGAACATCGACGGCCTGGCCGGATTGCGGCAAGCCGGCACACCGAACCTGATTTCACGCGGACTGGTCTTCAAGAACCCCGGTAACGGCGAGCCGGTGGTGGTGGCTGGCCGGGTGCGGATACTGCCTGCTGGACAATAGCCAGTAGCGTTTGAAATTACTCCTAAGACGAGGCGGCCGAACCTGGCCGCCTCTCTTTATTTGCGGCGGGAGACCGGGCAAGCCCCGTCTCTACCATCAACGTCTCAGAAAAACTTACAAACATGGGCAACGCGGCGACGTTTTATTCCGTCTCTATCGGGGTGGTACTGTTTCGGGCGTGACTCGAGGAAATGTGCAGGTCGTCCCTGCCTTGGACGGTTCCCACTCTCTACCGTATAATTACCGTTTTCCCAACTCTACTTTTTCGAGGTAGTTGCGATTCATCGCCGTCATCATGCTATCTCCGCGTGGGCCCCGCGACTTGCCCACGACCCAGGCCCGCGGAGAGACCCCTTCTGGTCTCAATCTCCTTCCCCCACAAGCGGTTGGAAGCAGCGCTGCTTCTGGAATCACTTTTTTGCGGTGTTGGCACTCCTGCTGGTGGCGGCTCCGGTTTTCAGTCAGCAGGATCTCATCGTCGGCATCGTTGTCCACGGCAACCGTCGCATCCCTGCGGACACGGTCAAGGCGCGCATCTTCAGCAAGGTGGGCGACGTCTACGACACTGCCGCTATCGAACGTGACTTCAACGCCCTGTGGAACACGGGCTACTTTGAGGACATCCGCTTTGAACGCGAGCAGAGTGCCAAAGGTTGGATCCTTCACATCTACCTCAAAGAACGGCCCACCATCCGCGAAATCAACTACACCGGCCTGAATGCGGTTTCCACCAGCGACGTACTCGACCGGTTCAAGGACCGCAAGGTTGGACTCTCGGTGGAAAGCCAGTACGATCCCACGAAGATCAAGAAGGCCGAAGTTACCCTGAAACAGCTGCTCGCAGAGCACGGGCGTCAGTTCGCTACGATTCGAACCGAGGTGCGGCCGATCCCGCCCAATGCGGTGGGCATCACGTTTGTGGTGCGCGAAGGGCCGAAGGTCAAGGTGGGGCACATCCGCTTCCGGGGCAACAAACACGTCAATGACCGCACGCTGCGTGCGGCCATGAAGAACCTGAAGCCCATCGGCATTCCGCACTCCATTTTTCTGGAAAACCTCTTCTCCAAAACCTACGACGCTACCAAACTTGAAGAAGACACGGAACGCGTGCGCGCCGAGTTCCAGAACCGCGGCTATTTCAAGGTGCTGGTCGATGATCCCAAAACCGAGATCCACGACACCGGACACACGGGCTTCCATGTTCCATGGATCCAGCCGGGACTGGGCAAATCGGTCGACATCACCATGCCCATTGAGGAAGGCGACCGCTACCGCCTGGGTACTATTACCTTCAAGAACAATAAAGCCATCTCGAACAACGCCGCTCTGCGCAGCCTTTTCCCCATGAAGGACGGTGAAATTTTCAGCCGGGAAAAAGTCGCCAAGGGTCTGGAGAACCTGCGCAAAGCCTATGGCGAAGCCGGGTACATCAACTTCACATCCGTCCCCGACACCAAGTTCGACGACGAGAAGAAGATCGTGAATCTGGAAATCGACGTGGACGAAGGCAAGCAGTTCTACGTGCGCCGCATCGAGTTCCAGGGCAACACCACCACTCGCGACAAGGTCATTCGCCGCGAAATCGCGCTGGAGGAGGGCCAGATCTACAACTCGCGTTATTGGGAGTTGAGCCTGCTGCGCCTGAACCAGCTCGGCTATTTCGACCAGCTCAAGCCCGACGATCCCAATACCACCGAACGCCACCTCGACGAAAAGGCCGGCACCGTCGATCTCACCCTGAAGGTCCATGAAAAGGGGAAGAACAGCATCGGACTGCAAGGCGGCGTCAGCGGCCTGGCCGGTGCATTTGTGGGCATCAATTACGCCACGAACAACTTCCTCGGATTGGGCGAAACGCTTTCGGTGCAGGCCAGCCTGGGCTCCCGCCAGCGCGATCTGGTGTTCGGATTTACTGAACCCTACATGTTCGACCGACCCATCCAGGCCGGCTTCAATGTCTACACGCGGAAAACCAATTATGACCAGGCTCGGCAGTATGCCATTGCAACAGGGCAGAATCTGAACCTGCCATCAGTCTACTTGCAGAACCTGCAAAACTACTCGCAGTCGAGTACCGGCTTTAGCGGGACCATAAGCTACCCTTTGCGGAAGGGCCATTCCTTCAAGCGTGTGGGAGTCAGTTACTCCTTCGACCGTTCTTCGCTGGTCGCGGTCAGCACCGCTTCCAAACTATTGTTTGAGAATCTCAACTTTCGCGGCATCACCGGGCCTAACGCGCTCAACGGCATCATTACCAGCAAGATCACGCCCAGCTTTACCATGAACACCCTCGACGCGGCCTACGCGCCTCACCATGGCAAGAGCCTGTTTATTGGCGGGGAGTTTGCGGGCCTCGGAGGCACGGTGCACACTATCCGGCCTATCATCTCGTACAAACAGTTTTTTCCCATGCAAAAACGCCGCAATGCTTTTGGCTACAATGTGCAGGCTTCGTTTATCACGGGATATAACGGGATCGTTGCGCCCCCGTTTGAACGCGCCTATCTGGGTGGCGAGAACGATATTCGCGGTTTCGATATACGCACGGTTTCCCCGATCGCCTACTTGCCCAGCGCCCAGACTGTGGCGCTCAGGAACCAGGATGGATCGTTCGTGCCCGCCAACCCCCGGTTTGGGATACAGACCAACTCCTCGGGAGGATGCGTCAGCAACTGCTGGAATATCCCGGTTCCGTACAATCAACTGGTGACTCCCGGTGGCGACCTCAGTCTCACCGGTAACCTTGAGTACCGCATCACCATCGCCGGGCCGGTCGCCATCGCGCCTTTTGTTGACATGGGTACCGATCCGATCCTGCGTACCTCGCAGTTGCAGACCAACATTGTCCAGTACGACACCCTGATCAACACATTGTTTGGTTGTCCACAATTGAATTCGGCTTATGCCTGCGTCGGTGGGCAAAAAATAGGCGGGATCTCCCAGGACCTTAAACCGGTTCCTGGGACGAACTGGGTGTTGCGGATGTCCACGGGACTCGAATTGCAGATGATGTTGCCGGTCGTCAATGCCCCGTTCCGCATCTACTATGCCTACAATGCCATGCGCCTGGATACCAGCGCGACCCCTCCTATACCGATCACCAGGGCGATGTTCCCTTGTCCTGTGCAGGGAGATCCAACGTGCACAGCCTACAACGCTGGCAATTACACGTATGACCTGACGAAAGCAACCCTGGGCTCCGCCTACACTCTTCGGGAACCACGCAAGACCTTCCGCTTCACCGTGGCGACAACGTTCTAAGGGCAGCTGTCAGCTCTCAGCTATCAGTTCCCAGTTGGTTCGTAATTGCTACATTTTCGATGCGCTGTCGGTGGAGAACCGGGGCAGGATTTTCTGGAGGGTTCTTACTGAGAGCTGACAGCTGAGAGCTACTCGATGTGCACCAGTCCGCTGGCAGGCTCGGAGGCCGTCGCCGGCCATTGCGGCGCGCGCCAGGCATCCAGAACTGACACCTGGTGCACGCACGATACCGTGCAATGCGGGGCGCATGGCTTCTCCGTATGGAACTCGCGGCGCAGGTCGGCAAGCGTGTATTTCTCGAGTGGGGTGCCCGGATAGCCGCGCTGCTGCGAACAGTAATGCACTAATCCATCCTCGCAAATGTAGAGATAGCGCGCTCCGGCGCGGCAGCGCCATTGGTTCGGACGGCCCAGCGCGATGTTGTCCTGAAACGCATTCACCCGGGTGAAACTGCGTTTCTCCAGTCCCTTCATCTCGTGGTACACGCGGCGTTCTTCGTCATTCAATGGCTGTAACTGCCCCGAGCCATCGTGAATGATTCCCACGGTTGAACTGAAACCGAGTTCCAGCGCGCGCCTGCCGATAGTGAGCGCGTCCTGCGGATGGCTGATTCCGCCGCCCACCACCGAATTGATGTTCACGTGAAATTCCGCGTGCTCGGCCAGCAGTTGCAGCTTGCGGTCGAGCACCTTCAAGCTTTTCTTGGAAACTTCGTCGGGATTCACGTTATCAATCGAGATCTGGAGCCACTCCAGGCCCGCCCGGTTCAGCCGCTGGATGCGGTCGGCGGTCAGCAGTAAACCATTGGTGATCAGCCCCGACACGATCCTGCGTTGCCGCATGCGGTGAATAATGTCATCCAGTTGCGGATGCAGAAGCGGTTCGCCGCCGCTGATAGTGATCACGGAAGTACCGAGGTCGCCCAGCTTATCGACGCGCTGCAACATCTGCTCGGTGGGTACGGGCTTGGAAAAATCATCGAACTCGTTGCAGTACGTGCAGGCCAGATTGCAACGCCGGATGGGAATCAGATGCGCCAGCAGAGGATGGTCGGTTGACACAACGGCTTTCAGGATTTGCCACAATCCATGAGCATTGCGTTCGGCCGCCTTGAATTTGCGGCGCAGTTTCACTAGCGAAGCCATAAGAGAGAGATACCTGTTGATTTAATCATCGCAGAGAGGTCGCCGTCCAATTTCGGTCAGTATTCGGCAGAAAAGCGCGGTTAAACGGCAATTCGGACTTACCCGCACTCACCTTCAGCAAGTTTTTCGTGTCCCGCCGCGCCCAGCGCCGCCACTGCCTGCTCCAGGCTCTCGCTCTTGATCAGCACGTAATCGGTATCAAACGTCGAAATTGCAAAGATTGGAATCTGCGCTTCAGCCAGCGGCTGGACAAACGATGCCAGCACGCCGGTCGTCGAGAAAGTAAACGGCCCTTCGAGTTTCAGAGCGACCCATCCGGGTTCGACAGCCACGCCGTCCGGGATTCGACCCTCTGCGCAGGCGTCTTCCGAGCAGGCTCCTTCCGGGCAAACTATGGAGAGCTCATCGCGCGTGTGTACCACGCAGAAAAATCCGCTTTCCAGCGCCCAGGCAGGAGTGCGGGCATCGGAGGCAAGCCGGCACACCGCCAGGCGCTCCACTAGAACGCGGTATTTCAAATGGTGAGGCAATTCAGAAAGGAAGGTTACTACAATCAGGTCCGCAGCCGGGTAGATGAAGACGGGGCGAGCCCCGTCTCTACACGCGCCTACTCCATACTCCCGCCCATAGGCACGTAGCGGAATTTCTTCCCGTCGAAGAACACGGCGGCGCTTTCTCCCGTTTCTCCGGTATCGCCCAGTTGTTCCACGTAGATCGCTTCGACCGTTTTTTTGCGCAGCTTCATCTTTCTAACCGAGATCGTCCGATACGGCAAATGAATAATGACGAACTTGGCTTTCGGAGTTGCAGAGCGCCAGCCGTCCGGCCCCGCGCCATGGATGACCAGCACCACCAGACCCCGCAGCGCCGGATCGGGCTCGATGAAAGTGGTCGTCACCTTGGGGTTGCCGTAGCCAAAAAAATCGTAGTAAGGGTCGATCACGGTGTAATTGTGCTCGCCTTGATCGAGCATGGGATTCTTGCATCGTGCCGCGATCACCACGTCTTCTACGCCATCACCATCCAGGTCGCCGAACACCGGGGCAAATTCGGGCAGCAGCGTGAATTCCCTGCCAAACTGCTGTTGCACGAACTCGTTATCGATTTTGCGAGCCGCTGCGGATCCCTGCCCGAAAGCTGGAAGCAACATCGCGATGCCGAACGCCAGGAGTGAAACTACTTTTGTCATGAGCCTACTCTAGTCCTCCTTGGTCATCACCGGCAGGTAACCGAAGTCATCATCCTGCATGGAATATGTCGCAAAGCGGGGGCCCAGTATAATTTCTTCTCAATGCGCCCGCGAATGGTGCTCGAAACATGATTTGGCGTTACCTCATCGAAGGTCCGTGGATCGTTTTTGTCGCATACTGGGCCGTGGGCGCGCTCAAGACTCGCCGGACCGTCAGCCGGGAATCGTTCGCATCGCGTTACGGCATCCTTTTTCTGGAAATTCTTGGCTTTGTCCTGCTTTTCAGCGACGAAGCCGGGATAGGCGTTCTTGGTCACCACATTTTCCCGCGGACATACGGTGTTGCCGTCACCGGCGTCGCCCTCACCTGGATTGGCATCGCGATCGCTCTGTGGGCCCGCTGGCACCTCGGACAGTATTGGAGCGCCCGAGTCGCGCTCAAGGAGGACCACAAGCTGATTCGCACCGGACCCTACGCCTATTTCCGGCATCCCATTTATTCCGGGATTGATCTGGCCGCGATCGGCGGAGCATTGGCGATTGACCGCTGGCAATGCGTCGCTGGAGTTGCCTTGATCGTCCTCGGGTATTGGATCAAGGCACGGAAGGAAGAATCCATGTTGGTCAAACAATTCGGGGAAACCTTCGAAGAGCACTGCCGCCACACAGGTTTCCTGATTCCGAAGTTTCAGCAGAAATAAATTGCAAAATTACCGATTCCGCTTGAAGTGCTCCCATCCCGCGGCTTGGAGCGGCCGCGCTTTCCCATCCGCCTCGATCAGCCGCATCCCCGCGGATCGCGTGGTCCGCCCGATCCGCGTTACTCGAACTCCCGCGATCCTGGAGGGGACCTGCGCCGCGGAAGTGAACAGCAGCTCATAATCGTCGCCCCCATGCAGCGCCAAATTGAGCGCAACCCGCATCTTGCCCGGTCCAACCTGCGCCCGCGGAATGGCCGCGGCCTCGATCTCCGCGCCCACGTGGCTTTCCTGGCAGATGTGTTCGAGGTCGGTGGAAAGCCCGTCACTCAAATCAATCATGGCCGAAGCGATTCGCCGTCGCCGCAGCCACTGGCCTACGGCAACCCGCGGTTGCGGACAAAAATGCCCTAAATACTCTGCTGCCACCGGCTTCGATTCCGCAAGCTGCGCCAGCACTGCCGCCGAGCCTCCCAGTTCCCCGGTCACATAAATCTGCTGGCCTGCTTTCGCCCCTGAACGGAGTACTGCTTTCCCCTTCGGCACGGAGCCGACCACCACGATGTCCGCCTGAATGCCGCCCGCCGACTCGGCCGTATCGCCACCCGCCAGCGGAACCTTGAATTCATCCGCCAACTCGAGCAGTCCCTTCAAAAAGCGATCCACCCACTTCTGCGGAACGTCACCCGAGACGGCCAGCGACAAGAATGCCGCCAGCGGCTCGCCTCCCATAGCCGCAATATCGCTCAAACCACGCGTCAGGCAGCGCCGCCCCACTAGTTCGGGACGATGCCAATCGCGCCGGAAATGCACGTTTTCGATGGTGAAATCGGTGGTCACCAGTAATTCGTGGCCGGAAGGGACGCGCAACACGGCACAATCATCGCCTATGCCCGTCACCACCGACTTGCCCTTATATTTGCGGGTCGAACGGCGGATCTGCTGAATCAGCTTCTGTTCGCCAAGTGGCATGCCGATCACTATACCTCGGTGGGAAAGACCCACTTCTTGAAAAGCAGGGGAAGTGGGGCACCCCGGAGCGGGCTGCTTGACGTCCTTACCACGGTAATCAGTCCAACCGGACACCGCACATTACCCTGCCTTGGTAACCTTCCGAGAGAACACATAAGGTTGACAGGGGGAATCAGGTTTGTTAACTTTAACTCGCCGTTCACAGTAATTTTGCCGAACCAAGTGCTGCAACATGAATCAGTTGCGGCGAACTTGAATTTCGGCGTGCCTGGTTCCGTGTGGCTGGAAGTGCCAGCCTGCTCCTGATGCAGCTGGTGGAATCAGGATTCCGAGCCCGAGCAAGACAGTTCAGCTCCGGCAGGATTCCGAAGCGAAAATTCGGTAAGCGGATAGGATATTGCGTAAACGCTTCTACATTTTTTTCGTAGCTCGCGACGAAGCGGGACAGCTCCGTAAAATCTCCATTCCCGTCCAGTATCTCTACGTTCTGCTGGCCGGGCTGGCGATAGGGGCGCTCTGCCTCACGGGCATTGCCAGTTCTTATACGCGAATGCTGGCAAAGGTGCACCATTACAATCAGCTCCGTACCGAGCAAGCCCAGCTTAAGGACAGCTATTCGCGTCTGGAGCAGGTAGCCAAGGAACGTGACATTCAGGTAGCTTCTCTGGGTTCCCTGGCGAGCGAGGTTTCGGCGCTATACGGCCTCAAGTCTGATCCGGCAATGGTGGCGGCCTCGACCGAGCAGATTCAAGAAGCGCAGGTGAACTCTTCCCTGGACCAGCTTTACGCGTTGCGGCACACCGCGTTGAGCGGCGCGGCCAGCGTCGGCATCTCACTTGGCTTGACCAAGAACTCGACCACAGCGGATTGGATCCGCGCCAATTCAGCTCCGAACCTGTGGCCGATTGAAGGCCAGATCTCGGCTTCTTTCGGCGAGCGCATCGATCCATTTAACGGAGAAGGCGCATTCCACTCGGGGGTTGACATCACCGGCATGGTGGGCACGCCGGTGATCGCTCCTGCCGACGGCGCGGTTACCTTCGCCGACTATCTGGGCGGCTACGGTCGCGCCATCATGCTCGACCACGGACACGGTATCACTACGCGCTTCGGACACCTTTCCAACTTCGCCGTTGCCGCCGGACAATACGTTCACCGCGGTGACACCATCGGCTACGTGGGCTCAAGCGGCCGCTCGACAGGACCGCATCTCCACTACGAAGTTCGCATCAACGACGTTCCGGTGAATCCCTACAAATACCTGCGGCTGACCGTGGCACGTTTCGGCGGGTTTGCCGCCGGCTCGTAAGCCCGTTGAACCCTTGAAACTCTGAAACCTGCTCTACCCCTTCGCCTTCTTCACTTCCTCAATCAGCGGCGGCACGATGTCGAACAAGTTTCCGACCACGGCAACATCGGCAATCTCAAAAATCGGCGCCTCGGAGTCCTTGTTAATCGCTACAATGCTCTTCGAACCCTTCATGCCGACCATGTGCTGGATCGCGCCTGAGATTCCGAGCGCCAGATACAGCTTCGGAGCTACCGTCTGCCCCGACGATCCGACCTGGCGGTCCATCGGCAACCATCCGTTATCGCAGATGGGCCGCGACGCCGCGAGCTCACCGCCCAGCGCGTCCGCGAGTTGCTTCGCCAGTTCGATATTCTTTTGCTCCTTGATCCCGCGCCCCACCGACACAATAATCTCAGCTTGCGTCAGATCGACCGCCTGCTTGGCTTCCTTGAAAACTTCCTGCGGATGGTTGCGCACCACGCCATCCGGAATCTCGACATTGATGGTCTCAACCGGCGCCGCTGCCGCGCCCGCTTCAACTTTATCGGCGCGAAACGAGCCATTCTGGAAGGTCACAAAACAAGGGCCGGAGCCGGCAAAGCTCACGTCGGCTACAAACTTTCCCTGAAATACTTGCCGGGTGAACAGCATCTTCCCACCTTCATACCTGGCTCCGATCACGTCGCTGATGGCCGTGGTTTTGAGGGCAGTTGCCAGCTTCGGCACAAAATCCCGCACCTGATAGGTGTGCGGCATCAATACCAGCCTTGCTGGATGCTTCCCTAGAAACTGCTGCAACGCATACGCAAAGGCATCGGGTGTGTAGGGCTCGAGTCCCGCTGACTCGACGTTATACACTTTGGCGACCTTCTTCTCGGCCACCTCGCTGGCGATCGCAGCCACGCCCGAGCCCAGCACTGCAGCCTCCAGCGTCCATCCGGTCTGAGCGGCAATCGCCTGTCCGGCGGTGATCGTTTCCCACGAGATGCGGTTCAGTTTCCCTTCGCGTTGCTCGACGACGACTAGAATGGTTTCAGCCATAAGTAAGGTCTCAGGTCTTAGGTCTCAGGTATTAGCAAAACTCTAAATTACTCGCATTTCATTCTTCAACTTTTCCACCAGCTTCTTCGCTACTTCCGCGGGTGGGCCTTCCAGAAACTCCGTATTCTTTGTCTTCTGCGGGAGGTACAGCTTTTCGATCTTCTGCAAATTCGTGCCCATGGCCGATTGCACTTCTGCCAGCGTCACTTTGCGCAGCGGCTTGTTCTTGGCCTGCTTGATTCCAATCAGCGTGGCATAGCGCAGCTTGTTAATGCCCGACTGGATGGTTAGCACCGCCGGCAAAAGCATGTCGACAAACTGAAAGAACCCGGCTTCCAGTTCGCGCTTGACGCGAATGCCGCTGGCAGTTTTTTCGATCTGCATAATGATGGTCGCGTGTGGCAGGCCAAGAATCTCGGCCAGGATCACGCCTGTCTGTGCATATCCGTAATCGTCCGATTGCAAGCCGGTAAAGATCAGGTCGAATTTCTCATCTTTGATAGCTGCCGCGATGGCCCGCGCGGTGTTGTAGGCATCGAGCCCGACAAAAGCGTCGTCCTCGAGATGGATCGCCCGGTCCGCGCCTTTCGCTAGCGCCTCGCGCAACACCTGCATGGCTCGCGCCGGGCCGGCGGTGATGACCACCACTTCGCCGGTGTGCTTTTCCTTCTGCCGCAACGCCTCTTCGAGCGCGAATGCATCGGGCTCGTTGGCTTCATAGGAAACATCTTCGCGGATCCACGTCCCCGCGTCGTTCAACTTCAGCGGGGCGTCTTTTTGTGGTACCTGCTTCATGCAAACCAGAATCTTCACAGATTGACTCCCATGCAATTTCAACTCATACAGGCGAAGCCACTTAGTATAAACGAGACGATGGAAAACGCGGACAGGAGTGTCCGCGCCACCTTGCAATGCGAGGCGCCGGTTACACCGTCGTAACCTTGACCGCGGTCTTCCCGCTTGCGATGCTCATTATTGTGAAGAAGTCTCACAAGCCGCGCCAGGCCCCGCGGGCCCCGCGCATTCGTGTCCCCAATAGCGAACGCGCGCTATTTACCGTCGACGGTGTCCATTTCGTTGGCGTACTGCAGCGCCTCTCTCTTACGGGAGGCTCCTCCGTCCTTTCGAAGGGCCCTATTCCCCGCGGCACCATGGGTGACATCGCTTTGAGTACGGTTTACGGCAAAGTCAGCGCGCAGATCGAATTCCTTCATACCGGCGCCGATGGCGTCCCGCTGGCCCAAGCTTTCCGCTTCCTGGCCATGGAAGACGCAAGTGCGAAGCGCTTGGCCGCCGCGGCAAAACAAATGGAGCGGGAAGGCTTCAGCGATGCGCCGGCGGCAAAACCATCTTCTCTTGCTTTACCGGCCTCTGAGGCCATGGGACTGCTCCTCCAAAGTGTCCGCCGCCTCGCCGCCTCGCTCGTCGCCAACCGCGCCTCTATCAAGAGCTAGGACCTACGACCCTGCGGGGACCGGGCGAGGACGCCGGCGCTCCACCGGTGATGTGGAATGGCTGATGGCGGAAACCCTATTGCAGGAAGGCGACGCTCTGCACACCCGTAATCTCAAATCGCTTGCGGCAGCGCATGTTCTTGCACATCATCATGTCGTCCCGGCGGAGCATGTAAGACTGCGCCTTGGCGAACTTCGCGCGGTCGCGCTCGTCGGCGCGCGGCGGCAGACTTTTCTTCTTGGTGCGGACCAGCCACTGGATCTCATACTCCGCCGACTGATGGCAATGCGGACAACTTAGGTTTGCCGGCTTCTTATCGGACCGTTCGTCAAAAAAATCGCGTTCATCCATGAATTAGGCCTCGGGCTTCGGAGGCGCGACGCTCCCCCTTCCGCGTAATTGCGAAAGGTTGGAACTTCGCGCCAAGCTCAGATTATTGCACTTTTGGGGATCGAATGTGCGAAGATGCGAGGACTACGACCATGCCCCACAAGCGCAAGAAAAAGGTTTTCTCAGCCGCGAAGGTTGTTCGAGAAATGGCCCGCGAACGCGTCGGGAGCCCGAAACCCTCCCGCCTGGTTCCAGCGAAGAAGACGAAGCCGGAGAGACACAAGACCACGTTGAACAAGCTGCTGGAAGATCAATAAGGCGCGACTAGCAGGTCGGCGGCGTGGTCGGGATCGGGGTCACATCCACCGCCGCCGTACCCACAACTACGCTCCCGGACTGGGTCTGCGGATTGCTGTACCATGTGGCAGTGATGGTAATGTTGGTGCCGCAGGCGGTTCCCGAAGTGGCAACGCCCGTGTCCGAGACAATAGAGATCACTTGCGGTGCTGCCGACGTCCACACCACTGAATCCGTAATGTCCCTGCTGTCCTCAGGATGAATGTAGTTTCCAATGGCTTGGAAGTTCACCACTACGCCCGGACCCACAATACTCGCTCCAAGAGGATTGATCGTGATCGAGACCAGCTTTCGATCGAACCCGCAGCTCGGGAGAGTCAAAAACGCCGCTATGACCAGCACGCCCATCGCGAGCCCAATGTAGCTCCGCTTCATACCCACAACTCCAGGAGGCAAGTTTCGATCTACCTGCTCGTTCCGATTATTGCCGGTTCGAATCAAAGATGAAATCTAGTGGAATGGGCTCCAAAAAGCAAGAAATGAAGCGCCCAGCCCCTGAAGGGGGTCCGGTTTTGAAGCACCTTCGGTATCGCTAAAAGCGATACCCTGATACGAAACCTGAGTTCTTCCGCAACTACTAATCCACGTGCTCGCCTTCCTCCGTAAATTCCAGTTCTGGCGGAGGCAGCTTGTCACCGGGACGTGCCCAGAAAGCGTAGAGGGTGGGCATCATGACCAAGCTGACGATGAGTTCGACGATCAAGCCTCCGACGATGACGATGGCGAAGGGGCGCTGCGAGTCCGAGCCGATGTCGTGTGACATGGCGGCGGGGAGCAGGCCCAGAGTTGCGACCAACATGGTCATCATGATGGGGCGGAGACGAAGCTCGGCGCCTTCTTTGGCGGCTTGCCGCGGGTCCAGGCCGCGGGTACGCAGCTGGTTGATGTATTCGACCATGATGACGCCGATTTCTACCGAGACGCCGGTCAGCGCGAGGAAACCGAGGCCGGACGACACGGAGAAGTGCGTGCCCGTTGCCAGCAGGGAGAGCACGCCGCCCAAGGGCGAGAGCGCGACCACGGCGAAGATCAGGCCAACCCACTTCCAGGAGCCGAACATGGAGTACAGGATGAAGGCCATGAGCAGCAGCGTGACCGGCACGATAATGGAGAGTCTTCGGTTAGCACGCTGCTGACTTTCGTACTCGCCGGTCCAGTCGAGGTGGTAACCCTCGGGAAGTTTGACTTTTTCGTGGACCTGTTCGATGGCATCGCGGACGGTGCTGCCGAGATCGCGGCCGCGAACGCTGTATTTGATAGCGATGTAGCGTGAGTTGCCTTCGCGGTAGATGGTGGAAGCTCCATCTTCGAGCTTGACGTCGCAGAGCTGGCCGAGCGAAACGCGCTCGCCGGAGGGCGCGAGGATGCGGATGTTCTCGATGTCTTCGACGGTCTTGCGGTAAGGCTCCTGGTAGCGGACGGTAAGATCGTAACGCTGCTCTCCGATCAGGACCTGGCTGACGGCTTTGCCGCCGACCGCGGTTTCGACCGCGTCCTGCACGTCGCTGACGTTAATACCGAAACGGTCGGCAGTGGCGCGGTTGACGACCAGATTGACGTTAGGCTGGCCGCGCACCTGAAAGGTACCAAGATCGGCAACGCCTGGAATCTTGCTCATCACGTCCTGCATTTCGTCGGCTTTCTGCTCCAGCGTCTTGAGATCGCGGCCAAAAAGTTTGACGGCAAGTTCGCCCTTGACGCCGCTGACGGCTTCCTCGACGTTGTCGGAGATAGGCTGAGAGAAGTTCCAGTCGACGCCGGGAATCTGCCTGAGAGACTTGTCCATGGCGTCGATGAGCTGCTCTTTGGTACGGAACTCGGCGCGCCACTCGGAACGGGGCCAGAGGTCAACAAAGAATTCTGTGTTGTAAAAACCGCTGGCATCGCTGCCATCGTCGGGGCGGCCGACCTGGCTGACGATCTGCTTCACCTCTGGGAATTGCGCGAAAATCTTGCGGCCGCGCTTCGTGACTTCGATCCCGGTGGTGGGGCCAGTGCTGGGAGACAGCGTGCCGCGGACCCAGATCGCGCCCTCGTCGAGGTGAGGAAGAAACTCGGAGCCGACGATTCCGCTGAAGAAAAGGAAAAGCATCAACGCCAGCCCGGCCACTCCAATGCCGAGCGTGAACTTCATGTGGTCGAAGCACCAATCGAGCTGGCGCCGGTAGGCGCTCTGCAGGACGCTCATCAGCGGATTGCGCCACTCTTTGATCTTGCCGTTGGGGAAGGCGAAGTAGCAGAGGACGGGCGCGACTAGCAGCGCGAACAGAAGGGCGCCCAGCAGGGCGAAGGCAACGGTCCAGGCCATGGGGCGGAACAGGCGGCCTTCGACGCGCTGCAGGGTGAAGATGGGGAGATAGGAGACGATGATGATGATACGGGCGAAAAAGACCGGCTTCTGCACTTCATGGGCAGCGGAAGCAATCAGTTCGAGAAAGGTTTTCTTCCCTTGAGAAAATTCGACGTGGCGCATGATGTTCTCCACCATGACCACCGAGCCGTCCACGACCATGCCGAAATCGAGTGCACCGAGCGAAAGAAGATTCGCCGGGATGTGGCTGAGATCGAGAAGAATGGCGGCGAAAAGCAGTGCGAAAGGAATTGTGATGGTGACGATCAGCGCGCTGCGAACGTTTCCCAGAAAGACAAAAAGAATGAAGGTAACAAGCAGCACGCCGTCGGAAAGGTTTCGCAGAACTGTGTGCGTGGTGTAATGCACCAGATCGCTGCGGTCGAGATGGGGAACGAATTTCACCCCCGGCGGCAATAGTTGGCTATTGAGTTCCTTGATCTTGACGTGGAGCGCGTCGAGGGTGGCGTCGGCTTCGGCGCCTTTGCGCAGCAGTACGATGCCTTCGACCACATCCTCATCGTCAATGACGGTGCCATCTTCGCTGCGAATGGTTTTCCCGAGCTGGCCGAGACGAATCTTGGGCGCCTGCACGACGATGGCAATGTCGCGGACGCGGACGGGAGTTCCATTCACGCTCTTGACGACCGTGGCGGCGATGTCGCCGGTGGTCTGCACGAGGCCAACCGCACGCACGTTGAGCGCCTGCTGGCCGCGTTCGATGAATCCGCCGCCCGCGTTGGTGTTGTTATTGGCTAGCGCCTGTTCTACCTGCCCCAGCGATAATCCGTAGGAAACCAGTTTGCCGGGATCGACCTGCACCTGATATTCGCGAGTCGGGCCGCCGAAGATGTTGACGTCGACCACATTGGGAACGGACTTCAACTGGTTCAGCACAAACCAATCGGCGAGAGTCTTCAGCTCCATCGCGTCGTAACGCGGATTCACGCTCTTGAGGGTGAAGAACATGATCTGGCCGGTGGGGCTGTAGTCGGCGCCGAGATTGGCGTTTACGTTCGCGGGAAGCGTCACCTGCTGCAGGCGATCGAGCACTTCCTGACGCGCGTTGAAGGTGGAAATGTCGTCGTCGTAAATGATGGTGACCACCGAAAGGCCGGCGAGCGAGACGGAGCGCAGATGGGTCTTGTGGGGAACGCCGTTGAGGACGACTTCCAGCGGAACGGTGATCTGCTGCTCGACTTCCTCAGCAGCGTGGCCGGGCCATTGCGTGATGATCTGGGTATAAGTATCGGCGACGTCGGGATAGGCCTCGATGGGCAGATTACGGAACGAAATGATGCCCCAGACGAACAGCACCAGCGCCACGCTGAGAATCAGGATGCGGTTCTGCAGGGCGAAATCGATCAGGCGACGAATCATTTGCCTTGCTCCGAAGCTGCAGCGGAGAACGCGAGCGCGTCGGCGACGAGTTCGTCTCCCGCTTTAACCCCCGTCTCGATTTGCTGCAGACCTTCAGACAGGCCGGAGGTGCGCACTTCGAGGCGGCGGAAAGAGTTTCCCGGTCCCTTGCGAAAGACCCAGTCTTTATCCTGCAGACGCATGATGGCGGTTGCGGGCACGATCAGATGCGGCTTTTGTGTGCGCGACCTGAAAGTGGCTACGGCATACATGCCAGGGCGGAGGGCGCCATCGCTATTGGCAAGTTCGACGCGGACCTTGGCGGAGCGTGTGTTGGGATCGAGGACGCGTGAGATGTCGCTGACACTGCCTCTGAAGACGCGGCCAGGAAAGGCGTTGAGGTGAACCTGAGCAGGATCGCCAATGTGAACATCGCCGAGATCGTTTTCATAGACATCGCAGACCACCCACACGTTCGAGAGATCGGCAATCGTAAATAAGTTGGGGGTGTTGTCAAGACTCTTGATGCCTTCGAAGCCGGCAACATTCTGCTCGACGATGGTTCCGGCCACCGGGGCCCGGAGTTCGATCATGGTGCTGGGGTGCGCGGCATCTCCGCCAAGAACGCGCAGGCGGCTCTCGGCGGTCTTCTGGTCCGACTTGGCCTTGGCGTCGGCGTTCTCGGCAACCTCCAAGTCTTTCTGGGCCAACGCTCCCTTGGAGTAGAGCAGTTGGGCACGGTCTAGAGCCTTGGCGGCGAGTGCTGCGTCGGCGGATGCTTTCTGGTAGTCGCCCATGGCTCCGGCAAGGTCGGGGCTGGAAATCACGAGCAGCACCTGACCTTTGTTCACGTAGTCGCCAAGCCGGACTTTCAGGTCGATAACGCGGCCCGATCCCTGCGAGGTGACGTGGATGGTTTTGTTCACATCGGGCTGGACGGTTCCGTTGGCGCTCAGTTCCGTAGGCAAGTCGCGGCTTTCCACCTCGACGGTCTGGAACCGTTCCGGGTGGTCGACGATCACGAGGTTCGGGTCGACCGTGATTTCCTGTTTTGTGGGTGCGGCTTTTGTGTCGCTGGAACAGGCCACTGAGAGGGTGAGCAGAGCCAGGCACAGCAGAAAACCTGCAACCGTGAGACATTTGGCGGCTTTCGAAGTCAAGAAGTGGATCATTTGTGATGTCATGGGATCACCTCGCGGCCCACAGCCATATTTAATTGGGCCGCTGCGGTCAGGTAAGAACCGACCAAGTTCACGTAGGCCAGTTGCACGGTGCGGTATTCCGCCTCGGCGTTCAGGAAATCCAGCAGCGACGCTCCGCCGTGCTGGTAGGAAAACGTAATCGTGTCCCGCACCCGGACCGACTGCTGCAGGTACTTGGCCTTGTACGGCCGCAGCAGAATCAGATTGCTGTCGAGCGTGGCGTAACTGGAATCCACGTCGCTGTACACCTGCGCTTCGGCGGCGTCGCGCAATCTTTCGCTGCGCCGGATATCCAGCTGGGTGCGCAACTTCTCTCCCTGATTGCGGTCGAAGATGCGCAGCGGGATGCTGACACTGACGCCAGCCGTATTGATGCCGAATGGGTTATTGGTGGAGGAGTTGTGCGTATACCACGCGCTCAAGGTGGGATCGGTGGAGCCGTTGGCCACTGCCAGTTTGTGATCGGTCTGCGCTTTGTCCACGGTTTCGATGGCGGCTTTCAAGTCCGGCCGCGTGTCCAGAGCGATCTTGCGGAACTCGTCGCGCGGCATGAGTTGGTCGTTAAAGTCGTAGAGCCCGGTCACGTCGAGTTGTGCAATCGGGGTACGGTCGTTGAGCAGTGTCAATAATTGAATCTTGGCGGTTTCCAGATTCTCCTCGGCGGTTTGCAAATCGGATTCATACTGCACCCGCTGCAGTTCCAGACGGTCGAGATCGATTTGCGCGATGTCGCCGGCACTGAAGCGGGTTCTACTGATATCGAGCACCTGGTCGTAGTAGACGAGATTGTCTTTGGCCAACTGCAGCACCGCTTTCGCCTGCAGCGTCGACACAAACGCGCCCCGCAAGCTGAAGAGCAGAGTTCGCTCCAAGTCGGCATGGCTTGACTCGGCGATTAGCGTCGCTTTTCTTGCGCTCTCCAAGCGCAACTCCCGCTTGTGCCGCCGTTCGTGCAGATAGCTGAGGCTGGGCGACTCAAAAGTGCCGGCGAAGGGCCGCCAGACGTTGTCATGAGGAGCAATTTGGGTCCCATCCGCCAGCAGAGTGAACTGTGGGTTGGGACGCAGGAACGCCGTGATCTCCTCCGCCTTGGATTCGTCAATACTCAGCTTGTCGGCCAGCAGCGTCGGGTTGTTCTGCTCAAAACGTTCGCGCACCTGCTCCCAGGTCAGGGTCTGCTGCGCTGACGCATTGAGGGCCGCAGCCGCCAACAGGCATACGACCAAATTTAAATTGTGGAACTTCAACATCGTGTGCTCCGTGCGCATGGGGGAAAGGCCTCCGCCCCCAATGCGCGTGAATGCGAAAATCCTCGAGATTTCCAGCCCAAAATAGAATTGACTTCAGGTTTGAAGCGAAGTCGGAGCATCGGAAGGAGGAGCGCGGCCAGCAGGCGCGGGCGCAGCGAAAGTTGCGACCGTTGGCGGAATGAACAGGAGGACCGTGCCAATCTGTTCCAGCGCGGGAGTAAGCGAAGTAGAACTGGGCAAAACGGCCTGCGGAGAATGAACCAGCGCATGAATAGTGCAACCGCAATGGCCGGGATGGCGGAAAGCACGTTCCGACTCTTCCATCTCGGATCGCATGGCGTGCAGGTCGTCACTGGCCGAAATCACGGGAAACAGCAGAATCAACACGCAGCCCAGAGCGCAAACAAATGCGAGCGGGCGTACAGCAGGACGTGCTGACGGGCCACCCGAACTGGTAGGACAAGTTCGTCGCCGCCACAGCAGGCACGCTGGCAGCAGCAGAGAGAGCCAACAGAGATTAAGAAAAAGCTCCATACACAATGCCCGGGATCTAGGAAAAGACAGCACAACCATGACCCGGTGCAACTGCCTCAAGATAATCAGGATAGCACAGAGGCGGCAAGTGACTTGCGTACCCGGCTTGGGCGTGGCGGGCGGGCAAAAGCCGCTATGGGCCCTGCGTGATCTGCAGAGGCTGCGGGGTTTGGAGTCTCTGGCGAAGAATGACTTTCCGGGTGGGGATTTCGGCAATGGCATCGGCGTGGATCACATAGGCGCCTCGGGGCAACGTGTTGCCGAAGGGAATTTGAACGTTGGTCGCACCGGCTTTCAGCGGGAAATGCTCGTAGCCGATGGCCGTCGCTCGCCCGTTGTTGGCGACGGCAACGATGATGATGGTCAGATCGAAGATGTCTTTGGAACCATTCGAGACCTGCACAGACCCGTCGATCCGGTTGTCGTGGACCTTTGGAGATTCAAGCCATTCCAGCAACAGAGACGTAGCGACCACAGCTCGGAATTCTTTGTTAATGCTGTGGGCGGGGTGGCTGGAGTCTTCGACTTTTAAGGTCAGGGCAAAAGAGCCGGGTTTGCTGGGGCGTCCAGCCAGCAGGCCTTCCGGTGTGAGCGTGATTCCTTCGGGAAGGTCGCCACTGGCCACGCTCCAGACATAGGGCGGAATGCCGCCGGTGGCATGCAGGAGCGCGTGAAATTCCACGCCCGCTTCGAGCGGGGGCAGAGCTTCGTCTACCACGGCGAGCGGGGGAGCCTGCGCCGCAAGCAAAGCGCAGAGACAAAGCAGGATCGCAACGAAACGAATAATTTTGGTGAAATCCATTCCAGCTCGTTTGATTTTACGCTGGGCACGGCGTAAAAGAACTGCAATATGCCTTGTCGCGTGTCACGCGTTGCCGTTTGCTCCTTACTCATCTGCTCGCTTGTCTGTCTGATAACCGAGAATGCTCGGGCGCAGGCTCCCGCTTCTTCCAAGCAGAAAACCAGCAACGCTGAAGAGGCCGCGGTCTTCGAGCGAATCCTGAATCGTGTCCACTTTGAAAACGACGGAATGGAAGTGAGCGAGACCGAGGCCGTGGTTCGGATTCAGAGTCAGGCGGGTGTGGAAGAATTCGGCCAACTGGTTTTCGGATACTCGTCGGCGACCGAGAACTTAGAAGTCGAATATGTTCGAGTGCGCAAGCCGGACGGACAGATAGTGGTGACGCCGGAGTCGACAGCGCAAGATTTCGCTCCCGATGTGCTGAAAGAAGCTCCGATGTACAGCGACTACCGCCAGCGGCATATCACGGTGGCGGCGCTGCAACCCGGGGACACGCTGGAGTACCGCACGGTGACGCGCGTTCTTACGCCTCTGGCTGCGGGAAACTTCTGGTACGAATATACGTTTCCGAAGGGCGTTGCCGTCAATGAAGATCGGCTTGAGATTGACATCCCGAAATCGCGCGAGGTGAAGCTCAAGACGCTGACGCGAAAGCCGGAGATTCAGGAGGCTGGAGAACGGCGCGTTTACACCTGGGTGGTGAAGGACATTCAACCGGATCGCGACAAAGAGAAAGATGAAGACGAGCCGACCGGGCCCGATGTGCAGCTGACGACTTTTACCAACTGGGAACAGGTGGCGCACTGGTACGCCAAGCTACAGGGCGAGCGCATGACGGTGGACGACAGCGTGCGAAAGAAAGCCGACGAGCTCACCAAGGGAGCGGACACGCCCACCGAGAAAGCGCGGCGTCTATACGATTTCGTGGCGCGGAATGTGCGTTACGTGAGCATCTCGCTCGGAGTCGGCCGCTACCAGCCGCACTCGGCCGCGGACGTACTGCAGAGCGGTTACGGCGACTGTAAGGACAAGCACACGTTATTCTCCGCGCTTCTGCGAGCGGAGGGAATTCAAAGTTATCCGGTGCTCATTGACAGTTCGCGGCAACTGGATGCGGACGTTCCTTCGCCGGCACAGTTCGATCACGTGATCACAGCCGCGCGGCTGGGGACAGGAACGGGGCTGACCTGGCTGGATACGACTCCTGAAGTGACGCCCTTCGGCCTGATTCTTTACCAGTTGCGAAACAAACAAGCGGTACTGGCGTCGGAGGATAGCGAGGGCGGCTTGCAGCGGACGCCAGCGGATTCTCCCATCAAGACCTTTATGCACTTCACGCTCGACGGCAAGTTCACCGAATTCGGCGCGCTCGATGCGACGCTCGAGGTCACAGCCCAGGGAGATCGGGATTGGCCGATGCGCGCGAGCTTTCGTCGATTCTCGCAGGCGCAGTGGAAGGATCTCGTAAAAGCACTCTCGGCGAGCTGGGGACTGCCGGGTGACGTCGATGAGGTTCAGCTCGATCCCATCGAAGACACCGGCAAGCCTTTTCATCTGAAGTATCACCTGCGCCAGGACCAGTATTTTGTGGTGCCATCGGCGAGCGTAAATTTTCGTCCGATTCCGCCGCTGGGGATGCCTGCGGTCCGAGCATCGGAAAAGAGCACGGAGCCCCTGAACATTGGCCCCGCAGGTGAAATGGACTACCGGGTCCGCTTGCAGTTCCCCTCCAACTACACTGTGCAGGCGCCGACACCGGTGAAAATGTCGCGCGACTACGGCGACTATTCATCAACCTATTCTCTGAACATTTCCGGAAACAAGGGAATTCTGGAAGGCGAGCGCAAACTTGTCGTGAAGGCCAACGAAGTGGCGGCAGCGCGGCGCGCAGACTACGAATCGTTTCGCAATGCCACGCAAAGCGATCAAGACCAGTTGTTGTCGTGCACCATCCTGACACCGTCGGGGCAAGGGGCGCAGACGGCTGCGAAAATGGAAGGCACTCCAGCGGAGTTGCATAAAGCGGGAGTGAAGGCACTGCAGAGCAAGGATTATCGCACGGCCACTGACCTGTTGAAGCGCGCGGTGGACGGAGATGCGAGCCTGGCGGATATGGGCATGAAAGACGGCTGGTATGACCTGGGACTGGCCTACGCCGGAGCCAACCAGCATGTGGAGGCAATCGCCGCGTTTCGCAAGCAGATCGAGCTCGATCCGAATCACAAGCACGCTAGCGGCGATCTGGCGATGGAACTGCAGCAAACTGGAAAGAACGACGAGGCGATCGCGGCGTATCGCAAGCAATTGGAAACGGCTCCGTACGAGAAAACGACGCTCAAGAATCTTGGCTTGTTGCTGGCGCAGTTGGGACGCGACGCCGACGCGCGCACGGAACTGGAAGCGGCTGCCGCAATTCCGCCGGATGATCCGGAAACGAAGATGGCGCTGGCGCAGGTTTATGGGCGGTTGGGAGAAAAAGCGCTTGCGCAGGAGTTGATGAAGGGATTGACGGGCAGTGCGGGCGCGGATTCTGGTCAGGATATTTTCGCGTCGGCATTGAAGGACGACATCGATCCGACGCAGACCGAGAACGCCGCGCAGCAGGTCCTGTACGACATCGGAGGACAGTTCGATTCGGGCGAACTGGACCGGCTGGGACCGTCGGCGTTTTCGTCGATGCGGCTGGTGGCACTGGCGTGGTCGCGGATGGGATGGGCGAAATTTCAGCGCGGCGAAAACCTGGCCGCGATGCAATTTTTGCAATCAGCATGGCTGTTGAGCCAGTCGGGCGCGGTCGCGAACCGGCTGGGCCAGGTATTCGAGAAGCAAGGGCAGGCGGAGAAGGCGCGTCATATGTATGCGCTGGCCGTGGCGGCGGGAGGAAGCGACGTGCCGGATTCGCGGGCGCGGTTGGCGAAGCTGGCGGGCGATGCCGCGACGTCGGAGAAGGAGCTCGCCCAGGCTCCGGCGGAGCTGGTGCAGGCGCGCACGGTAAAGCTTGGGTCGATTACGAGCAAGAGTGCGTCGGCGCGGTTCAACCTTGTGTTCGACAGCTCGCCTCGTCCGGAACGCGCCGAGTTTGTGGACGGCGATGAAAGTTTGCGCTCAGCAAGCGAGCAACTTCGGGAAAAAGACTTTCCCGTGAGATTTCCGGACGTGTCGTCGGTGAAGATCGTTCGCCGGGGAGTTCTGAGCTGCGGCGGCTCAGGGTGCAGCATTGAGCTGCTGCCGATCGAGAAGGAAGCGGCTTCGGGGACAGCGCCGCCGAAGCGCTGACTTAAGGCATCACTTAACGTCTGCCGGAGCAGGTCGGTTCGGGAGTTAAAAGGCGTTCCGGAACCCCAAAAACAGGAAACCCGACAGCACCATCGAAGCCGGCAGCGTCAACACCCACGCCATCGCCAGGTTGCGCACTGTCGACCATTGCAATCCGGAATGGTTCGCCGCCATCGTCCCCGCGACGCCCGACGACAGCACGTGCGTCGTGCTGACCGGCAATCCATACCAGTCGGCCAGGCCGATCGTAAACATGGCAACGATCTCCGCCGACGCTCCCTGACCATAGGTTAGGTGGTCCTTGCCGATCTTCTCTCCTACCGTTACTACGATCCGCTTCCATCCGATCATCGTGCCCAATCCAAGCGCCATCGCCACCGCAACCTTTACCCAGGTCGGGATAAATCGCGTCGACTTGTCCACGTGCTTCTTGTAATTGTCCAAGCCTTCCCAATCGGACGCGGTCATCGCCCCTTGCTTGTTCTTCTTCATCAATCGCAAAGCTTCGCTGGCCACGTACATATCGTTGCGGAAGTTGCGCACCCGGTCATTCGGAATCTTGGCCAATTCTCCGAACAGCGCCGTCTCGTTCCCGATGTCGCTCACCATTTGACGCAACGCCAGCATGGTGTTCGGAGTGAACTCTTTGGTGCGAATGTAATCGGTAAGCTCGTCCCGTTCATCGCTGATGACTGCATTCGGGCTGACATATTTAGAGAGAATGCCGGCAGCCTGTTGCGAAACGGCAATGAAATCATCCGAATCTTTTCGAGTGATCGCATGGTTCAAAGCATAAGCGGTAGGCACTGTCCCCACCAGAATGAGCATGATCAATCCCATGCCCTTCTGTCCATCGTTCGATCCGTGCGCGAAACTCACTCCCGTGCAAGTCAGCACCAGCAGCGCCCGAATCCAGAACGGCGGCGGCTCTGTCCCTACTGGAGCCTCGTACAGCGCCTTGTTCTTGATCACCGCCTTCATCAGCCACAACAGCAGAAACGCACAGACAAATCCCACTATGGGCGACAACAGCAGCGACTTCCCAATGTTAGTGGCTTGTCCCCAATCCACGCCGCTGGTGCCCGTCTTCGGAGACATCAACTGATTCGCAATACCCACTCCGATGATTGATCCGATCATGGTGTGCGAACTGGAGGCGGGCAAGCCGAAATACCACGTGCCGAGATTCCAAATAATGGCCGCCACCAGCAATGCGAAAACCATCGCGAACCCCGCTTTGCTCCCGACCTGCAAAATCAGTTCGACTGGCAGCAAAGAGACGATTCCGAAGGCGACCAGTCCGCTCGAAAGCAACACGCCCAGGAAGTTCCAGAACCCCGACCACACCACCGCAATATGCGGCTCCAGGGAGTGCGTATAGATCACCGTAGCCACCGCATTCGCCGTGTCGTGAAATCCGTTGACAAACTCGAACCCCAGCGCCACCAGCAGTGCGATGCCCAACAAAACATAAGGCAGGATCGATCCGCTATGCACGGTGGAGAGGTCCGTGAGCAGATGAAACGCCGAGTAAATGACCCCGATAACAAGCACGATCCCAAAGCCCACCATGCCGATCATTCCCGGACTCTTACCAAGCTTTTCGTGAATCGCAGGTGTAGCTGTGGCCATATTCAGGAATCTCCTCTGTTCGACACAAGTTTCAGGATTCAGTGCTCCAAGAACCCCACCCAAACGAAGGCAAGAATATACGGAAGAATTGTTACGCCAATGTGAACGCTCCGAAGTGACCGCAAGTTTTGTTTGTGCGTGCACGGTTGGTGCTCCGTCCGCTCGACGCATCCACATGGACTCCGATAGTCTAGTGAGTTCTGCAAGGAGGTCCAGCCCATGCGGGAGGCTGTAGAACGACTTTGGCCGGAAATTCAGTGGATCGGCAATGCCAAACTTCGCGAGCAGGTGACGCAAACCTGGATCAAGGCGCTGGAGCGCAGTCCATTGAAGCCCGACGACCTGAATCAGATTCCTTTTACGCTGCTGGTTCCGAATTGTCCGATCACCTTCATGGAGCACAAACGCTGCGTGGTGCACATTGCGCGCGACAGCGCCAAGGCGATGACCCACTTCATGGGTCGGGCGTTGCCCATCGACGCGGACGTCGTGATTGCCGGCGCCATCCTGGCCGACGTCGGCAAGTTGCTGGAATATGAGATTGGTCCGGACGGAAAGAGCCGGCAAAGTGAGCGTGGAGAAGCGTTGCGCCATCCGTTTATTGGAGTCGCGCTGGCGATGGAGTGTGGCGTGCCTGATGCAGTGTGCCACATCATTGCCGCGCACGCCGCCGAAGGCGACCTGGTGAAGCGCACGACCGAAGCATTCATCGTGCATCATGCCGATTTCATGGCATTTCTGCCGTTTAAGAATCCGAAGAACGTGAAGGTCAGGTCTTAGGTCTTAGGTCTTAGGATTTAAGAATTGAGAGCTGCCAGCCTGCAATTCATGGAGGAGATGTCCTTGGCTACACAACCAACTATTCGCAAAGAGACTATCACCGCTACCATGTCCCGCTGGGCGGCGGGGCTGGAATACAAACGGCTCTCGCCAGAAGCGGTTTACCAGGCGAAGCGCTTTCTGCTCGATTCGGTGGGCTGCGCGCTCGGCGGATATCAGCAGCATGACGTGATCATCGCCCTTGAAGTGCTGAAGGAGATTGCCGGGCGCGGGCCAGCGACCGTGATTGGCACCGGCGAGAAGATGGACGCGGTGTCGGCGTCGTTGGCGAATGCGCTGATGATCCGCTGCATGGATTACAACGACATTTACTGGAAACAGGATCCGTCGCATCCCTCGGATATCTTTCCGGCCGCGATTGCGTGTTGCGAGCGCGCCAGGAGCGACGGCAAAGAATTGATTGTCGGATTTGTGCTGGGCCACGAGTTCGAAATGCGATTTTGCGAGGCGGCGTTTCCCGGAATCCGCGAGCGCGGCTGGCATCATGCAACGCTGACGGCTTTTGTCTCGCCGATCGTGGCGGGACGCGCGCTGCATTTGAGTTGGGAGCAGATTCAACATGCGATCGGAATTTCGGCTTCGCGGCATTGCACCATGGGCGCGGTGACTGCGGGCAAGCTGACGATGATGAAGAACACGGTTGATCCGATGGCTACCCAGAGCGGCGTTCTCGCAGCGCTGCTGGCCGCGAGGGGTTACAGCGGCCCGGAGCACGTGATCGACGGCAAAGAAGGATTGGTGCAATGCTTCGGTCCGGAGTGGAAACTGAATCTGCTGACCGACGGACTCGGCGATTCGTGGCGCATTACGCAATGCGGGATGAAATTTTTCCCGACTGAAGCGCTGACGCACGCTCCGATCTCGGCGGTGCTTGATTTGGTCAAGAGCAACGACCTGCATCCGGATCAAGTCGAGAAGATTCAGATCCGGTCGCTGGCGCGCGCGGCCGACATTCTTTCCGACCCGAGCAAATACGATCCGCATACGAAGGAAACGGCGGACCATTCGTTGCCCTACGTGATTGCGGCTGCCTTGGTAGACCGGCAGGTGACGCCGGCGCAATTCGAGATGAAGAAGATCATGGACCCGACGATTCGCGCGCAACTGAAGAAAGTTGAAGTTGTGGCGGATCCGGAAATCGAGAAAGTCTTCCCGGCGTTGCAGCGCGTGATTGTGAACATCACAACCACCGACGGGCGAAAATTCTCGGAGCAACTCGACTATCCGAAGGGTGACCCGCGAAATCCATTGAGCGACGCCGAGATTGAAGAGAAATTCAGGGCGCTGGCCGAGGGCGTCTTGTCGAAGAAGGCGCAGGACAAGCTGATTGATGTAATTTGGAATCTGGAGAAGTGCGGGTCGGTCACGAAGCTGATGGCGTTGATGAAGGCGGATGTCAAGAAGGGCCCGCGTCCGAAGATCCAGAAAGCGAAGACGAAAGCAGTCAAGAAAGCCAGTAAAAAGCGCCGCTAGCGCCTCAGCAGGAGTACTCATGGCGGATTTGAAATCGACGATTGCATCAGACCTGACGGCCCGTTACACAAAACTCGCGGGCCTGGTTCGCGAATTGGCGGCGCCGTTGAGCGACGAACAGTTTTGGGCCAAGCCCTTCGCATTCGGCAACAGCTTCGGGCATCTCGTGTTGCATCTCACGGGCAACTTGAATTACTACATCGGAGCGCAAATTGCAGGGACGAGCTATGTGCGGAATCGTCCACTGGAGTTTTCAGACGCGACACGGCCGTCCAAGGCAGACGTGTTGAAGAAATTTGATCAGGCGATTGAGATGGTGCTCGACACGATCAACCGCCAGTCGGCCGAAGACTGGTCAAAGGAATACTCGGCAGTAGGTGCGGACGCTCGCGACCGATTTGGCATAGTCCTGTCGTGCGCGACGCATCTGCATCACCATGTGGGGCAGATGATGTATCTGGTATTTGAGTTGAAGCGGAAGAGCTAAGTTTTTCGGGAGTTGTCATGGGTCAGACCATCGTTGAAAAAATCGCGCAGGAACACATGACCGAAGGGCCGGTGCGGCCGCTTCGCACCGGGGATTTCCTGTCGATTCGTCCGCACCGCTGCATGACGCATGACAACACGTCGGCGGTGATGAGCAAGTTCAAGGGCATCGGCGCAAAAAGGGTGAAAGAACCGCAGCAGCTCATGTTCGCACTCGACCACGACATCCAGAATCATGATGAAGCGAACCTGAAGAAATACCGCGCGATTGAAGCATTCGCGAAAGAGCAGGGCGTAGATTTCTATCCCGCCGGATCGGGCATCGGGCACCAGATCATGGTGGAGCGCGGGTATGTGGTTCCCGGTTCGTTCGTGGTTGCTTCCGATTCGCACTCCAATATGTATGGCGCGTTGGGTGCGATCGGCACGCCGATCGTCCGCACGGACGCAGCCGCGGTATGGGCCACGGGCGAGTTCTGGTGGCAGATTCCGCGGTCGATTCAGGTTGTGCTCGAAGGCAAGTTGCCGGAAGGCGTTACCGGCAAGGACGTCATCATTACTTTATGCGGACTATACAACCACGACGAATGCCTGAATGCGGCGGTCGAATTCACGGGCCCGGGAGTCGCGTCGCTCTCGATGGATGCCCGGCTCTCGATTTCGAATATGACAACGGAGTGGGGTCCGCTGGTGGGCTGGTTTCCGGTGGACGCAATCACGATCGAATATTTGCGCGGCGTTTACCAGCGGCTCAAAGTGCTGGGAGTGGAGCGGTTCGCGGAAAACGACATTGTGAGATGGGAGAAGAATCCCTCCGCTCCGGATGCGGATGCAATCTATGCGGCGCGGATCATGCTCGATCTCGCGCAAGTGACGCCGCACGTGTCAGGGCCCGATACGGTACAGGTGATGCAGTCACTGGCTGAGATTGAGAAGAATAAAGTCGCAATCCAGAAGGCATATCTGATTTCCTGTGTAAACTCGCGGCTGGAAGATTTGGCAGCAGCCGCTAACGTGCTCAAGGGTCAGAAAGTTGCCTCGGGCGTGAAGTTCTATTTGAGCGCAGCCAGCAAGTGGGTGCAGGAGGAAGCCGAGCGCCGCGGCATCTGGCAGACGCTGACGGATGCGGGCGCATACCCGCTTCCGTCCGGTTGCGGGCCGTGCATTGGGCTGGGCGTGGGTTTGCTGGAGGCCGGCGAAGTCGGAATCTCGGCAACGAATCGGAACTTCAAGGGCCGCATGGGATCGCGTGATGCGAAGTGCTACCTGGCGAGTCCGGAAGTTGTGGCGTCGTCGGCCGTTGCCGGCTATATTCGCGGGCCGCATGAGTTCGCGAATCGCGCGCCGCAACGCGAGTACACCGAATTAGCGCCCGCGTCAGGCGGGGCAGAGAAAGTCGAGATCCTGACAGGCTTTCCGCAGCGCGTGCGCGGCCGGCTGGTGTTCATGCCGCAGGATAACGTCAATACCGATGCGATTTATGGCAAGGACTACACCTATCGCGACGACATGACCCCGGAAATGATGGCGAAAGTGGTGATGGAGAATTACGATCCACAATTCGCCGCGCGCACGAAGGCGGGAGATGTGATCGTCAGCCAATTCAACTTTGGCACCGGGTCGAGCCGCGAACAGGCGGTCACGTGTCTGAAGGCGAAAGGCATTCCGCTGGTGATCGCGGCCAGCTTCTCGCAGACCTATCTGCGGAATGCGTTCAACAATGGCTTCTTGTGTATCGAGGTGCCGGAATTTGTGGCGCGGCTGCGCGGACAGTTTGCGCGGGACATCGCGGCTAAGGACAAGACGATTATTCCAGGAGATGAGATTGATATCGATTTCACCTCCAGCACGATCAGTTGGCGCAGCGAGACATTTACGTTCCCAGCGCTCGGAAGTGTGCCGCAGTCGTTGGTGATTGCGGGCGGAGTGGAGAATCTGGTAGCGAAGCGGTTGGGCGTGGCGTAGTGTTTTCACCCCCCAGACGCTGAGGGCGCCGAGAAAAAAGGAGGTCCTTCGCTTCGCTCAGGATGACAATGTTATTTTGATTTTGTAAGGAGCAATCATGGCGAAATATACAGTTATCACCATGCCGGGAGACGGCATCGGAAATCAGGTTCTGCCGGAGTCGTTGCGGGTTTTGAAGGCGATAGGCTTTGATGCAGAGTACATTCATGCCGATATCGGATGGGACTGCTGGCGCAATAATGGCAATGCCTTGCCGGATCGAACAATCGAGCTGCTAACCAAGCACAAGCTGGGCTTGTTTGGCGCAATTACTTCGAAGCCGAACAAAGCGGCGCAGGCGGAGCTTAAACCCGAGCTGCAGGGGAAGGGTTACGTTTATTACTCGCCGATCGTAACCATGCGGCAGAAATTCAATCTTGATATCTGCATGCGGCCATGCGTCGGATTCACCGGCAATCCGCTGAATTACATTCGAAAGAACCCCCGCGGCGGCTTTGACGAGCCCAAAATCGACACCACCGTGTTCCGGCAGGGCACGGAAGGTATGTACGCCGGCGTGGAGTGGACCAATCCTCCCGAGAACGTGCGCGCCGCATTGAACAGCCATCCCCGCTTTAAAGCATTTGCCAACGTTCCAGGACCGGAGATCGCGGTGAGTTGCCGGATCATTACTCGCAAGGCCGCACAGCGCATCGTGACGGCGGCTTTCGACTATGCGAAGAAGCGCGGGTTCAAGGGCGTGACGATCTGCGAGAAGCCGAATGTGGTGCGCGAGACCTCGGGCATGATGGAAGAAGTGGCGAAAGAGGTCGCGAAGAATTATCCGGGCATCGCGCTCTGGTCCACAAACATCGACGCGCAGCTGATGTGGCTGAACAAGAATCCGGAGGACTACAACGTCATCGTGTCGTCGAATCTGTTTGGCGACATTCTTTCCGACGCGTTCGCGGGGCTGGTCGGCGGGCTGGGATTCGCGGCTTCCGGCAATATCGGGGATGACGTCGCGGTGTTCGAGCCGACACACGGATCGGCGCCGAAGTATGCCGAGTTGAATCCGCCCATTGTGAATCCAATTGCGATGATTCTTTCAGCCGCAATGATGCTGGATCACGTGGGCGAAGGCGAGAAGGCGAATCGCATCCGCAAGGCCATTGCAGATGTGGTGTGTGAAGGGAAAGTCCGGACTTACGATATGATGCGCCTTACGGGCGGTCCAAAAGCGATCAGCCAGGGCGCGGCTTCTACGGTGCAGATGACGGACGCAATTGTGGAGAAACTGAAATAAGCACCTATTAAAATCCCTGAGCTAAGGATCTCGAGTTGAGGTAATTATGAGCATCGGTGTTGAAACCACTTCACCGCGTTCTGCCGAGGCAGGTCACTGGGGCACAGAAGTTCGGTCGGATGTGCACGTTGCATTTGAGGCAGGCGACAGCGGAGGGATCGAGATCTCGCTGGAATCGCGCGTGGCGCCTTATTACGGCGCGGCGATCATGGAGCAGACGCGCGACGTTCTCGCCGAACTGGGAGTCAAGAACGCACGGGTTGCGATTCATGATGAAGGCGCGCTGCCCTTTGTGATCGCAGCTCGCATCGAGGCCGCAGCTCGGCGGGCGGGGATCGCGCTCGGCAAACGCTCGCTGCCGGAGCAGCATCCGCTGCCGCCGCCGTCGCAAAAGGACCGGTTGCGCCGATCGCGCCTGTATCTGCCGGGTTCGGAACCGAAGTATTACATCAACGCCTCATTGCACGCGCCAGATGCCGTGATTCTCGATTTGGAAGATTCGGTGCATCGCGGAGAAAAAGATGCGGCTCGCATTCTGGTGCGAAATACTTTGCGGGCGGTCGATTTCGGATCGTGCGAACGCATGGTGCGAATTAATCAGTTGCCGCTGGGGCTCGAAGATCTGGCGGAAGTGGTGGGCGAGAGTCCGGACCTGATTCTGATTCCAAAGGTCGAGCAGCCCGAACAGGTGCGGGAAGTGGATCGCATGATCGGCGAGATCAAGGCGCGGCATGGAATGATCCGGCCGATCTGGATTATGCCGATCCTGGAGTCGGCTATGGGGATCGAGAACGCGTTTGCGGTCGCGACGGCGAGCGACAATGTGGCGGCGCTGACGATCGGGCTCGAGGATTACACGGCCGATCTGGGCGTGGTGAAGACTACGGAGGGTCGCGAGTCGCAATATGCGCGGTCGCGCGTGGTGAATGCGGCGCGCGCGGCGGGAGTGCAGGCGATTGACTCGGTCTTCAGCGATGTCGGCGACATGGACGGTCTGCGGCGCTGGGGAGAAGCTTCGCGGGCGCTGGGATTCGAAGGTATGGGATGCATCCATCCCGGACAGATTCGCGTAATCCACGAAGCGTTTCAACCGCGCGCAGTCGAGATCGAAAAGGCGAGAAAAGTGGTTGCCGCTTTTGAAGAGGCGCAGAGCAAGGGACTGGCGGTGGTGAGCCTGGGGTCGAAAATGATCGACCCGCCGGTGGTGCAACGGGCACTGAAACTGGTGGAGCGGGCGAAGGCGATGGGAGTGATCTCGTGAGTGCGAGCGTGGAAGAGAATGCGAAAGAACGAGTAGAACTGGCGCATAACGCCGCCGGGCGCGCAGTGCCGACGATGGTGAACGGCAAGCCGCAGATTCCGTTTCTGGGCATAGGAAAGTATCAGCCCCGCGGCCGTAAAGCGGCGCCGCCGATCTGTTCGGCCAAGGATTATCCGGATACCGGGGACAAGCGCGTGGCCGATCTGGAGACAGCGCTGCGCCAGTGCGGGTTGCGCGACGGGATGGTGATCTCGAACCATCATCATCTGCGCGACGGCGACAAAGTGGCGCTGATGGCGCTGGAAGCGGCGGCCAAAATCGGCGTCAAGGATCTGATGTGGTTCCCGAGCGCGTCGTTTCCTTCCCAGCAGGGCGCGATTGCACTCATGGAAAAACGCGTGATCCATCACATCGAAGGCTCGATGAACGGGCCGCTGGGCGATTACTGCACGCAAGGGAAAATGCGCGGCATGGGCGTGCTGCGTTCGCATGGCGGCCGCTACCAGGCGATCCAGGATGGAGAAGTTCACGTTGACATCGCGGTGATTGCAGCGCCGACCGCCGATTTTTTTGGCAATGCCGACGGCTCGCATGGCAAGTCGGCTTGCGGCTCGCTCGGTTTTGCGCTGGCGGATTCGACCTACGCCGATCGCGTGATCGTGGTTACCGATAATCTGGTGCCCTTTCCTTGCGTCCCCTGGCAGATTCAGGGCAACAACGTGGACTTTGTGGTGGAAGTGGAATCGATTGGAGATCCGGCGAAAATTGTTTCCGGCACGACGCAGATTACACGCTCGCCCGACCGGCTGCGGATAGCGGAACTGGTGGCGCAGTTTCTCCGCGATGCGGGCATCATGAAAAACGGATTTTCGTTTCAGGCGGGAGCGGGAGGAATCGCGCTGGCATTCGTCGAGTACCTGAAACAGATGATGAAACAGGATGGGGTGAAGGCGCGCTTCGTTCGCGGTGGATCGACGAAATTCCTGGTCGAGTTGCTGCACGAAGGGCTGACGGACTACATCCTGGATGGGCAGACGTTTGATCTTGACGGCGTGAAGTCGATCGCGAACGATCCGCGGCACGTGGCCACTTCACCGTTCACTTCGTACAACTACCACGGCAAGGGAAACTTCGCTTCGCTGGTCGATGCCGTAGTGCTGGGCGCGACCGAAGTGGATGTGAACTTCAACGCCAACGTGGTGACGCACTCTGACGGGCGATTGCTGCACGGCATCGGCGGATGGCAGAACTGCCTGTTTGCGGGCTGCACCATTCTTGCGCTGCCTTCGTTCCGCGATCGCATTCCCGTGATCGTGGACGAAGTCACGACCATGACAGGGCCGGGCGAGATGATTGACGTGGTGGTGACCGAGCGCGGAATCGCGATCAATCCGCGGCGCACCGACCTGCTCCATGCCGTGATGGGATCGAAGCTGCCGATTCGGGCGATCCAGGACATCAAGGCGGAAGTCGAAAAGATTTGCGGCAAGCCAGCGCGTCCGAAGCTGGGGGATCGTCCATGCGCGGTAGTGAAGTGGGTGGATGGAACGGTGCTGGATACGGTTTGGCAAGTGAGCTGACGGAATAATCAAGTGGCAAATCTTAGTGTAAAGGGGTCATTCATGATAGCCCGCGGATACGGGATTGCATGCATCGGTACGGTGCTCATTCTCACACTCACGCTGACGGCCTGCTCCAAATTGCCGGAATCACCGCTCAAGAAGACTGCGACCGCCAAGCCGGATCCCACTCAACCTTCCACCATCAAAGTGGACGTGAAGGACGGCGGACCGGTAGTGCTGACGACGAGCACGGCTGAGTTTCAGGTGACGCCGGAGGGTTATATGCAGGCGTCTTTGTTGAAAGACGGAAAGAAGCTTTCGCTCGACGAGTCCAGCATCGGCGCTCCCGCGGACAGCGATTTTGTGCAAGTCGCCGGAAAGGACGTGCATTTCACACTGGACTTTCAGCAGGCTCAGGTGCACGAAGCGATTGGCAAGATGGGAGTAGGAAAGCGGGTGGAGATTCCGGCGCGACCGCTGGGGCCATCGGGGACGAATTTGCAGCGCGTGCTGGCGCTCGAGGTCTATGACAAGTTCCCGAACATTCTGCTGAGCACTGTGGAATACAAGAACACCGGCACGGGCGAAGTGGCCATCGAAAAAAGTGTGAATCAGCGACGCCGTTTGAACGCGCGCCTGGGCGACGCGAAAGCTCATCCGTGGGAAATGTGGTCCTATCATGGCTCGAGCTACGACTGGGGCAAGGATGACGTGGTGAAGCTGACGCCCGGTTTTTCCCAGCCCAACGTCATGGGAGAAATGGTGAAAGGCGGCTATGGGGGCGGCATTCCGGTAGTGGCTTTCTGGACGAGCCAGGTGGGCGAGGCGATCGGGCACGTGGAGACGATTCCGCTTCCCGCGGCGATTCCGGCAAAAGTAGGAGCCGATGGACGCGTGAATACCGAGGTGGATTACGCCGCCAATGTCACGCTGAAGCCGGGCGAGACCTATTCCACTTCGCGCAGTTTCGTTTCGGTGTTTGCGGGCGATTTCTATGAGCCGCTGCGGATCTGGTCGAGTGTGCTGCAGAAAGAAGGCTGGGAACTTCCCAAGCCCTCGAGCGAAGCCTACAACGTGAGCTGGTGCGGCTGGGGATACCAGTTCAACGTCACGCCGGCGCAAATGGTGGGTACGGTTCCGAAGTTGAAGGAGATGGGCATCAAGTGGGTGACGCTCGACGATCGCTGGTTCGATAGCTATGGCGACTGGAATCCGCGCAACGAGACTTTCCCCGGTGATTCCATCAAGAAGATGGTTGACGACTTTCACAAGGAAGGCATGCTGGCGCAAATCTGGTGGCTGCCGCTCGGGGTGGAAGATGGCACGGGGCGCTGGGACTCGCACAAGTACGTTGTGTCGAAGGTGGTTCAGGATCATCCCGAGTGGCTGATTCTCGACAAGAACGGCAAGCATGCCCACATCACGCGTGGTCTGGCTGCGCTCTGTCCGGCGGTGCCGGAAGTGCGCGCATATCACAAGCAGTTGACGGAAAAATTCATTCGTGACTGGGGATTCGACGGCAGCAAACTGGATAACATCTACAGCGTTCCGGCCTGCTACAACCCGGCGCACCATCACAAATCGCCGCAGGATTCGGTGAATGCGATGGGCGATGTGTACAAAGAAATCTTCCAGACGACGCGCGCGCTGAAGCCACAGAGTGTGACGCAGGCCTGTCCGTGTGGAACACCGCCATCGCTAGCTTGGTTGCCGTTCATCGACCAGGCGGTGACGGCCGATCCTGTAGGCGCGGTGCAGGTGCGGCGGCGGATCAAGATGTATAAGGCATTGCTCGGGCCGGAATCGGCGGTGTACGGCGATCACGTCGAACTCTCCGCGATGACTAAAGAGGGGAAGGACTGGAAAGAACACGGCGACGATTTCGCTTCTACGATTGGAGCCGGCGGCATCGTGGGAACGAAGTTCGTTTGGCCCGATCTCGGTCCGAAGTTCAAGGACGTCAATCTGACCGCTGCGAAAGAGGAGCACTGGAAGAAGTGGATCGGTCTGTATAACGAGAAGATGCTATCGAAGGGCGAGTTCAGGGACCTTTACGTGACTGGCTATGACACGCCCGAAGGATATGCGATCGCGAAAGACGGCAAAATGTATTACGCGTTCTTCGCGCCTTCCGCTTCTTCGTGGAAAGGTGAGGTTGAGCTGCGAGGATTGAAGCCCGGGAAATATCGGGTGAGTGACTACAGCGAGGCGAAAGATTTCGGCACGGTGGAGGCGGCGGGCAACGGTGTGGCGAGACTCCCGGCGGAATTCGAGGATCATCTGTTGCTGGAGGTCAGTTCGCTGCCGTAAAGTCTGGCGAGGATGGCGGGAATGCGGGCAGACAGGTATCCTGATCTGCCCGATTTCTTTGTGGAGGTGCGCGTGCGCGGGCTGAAAGCGAAGCGAGTCCTGATCACCGGCGGGGCCAGCGGCATCGGAGCGGCTACGGCGGCGCGGTTTCTTGAGGAAGGGTCGGTGGTGTGCGTGCTCGACCGCGATGTGGAGGGGCGGCGGAAGATCTTGCGCGAACTGCCCGGTCTGGTGGGAGTACTTGATGCCGATGTTTCGAATCTGAAACAGGTGCAGGCCGCTTTTGCCGATGCGATTCGCCTGATGGGCGGAGTGGATGTGCTGGTGAATAACGCCGGCATCAGCATCCGTCATAACTTTCTCGATATCACACCGGAAGAATGGGACAAAGTGATGGCGGTGAATCTTACCGGAGTGTTCTACGTGGCGCAGACGGCGGCGCGGCATATGATGGAGCGCGGCGGCGGCGTGATTCTGCAGACGGCTTCGACCAACGGCGTCATGGGGTATCCGTTTTACGCAGATTACAACGCCAGCAAGGCGGGCGTGATCGAGTTGACGAAGTCGATGGCGCTGGAACTGGCGCCGAAAGTCAGGGTATGCGCGGTGGCTCCGGGATACGTGTTGACGCCGATGCAGCGCGCTGAGTACACGGATGCAATGCTCGAAGAGGTCAACCGGAAGATTCCTTTGCGCCGCCATGCTCAGCCGGAAGAAATTGCGGCGCTGTTCGCATTTCTCGCCTCGGACGATGCGCAAAATATCACCGGCCACGTTTATACATGCGACGGCGGAGAAACCGCGGGAGGGCTGGCGAGCCGCTAAGCTATGCAGACTGAAGGGAAACTTACGGGAAAGGTTGCGCTGATCACAGGCGGCACGTCTGGCATCGGCGAAGCTGTGGCTGAGCTGTTTGCGCGCGAGGGTGCAAAGGTTGCCATCACCGGCCGCAATGAGTCGCGCGGGCACGCGGTTACGGCACGCATTCTCGAAGCCGGTGGGGAGGCCATCTTTCTGCGAACCGACGTTCGCAAGGCCGCCGAATGCCAACGGGCGGTGGACGAGACTCTGCGCTCGTTTGGGCGTCTCGACATTCTGTTCAATAACGCCGGAGTTTTCTATCCGCAGACGGCGCTCGAATGCTCCGAGGAAGAATGGGACCTGCAGATTGACATCAATCTGAAGGGAACGTTCCTGATGTCAAAGTACGCCCTCGCTCCGATGATCGCGCAAGGCGGCGGAGTGATGATCAATAACAGTTCGGGATGGGGTGTGGTTGGTGGCGACAAAGCGGTGGCGTATTGCGCCTCGAAGGGCGGAGTGGTTTTGCTCACGAAAGCGATGGCCATCGATCACGGACGGCAGGGCATCCGCGTAAATTGCATTTGCCCGGGCGATGTGGACACTCCCATGCTGACGGAGGATGCGCGACGGCGCGGCCTGGACTGGAAGACCTATCTGGCAGGTTGCGAGAACCGGCCCTTGGGACGGATTGGCACCGCCGACGAAATTGCAAAAGCTGTACTGTTCCTGGCATCGGACGATTCGTCGTTTATGACCGGAGCAACGCTGGTGGTGGATGGAGGCGGAACGGCAGATTAGCGATCTGCATGGAAATGGCATGAGCACGATCGTTTTTCTCGGCGGAGGGCGGATCACGTCGGCGATGCTGGCGGGCCTGCGTCTGCGAAAGAACAAATACCGCCTGGTGGTGCACGATCGCGATCCAGCCAAGCTGCGCGATGTGAAAAAGCGTTACGCGGCTGCTGTCGAGCCCGATCTGGCCAGAGCCGTCGAGCAAGCGGACATGCTGATCGTTGCAGTTCGTCCGAGTTCGGTTCGCGAGCTTCTTGGCATGGTCGGAAAAGTGATCACGGAACTGAACCGGCGAGTGCTTGCGGTCAGCTTGGCCGCAGGTGTGCCGCTGCGCGTGCTTAGGCAGGAGGCTGGGCCTCGCGTGAAATTGGCCCGTGCCATGCCGAGTCCGGTTTGCCGCAGTGGGCGCGGCCTTACGGCGGTTACTTTTTCCTGGAGTTGGCCACGCGCGGATCGCAAACGCGTTCGCGATTTTTTCTCGAGCTTTGGCCGGGTCGTTGAAGTTCCGGAAAGCAAGTTTGACGCGTTCACCGTGGCCTACTCCTGCAGCCACGGCTATCACGCGCTCGCGACTCTGGCACGAGCCGCAGAAGAGGCAGGTCTTGATCGAAAAACGGCGCTGCTGGCGAGCGCGCACGCTTTGGCGGATGGGATCATCGCCTGGCGCGATGGAAAGCATTCCTTGGAGTCGCTGCTCGAAGAGGCAGCCACTCCTGGCGGCATTGCCGCAGCGACTGCGACTGGAATGGACGCTGCCGGATACCGGCGCGCAGTGCGGCAAGGCGTTGCAGCAGGGCTGCGGCGTGCCCGCGCGAATGCTGGCAAGTGATTTTCCCGGGGACTTATAACCATCCGCTTGCATATGCGTCTAACGGAATATAGTTATGTGTGGGAAGGCTGCCTCAACGCCAACAGAATGTTCTTTTGGAGCTCCAATGCGATTTTTGATCTGCCTGCTGACCACCGTCATGATGATTCGGGCCACTGTGGCCGCCGCTAATCAACCTGCCGATCTCGAAGCGCGGCGCAAAGCGCTGAACGACCTGCTGCACGAGCAGTGGGAATACACGATGCGCACCAACCCGATCTATGCCTCCATGCTCGGCGACAAGCGCTATAACGACAAGCTTAATGACTTCTCCCAGCAAGCCATTGACGACGATCTGGAACAGACTCGCCGCTTCCTCGACCGTTTCGAAGCGATTGATACCACTGGCTTCCCCGAGCAGGAAACGCTGAATAAACAACTCATGGTCCGAGACTTGAAAATGGGCCTGGAAGGCGCGCGCTTCAAACCGTGGGAAATGCCGGTGAACCAGTTCAACGGAATTCACATTGACGCGCCGCAACTGGTCAGCATTCTTTCATTCGAGAGCGTGAAGGATTACGAAGACTACATTACGCGGCTGAAGCTGCTTCCACGGCTGTTTGACCAGACGATCGAGCAGATGCGCAAAGGCATGGCGGTGGGGCTCATGCCGCCAAAGATTTTGCTGGAAAAAGTGGTGACGCAGGCGAACGGAATCGCCACGACGGCGCCAGACCAAAGTCCGTTTACTCATCCTTTTGACAAGTTTCCCGATAGCATCCCGGAAGCGGATCGCAAGCGGCTGCGCGAGGCGGGCTTGGCTGCCGTCAAGGATTCCGTGCTTCCGGCCTATGTCAAGTTCGCGGTGTTCGTTCGTGACGAGTATGCGCCGAAAGGAAGAACCGAGCCCGGAGCCTGGTCTTTGCCAGATGGGTCCGCCTGGTACGCGTTTCGCGTGAAAGAGAGTACGACGACAAATTTGTCACCCGAAGAAATCCATCAACTTGGCCTGGAGCAGGTGAAAGAAATTGAAGGCCGCATGCTTGCGGTGGTGAACCAGCTCGGCTACAAGGACCTGAAGAGCTTCAGCGCATCCCTCCAGACCAATCCCAAGGTCCACGTGCATTCCCGGAAGGAGATCCTCGACCTTTACCAAAAGTACATCGATCAAATGTACTTGAAGCTGCCGGCAATGTTCGGACGTCTCCCCAAATCGAAATTGGAAATCATGCCCATCGAGGAGTTCCGCGAAAAGGAGGCCTCCACGGAATACGTTGCGGGAACTCCGGACGGATCTCGTCCCGGCCATATCATGGCCAACACCGGCAACTTCGAGAAAGGCACCACGCTTGACATTGAGACCACCGCCTATCACGAAGGCGTGCCCGGACATCACATGCAGATTTCTATTGCGCAGGAATTGCCCGAATTGCCACTCTTCCGTCAGCACGAAGAATATACGGCTTACATTGAAGGATGGGCTCTCTACTCCGAGAGACTGGGCAAGGAAGTCGGGTTTTTCCAGGATCCTTACAGTTACTACGGCCACTTGCAGGACGACATGCTGCGCGCGATTCGCCTGGTGGTCGACACCGGCTTCCACTACAAACACTGGACGCGGCAGCAGGTGGTTGATTTCTTCCACGACCACTCTGCCATTGACGAGGCCGAAGTGCAGAGCGAGACCGACCGTTACATGGCGTGGCCGGCACAGGCGCTCGGCTACAAAATCGGACAGCTCGAAATCCTGAAGCTGCGCCAGTACGCGAAAGACCAGCTGGGCGACAGATTCGACCTGCGCGCCTTCCACGATGAAGTGCTCTCGGGCGGGGCGCTTCCGATGGACGTGCTGAGCACGCGCATTCACGAATGGGTGGGACAGCAGAAGGCGCAGGCACAAGGGGCATCGCTCTAGGAAAGCGCAAGTTCTTCCATCGTAGAGACGGGGCTTGCCGTCTCTCTTGACGCGGCGGGAGATGCGGCAGGCCGCGTCTCTACGGGAACGTTATAATCGGCAGCAATGCGACAGTTCTTCCGCATGTTGCTTCTTGCTCTGGTGCTGATGACGGTGGCGCTGATTTCGGCGCTCACGGCCATGCAACTCGCCATCCACGGGCGCGAGGTGGCTATCCCGAAGTTGGTGGGCATGAGTCCTTCCGAAGCCGAGCGCGCGGGCGCGGCTTCGGGCCTGCAGGTGGTGGTCGAGCGGCAGTTCTACAGCGCTGACGTTCCCGAAGGAAAAATCATGACCCAGATGCCACCGCCGGGAACCAAGGTGCGGCGGGGCTGGTCCGTCCGCGTGGCGCAAAGTCTGGGACCGCAGCGGGTCGCGATTCCCGGTGTGACGGGAGGAAGCGAGCGGGTCGCGGAATTGAACATACGACGCCGCGGGCTCACGCTCGGTTCGATCGTGCACGTCAGTTTGCCGGATTCGACGTTGGATCAGGTAATTTCCCAGAGCCCGCCGGCGAATGCCAGCGGCGTGGCAGCGCCCAAGATCAGTCTGCTGGTCAGCGACGGTCCCGAGCCACCAGTGTATGTAATGCCGAACCTGACCGGACAACCGCTGGGCAGCGCAACCCTCGCTCTACAAGATGCAGGCCTCAAAGTCGGGAAAGTCAGCGTGCTTCTACCGCCACCGTCGCCGGACGAGCCGCAAACCGCGCCAGTTGTGCCGTCTGCGGTCTCTGAGCCCAGCCCAGCGAGCATGATTGTGAGCCAGGTTCCAGCGCCAGGACAGAAAGTCGTGGCGGGCAGCGCGGTGAATTTCGAAGTCCGCTAGCGACCCCGCAGGACGGGCGAGGCGCCCGTCGCTCCACCGACTTATCTCCGTTCAATCATTGCGACGAAAAATCCGTCGCCAGGATGCACGCCTGGAATTGTTCTCAGATACGGTCCAGCGAGTAGGGACGCGATATCCTTCCAGCACAGTTCGTCCGACCGCTGCAACTGCTCCAGCTCTGCCTTACAATCGACGATGTTGAAATCCGCAGCGCCGTCGAGGGCAGCTTCCACCACCGCTTCGTTCTCCTCGCGCTCGAGCGAACACGTGGAATAGACGAGCCGTCCGCCAATCGCAAGCTGCGCCAGCGTGGCCTTCAGGATGGCCACCTGCCGCGACTGGAGATCGTGCAGATCTTCTTTCTTGAGCCGCCACTTGATCTCTGGATTGCGAGCCAGAGTGCCGGTGCCGGAACAAGGGACGTCGGCGAGGATGCGATCGAAAGTGCACGCGAATGGCAAACAGCGCGCGTCCGCCGCGATCACGTGGACGTTCGGCAGGCGACTGAGATTCTGCAGCAAGCGCGCGCGGTGCGGATGCAACTCGGTCGCGAACACTTTGGCGCGCGGGTTTCGCCGCGCGATCAGGACAGTCTTGCTGCCGGGAGCGGCGCAACAATCGAGAATCTTACAATCAACGCTTCCCTCTCCACGACCGACTAGCAACGCGACCAGTTGCGAAGCTTCATCCTGAATGGAGACGCGGCCTTCCTGGTAGGCGCGCGTCGCTGTTACATCACCCGCAAGAAGGCGCCGCGCGGCCGTTAGCAATCGACCTGGCGCGAGTTGCACGCCCCCCTCGACCAGTTCGACTTCAGATTCATCGCTATAAATATGAATAGACGTGCCGGGCACTGTCTGATCGTGGACGCAGATCTGCCGCGCTGCCTCGAGTCCATAGTGTTCGACCCAGCGTGCTACCAGCCACGGGGGATGTGCCGCGTTCCGAGCCAGTGTGATCGCGTCGGGCGACTTGCCGATTTCCGCGAAGATGTCGTCCGCGCTGGACGCGGCAATTTTCCTGAGGACCGCATTCACAAACGACGCAGCCGAGCGCTTGCGCGCAGTTTTGACAAGCTCCACACTTTCGAAAATCGCCGCCCGCGCCGGTACTCGGGAAAGAAACTGCAATTGATAGACGCCGAGGCGCAATGCGGCCAGAACCTCGGCATCCAGCCGCTCGAGCTTCTGCGACGATGCGGCGGCCAGGCGCTGATCGAGCAGCGACTGCCAGCGGAGAACTCCCATCACCAGTTCGGTAGCGAGCCCGTGATCACGCGAGGAAAGCTTCGCAAGACGAGCGGAATGGAGCAGTTCGACGGCATAGGAATCTTCGCGCTCTACTTTTAGAAGGATTTCGAAAGCCGCGGTTCGAGCGAGAGAAGAACGAGCAGGAGAAACGGGCATCGCAGCTACTATTGTCCCAGATGATCGCCGGATTGGGGCCGGTAGCCGTTGATGAGTTCTTGGGCGGTCATGCGGCGCTTGCCCTCGAGTTGAATTTCGATGAGTTCCAGCATCGTGTCAGCATGCAGGCCACAGCCGACGAACAGGCGCGTTCCATCCACTGCGATTTCGCCGGGCGCTACCTTAACCACGCGTTGCACGGGCCGAGCGCGGCGCACTTGCAGCGTCTTGCCTTTAAAGGTCGTGAACGCCCCGGGCCACGGTTGAAAACCGCGCAGGCGGTTGAACAGGTCTCCAGCACTGCGAGCAAAGTCCATGCGGCCATCTTCTTTTTTCAGAATCGGCGCGAGCGTGGCTTGCGAATCGTCCTGTGGAGTCGGGCGAACTTGTCCGCCCTCAAGTCCGCGCAGGGTCTCGACCATAAGGTCGGCGCCGATGGATGCGAGCTTCGGGCCCACCGTCTCGGCAGTATCTTCCTGGCCGATCAACATCTCGCGCTGCATAAGGATGTCGCCCGTGTCGAGCCCAGCGTCGATCCGCATGGTGGTGACCCCGGTAACCGATTCACCGTTGGCAATCGCCCACTGAATCGGCGCCGCGCCGCGATACTTCGGCAGCAGAGACGCGTGCAGGTTCAAATTTCCGAGCCGGGGGAGATCAATCATCCACTGCGGAATGATGCGGCCATAGCCGACGACGATGATCGCGTCCGGACGAACTGCGGCAAGCTGGCTGCGGAATTCGGCGTTGTTCTTGATGGCGGCGGGCTGCACCACGGCTAGCCCCAAGCGGATTGCCGCGTCTTTCACGGGAGAAACGGCAACTTCCATCCCACGCCCGCGAGGCCGATCGGGTTGCGTCACCACCAGTGGCACGGAATGACCAGCCTTGACAAGCTTCTCAAGGGTCGGAACCGCAAAGCGAGGTGTGCCGCAGAAAACCAAAAGCATAGGTCTCAGGTCTCAGGTCTCAGGTCTTAGGACTTCGCGCAAAGCACATTTTTCCTGAGACCTAAGACCTGACACCTGACACCTGCCCCTTTTACCACTCTCCCGCCTTCACCAGTTTCTTGATCTTGCGTTTGATGAGGTCGCGCTTCAGCGCGCTGACGTGCGAGATATACAGCTTGCCGTTCAAGTGGTCGGTTTCGTGCAGGAAAGCCCGCGCCAGCAAGTCCTCTCCGGTGTGTTCGAAAAACTTTCCGCTCAGGTCCTGGGCACGTACCGTTACAGTTTTGGCGCGCGTGACATCCTCGCGAAATTCGGGGATGCTCAGGCAACCTTCGCTGCTGCGCTGGCGGCCTTCCTTGCTAACGATCACCGGATTGATCAGCACCAGTTTGGCGTTGGGATCTTCCTTGAAGGTCACATCCACGACGGCGATTCGCTTCGAAATGCCGATCTGCGGAGCCGCCAGGCCGACGCCACGAGCGGCGTACATCGATTCGAACATGTCTTCGATGAGCTTTTTGAGTTCGTCGTCGAACGTGGTCACCTCAGCCGCGGATTTTTCCAGGACCGGGTCGCCAAACTTCACAATGGGGTAAATCATTCTCGGGTTAATAGTTCTTCAATTGTTCCAGATAGCCTTGGAAATTTCGTTTCGTTTCTTTGATCGAGTCGCCGCCAAATTTCTCGAGCGCGCAACGCGCCAGGGTTAGTGCGACCATGGCCTCGGCGGCAACACCGGCGGCAGGCACCACGCATACATCCGAGCGCTCGTAAGCCGCTTTCACCGGCTCGCGTGTCGCAAAATCCACCGACTGCAAGGGACGCCTTAGCGTGGAGATCGGTTTCAGATAACCGCGAACCCGGATTTCCTGTCCGTTGGAGACGCCACCCTCCAGACCTCCGGCATTGTTGCGCGTGCGCGTGAAGCCTGAAAATCCTGCGCCGTTTCGATAGCCGATTTCGTCATGCACGGCCGATCCCGGCGAATGTGCTGCCTGAATCCCGCTTCCAATCTCTACCGCTTTCACCGCCTGCAACGACATTACCGCTGCGGCCAATTGCGCGTCCAGGCGCTCGTCCCATTGCACGTAACTGCCGAGACCGGGAGGAACATTGTGCGCCACCACCTCGAAAACTCCCCCCACTGAATCGCCGGTACGCAGAACGTTGTCGACTTCTTCCTTCATGCGCTGCTCGGCCTTGGCGTCGGCGCAAGACAGCAGCACCTCGTTCTGGCGCGAGAGAGGCTCAATTTGCTCCCATGCGATCTCCAGATCGGCGATTGAAACCGAGCCCACCGCAATCACATGACTCAGAACTTCCATGCCCAGTTCGCGGAGCAGTAGCTTGGCGAGCGCGCCAATCGCAACCCGAGCCGCCGATTCCCGCGCCGAGGCGCGCTCCAGCACATATCGGGCTTCGGTGAAATCGTACTTCAAAGCTCCAGCCAGATCGGCATGGCCGGGCCGTGGAGACGCTACGCGCTTGTGTTTCTCCGGATCGCCCGTCTCTACCGGCAGCGACTCTTTCCAATTCTGCCAGTCGCGATTTTCGAGCATCACCGCGATCGGAGAGCCGATCGTCTTGCCATGATGCACCCCCGAAAGAAAGTGCGCCCGGTCGCTTTCGATCTTCATGCGGCCGCCGCGTCCAAAACCCTGCTGGCGGCGCCAGAGTTCGCGGTCCACAAATGCCTGATCCACCACCAGACCGGCGGGCAGCCCGGAAAGGAACGCGACCAAGGCCTCGCCGTGGGATTCTCCGGAGGTGAAGTAGCGCAGCATGTCGAAGAGGCATTGTAAATGAAGAGGAAACGTTCGGCTCTCTTTGATTTTTAATTCGAAGATTCCTGGGAAGAAGCTTTTTTGCGCCGAAGGCATGGCCTGCGCAGGTACAATAGATCATCACTTGGTACCGGAAGTCGCCCGGATTCAAGACCCATCGCGCCCCTTCGTCAGAGTATGCGAGGGTTCTTCCATGTTGACCACAAAGGCCGGTCTGTTTCATCCGGACGCTGCTGAACGCATTCGTTGCGTGATTGCCGACGATCACGAAATGCTGCGCTACGGTGTGCGCCGCCTGCTGGAGGACGCTCCCGATTTTGCCGTGGTTGGCGAAGCGGGCGATGCCGCCGAGGCGCTCAAGCTGGTCCTGGAGCACCGCCCCGACCTGGTGCTGCTCGATATCAGCATGCCCGGTATGTCGTCGTTCGAAGCCGGACACCTCATCGAAGAGCACTGCGCCGGTACGCGCATCGTGTATCTGACTATGCATGAGGATCGGGAGTATGTGCAGCAAGCCCTGCGCTCGGGCGCCAGCGGGTATCTGGTCAAAGACACGCCGGCGGCGCTTTTATTGCACGCTCTGCGCGAAGTGCATCGTGGTAAACGGTCACTGAGTCCCCAGATCGAAACCAACTTGAAGGACGACGCGATCCGGCGAAAGCAGGCAGTACGGCCGCTGCGGAGAAGTACCTTGACTCTGCGAGAGCGCGAAGTGATGAAATTACTCGCCGAGGGGCATACCGTGAAGCAAGCGGCGGCAGTTCTCGAAATCAGCGTCAAGACGGTGGAAGCGCACAAGTTCAACCTGATGCGCAAGCTCGACATTCACAACAAGGCCCAACTGGTCACGGTCGCCATACAGAAGAAAATTCTTCCGCTACCGGTCTCGATGAGCTAGCAGGCGATTTTGCCAGGAGAGCCGGGCGTCCCCGCCCGGCTGGACGGGCGAGACGCCCGTCCCTCCACCGACTCAATCCTGCTTGCGCTCTCCAACTGCTGCAGCGAGAGTGGCAAGATCGGGAACCTCAAGGTCGGGCTGTCCGGCTGATGCGCGGACAGCGCCGATCCCGGGACGAGCCGACTTCCGGTTCACCCACACCGTCGAGATCCCCAGAGAATGCGCCGGCACTACGTCGTGATAAATGCTCTGGGCGGCGTGCAGCAGTTGCTCTGGAGAAACCGCAAGTGTTCCTAAGGCCATCTGAAAATTATTGAGAGAAGGTTTGTAGCTTCTCGCCTGCTCTGCCGTGATCACGCCATCGAAATCCACGCCCAGATGCTTCTGCGTCTCCGCAAATAAATCGTCGTCAATATTGGAAATCACGACGAGCTTGAAGCGGTCCTGCAGCTGGCGCAGCACCGTGACAGTGTCCGGAAAAGGCGGCCATGAATGAACGGATTCGTGCAGCGAACGAATTTCAGCCGGAGTGGCTTCGAAATGGAAGCGCCCGGCAAAAGACCGCACCACTGATTGCAGCACGTCCCGATAGCTCTGGTACGGCCCGCTTTCCGCTTCCGCCTCAAATTCTCCGTAGAGTTCGAGAAGGGCAGCGTCGGGCATGGTTTGACCGTGGTTGGCGAGAACGTGGCGCAGGACAAGCAGAATCCCCGACTCCCAGTCGATCAAAGTGCCGTAGCAGTCAAAGCTGATGGTAGTGAAACGCGAGAAATCCATAGGCTACGCAACGGGACGATTCGAAGCTCAGGCGCGCTCTGTGCTCTTTGCTCTAGGCTTTCTGTTCACTGAACAGGTCAAGCACTGGGGCGGCGGGGGTTCCGCTCTTCGGCGCGGCGGATTCCTCCGCACCGGTTTTCGCAGCCGGGGCATTTTCCCCTTTCAAGAATTTCCTGGAATCGAGCAGCGGGCGTCCGAGCGACGCATTGTAGCTGGTCCACGGCCCTTCAAGTTCAGCCTCACGGTCGAAGTGGGCGCGCATCGCTTCCATCTTGGAATCTAGATCGTCGAGATAGTGCAGCATGAGCGCCTCGGGAAACATGGGCAGCTTGGGCGATCCGAATTCGTACTGCCCGTGATGGCTGATGATCAGGTGTTCGAGCAGGGCTTTCAACTCGGCAGGAAACTCGGGCAGTTCCGCGAGCTTGCCCTGCAGCATCTCCAGTTCGATGATCATGTGCCCAAGCAACTGGCCGCGCGTGGTGTAGGAAAACGCGCGGTTGTAAGTCAGTTCCTGAATCTTGCCGATGTCATGCAGAAACGCTCCCGTCAGCAGCAGGTCGCGGTTGACCTGGGGATAGTTCCGGCAGATCAGATCGCAGGAGCGGAACAGCGACACGACGTGATCGAGCAATCCGCCGATGTAGGCATGATGAAGCGTCTTGGCCGCGGGGGCGTTGCGGTAGCGCTCGGCAATCTCCGGGTCGGCCATGAACCGTTCCACCAAGGCCTTGAGGTGCGGATTCTGGAAGGTGGCAACAAACTCGGTCAATGCTCTCCAAAGTTCGCCGATGTCCTTGGTGGTTTTGGGTAGGTAGTCGGTGAAGTCGACCTCAGCTTCCTCCATGCGGCGCAGTTTATGAATGGTGAGCTGAAAGCGATTCTTGTACTTGTTGATGAGCCCTTTGACCTTGAGAAAGTCTTCCTGCTCGAACGCGTCGATGAATTCTTCGACGTTGTCCCACATCTTGGCTTCGATCTGGCCGGTGCGATCGGCCAGGGTCAATGCCAGGTAAGGCTCGCCATTTTTCTTGGCCTTGACTTGCTTCGATGCCACCACAAAGCTGGAAGTGATGACCTTGTTTTCCTGCTGGGAACACTCGGAGATAAAAAACTCTTTCATGAGCCTCCGCGAAATCGGGTTGCCGCATCCAGCGCCTGAAGGCGCATTATTGCTCGTACTCTTGCGGCATGTCCGAAGGCATGCCCTGATACGAATCTCATCTACGTCAAGGAAGATTAGCCTAAAACACGCCCAGCTTCTTCTTCTTTTTCAGTTTCTTCGCGCTGGTTTCTTTGGCCGTGGTTTCGACTGGCTTGGTTTGTTTGGCGCTCGCGCCCGAGTCGATGTAACCATTCTTGATGTCGATAAAGGCTTCTTCGCGGAGCGTGGTCAGATAGACCCGCAGCGCCGGCTGCAGTTTCTGCATGTACAACTCATCCTGGATGCGCGACTCGACCTCTTTCAGGGGGGGGATGCCCGCCATCTGGTGCTCGGTCACCTGCAGGATCACGTAACCCTGCTTGGTGCGAACCACATCCGTGACTTCACCGGCCTTGAGCGCGAAGACCTTGTCTTCCAGTTCCTTCGAGAGCGTGCCGCGCTTGAAATAACTGAGGTCGCCGCCGTCTTTCGCCGACGGGCCATCGGAGTACTTCCTCGCCAAGTCTTCGAACTTCGCACCCTTGTGAATCTGGTCGAGTAAATCCTGCGCCTGGGCCTGGGCGGCGGCCAGCGCAGCCTCGGTCTCAGCCTCCGATGGCGGCTCGGGCTTCGCGTCGGGGGCGGCAGCCGGTTTGGCGGGTCGCTTGGGCGCAATCAGAATTTCGCTCAGGCGAACCTGCTCGGGTTGCTCCATCTCGGCACGGTGCTGGTCATAGAAGTGTTTCACTTCGTCCTTGTTCATGGCCAGGTGCTTGCCAACTTCCTCACCGATCACATGCTGGGTGACGATCTGGTTGCGCAAATTCTGCTTGAAGTCTTCATAGGAGGCTCCCTGCGCCTCGGCCGCTTTCTCCAATTCTTCCATGGATCCGAGGTTCATCTGCTTGCGCATTTCATCGAGGCGCTTGATGAGTTCGGTGTCGCCGGTGATGCCGAGGTCTTTGGCTTTTTGCAGAAGGAGTTGCTGGTCAATCAGATCGCGCAAAACGTCGCGCTGCTTTTCGGCAAAAGCGCGGTCGGCGTTGGCGGGGTCCTGCTGCTGCACCTCCTGCTTGAGTTGATCGCGGCTGCGGATGTATTCCGTGCGGGTAATGATTTCGTTGTTCACGCGGGCGATGATCTCTTCGACGACGCTATCGGCCAGCGAAAGGGACGGGAGCAACAGTGCATATCCGGCAGCGAATAGCAGGGGAAGTCTGATCTTCTTCATTAGGGCTCTCTCAAAACCTGGGGTACACCCGAGGAAATTGTTGCTCTATTTTACGCCGCAAGCAGGGCGGAGGCCAATGGAGCCTTCACTGCTGTCCCAGGCGGGCTAATTTCCTCGTGTCAGCGTCAGTGCAGTCACATCGTTGTGTTTCGGAGCCGTGTGCAAGAAGTCCTGCACCCGTTGCAGGATGTTATGGGAAAGATCTTTGGCCGAAGCCGGTCCAGCCTGCATGACGCTCTTGACGCCGTCCAGGCCAAACTCCGCGTGCTTCGACTCGGCCTCGACCACCCCGCGCGAGACCACGGCCAGCGAGCCCTTCGGCCCCAGGCCGACGATGCGGGCGTCGGTGGGGGCCAGCGAGAACAGGCCAAGGGGCAGGCCGGTCGCCGGCAATTCGACAAGGCCGGAGTCATCGCGCAGCAGGCCAGGGGTGTGGCCGGCATTCACGTAACAAACTGTCCCCAGTTCCTCGTTGTAGCAGCCGGCGAAGGCTGGACAACTGCGAACGCCTCCAGCAGCGCGCATGATCTCGAGATTCAAACGGCGCGACAGTTCGATCATGGCCTCCGATTCATTCAGTTCATCCGCGGCAAAGAGCTGCTCGGCGGACGAGCGGAAACATGCCTGCGCGGCTTGCAATACGGCGGTGTTGGCTTCGCGTTTTCCAGCCACGTCCAGCAATCCGAAAAGGAAACGGGTCGGGCTGGCCCTCTTAAAATCGTGAAAATCGCCTCCGGCGCGCGAGGAGAAGTATGCGACCGCCATATCCGCGCCCTGAAGCGTGGGGCTTTCTCCCTGGACGATCTCGGGAACCTCCTCCACCTTGGGGCCGAACCGGAGCCTGGAAAGCAGCGCCTTCATGAGGGGCGAAATTTAACACAAACCTTGGGGCGGGGCAAATCAGCGGTTGGTTCCGGTGCCGAAGTTCGATCATCGTGTGGAAGCGGGGCTTCGCCCCGCTTGGACGGGGCAAAGCCCCGTCCCCACACGGGCCTATTCGCCGTACTTCTCTTTTAGCGTGCGAGTCATTTCGTCGCGGAGTTGGCGGTAATCGGCGTGCACGGTAGCGCGTAAGGCGGCCTCGGTGGAGCTGCCTTGGGCGAGGAGTTCCAGGATGCGCGCGATTTCGCTCATGCCGTAGACGTCACGGATGTATTCGGCGGCGGCGAGAGATTCGGCGTAGGCGGCGGTGGCTTCAGGAGCGGAAAAGCTCATGAAGCTGCCTTCGAGCATATTGATGGGAATCTCATTTCCGCCGGCGAACAGCGTTGCCAGCTGGTGTCCGTTGGCCGCAGACGACTTGCCTTCTTCGATCTGCGCGATGCCTTCGTTCAACCACGTGGGGCAGCGGTTGCTCGACATCTGGGCGATGAAAGAGTGAGTCAGTTCATGTTTGAGGACGCGAGCCAGTTCGGGCGTGATGCTCTGGACGCCGCTGATCGGGATGCGCAGCTTGCCATCGTTGATGGCGCCGGTCCAGGAGGGTGCACGGGTAACGTCGAAAAACGCCTGTTGTGTGTAGAGTGTGACGACGATATTGTCGCGGGGTGAGTAGCCGAGGTCGCTCACCAGGTCGTCATACTCGGACTCGAGGGTCGAGAGCAGGTCGCGGCGGAAGGTCTCAGAGGTTTCCTTGCCTTCGAAGTGGAGGTTGAAGTGGCTGCTCTCGCGTTGTGAAAACTCGGACTCGGCATTCGATTCACGTTCGGCACGGCCCAGGTACTCGCTGATGGTGGCATCGGGACGCAAGGCGAGCGATTTTTTCCAGGAGCGAATGGCATCGGGCGTATGATCGCTGGCGAATTGAGCGAAACCAAGCATGGCAAGGGCATCGGGCGAGTTGGGATCAACGCTGACGGCGTGTTGCGCGTTAGACAGGGCCTCCGCAGTTTGGCCGGTGCGCAGCAGCGTGGCGGCGTAGTAGATCAGCAAGGTGGAATTATCCGGCTTGAAACGTAGAGCGGACTCGAAATAACGCTTGGCCTGCGGAAAATTGCCGTGATCGGATTCGTGCTTGCCGGCCAGGAAGTAGGCGGTCGCCGCAAGTTCAGGATTGGCGGTTTGCGCAAGGCTGGCGAGCGCATCGGTATCGACCTTGCCATCGCGGATGACTTTTTCGGCGACGCTGGCATCCTGGCTGAACGAGGGTGTGGGAGGGGTAATCTCGGGGACGCTGGCGGCCGAACCGGCGTGAACCGGTGGTGCGACGCCGGCATCAATGTGGTCGACGGAGGATTTGGGAATGGCGTAGGTGTCGTCGCCGAGGTCGTACTCGACGCGGTCTTTGTTTTCACGGACTTGGTCCGCCCAGATGGTGCGTCCATTCTTAAGATGAATGACGTCGGCGGACGCGGGAAGCGTCGCGAGAAGCACTAGAATGAGGACGAAGGCTCGCACTCGGCTGATTCTAGCAATGGGATACAGGGGTCGGTAAGGTGACCAAGGTGCTGGTTCGATCGCGGCGGATGATCGGGTTGACTTGCTGGCTGCTGGCCGTTGTGGGCTGGGCCGGGGCAGCGGAATCTAGCCTCCAGTGTCCACAAACCACCAGTGGGCTTTACGCGCGGATTCGTTCGGTGGGGCTCGATCCGCAGCACGTGTACCACGTTCGCGACGCTTCGCTGGACCGGCCTAATCTTAATATTGATTTCGACGACGGGACGCTGGCGTTTACAGAAGACATTTGCGGGCGGATCACGGGCGCGTTCTTCGAGGGCGAGGGCGAGGTACGGCTGCGGCCTCCGAACCGCGGCGAGCGCGGATCGCTGGCACTGTTCACGGGGATGGCGATTCTCGAAGAGCAATTCTCTTCGGGATATCTGCGTTTTAACGACGACACGGCCGCAGTCTTGCAGCCCTTTCTAACTCCGGCGCCGGAGGGCGCCGAATTCATCAGGGATTGGAGCGATGCCAGCCGCACGCTGGCGGAGTTCGATGCCCTGCGCTTGCTGCTCGACTTCAGCCATTTCCTTCCGGTGGCGGGCGGCAGCGATCCCGGTCGAAAATTTCCGCCGCTGCTGCACGCTCATTTGCTGGGCAAGAAACTGGGTAGTTTCGAGGTGTTCTGGGATGCGTCTGCCGCCGAGCCCTTGTGGGCAGGCCAGCCGCGAGTGAAAGACGGCACCCTGTTCTTCGATATATGGACTTCGTTTGCGCCCGCTGGGACGCGCAGCGCGGCTGTGGACCGGCGGTTCGATGATGCCTCGATTACGAGCTTCCGGATTCATGCGTCGGTCGAGCCTCCGACTATGTTGCGCGCCTCGACGGAGCTGAATGCTCGCGTTCGCAACGGAGGAGAACGAACGCTGGTGTTTGAGTTGTCGCGTTACCTGAAGGTTGAAGCGGTCGAAGCGGATGGACGGCCGGTGGACTTCATCCAGAATCCGGCCATGGAAGGAACCGAGCTGCAACGAAAGGGAAATGATGTGGTGGCGCTGGTGTTCCCTGCTCCGCTCGCTCCCGGACAGGAACTGAAGCTGAGCTTCCGCTATGCCGGCGAGGTTCTGTCGGTGGCGGGCAACGGATTACTGTATGTCGGCGAACGCGGCACGTGGTATCCGAACTTGGGTTTAAGCCCGGCACGGTTCGAGATGGAGTTTCACTATCCGGCGAACTGGACGCTGATCGCAGCCGGGAAACAGGTGTCACGCGCAGACGGCGAGGACGGGGAAACAGGCGAAGAAACAGGGGCAGAGAAGGTTTCGCGGTGGACCTCAGAGCGGCCGATTCCACTGGCGGGCTTCAACCTGGGCAAGTACGTTCGGGCCGAAGCCAGGGCGGGCAACATACTGGTGGAGGCATTCGGCACCAGGGGGGTGGAGAAATCGTTTCCCAAGGCGCGGCCCGAAGTGATCGAGCAGCCGGCTTTCCCGGGCGCTTCGACGAGATCGATGCCGCCGATCGTAGTGACTCCGCCGCCACCCTCTCCGGCACACGATGCGCAGGCGGTGGCGGACAGGGCGGCGAAGGCCATTGCCAGTTTCTCGGAGTGGTTCGGGCCGTATCCGTATAGTTCGTTGGCTTTGACCCAGATGCCGGGGAATTTGAGCCAGGGGTGGCCGGGGCTGGTGTTCCTGTCGAGCTTCGCGTTTCTGAGCTCGCAAGAGCAGATCGATCTGGATCTTGACCCGGTGACTCGCGTGCTCGACAGCCAGGTCCTGGTCCACGAAACAGCGCATCAATGGTGGGGCGATCTGGTGCTGTTTAAGAGTTATCGGGATCAGTGGATCTCGGAGGGTCTGGCAAACTATGCGTCGCTATTGATCCTGGAGCAGCAGAACCCGGCGCAATTCCGGCAGGTCCTGGAAAAGTACCGTCGGGATCTTCTGAGCAAGAATAAAGATGGAGAGTGGTTGCGCGATGCTGGACCGGTGACTTTTGGGCTGCGGCTGGATTCGTCGCATTTTCCTGCGGGATACGAGGCAATCAGCTACGAACGAGGGACGTGGCTGTTTCACATGCTGCGTATGATGCTGCGCGATTCCGAAACGGCATCCCGTTCCCGGAAAGGGCGGGCGAATCCAGACGAGCCTTTCTTCCGCGCACTGCGGAAAATCCGGGAACGGTATGCGGGAAAGAGTATAAGCACGCAGGAATTGGTGCAGGTTTTCGAAGAGGAACTGCCGCGCCCACTTTGGTACGAGAAACGTCCCAAGCTGGACTGGTTTTTGGAGGGTTGGATCGAAGGAACGGCGATTCCGGAGCTGGAAGCGCGAGAAATTCGCATCAGCGAGAAAACTGGAGTGACCACGGTTACGGGCGTGATCGTACAAAAGGACGCGCCCGACGATCTGGTGACAGCAGTTCCGGTGTATGGGACAACGACGTCTAACGCGCTGGTTTTTCTCGGCGAGGTACTGGCAGATGGCCAGGAAACAGCGTTTCGGTTGACCGCGCCGAGCGACGTGCGGAAGATTGTGCTGGATCCGAAGCAGACGATTCTGACCGCCCTAAAGTAAATTCCCTACAACATTATGGACCGGGGTCGAACGCCAGAGACCTTGGTGTGGAGCGCGCTGATTTGCGAAGGCGGCGAGGCTATGCGATTGCTGGATGGAAATTGTCAGGAAAGTGCATTGGAGGACAATATGACTCTTCTGCCATGTATATGCGGGCAACAGCGGCGCACCATTCTTCTGGTTGAGGACGAGCCTTTTGTGCGGGAGGCGACTTGCAGCATTCTGGAGAACGCGGGTTTTGAAGTTCTGCCGGCCGAGGATGCGCGAGCGGCCATGGAGGTTTACGAAGCGTGCAAGCGGGGAATTGATCTGGTAATGACGGATATGGTGCTACCGGGACGGACGGGACAGCAGCTGGGGCAGGATCTGCGCCAGAGTTCACCCGAGATTGCAGTTCTGGTGACATCTGGCTATGGCAACTCGGAGTACGCGACGGAAGCGCCCGAGTTGCGCACGTATTTTCTGGCGAAGCCGTATTCGAGGAGAACTCTGGTCGAGAAAATTGAGAAGATTTTTGCGGCTGTCGCGCTGGTTCGGGTAGCAACACAAGCGAGTTAGGGCCTCTACCGCACCCGCTTTTTTGAAACCTTGAAGCTCTGCGACCCTGAAACCTTTAGCTTTGCCCCTCTTTGGACGATATAATCTCCGGTTCCAATGGAGCACTCATGAAACTCGAGGGGCGAGTGGCGCTGGTTACAGGAGCATCGCAGGGCATCGGTCATGCCTGCGCGCTGGCGCTGGCGCGGGAGGGCGCGAGCGTCGCGGCGGCGGCGCGCAATCGGGGGAAGCTGGAGGAACTGGTTGCGCAGATCACGGCGGCGGGAGGCAAGGCGGCGGCTTTCATCATGGACGTGGCCGAGGAAGAGCAGGTGAAGTCCGGGATCAAGGCGGCGCTTGGACAATTCGGCAAGATCGATATTCTGGTAAATAATGCCGGCATCACGCGCGATCAATTGGTGATGCGCATGAAGCGCGCTGACTGGGACGCGGTGCTCAACACGAATCTGACTTCCGCGTATTTGTGCATCCAGCAGGTGATCGGTTCGATGATCAAGCAGCGCTGGGGACGGATCATCAACATCAGCAGCGTGTTCGGGCAGATGGGGCAGGCGGGTCAGGCAAACTACGCAGCTTCGAAGGCCGGGCTGATCGGACTGACCATGGCCATGGCGCGCGAGGTGGCGTCGCGCAATATCACGTGCAACGCGGTAGCTCCGGGGTTCATCGAGACCAGCATGACGGCGGTATTGAGTGACGAATTCAAACAGAGCGCGGTAAAGATGATCCCGCTGGGGCGAGTGGGCAAGCCCGACGACATTGCCAGCGCGGTTTGCTTTCTGGCCTCGGACGACGCGGCTTATATCACTGGACATGTGTTGAATGTGAATGGGGGGATGCTGATGGGATGAGGATTCGTACTGTAGCGCCGCCCTGTCGGCGCCTGTCCCGCACTAAGCGATCACGGAGCTAGCGGCGGCACGCAGAGCAGTATCCGCCGACTTCAAGCCTTGCCACGAGAATGTGAAAGTGACAATCCCGCTCTAACTGCTTTTTCAGCGACTCGAAAGTCTTGCTGACAAACTCGGTGATTTTCCCGCACCTCAGACATGCCATGTGAATATGGTCGCGGCCGAGCTTGCGTTCGTAGTAGTGGCCTTCGCCCTTCAGATGCATCAGATCAAGCTCGTCGATCAGTCCTTGCCGCTTGAGCAGGTCGAGCGTCCGGTAGACGGTACTGCGATCGACCGAAGCATCCACCGTCCGCGCCTTGCGCAGGATCTGGCTGGCATCCAGATGTTTGGTTGCGGTCTCAATCACGCTTAGAATCGCCCGCCGCGGACCGGTCAGGCGTATCCCGCGTTCGGCCAGTTGCAACTGCAAACGGCCAGGAATTTCGGTTTGTGGAAGCGGCATTCGTAATCTCCTCTTACAAGTCGCAACTGATCGCAAAAAAACTGCGACGAAATCTTCGAGCGGCGGTTGACAGTGCGTGGAGGCGCGCTCTAGGCTGAGATTGTAAAGCTTATTGCAACTGAGTCGCAACACAAACCATTCCGATCAGGGGAGTCGATGGCCGCGCACGTTAATCCTACATTTATCCGTCAGAAGGTTCCCGGCCTCTCTTTCCTTGTCCTGATTCTCTCTCTGCTTTCTTGCCGATCAGCTGTGGCGCAGGAGAGTCCTTACATCGTGACCTACGACCATTACCTGGAAGAGCCTGGCAGTCTGGAAGTGGAATATTTTTCTACCTTTGGCACACAGCGCGGCGGCAACGACTTCGATGCCTTCTGGACAGAATTTGAATACGGCGCCACCGCCTGGTGGACTACCGAGTTCTATGTGGATGGGCAGACCACTTTCGACGACAGCACGATTTTTACGGGGTTTCGATGGGAAAATCGGTTTCGCCTGCTGCAACGCGAGCACCTGGTTAATCCGGTGCTGTATATCGAGTACGAGAACACCAGCGGAGCCGACAAAATTCTGAAAGAGGTCGAAGGTCACGACGTAGAGTCCGACTACGCCGCTTCGAACGCGGCCTTGCGCAAGGAGCACGACCACGAACTGGAGATGAAACTTCTGCTTTCCAGCACCTTCAAGGGCTGGAATATCGCCGTGAATCCAATTGTCACCAAGAACCTGTTGCCGAGCGAGCCCTGGGAATTTGCGTACGCCGTGGGTGCGAGCCGTCCGCTCGCCCTGAAGGCCTCACCCAACCGCTGCAATTTTTGCCGGGAGAATTTTATTGCCGGGGTGGAAATGTACGGAGGACTGGGCGACACGCAGAGTGCCGGTCTGCACGATACGTCTCACTACCTCGCACCCGTGGTCGCGTGGAATCTGCCATCGGACTGGACTCTTCGGTTTTCGAGCGGCTTCGGTCTGAATGACAACAGCCACCGGCTTCTGCTGCGCTGGGGCCTGTCGCGGGAGTTTTCCGGCTTTGGCGAAATCGTTGGGCGTTTCTTCGGAGGCCGGCCATGAAAACAAGCTTCGCTTTGTTTCGCCGATCTGGACCTATCGGCGTTGCGACCATCTGTATGCTCGTCTTCGGTATCAGCGTTTTCGGGATTGTTCAGGTCCTGGCGCAAAACGAGAACGCTGGTGAACCTAAGAACAAGAAATCAACGTACGCCGCAATGGCGGAGGTTCCCGAAAAGGCGAGAGAGAAAGAAAATCCCTTCGCAGGCGATACACAGGCCGTGGCTGCGGGAGGAAAACTTTTTGAACAACACTGCGCCGAGTGTCATGGACCCAAAGCGGGAGGCACGCGAAAAGGTCCGAGCCTACTGCGGGAAGAGGTGCAACAGGCAGCACCCGGCACGCTGTTCTGGATCCTGACCAATGGAGTTGTCCGCCGCGGCATGCCGGTTTGGTCGAAACTGCCGGAACCGGAGCGCTGGCAGATTGTCACGTTCTTGCAGTCGTTGAAATTGCAAACATTGACCTCACAACGGCCCCCGGAGTAAAGGCAGCGGCTTGCCAGCCCTGTTAAGCTCATTGCTGCGTGAATCAGAAATATGACGTCATCATTCTGGGAGCGGGCGCTGCCGGGTTGATGTGTGCCATGGAAGCTGGCAAGCGGCGCCGACGGGTCCTGCTGATCGAGCGCGCACATCGAATCGGCAAGAAAATCCTGATTTCCGGCGGCGGCCGCTGTAATTTCACCAACCTGCACACCGGCCCGGAGAACTTTCTTTCGGCCAATCCGCATTTCGCCAAATCGGCGCTTGCCCGCTATACTCCGGCCGATTTCCTGCGGCTGGTCGAAAAGCATCGCATCCCCTACCACGAGAAAAAGCTCGGCCAGTTGTTCTGCGATCGAACGGCGAGCGACATCATTGCAATGCTGGAGCAGGAATGCCGCGACGCTGGAGTCGAAATCCGGCTCAACACGAAAGTGAGCGCTGTGCACAAAAGCGACCTGTTCACGGTGCAAGCCGACGACGCCAGTTTTGCGGCGCCCCGCTTGGTGGTCGCGACTGGAGGCTTATCCATAGCGAAAATCGGCGCCACTTCCTTTGGATACGATCTGGCCCGGCAATTTGGCCTGAAAATTGAGCCCCCACGCGCCGCCCTGGTTCCTCTTGTCTTCAGCGAACCGGACCGTAAGCGCTGGTGCGATCTGGCGGGAGTCTCGACCGAGGTGGTTGCCTCCATTCGCGGCGCGAAACGCAGTACCAAAACAGCGTTCCGCGAAAATATACTTTTCACTCATCATGGCCTCAGCGGGCCCGCCATTCTTCAGATCTCTTCTTACTGGGATGGCAAGGAACCGATTCATCTGGATCTTGCGCCCGATCGCAATCTTGCCGCCAAGCTGCGCGCCGGGGGCCAACGCGACCAGTCGAGCTGGAGATTGCTGCTGAGAGAAGTCCTGCCTCGCCGCTTCGCAGATCGCTGGCTTGAAACTTATCCACTAGGAAGCAACTCCGATCGCGCCTTCGCCGACGCCGAAAAGCAACTGCATGCGTGGGAAGTCAGGCCAGTAGGAACCGAGGGTTACGGAAAGGCGGAAGTCACCGCGGGTGGTGTCGATACCGGCGAACTTTCTGCCAAGACCATGGAATCGCGGAAGGTGCCCGGCCTTTATTTTATCGGAGAGGTAGTCGACGTCACCGGCCATCTCGGCGGCTTCAACTTCCAGTGGGCGTGGGCGTCCGGATTTTGCGCGGGGCAGGCAGTGTGAGGCACTTGGTAATTGGTAATTTCACACAATGGCCAATCGAGTTCCAATTGCAAATTACAAATCACCAATCACAAATCTTAGATTTCCGCGCCTTCCTGCATGAAGGGCATGCGGGCGAGAATTTCGGCGGCTTGCTCCAGATGCTTGAGATCTTCGCCGGTGAAATCCGCGCCCGCGAGCGAAGCATCCAGCCCTTTGCGCGAAACTTGCACCACTCCCATCACGGGTTCTCCGGAGGCCGCCACTACGGGAACGGACATGATTTTCTGAATTGGCATTTGGTCCGAGCTCCGGTCTTCCTCTCCGGATTCCAGCTTGACTGCTTCAAACAGGCTGACATGCTTTACGCGCATGAAGGTATTTGAGAGGAGGGGCGTGCGGGTCGCTGCCGTCCGCGCTGCCACCGCCGATCCGGTCAGCGGCAGCACGCCCGCGGATCGCAGTTCCTGCGGAAAGATAAAGCGCAGACTGCCCTTGTCTAACCGGAGCAGCGCTACTTCGCTGCGCCGCACGTGCAGGATCTGCGCCACCTTGAGGCAAACCCTATCCGGACTCGGAGACTCTGAAAGCATGCTCTCTAATTCGCTGACGCTGGCCTTGGCGGCTTTGACTGCGGAACTTTGATGGCTCATGGATGACATGATTGTAGTCAATAACCCTTATGCATCCATCCTGCGTGCGCCAGCAACTTTTCGACAAGTTACGAGAGTGCTTTTGCTGCCCTGGCAACGCTGGATTGGCCTTGTCCAAAAGGGTGCCTTTTCTTGTACGGAAAAAAGAATTGGCGACACTCTTCCACAGGCGTTCGCGCTATAGTTGGATATAACAGTAAATAGTCGGATAGCGGCTATCGGAGTACGCGTATGTCGCTCATTCATTACGTAGCACCATTCCTGGAGTTGGGCATCTGTAAGGAGTACACAATGGCTCGCAAGACAACCGGAAACGGTATCAGCAGTCGCAAGAAATCCGGAGTCTCCATCCCACCGGCCGCGGTGCAGGTTGCACCGGGTCTTCGCGAGGGTGGAAAGCCGGCGAACCAAGTTCCTGTCAATCTTGAAGACGAGATTCGCCGCCGCGCCTACGAACTTTACCTGCAGCGCGCGGCTGCAGCAGGCAACGGGAGCGGAGACGAGAATCAGGATTGGCTGATCGCGGAACGTGAGATTCTTTCGCTCCACGACAAATTGGCGCGCCATACGACGGCGTAGAGTCGCTCAAGTCCGAGCTTGAATTCCGGGCGAGCGCGGAACAATGCCTGTTGATGCGGTCTCTGGTCGATCCTCCGGTTTAAAAGCCCCAAACTGGAGTTACGGCTGCACGGCCTGAACCAGTGTCGGCCTGACTTGTTCACGCTGAATTTCGGAGGCATCCCACGCGCCGCCCAGGGCCTTCACCAGATAGACGGAAGTTACCATTTGCTGACCGAGCAATTGCGTTGCCAGGCGTTCATTGTTCAGCAGCGCGGATTGTGCCGTAATCACATCGAGGTAGGTAGTGACACCGCCTACATAGCGGTCGTTGGCAATATCAAGCGCGCGGCGCGAATCGGCAACCGCCGCCTGCTGGGTTTTCGCAGCCTGGTCAAGCAAAGCCAGCCCAGAAAGCCCATCCTCCACCTGCTGAAACGCCACCAGCACAGATTCGCGATAATTGGCGACCGACTCGTCGTAGGCAGCGCGGCTGGCCGCCAGGTTAGCGCGATTGCGGCCGCCATTGAAAATCGGCTGCAGCAGATCGCCGCCCAGCGACCAGAAAGCGCTGGGAGCGTTTACTAGAGTAGCGATGTCGCGGCTTTGCCACCCGCCGCTCCCGGCCAGCGTGATATGCGGATAAAACGCAGTCATCGCTAAACCCACTTGTGCATTTTCGAACGCCATCTGACGCTCGCTGGTGGCAACGTCAGGCCGGCGCTCCAGAATCTCCGATGGAACTCCGGTGGGAATCGGTGGAGGGGAGGCGTCGAACGGCGCCTCCGCCAGGCTGAACGCCGAGGCGGACTTGCCCGTCAGTACGGCGATGGCATGTTCGTACTGCGCCCGCTGCTGCTGCACGAGCGAAAGCTGCGTTGCGGTCGCATCCAGCAATGCGGCCTGCTGCGCGACGTCCAGCCCATTAGCAACGCCGCCTTCGTGACGATGATTGACCAGATCCAATCCTTTTTGCTGGATTTCAACCGACTGCCGCACCACTCCCGCTTCGCGGTCAAGTTCGCGCAAATTAAAATAATCAGCCGCGAGTTCGGCGGTCAATACCAGGCGGACGTTTTCCAGATCGGCCGCGCTCCCTTGCAGCGATGCGTTGGCCGCTTCGAGATTGCGGCGCACGCGTCCGAATAAATCAAGCTCGTAGCTGACGGAAAACGGAACGGTAAAGTTATTCTGGGTAAAGGGCGGCAATTCGCCACCCGAAAACGGACGGTTGCTGGAGAGTTCCTGGCGCTGTGCGCTGGGATCGGCGCTGACCGTGGGAAAGTACGCCGAAGATGCAATCCGCGCCTGCGATCGCGCCTGCAAGAGGCGGTCCTGCGCCGCCGTCAGCGACTGGTTTGCCTGAAGCAGTTCGTGCTGCAGCCGGTCAAGTTCCGCGTCATGAAATATCTGCCACCACGCGCCCTTGGGTATTGCATCCTTCGGAGCAGCCGTCTGCCACGGTCCTTCGCCTTTCCAGGTGTCGGGAACCTGCGCGGTGGGGCGCTTATATCCGGGGCCGACGGTGCAGCCCAGAGTACACACCAAGCTGAAGCCGCCAAGGAACGCAGCTGTCACCAAACCAAAATACTTCCTGTAGAGACGCGGCTTGCCGCGTCTCGGCGCGTCTATGGAGACGGGGCGAGCTCCGACAATACGGACTGCAGGCAAGCACTTCACGAGTGAGTGTCTCCCGCGCTCGGCCTGGCGACGTGGACTTGCTGTCCTTCTTCGAGTGAGTCCGAAGGGTTGATGATGATCTGATCGCTTACCTCGAGCCCGCCCAGAATCTCGAGCGTGGCTCCGAAATCGCGCCCAATGCTGATCGGCCGCAGATGCACCTTGCCGTCCTTGTCGACGATCGCTACCCGCGGCCCCTCGGCGCGGAACAGCATGGCGTTCACCGGGATCGTAATCCGTGGAACGGAGGTCCCAGTCGCAAAATGCACTTGGCCGAACGAACCGGGCAACAGCTTGCCATCCTTGTTCGGAACATCCACTTCCGTATTCAGGGTGCGCGTCGCTGGGTCGATAGCGTCGGCGGTGCGAGCCACCGTTCCTATAAATTTCTGTCCGGGAAATTCCTGCAGCGTGACGTTGGCCTTCATCCCCGCTTTTATGTTCGGCGCATATGCCTGCGGAACACTGACATAAACCCGAAGCGGATCGACGCGGGCGATGTCGAACAGCTCTTTGCCAGTCGCCCCCGCTCCGGAATTGATGAGTGCGCCCGGGTCAACATTGCGCCGAGTAAGCACGCCGGAAAAAGGAGCGTAGACGCTTTTGAAGGACTCGAGGTCTTCGAGGCGGTGAACATTCGCCTCCGCTGCCGCAAGGTTGGCCAGCGCCTGCTGGTAGCCGCTGGTTTGCTGGTCGGCTTCCTGCTGCGAAACCGAGTCAGACTTGCGCAGATTCGCCCAACGGTCAGCGGAGATCTTCGCCAACTCCAGCGCCGCTTTGATCTGCTCGCGGCTGGCTCGGGCCTGTGACAGTTCCTGGTCGACTTCCGGAGTGTCAATCGACGCCAGCAGCTCGCCCTTCTCAACCTTGCTTCCCATGTCCTTGTACCAGCGCAAGAGGTAGCCGTTGGTACGGGCAAAAATGGGAGACTCTATGAAAGCCTGCAAATTTCCGGGCAACACGAGTTCGTCGTTTCCAGGTTCGGATGCAGGTTGCACCACGGCGACGGTCGGAATCGACACAGCTTCGGTTTCTTTTGCCAGCGCGTCGGTTTCGCTCTTCTTATTCAGAAAGGTGACTGTTCCGGCGGTGATCAGGACGAGCAACACGGCGCCAATCAGAAGCTTTCCCCGGCTTACTGGAGCCGGTCCCAGATCGGAAGGCTGGTAGCTATCTGGACGCACGGCCTCGGTGCCGTTCTGCTGCGTGGTCCCATGCGGCGGTTGCACTGGCATGATTGCGATCTCCAACAAATCTTCTACTACTTTTGCTCCGACTGCAGCCGCGCCTCGCGGCGGCCGTGAATCATCGTAAATACGCTGGGCACGAAAAATAAGGTGGCTACGGTGGCAAAGAGCAGGCCGCCAATCACGGCGCGGCCTAACGGCGCATTCTGCTCACCGCCTTCTCCGAAGCCTAAGGCCATCGGCACCATGCCGATAATCATGGCAAGGGCCGTCATGATTACAGGCCGGATGCGGGTGTGGCCCGCTTCGAGAGCCGCTTGCCGTGCGGGCACTCCCGCATTCATACGGTCGCGAGAAAACGAAACCAGCAGAATCGAATTCGAGGTCGCCACCCCCATGCACATGACCGCTCCCGTCAGCGACGGAACACTGAGCGTGGTACGCGTAATCAGCAGGAACCAGCAGATGCCCGCCAGCGCTCCCGGCAACGCAGTAATGATAATAAAGGGATCGAGCCACGACTGAAAGTTGACCACGATCAACAAATAGACGAGCACGATCGCCCCGATCAGGCCAACGCCCAGGCCGAAGAAAGACGACCGCATGGTCTCAATCTGCCCGCGAACCACGATTTGCGTTCCGCGCGGCAGATAATGCGGGTCCTGGAATGGTTTGAGCGCCTTCATGATGTCCGATGCCACTCCGCCCAGATCGCGCCCCTGCGTGCTGGCATACACATCGATGACCGGCTGCACCGCGTAATGGTTGACCACGGCCGGACGCGCTACCGGCGTGAGTTGAACCAGATTGCTGAGCACCTGTGGGGCCTGGGCACTCGCGGCGTTCACCGGCGTGTTCATCAAGTCCTGCACCGACGTCATGTGATACTGCGGCGTCTGAATGGCGATGGGATACGTGACACCATTTCTTGGATTCAGCCAGAAATTGGGAGCTGTCTGGAAGCTTCCACTCAAGCTGATCAGCACGCTCTGGGCGACTTCCTGGGCATTCAATCCGACCTGATTGATGCGCGTGCGGTCCATATCGAGGTAGAGGGTGGGCAGGTTCATCATCTGTTGCACATGCACATCAGCGGCGCCGGGAATCTGGCGCAGCCGGTTTGCGATTCTCTGCGCGATGTCATAGTTCCCGCGCATATCGGCGCCCATGACCTGGATGTCGACTGGCGCGGGCAATCCAAAATTGAGAATTTGCGACACAATATCGGCAGGCTGGAAGAAGAACTCCAGGCCCGGAAACCGCGATGGCAGTTCGCGGCGCAGCCTGCGCACGTACTGCGCCGTCGGATGATGGTGTTTCGGATTCAGCGAAATCAGAACTTCCGCATCGCTCGTCCCAATCACGCCCGAACTGGAGTAGGAGAGATTGATGCCCGAGTAGGGGACGCCGATGTTGTCGAGCATTGTCTCCAGTTCTTCCTTCGGAATCTCGCTGCGCAGCACCCGCTCGACGTCATCGCACAGACGCGCCGTCTCTTCCACGCGCAGGCCGGGCCGGGCACGAAAATGCAGCCGGATCAGGCCGGCATCCACTTGCGGAAAGAAGTCCTGCCCCAGAAAGAACACCAGCCCCAGGGACAGGAAACAGAAAGCCGTGAAGCCGACGGCGAATCGTTTCCGGTGTTCGAGCGTGGTTTCCAGCAGTTGCCGGTAGCCGCCGCGGAACCTTTCAAACCAGCGTTCGAATCCGCGCTGCCATTTTCCTATAAAGCTTTTTGGCTCGGCCACGCGGTGCTCATGCCCGCGCATGATAAACATCACCATGGTCGGGATGAGCGTCCGCGACAGCAGATACGACGCCAGCATGGCAAAGGATACGGCTTCGGCCAGTGGAACGAAAAGAAATCTAGCGACTCCGGCCAGAAAAAACATGGGCACAAACACAATGCAGATACTCAGCGTCGACACGAACGCAGGCACCGCGACCTGTTGTGCGCCGTCGAGGATGGCCGTCTTCATCTCCTTGCCCATGGCCAGGTTGCGCTCGATGTTTTCGATCTCCACCGTCGCATCGTCCACCAGGATGCCGACCGCGAGCGCCAATCCTCCCAGGGTCATGATGTTGATGGTCTCGCCGAGCGCGCTCAACAGAATTACGGAGACGAAAATGGACAAGGGAATCGAGACCGCGATGATCAAAGTCGGGCGCCAGTCACCCAGGAAGATCAGAATCATGACTGCGGTAAGACACGCCGCGGTCAGGCCTTCGCGGATAACTCCCTGAATCGACGCGCGCACGAACAACGACTGATCGAACAAAGCTTTGATAGTAAGATCGCGCGGCAGCGATTGTGCCGCCCGCGGCACCATTGCCTTTATGCCGTCGACGACGTCCAAGGTAGAAGAGCCGCCCAGCTTATAGATCGACATGAGCACGCCGCGCACGCCGTCCTGCCGCACGATGTTGGTCTGCACCGCAAACCCGTCACGCACGTGCGCCACATCACGCAGGTAAAGCGTGGACGAGGTCGAGCTCTTCACCGGCAGATCGTTGAGTTCGGCGATGGTCGCGGGCGTGCCGTTCATCTCCACGTAGTACTCGGTCGGCCCGATCTTGGTCGTGCCAGCCGGCAGAATCAAGTTCTGCGCCGACACTGCATTGACGATATCGATGGGCGCCAAACCATAGGCCTGGAGCTTGGCGGAATCAAGGTCCACCTGCACCTGGCGCGGCTTGCCACCGTATGGATACGGAGTTGCCGCCCCCTGGACCGTAGTCAACTGCGTACGCAGAAAATTCTGCCCCAGATCGAACACCTGCTGCTCCGGCAGCGTCTTGCTGCTCAAGCCCAGTTGCACAACCGGCGTCGTGGACGCCGAGTATGTAATAACTAACGGTGGAGTCGTACCCGGAGGCAGTCCGCGCAGTACGGTCTGGCACATCGCCGTCACCTGCGTTACCGCCATGGAAAGGTTGACACCGGGCCGGAAGAAGATCTTCATCACGGCTTTGCCGTTCAGCGACTGCGATTCCTGATGTTCGATGTCGTTGACGGTCACCGTCATTCCGCGCTCGGAGTTGGTCACGATGCGGTCCGCCATCTCCTGCGGCGACATGCCGTCAAAGTTCCACACCACGCTGACCACGGGAATGTTGATTTCGGGGAAAATGTCAACCGGGGTGCGCAGGATGGTGATGGGCGTAAGAATGATGATGAGCAGTGCCATCACTACGAACGTATAAGGACGGCGAAGCGCTAAGGCGACTATCCACATAAGAAAGGGTGGAAACTGGTCCTATTAACCCCGCTACTAGCCGCTGGCGGAGTGCCGGGCGTCCCCGCCCGGCTGGACGAGCGAGATGCCCGCCCCTCCACTTTCGAACTTCCAATTAAGATTCAAAACAGTACGTTTCGGATTTAAATTATAATAGACTTTGGTGATGGCTCAAAATCATATCCGGCGCGCCGCGGCCAGAAACGCCGAGGCTCAAAGCAACGACGCCCGCAACGGAAACAACGGAACTGACGGCAAGCGCCTGCCCGGCCGGCCCCGCAGTGAGGAATCGCGTCGGGCGATCCTGCGCAGCACCCTGAAGCTGCTGAAGCAAGATGGCGGATTCCCGCAGCTCAGCATCGAGGCCATCGCCGCCGACGCCAATGTTGGCAAGACAACTGTCTATCGTTGGTGGCCGACCAAGGCCGCTCTGGTCGCCGACGCTTTCTTCGCCAGCGCCGAGGAAGAACTCCAGTTCCCGAATACCGGCTCCGTTCAGCGCGACATGAGCGTGCAGATGCGGAGGGTGATTCGCATCTTCAGATCCGATCGCGGCAAGGTCGTAGCGGCGTTGCTCGCCGGCGGTCAATCCGATCCGGAGTTGCTCGAAGCCTTTCGGGAGAGATTCTTGTGGCCAAAACGCCGGCAGGCTTATCAAACTCTGCAGCGTGGCATCGACCGAGGGGAGCTGCCTGCTGACAGCGATCTCGACCTCATCCTCGACGCGCTCTATGGCCCGATTTATATGCGTTTTCTGATCCGGCACGACAAGCTTGACGAAAGCTTTGCCGACGAGATTTGTGGGCTTGTGCTGACTGGTCTGAAACCGCTGTTGCATAAACAGAAGTTAGAAAACGCAGCACTATCTGCAAGCTGTGCGTCTAAGCCAACCGAATGACCACCGCTAAGCCATTTACCTGCTGAAAGTTACCGTTTGGCTGCAAAATTCGACCTATCCCGGATCAGCCTTGCGCAAACTAGCCAGGCGGAGCTAAAATCAAAATGCGACCGAAACAGTCGGAATTGAATCCGACTATATAGGTCGGAGTTTGTCCTATGCTGAAACTGACCAAGAAAGCGGACTACGGCCTCATGGCCATGAAGCATCTGGCCGAGCACGCCGACCAGGGCGCATGCAGCGCTAAGGACGTGGCCGAAGCCTACGGCATCCCGCAGGAAGCGCTGGCGAAGATCCTGCAAAGGCTGGCGAAGGTCGGTTTGATACGGTCGCAGCATGGCATGAACGGCGGATATACGCTGACGCGAGATCCGAAGACGATTTCCGCGTTTGAAGTAATCAAGGCCATTGACGGGCCGCTGTTCATTACGTCGTGCGTAACGGTTCGCGGCGAGTGCGGGCAAAGCAATCGCTGCACGATTCGCGAACCGCTGCGGAAGGTGAATGAGAGCATCGAGCAGGTGCTGAAGAACATCATGATTTCGCAGATGAAGGAAGAGCCGGAAGTCCTCCAGGTAAACAAGCAGGAGGCTAAGAGGCCGGCGGAGTTGGTTACGATTTTGTAGCACTTTTAAGGAGAACGGTAATCATGAGCACGGATGTGAAAACGGCGACCCCAACCAGCAAGGATATCGACATCGGACAGCGCACGGCTCCCAATGGGATCAAGCTGCCCATTTACATGGACAATCACGCGACCACGCCGATGGATCCGCGGGTCCTCGAAGAAATGTTGCCCTACTTCATGGAGAAGTTCGGCAACGCCGCCAGCCGCAATCACCCCTTTGGATGGGTTGCGGAAGAAGCAGTCGAGTTGTCGCGTGAACGAATCGCCAAGCTGATCGGCGCGAGCGCGAAAGAGATCATCTTCACGTCGGGCGCCACCGAGAGCGACAACCTCGCCATCAAGGGCGTGGCCGAGATGTACCGCGAGAAGGGCAACCACATCATCACCGCGGTCACCGAACACAAGGCGGTGCTCGACACCTGCAAGCATCTGGAAAAGTTCGGCTTCCGCGTTACTTATCTGCCGGTGCAGAAGGATGGCCTGGTTGACCTTGATGATCTGAAGCGCGCCATCGACGACAAGACGATTCTGGTCACGATCATGGCAGCCAACAATGAGATTGGCGTGCTGCAGCCGATCGCGGAGATTGGCAAACTGTGCCATGAGCGCGGCGTGATCTTCCACAGCGACGCCGTGCAGGCGATCGGTAAAGTGCCAATCGACGTGAACAAGATGAACATCGATGTGGCGTCCATCACAGGACACAAGCTGTACGGGCCGAAGGGCGCGGGCGCGCTGTATGTGCGGCGCAAGAATCCGCGGGTGCAACTGGTGCCGCTGATTGACGGCGGCGGGCACGAGCGCGGCATGCGCTCCGGAACGCTCAATGTTCCCGGCATTGCTGGGCTAGGCAAGGCGTGCGCCATCGCGCAGGAAGAAATGCCGCAGGAATCCTGCAAAATGGCGGGTCTGCGCAACCGATTGCGAGACAGCATCATGAGCCGGCTTGACGAGGTCTATATCAATGGCTCCATGGAGCATCGCCTGCCGGGGAATCTGAATATCAGCTTTGCCTACGTGGAAGGCGAGTCGCTGCTGATGGGCATCAACGATATCGCGGTTTCCAGCGGATCGGCATGCACCTCGGCGACGCTTGAACCATCTTATGTATTGAAGGCTCTCGGCACCGGCGACGATCTGGCGCACAGTTCGATCCGTTTCGGCATCGGGCGCTTCAACACCGAAGCCGAAATCGATTATGTGGCCGACCGCGTGGTCGAGACAGTATTGCGTCTGCGCGAGCTGTCGCCGCTCTATGAAATGGCGAAAGAAGGCGTGGACTTGAAAAGTGTTAAGTGGGCGGCAGAAGCGCATTAGAAGCAAGCTGCTTGGGTGGCGGCTGAAAACATCAACCAGGGTTCTAAGAAGGGGTGAAGAAAAATGTCATACAGCGATAAAGTGATCGATCACTACAACAATCCACGCAACGTGGGCTCGATGGACAAGAAGGATGCCGATGTGGGCACCGGACTGGTCGGCGCGCCCGAGTGCGGCGACGTGATGAAGCTGCAGATCAAGGTGAACCCGCAGACCAACATCATCGAAGACGCCAAGTTCAAGACCTTCGGCTGCGGCTCGGCGATTGCATCGTCGTCCCTCGCGACAGAGTGGGTTAAGGGCAAGACGGTTGACCAGGCCCTCGAGATCAAGAACACCGAAATCGTGAAGGAACTGGCCTTGCCGCCGGTTAAAATTCACTGTTCGGTGTTGGCCGAGGATGCGATCCGGGCCGCGATCGGCGACTGGAAGAAGAAGCAGGAAGCCGTAAAGCCTGTGGAAGTGCGGGCGGCGCAGTAACATTGCTGTAGAGACGGGGCTTGCCGCGTCTCCGCCACGAAAGGAGACGCGGCAAGCCGCGTCTCTACGGGAATTATCCATGGATCAAGCAGTCAAAGACGAAGCCGTCAAACCGGCGGCGCCAACGGCTCCGGCCAAGGGAATCCAGGTGACCGACAACGCGCTCAAGAAGATTCGCTCGGCGATGGTGAAGGAGAACGTTTCACCGGAGCAGGGCGGCCTTCGCTTGGGCGTGCAGGGCGGCGGATGCTCGGGCCTGACCTATAACATACGGTTCGACACTCAACCGCGCGAGCGCGACCGGGTGTTCCAATTCGGAGATGTGCGCGTTTTTGTCGACCCGAAGTCGTTCATCTATCTGCACGGGATGACTCTCGATTATCAGGAAACCCTGATGCAGCAGGGCTTCGTGTTCGTGAATCCGAACTCGACCAAGTCCTGCGGCTGCGGTAGCTCGTTCTCGTAGAGCAGATCGTGTGGTGACGGGGCTTCGCCCCGTCAGGACGGGCCAGAGGCCCGTCACACGTTCAGTGGCAACTGGGGCGGGCCGCGCGCTCGCCCCGAATTTTGTATGGCAAATTCAGACTCTAAGTCGTCGTTGATCATGCCCGGACAAGCGCCCGGAGAAGCAACCCCAAGTTGTTGGTCGTGTGGCACAATGCGCGCTGTACATTTCTGCAACTCCTGCGGCAAAGTGCAGCCGCCGATCCCAGTCGACTATTTCACCTTTTTCGGATTTCCGCGCAAGCTCAATCTCGACACGGCCGAGCTGGAAAAAGAGTTTTACGCGCTGAGCCGCCGTCTCCATCCTGACGTATTTGCGCAGGCCAACACCGAGGAACGCACCTGGAGCCTGGAACAAAGTTCCATGCTCAACGACGCCTACCGCACGCTGAAAGATCCGATCAAGCGCACCCAGTACCTGCTGCGCCTGGAAGGCATCGAACTGGAAGAGCAATCGAAACAGGCAACGGAAAAGGCGCGCGCAACCGGGGAACTCAAGAAGCAGGTTGTGCCTCCCGATCTTTTGGAAGAAGTTTTCGAACTCAACTTGCATCTGGAAGAATTACGAGCCCAGAAGAAGTTGGGCGAAGACGACCCCGCCTTGCTCGAGGAAATCGGCAAGGCCAAGCTTTCGTTGGAAGAAAAGTACGACGCCCTGTTCAACGAACTCAAGACTGAGTGGAACAATTGGGACAAATCCATGGAGAACGGAACCGAAGCCGACAGGCGGAACATCCTTGACCGGATGCTGGATGTGCTGAACCGCAGGAACTACGTCCGGAACCTGGTACGGGACGTGAATGAGGCACTGGAAGACTAGGTTAGAGGTCAGAGGTCAGATTGCAGAGGTGAAAACCAAATCGCTCTCACCTCTGCAATCTGACCTCTGACCTCTGCAATCTTACGAATGGCTACTGATCACATCGTCGGCATCGATCTCGGCACCACGAACTCCCTCGTGGCCTACATGCAGGGAGATTCCCCTGTCGTCATCCCCGGAGAGGACGGGCTGAATCTCGTCCCGTCGGTAGTGGCACTCGACGAGAACAACCAGATCGTAGTCGGCAACGCCGCCCGTAGATATCTGATCGAGACGCCGGAGCGGGCGGTTTATTCGATCAAACGCCTGATGGGCCGCGGCGTCGAAGACATACAGGACGAACTGAAGTTGTTTCCCTTCCGGTTAGCGGACGATATGCATGAGGGCGAGGTTCTACGCATCAAGATTGGCGAACGAACCTACACCCCGCCTGAGATTTCAGCGCTGGTGCTGCGCCAGTTGAAGCGCAACGCCGAGCGCTTTTTCGGAGCGCCCGTAACCCAAGCGGTCATCACCGTGCCCGCATATTTTAATGACGCGCAACGGCAGGCGACGAAAGATGCGGGACGCATTGCCGGACTGAATGTTTTGCGGCTGGTCAACGAACCGACGGCCGCATCGCTCGCTTACGGCCTGGACAAGAAAAAGAATGGCATTGTTGCGGTCTACGATCTCGGCGGCGGCACATTCGACATCTCGATTCTCAAATTGCACGACGGCATTTTTGAGGTGATTTCGACCAACGGCGACACGCATCTCGGCGGAGACGACATTGACAATCTGCTGATTGCGATCGCACTCGACGACATTCGCGGCGACCTCGGGATCGATTTTCGGCAAGACGCACGGCGCAGCGGCGAAGCCGTGCAGCGCATTCGCCAGGCCGTAATTGATGCCAAGATTGCTCTTTCGTCGCAGCCCTCAGCCAAGCTCGATGTCGACTTGCCCGGCGGAAAAAAATATCAGCGGGAGATTTCGCTCGAAATGTTCGAGCAGATGATCCAACCGATCATTGACCGCACCGTCGGTCCATGCAAGCAGGCACTCAAAGACGCAAACCTGAAGCCCGAACAGATCGACGAGGTCGTGCTGGTCGGAGGCTCCACGCGCATTCCGAAGGTGCGCCGGTTGGTGCAGGATCTGTTTCAGCGGGTGCCGCACACGGATTTGAATCCCGACGAGGTGGTTGCGCTCGGCGCGGCCGTGCAGGCGAACATTCTCGGCGGCGGCTCCGATATCACGAAAGAGATGCTGTTGCTCGACGTAACTCCGCTGTCTCTGGGAATTGAAGTAGCGGGCGGCGTGACCGACAAAATCATTCTGCGCAATTCGACCATACCGGCCTCGGCAACGCAGTACTACACGACCCAGGTGGATGGCCAGACGAACGTAGCGATTCACGTGCTGCAAGGCGAACGCGAACTGGCGCGGGATTGCCGGTCGCTGGCACGCTTCGATCTGAAGGGCGTTCCACCCATGCCCGCCGGCATGCCGCGCATTGAAGTGAAGTTCCTGATCGACGCCAATGGCATTCTGCGCGTCTCGGCGCGCGAGCAGCGCAGCGGACGGGAGGCGGAAATCGACGTCCAGCCCAGTTACGGACTCACCGACGAACAGGTCGAGAACATGCTGCTCGAATCGTTTGACTACGCGGAAGAGGATTTCCGGCAGCGGCAGGTCATTGAAGTGCGTCGCGAGGCCGACACGATCCTGGCTGCACTCGCGAAAGGGAAAAAGAATCCGGCCTGGGAAGAACTCACAACCGAGGAACGCAGCAACGTCGAGACGCTGGAGAAATCCCTGGTTGCGGTCAAGGATGGCGATGATTATCACGCGATCCGCGGCAGCATTGACACGCTGAACCAGGCCACGATGCATTTGGCGGAATTGATGATGGACACTGCTGTCTCGACCGCGCTCAAGGGAAAAGCCATGGACGACACCGATCTTGAGGAAGGCCCACAGGCGGGGCATCCCGTGGCAAAGGCGGATTTCGAATAGGGGATTGTTTTCTATGTCTGAAGAAAAAACGCAGGGAACGGGAACAACCACAATGGATGCTCCTGGAGAAAACACGGTTGAGGTCACCTTTCTTCCCGAAGGTAAAACGGTGACCTTCGAGCACGGCAAGTTGCCCTATAAAGACCATGGCAAGGAAGAGTCGCTGCTCGATGTGGCATTGAATTTCGGGATTCATCTCGATCATGCTTGCGGCGGCAACTGCGCCTGCACCACCTGCCACGTTTGGGTGAAAGAAGGCGCCGACCTGGTCTCGGAGATGGAAGATGACGAGGCCGACAAGCTCGACATGGCCGCCGACCTTCAGCTAAACTCGCGCCTCGGATGCCAAGCCGTGATCAAGAAGCCGGGCAAAGTGGTCGTGGAAATTCCCGCGTGGAACCGAAATTACGTTTCGGAGGAGCACTGATTCATGCCAAAAGAACTTACCTGGAGCGATTCTGAAGACATCGGGATTCTGCTCTCTGAAACCTATCCGGAACTCGATCCGCTCGCGGTTCGTTTCACCGACCTGCACAAATATGTGATCGCGCTTCCCGACTTCAAGGACGACCCCATGAGGTCAAACGAAGCCAAGCTGGAAGCAATCCAGATGGCGTGGCATACCGAGGTTCTCGACCGAACTCAGGGATAGACTCAGCGCACGGCCGCCGCGCTGGGAGCAGCGTCTTCCACGCTCGCCTCGCGCAGAAATTTCGCCGCCTCTTCGGGTGGTGTGGGATTGATGTAGAAACCGGTTCCCCACTCAAATCCCGCCGTCTTGGTCAGCTTCGGCATGAATTCGATGTGCCAGTGGTAAAACTCGTTGGTCGGGTCCTGCACCGGCGACGTGTGCACGACCAGGTTGTAGGGTGGATTGTCGAGCACGCGGTCCGCTTTCATCAGCAACAACTTGAGCGCTCTCGCGAGATTTTCGAACATGTGCGACGACGAGTTCTCGAAGGCAGACTCGTGGCTCTTGGGCAGGATCCAGGATTCAAAGGGAAACCGCGGAGCATACGGGGCGAGAGTCAGAAAATCTTCGTTCTCAGCCACCACTCGGATGCCGCTGTCGATTTCCTGCCGGATGATGTCGCAGAAGACACAGCGCTCTTTGTAGATGTAATACTGCTTGGCTCCCTCCAGTTCCTCAGCCACGTAGATGGGCACAATCGGCAGAGCGATGAGCTGCGAGTGAGCGTGCTCGAGCGATGCGCCGGCTGCTTCTCCGTGGTTCTTGAAGAGCAGAATGTACTTGAAGCGCCGGTCTTTTTTGAGATCGAGAATGCGATCGCGCTCGGCCCATAGAACGTCTTCGATTTTTTTCGGCGGAAGCGAGGCCAGCGTGGCATTGTGGTCGGGAGTTTCGATGATGACCTCGTGGGCGCCGATGCCATTCATCTTGTCAAACATGCCCTCGGCCTGCTTGTTCAAATTACCTTCAATGCCGAGCGCCGGAAACTTGTTGGGGACAACACGGACCGTCCAGCCCGGAGTGTCTCTTTGAGGGGGATTGCCGTTGGTGCTTGGACGAAACGCCAGAATCTCGGGCGGGGTCTTGCTTTCATTGCCATAGCAGAAGGGGCAGAACCCGCCCTTGATCTTCACGGGTTCGCGCACAAAATCGTTAGGCCGGCGTGCGCGATCCGTGGAAATAATCACCCACCGGCCCACGATGGGGTCCTTCCTTAGTTCAGGCACCTATTAAATCCTTTCAATGGGAGTCCACAAACTTACGATTGTACGATACGGGGAACGCATTTTGAAACAGCTCGAATGCGGGTCGGCTGTGTCCGTGCTCATAGTACACGGCGAGCACATCGAAGCGCCACTCCACCCCATCCCGCGAAAGGCGCGCGGGCTGAGGGCCCGGCTGGCACGAAAGGGGTATCTGGCGAAGGAAGTTGCGGGCAACGAGCGACAACTCCCGTTGCTTGTCTCGATCGACAGCAGCTTCAGCGGGCTTGACGTCACGCGTGGTGCGGGTCTTCACTTCGATAAAACACAGGACGTCGTGTTCCCATCCGACGAGATCGAGTTCGCCGCGATGGTGCGGAGAGCGGTAATTGCGGGCGATGATGGTGTAGCCCCGCCGGCGAAGGTAGAAATAAGCGTCCTCCTCGCCGCGCCGGCCGGTGCGCTGGTGCGCGGGCGCGTCCTCCGGCGAGTGCGTTCTTGCCGCCAGCCAGTCCAATGCGCGTAATGTGGCTTGCGTCAGGCGTCCAGCGAACATGAAAACTCCGCTTTCACCCTAGCTCGGACCCACTACACGTTATGTGATGCTGGTCACCACGCATCCGGTACAATTCGGCGCCTCGCGTGCTAATCGCCGGCTGCGATTTCAGCTACGCCGCAATCGCTTCGCCCGGCTTTTCTTTGACCAGATTCTTCTTCCCGACGGTATTCACCAGCACCACGCCGCCCAGCGCAACCGCGCCGCCCAGCAACGAGATCAACTTTGGCACCTCGCCCAGCCAAATCCATGCCACGCCGATGGCCACGATCGGAATCACGTAGAGCAGGGTCGTCGTGCGTCCAGCAGCGCCGTGCGAAAGCACATAGGCCCACGCCACATAAGCCAGCGCTCCTGGAAAGATACCCAGATAGATGACCGCCAATGTGGCCGAGGCAGGAGCAGCGCGCAGGGTGTGCACCAGTCCATTGCCGAAGGGCAGCATCATCGCGGTGCCGAACCATATCGAGTAAGCCGTAAATTCCAGCGCGCTGTACCGGCCCAGGTAGTGCTTCTGCAGAATCATGTAGAGTGCAGACGTAACCGCCGCGGCCAGAATGATCAGCGCTTGCGGTGAGAGGCGGATGCCTTCGCCTTCTCCGCTGGCGATGAGCGCGACTCCGGCGAAGCTCACGAACACTCCACACCATCCGATGGCAGTCAGTTTCTCGTGTAACCAGAATCGAGCCGCCAGCGCGGTCCAGATGGGCGTCGAGGCAATCAGCAGACTGGCCGCGCCGGCGGTCACGCGAGTTTCTCCGTAATTCAGCGCCAGGTTGTAAAAAGTGATCCCAATAGTACCGGTGAGGATCAACCCGGGAATGTCGCGCAGTTCGGGACGGCGAAAGTGCGCAACCCCCGCGTAAATGGCGAGGACCAGCGACGCAATCAGAAAACGCAAGACGGCGAGATTCGCGGGCGAGTAAGCACGCAGGCCAGCGCGAATACCGGCAAAGGCGGAGGCCCAGATCACCAGGGTGAACGCCAGAGCGACAAGAGTGCGAGATGTAAAGCGCGGCATCGAGAGACCTCCTTCCAGCAGGAATTTCGGTTGAAATTTCCGGGAATATTTGTAGAGACGCGGCAAGCCGCGCTCACCAGGTGTCGCCGCCACGTTCAGGAGGCCAAGCGCCAGCCTGCCGGCGGAGCAAGGCAATCTGGCCGGCGTGATAACTGTTGTGCGCCGCAATCTGCCATAGCATCGCGTGCACGGTGGATTCGCGGGGAGACTTTGGCGAGCCCACTTTCTGAACCTTTCGCGCCAGTTCCGCCCCATCGGCTTCCGCGAGCCGGGCAAGCCGGGCCAGCAAAACGGTGAAGCGGCGAGTCGTGGCCCGCCACGCCTCATTGGCCGCGCAGCTGTCGGCGGCTGGATTCGGATGCGCCGGCCAGCTTTCGATCGCTTTGTCCGGGTAAGGACGATTCTCGCCTGCGATCTTGGCGAGGTCGTAGTCCATCCAATAATTCATGTGCTCCACGAGTTGCCAGATGGAGTGTGGATAGCCCGCTACCGTTCGGGCGGCCAGCTCAGCCGAAATATCTTCGACGCAAGCGACCGGATCCACGTGGGCGCCCTTGCCGTACACGAGTTCGCGCAGTGTTGTGTCGCCCATACGGTCCATCCTTTCTCCAAAAACGTGGAATATTTGTAGAGACGGGGCTTGCCCCGTCTTAGATTGCGGAGACGCGGCCAGCCGCGTCTCTACAGGATATTGACTGCGTCCCCGACGCGAATCGTGCCCTGCGTGAGAATCTGCGCCCGCAATCCCCCGCGGTGCAGTAGGCCCTTCATCACCCGCTTGCCGGTTACGTTCTCCAAGTGATCGCAAGGCTCGCACAGGCGGATACCGCGAATGCGCACATCGCCGATGGCAAACTCCTTGCCCACCAGATGATTCAGCGGAACGTTGCGGGTCACGATGTTGCGGCGAGCATCCCCCGCAGCCAGCTCAACCTGATAATCGCGTCGCAGCGCCTCAATCGCCTCCGCCTCAATCAGCGTGAGTTCATAATCCGGCTTGGGCTTGTAGAAGGTGCCCAGCTTGAGCGCATACCGGTCACCTTCAAGCCCTGCGCCCGGAATCGCTGTTGCCTGACCAACAGATTGCGGCCGCCCTTGAGCGGCGGAAGCGATGTAAATCGATTCCACGGTCCCGTTCGACATTGCGCACCTCTAACCCTTGACTAACGAACTACGACTACGCGCTCTTCGCGGCTTTCTAAGCTTCAACCATCGCGATCGACTCTTCCAGCGCATCCATGGCAACATCGGCTTCATCCTTGGTAACAATGAGCGGGGGTGCGATGCGAATCGTGCTTGGACCACAGCCCAAGAACAAAATGCCGCGCTCGAATGCCGCCTCCACGATGCGATCGCGGTCGGTGTTGCCGTACTCGCGAGTCGCCTGGTCTTTCACGATGTCAACCCCGATCATCAGGCCGCGCCCGCGGACGTCGCCAACAATTTTGTGCTTCTTCGGCCAACCGGCCATGCGCTTCAGCATGTGGTCGCCAACTTCCTGCGAATTCCGCAGCAGCCCTTCTTTCTCGATCACGTCGAGCGTCGCCAGCGCCGCCGCGATGCACACGGGGTTACCGCCGAAAGTCGACGCGTGTGAACCGGGGACCCAGTCCATGATCTCGGCCCTGCTCATGGTGACGCCGAGCGGCATCCCGGAGGCAATGCCCTTTGCAATACAAACCATGTCGGGTTCCACACCGCTGTGTTCGACGGCAAACCATTTGCCGGTGCGGCCGATTCCACTCTGAACTTCGTCCACTACCAGCAGGATGCCGTACTTGTCGCAGATGCGGCGCAGTTCCTGCATGAACACCGTTGGAGCGATGACGTATCCGCCTTCGCCCTGGATCGGCTCGATAAAAATGGCCGCGACTTCTTCCGGTGGGAGGACGGTCTTAAACAGTTTGTCTTCGATGTAGCGCGCGCAACCGAGTGCGAACTTCTCGGCATCCTGCTGTCCGCCCACGCAGCCCCGATACACATCGGGATAGCGTACGTGCGTAACCCCGGGCACCATCGGCGAGAAGCGCCGCTTCTGCTGCGGCTTTGAGGCCGTCAGCGAGAGCGCGCCCATGGTTCGTCCGTGGAAGGCTCCCAGGAAGGCAATGATGTGCTGCCGCTTGGTGTGATAGCGCGCCAGCTTCAAAGCGCACTCAATGGCTTCGGCTCCCGAGTTTCCGTAATAAATCTTGTGCGGCCCCGGCATAGGCGCGATCTTCGATAGCCGCTCGGCCAACGTCACCATGCCTTCGTAGTAAAAGTCAGTGCCCGACATGTGGATCAGCTCGCCCGCCTGCTTCTGAATGGCGGCGACTACTTCCGGATGGCAGTGGCCGGTCGAGGTCACCGCAATGCCGGCGGAAAAATCGAAGAATTCATTGCCATCCACATCTTCGACCACAATGCCGCGGCCGCGCTTCGCAACCATCGGATAGGAGCGCGTGTAGGAAGGAGAAATGTACTGTTCATCGCCCGCAAGAATGCGCTTGGCATTCGGGCCCGGAATCGCAGTCTTGAGCTTGGGACCAGCAATCAAAGTCTTGGTAGTCATGGAGTCCTCCACACCAGTTATCAGTTATTAGTTCTCAAAGTTATTAGGCCGTGGTGCGAGCAGCGTAGCTGCTTGGGCTAGGAGCTAAAGGCTAAGAACGCACAACGAGATAGCGATTAGCAGAGCAACGAAGAGACAGGAGAAATTAGTCGCTGCCAAAGAGATTGGCGCGCACATGCGAGGGCAGAACGGAAAGGTACCGGCGGGGACAAGCCCGTCCCTCGATCCAGCACTCCTGGAGAAGCGAAATGTAGCCGTTCGAGCGCATGGTAACTATCAACATTATATCCCGCGTTTGCTCGCGGCGTAACCCCCAAAGAAACACCCTAAAGTCACGTCCAAAAAGCCGCCTAAGCTAGAAGAATCTCAGCCGAAGGACGGACGAAGACTTCGTGCTCGCCGGCGTCAAAACCATCCAAAAGTGCATTGTGGTGCGCAATAATCTGCTCGAAAGGGAGTGCTCCTGTATCAGCCGTCATGTGACCGTCGGCAGCGAGGATGACATCATAGCCAAGGCTAACGGCGCGGCGCACGGTCGTATCAATGCAGTACTGCGTCATACATCCGCAGATCACAAGGCGAGTGATGCCAGCGGCCGCAAAGTCTGCACCAAGAGTCGTCTCAAAAAACGCGTCGCAAGCGCGTTTGTGGATTACGGGTTCGGAAGGCTGGGGGGCAATCTCAGCTCGAAGCGGCCACCCTGAGGTCCCAGGCTCCAGCCGGTGACCAGGGCTCCCATCGTGCTGAATGTAGATCACGGGCACGGAGGCCGTCCGGGCCCTCGCGATGAGTCCTGCGATGCGCCCGACCGTTTCGTCGAGAGCCTGGTCGATTTCCTTCTTACGGGCAAGATTGGGGATGGCCAGGATGCCCCGCTGTACATCGATGACAACAAGTGCGGTTTTGGCAGCAAGCATACTTCAATTTACCAAAATCGCCCACGTAGGGACGGCCGCCCCGTGAGCCTGCCCTGAGCGAAGTCGAAGGGTCGAAGCCGAGCAACGCTCGGCAGACTGCTAGGTCGAAATCGAGGCCGGTTTCGTCTCCGCGTCGAACACGAACCGGTCGCCAAGCAGGAAATTCACCAGCGAACAGATAACGATCGCAACCAGATTCGAAACAACATAGTTGAACTTTGCTTCGCCCACCAGCAGCCGCATCAGCACCAGGTTCCCGACAATCGAAACCGCGCCATTGCTGGCATTGAATTTGGCCAGCCTCACCAGCGATTGCACAGGCCCCCGAGCCGGCCGGTCCGGCCAGGTGTAGCGCTCGTGCCACAGGAAGTTATGAATCACCGCGATCTCGACTGCCAGCCCCGTGGCCAGCAAATAATCGAGCCTTAGCCGGGAACGAAACACAGCTAAAACCGCCAACTGCACGCCGATGCCAATACCTCCAACAGCGTTGAACTTCATCCAGCGGAAAAACCTCTGCCGAGCTTCGCTCGGCCTGGACCCTTCGACTTCGCTCAAGGCAGGCTTGCGAGAGCGCCCGTCCCTCCACGGACTGCTCATGAAACTCTCTCTTCCCGGTAAAGCCGGACCGTATTCCTCAGGCTGACGACCACCAGCATCAGCAGCATCCCAGCCAATCCAATCGCTCCGCCAATATCAAACAACCGGTAGCGCCCGTGAATCACCCACGCCCAGCGAAACAGTGCCAGGTTGCCAACCGCCAGCAGAACCCGCAACTCGGTCGGACCAAACCGCCACATCGAAAGATGAAATTCGCCGAGAGTATAGGTCGCCAGATACGACTGGATGGAAAGCAGCAGAAACGCAATCAGCAATCCAATCGCAATCACCGGATGCATGTATCCGGAAAGCGCCAGCCCTCCCATCATTGCTACTGCGCCGATGGAATCGATGATGTGGTCCACGTAGAAGCCGTAACGCGGTCGCTGTCGCTGCCGCACACGCGCCAAAGTTCCGTCGAGGCTGTCACCGAACCAGTTCACGGCCAGGCACACGATTGCTGCGAGCAGCATGCGGCGGTCGCGAACAGCGAGTGCATAGCAGACACCGGTCGCCATTTGGGCAGCAAATCCGAGGACGGTCAGATGGTCGGAATTCACCGAGGCGGGTATGCGCTCGGCCATCCAGACGAGAGCCCGTTTTTCGGCGGCGGCAAGGAAACTTCCGTGGACCCGAGTTGCCTGCCGGAAGTTGGCGCGGCGGGCCTCGGCCAAAGTCTTGGGGTTGATCTGTTCTGCAAAGTCGACAAGCGAGGTGGCCATAGTGCCTCCGTTTCTGCGGGCACTATGCGGCTTGAGCGGGTGGATGACAATGCAGCGCAGGTAAAACGCAGGTCAACAGCCAACTCCAGACACTACAAATAGTTAGAGAGTGATCTCGTCTGAACGTCTTGGGCTTGTGTGGTGACACGGCTTTGCCCCGTCCAAAACCGAGCTGTAACTCGGTTGACTCCTCGGCAACTCAATGAGACTGGGCAGCAGACTCCAGAATCGCAGCCCGCATCTGCTCCACCGCCCATCCAATCTGCTCGGCCGAAATCACTGCCGGAGGCGCAATCAGCAGGTGGTCGCCTGCAATTCCGTCCACGCATCCCTGCATGGGATAAACGAGCAACCCGCGCCGCAGACATGCCTGTCCCACCAGCCCGGCGAAATTCTTCTCCGGCGGAAAGGAAACCTTCGTCTTCTTGTCAGCGACGAATTCAGCGCCCCACAACAAGCCCAGGCCCCGGACATCGCCCACCACCTCCAGGTCAGGCAAGGTCTCCAAAGCGATCCTCAGAGCCGCCCCCGCCGTACCTTCCGTCTGCGAATCGGCGGCGTGCACCAGATTCCGCGCCCGGATGCGCCGCAGCACCGCGCGTCCGGCAGCCGCCGAAATCGGGTGGGCGTTGTAGGTAAAGCCGTGCAGAAAAGCTCCCGAGCCCGCGGCGATGGCATCGACAACTTTCTTGCTGGCAATCACCGCTCCCAGCGGAGCGTATCCCGAAGAAACGCCCTTGGCGGTTACCAGAATGTCGGGCGAAATTTCCCAATGCTCGCAGGCGAAATTTCGGCCGGTGCGTCCCATGCCGGTCATTACTTCATCGGCAATCAGCAGCACACCGTGGCGTTGGCAGATATCCGCAACGGTCTGCAAGTATCCCGGAGGAGGCGCGACCGCTCCCAATGTGGCTCCACTCATGGGCTCAAAGATGAAGCCCGCCGCCGCGCCCTGCGCCGCCCCGATTGCGCGCTCCAACTCCACGGCATACTGCTGTCCACAGTTGTAGCAACTGTCGGTGCAGTCGTTAGTCCGACAGAAGGCGCAGCGATAGCAGTAAGGCATCCCGATGTGCTCAAACTCGCGCACCATCGGCAGGTAGATCTCGCGCCGTTTCCGGTTGCCGGAAACAGCAAGCGCTCCCAGCGTCGCTCCGTGATAGCTCTGCTGGCGGCTCAAAATCTGATGCCGATTCCGCTGGCCAATTTCCACCTGGTACTGGCGGGCCAGCTTCAGCGCGGTCTCGACCGACTCCGACCCGCCACAGGTGAAATAGACCGCCCCACCGGCAAAATGCTCTCCGGCAAAATCAAGCAGTTCCTGGGCAAATTCTTCGGCAACTGGAGTGGTGAACTGGCTGGTATGGACAAACTCCAACTGCCGAGCCTGCTCCGCCATGGCGTCCGAAATTTCGCGGACGCCATGACCAATGAAGTTAACCGCCGCTGATCCCGAAAAATCCAGGTAGCGCTTACCGTCGGCATCCCAAACATAAACGCCCTCGCCCCGCACGGCCACGGGATATGGCTTGCGAAACGACCGGCGGAGTACCGGCGTACGGAGTTGTTGCGCAGTTACAGTAGATTCGCTCACATGCGGATTATAAAGGGAACGTGTGGCGCGGGCGCCCACCTCTACACGAACATTGCCACCGTGTTAGCTTGCGGCCTTCTGTATCAGTTCCCGGTTGTAGGCCCACAGTTGGTCCCGCACATACGGCGGAACACCAATCCCTCCCCTCTCCATTACGTCCAGCCCGTTCTGCCGCAGGAAGTCCCGGACGGGACCCTTGGTTCGCAACCCGTCATCTTTAGCGCTCTGCGCCAGAAAGTCGTGACATGACACGCACAGCACTTCAGTCTTCTTCAGAGTGTCGGCCATGGCGTGTATGGCGAGCCGCTCCGATCCTTCGATGTTCATCTTCAAGAAATGGACGCGCCCCAGATTCATTTGTCGATGAATTGCGTCGATCGTCGTCGCGGGAACGGAAACTCCCGCGGTGCCTATGCGATTCGACAGATATTCGTTGCCATTCTCGATGGTGACGGCCGAACAGCTGGGTTCGGCCGCTGCCGCATGAATGGGAAATACGTTCTCCAACCGGTTGTATTGCACCAACTTTTCCAGGCATCGATAGGTTCGTGGGTGAGCCTCGATGCAAATCACTTTGCCGCGCTCGCCCACCGCCCGGGAAAATGTCAAGGTTTCCTCGCCCACACCCGCCCCCACGTCGATGATGACGTCTCCGGCTTTGGGCCGGTATCCCCACAAGAAGTTTTGGCGGGCAAACTGGTCCAGCCGCAACAGGTCCAAACGCAGGTAGGGCTGGTGATAGGCAAAATAGCCACACGAGGTCTGGTGCATCCAGATTCCGTCATCAAGAAATATCCGCTGCACCCCGTGCCCGTACAGCCCGGCCAATCCACTCATTAACGGGAGCGAAATGGATTGGAAGCCCCTTCGGCTGAGCAGCGTCTTAATCGTATCCGCAATCGGCATTGTCAACCGCTCTTCGTACGCATCCTTCTGCAACCCAACTTTTACAGCCTAAGCCCAATTCCCTCTCCAGTCTGTGATTTGGCTAACAGCCGTAATGTGACGAATCCGCGCGTGGCGGATCGTCGCCTGCTGATAACCGCCAAACGACTCCTGTGCTATCTTTACTTGCAGAGGCGCGATCCACTCATGACTGCTTCGTGCCATGTCAGTTTTGGCCCGCCCGATTCATGAAGCGGGTGCTCAATCTCCCCGAAATGCGCCTGCTGCGCTTTTTCCGTCCGTCTCATCAGCACACCGCGTTTTCCGCGACGCTGCTGCTGATGACCACCATCACGCTCTCGCGCGTGATCGGATACGTCCGCGAAGCTTACATCGCTTACGCCTTCGGCGCCGGACAGCAGACCGACGCCTACGTCGCCGCTTTCACCCTGCCCGACTGGCTCAACTACATCGTCGCCGGGGGCTCCGCCTCGATTACTTTTATTTCCATTTACACCCGGTTTGTTGCGGAACATCGCGAGAAGGACGCGCAGAAGACTTTCTCCATCATCATCACCGTGATGACGACAGTACTGGTCGCCGGCACCATCCTGGCCGAAATCTTCACGCCGCAGTTCGCCGCTTGGATGTTCCACGGCTTCACGCCCCAGCAGATGCAGCTTTGCATTCATCTCACCCGCATTCTCCTTCCTGCGCAAATTTTCTTTTACGTTGGCGGAGTCGTTGCGGCGGTCCTGCTCTCCCACCGCTTGTTCTTGTTCCCAGCTTTCGGCCCACTCATCTACAGCCTATTCATCATTGGCGGAGGAATTCTAGGTGGACACCGGTTCGGAATCGCCTCGCTCGCTTACGGGGCGCTGCTCGGCAGCATCGCCGGACCATTTCTCATCAACGCCATCGGCACGGCAAGAGTCGGCACCGTCTATCGCCCTTCGTTCGAAGTGAAGAACCCGGCGTTCCGCGAATGGGTGCGCCTATCCATCCCGCTCATGCTCGGCGTTTCTCTCGTAGCCGCCGACGACTGGATCCTCCGCTACTTCGCTTCGAGCGGAATCGGCGACATTGCGCGGCTCAATTACGCCAAGCGTCTCTTCGCCGTTCCCATCGCTATTCTCGGACAGGCCACCGGCCAGGCGTCGCTTCCGTTTTTTTCACGGCTCTTCGGAGAAAAGAAGTTCGCGGAGTTCGCCGCCACTGTGAACGAATCGGTCTATCGCATAACGGCTGCTTCTTTGCTGCTCACTGGATGGATGATGGCGATTGCCGTTCCACTCATCGATCTCGTCTATCGCCGAGGCCGCTTCACTTTGGCAGATACTGAATCCACCGCCCTCTACTTTTTTGTGTTTTCGCTCTCGCTGGCCTTGTGGTCGTGTCAGGCGCTGTACGCGCGCGCGTTTTACGCCTCCGGCAATACCCTGACTCCAATGGTCGCATCTAGCATCATCACGCTCGCTTCTCTGCCCATGTACGCGCTGTTCTTCCGGACGCTGTCGGTTACCGGATTGGCCATCGCGTCCGACCTCGGCATCGCCGGCAATGCGCTCGTCATCGCGCTACTCCTGCATGTTCGTGGGTTGGTCCCTCTGTCCGGTTTGAACTGGAAAGAATTAGGTAAGTCCGCGCTGGTAGGCGCCGTTTCCGGCGGGTTGAGTTATGAAGTCATGCGCAGCATCTCGCTCGATGGCAGCCGCCGTGCCGACCTGTTCGCCCTCGCGCTCGGCTCCTTAACCTGGGCTGCAGCCGTCGCCACTGGACTCTGGCTGTTGCGCTCGGGATTACCCGCAGATCTTCGCCGGAAGAAGCCAGCAGCCTTTCCACGAGTTGCCGAAGGCGAGATCGCGGAAACGATGGCTACCGGCAAAGAACCCTAATTCTTCAAAACAAAAGGGCATCCTCAAAATGAGGATGCCCTTTCCGTTGAACCGTCTCACAGGCTGGAACCTAAAGCCGAAGCTCAGAGCCCCTTCTACGCCCTCGCTGCAATTGCCGGTTCAGCCGACGTTATCGAAACACTTTTCGCCGCCTCTTCCGGCTTCGTTCCCGCCTTGCGAATGTCGATGCCGCCCTTGAAGAAGGCGCCGTCTTCGATCGAGATGCGCGCCGCCACCACATCGCCGGTCAGCGAACCATCGCTGCGGATATCCACCCGGTCGCTCGCGGTCAGGTTGCCCCGTACTTTGCCGAGCACCACGATTTCCCGCGCGCTGATGTTGGCCGAGACCACTCCATTGCGGCCGATAGTGACGCGATTGCCAGAGAGGTTGATCGATCCCTCCACTTTCCCGTCAATATATAAAGACTCGGAACCGGTCACTTCACCCTTAATCACCAGCGACTTGCCAATCGTGGCTTGATCCGATGCCGTGGTCGTAACCGGGCGCGGCACCGCCGGGGCTTCACTTATACTCATGCCCGGTGCCGTGGTCGCAGCGGTCGTGCTCGGTCGCTCTGGCTCAGCTGGCCGTCCAGGGCTTGCAGGTTGATTCGTGGGCTTCCACATGGTGGTCGAAATCCTTTCCTCTATCAAGAAATTCTGAATCAGTACCAAGAAACTCTAAATCAGCGCCGCATTTCAGGGGCCAAAGTGAATTGTACTCCTCAGTAAACGCCCTGCCTTGTGGAAATCCAGCTTTTCCAAGGGATTTCATAGTTCCTCTCGTGGTTCCTCGTCAGCCCAGCATGCCCAGCCGAGCGCCCGTCGTGTAAGCCCTGCCCAGTCTGCGGTAATTCTTCTATCGCGATACTTCTATCCGATAGTATGGATAGATCCCGGACGTCAAGGTATCAGGTGTCAGGTCTTAGGTCTTAGGAAATGCGTTGGAACCTGAGACCTAAGACCTGAGACCTGAGACCTAAGACCTGATGTCACGCAATCTTCTCGTCGGCCGCCTGACCATGCATCGCGATGGCTTCGGCTTCGTGATTCCCGAAGCTACTTCGCTCGATGCCAGCCTGAAGGCTCGCCTGGCTGGCGATGTTTTCATTTCTCCGCACGGCATCGGATCGTCCATGCACGGCGACCGCGTCCTGGTCGAAGTCTCCGCCGTCCGCAACGATGGCCGCGCCGAAGGCCGCATCATTCGCTCATTGTCGCGCGCCCATCCGACGGTGGTCGGCATTTTCCACTACGGACACCGTCACAACTACGTCAAGCCGATCGACGAAAAGGTTACGCAGGAAATCGTTATTCCGCCGGGGATGGAGAACCCAAAGACCTCAACCGCAGAGAGCGCTGGGGGCGCAGAGAAAGATAAGCGGGGAAAATCAAGAGCTGCGAAGCACCGCGTGATTGGCGACGAAGCGGCAGTGCACGCCAACTGGCAGGATCTAGACGGCGTAGTCGTCGATGTCGAAATCACCGACTGGCCAAGCGCGACGCAGCAGCCGCGCGGCCGCGTCATCGAAATTCTTGGCGAGGAAAACGACTTTGGAGTCGACGTCGAGATCATGATCCGCAAGTTTCACCTGCCCCACCGCTTCTCTCCCGAGGTGATCGAAGAAGCGCAGGCCATCGAAAACGTGATCCCAGCCCGCGAATTGCATCACCGCCGCGACTACCGCCAACTTCCCATAGTCACCATCGACGGCGAAACCGCGCGTGATTTCGACGACGCCGTTCACGTCCGCCAACTCGAGAACGGCAACTATGAACTGCAGGTCCACATCGCCGACGTCGCGCAATATGTAACTCCCAAGTCTCCGCTTGATCAGGAAGCCCGTCTGCGCGGCACCAGCGTCTATTTTCCCGATCGCTCCGTCCCCATGCTGCCGCTGGAGCTCTCGACCGACATTTGCAGCCTGCGCCCGCAGGTAGACCGCTTGGTCCTCTCCTGCACTATGGAGATCGACCATCAAGGCGAAATCGCCAGCTATGAAATCAATGAAGGCGTGATCCGGTCGGCAAACCGCATGACATATACAGCCGTAAATGCCGTGATTGAAGGCGACGACGGCGCGCGACGCGAATACGCTGCTCAGGTCGAGCACTTCGAACGCATGCGCGATCTGGCGATGATCCTGAACCGCAAGCGCAAACGCCGCGGATCGATCGATTTCGATCTCCCCGAGCCGGTCATCGAGTTTGATGAGTTCGGAATGATGAAGAGCATCACGCGCTCCGAGCGCAATATCGCCCACCGCCTGATTGAAGAATTCATGCTGTCGGCGAACGAGAGCGTCGCGCACTATCTGGAAAATAAGCGCATCGCCTCGCTCTATCGCATCCACGAAAAGCCCGACGCCAAGCGCGTTTACGATTTCGAAGTCATTGCCGCCACTTTCGGATACTCGCTCGGCGTAGGCGCGTTGCCCATCCAGCGCGTGCAGCTCAAAGCCGACCGGCGCGACGCCCGCGGCACCGGCAAGCGCGTGCGCGAAATCGAATTGCCCAAGGAAGTCCACATCACCCCGCGCATGTACCAGAAACTCACGGAGAAAATCGCGGGCAAGCCGGAAGAGAGAATCCTGAGTTTCCTGATGCTGCGCTCGCTGAAACAGGCCCGCTATTCCGAAGAAAATCGTGGACACTTCGCCTTGGCCGCCACCACCTACACGCATTTCACCTCGCCCATCCGGCGTTATCCCGACCTGATCGTGCATCGCATCCTGAAAGAAGTGCTGCACGAATCAGCCGAAAAGATGGAGGGCGAGGTCCCGGTAGGCATGTCTGCGTCTCCACAAGCTTGTCATCCTGAGCGAAGCGAAGGACCTGCTTTTCGCCCGCACAAGAAGGAAGACCGGGAGCCGCCGCCATCGCCCTGGTCCAAGCGCCGCGACCACGCTGCCCATCAACATTCGCTCGAACCCCTCGGCGGCCCAATCACGCTTGAAGAACTCCACAGCATCGCCGAAGAATCCAGCCAATCCGAGCGCCGCGCCGACGAAGCCGAGCGCGGCCTGATGGAGTGGAAGAAAATGAAATTCATGGAGCGCCGCATCGGAGAAGACTTCGACGGCCTCATCATCAGCGTCACCAAATTCGGCTTCTTCGTGGAACTCACCGACCTCTTCGTCGAAGGCCTCGTTCCTCTCAACACGTTAATTGACGACCGCTACACCTACCACGAAGCCACGCGCCAGATCATCGGCCAGCGCTCGCGCAAGACCTACAGTTTGGGAGACCGTGTGCGCGTGTTGGTGGACCGCATCGATCCGGTGGAGAAAAAGATTCAGTTTGCGATACTCGAAGAGCAGCCCAAGTCATCAAGGAAAAGCCGCCGCAAGTGAAGCTCGTGTGGGGACGGGCACCCTCGCCCGTCCGGCCGAGCAAAGCTCGGCAGTTGCCTGTGGACACAGGGAATAGAATTGAGCTGTACAGGGAGCGAGACCATGCCAACGCCAAGCGAACCCAAGTCCGAGCAAAATCCCGCTCAGGCTGCAGAACACGTCGCCAGTGCTCACAAGATTCTTAAGGAACTGCAGCAGAAGGTCGATAATCATCCCGAACTCGGCGAAGCCATAACGAAACTGGAGATGGCGCTCAACATCCTGGCGCTCCAGACCGGCGGCATGTTGTAGGGCGGCGCGGTCCTCAGCCTACGTCTCGCTTACTGAGAACTGAGAACCGGGAACTGAGAAGTGGCTTCACCTCTAACCTGCTAAACTAGCTCTTCACCACTCTTGGCGCCTGCTCAGGAAGTCAGTCCTATGTCCGGCAATCCAACACCACGCACACGCGTAGTTCGCGAACCACAGCGCGCGGTTTACGACCGCGGCGTTGTCAACCAGATCCTCGATGAAGCTCTCCTGTGCCACGTCGGCTTCATTGCCGACGGACAGCCGTATGTCATCCCTATGTCTTACGGACGCGACGGAGATATGCTCTACATCCACGGCTCGACCGCCAGCCGCATGCTGCGCAACCTCGAGCAGGGCGTCCCGCTCTGCATCACGGTCACGCTGGTCGATGGATTAGTGCTCGCCCGTTCCGTCTTTAATCACTCGATGAATTACCGCTCCGTGGTAATTCTGGGCACGGCAACGCTAGTCGATGATCCGGCAGAAAAAATTGCGGCCCTGCGCGCGATCAGCGAGCACATCCTGCCTCATCGCTGGGACGACTCGCGCCAGCCCTACGACAAAGAGCTAAAGGTAACGTCCGTTCTGCGCCTTCCGATCAGTGAATTTTCCGCGAAAGTTCGCGTCGGCCCGCCCGTAGACATCGTTGAGGATTACTCGTTCCCAACCTGGGCAGGAGTGATTCCGCTGCAGATTAAGCCGGGTGCGCCAATCCGCGATGAACGCTGCGAGCGGGAGTTGCCGGCGTATCTGAAGGATTATTCTCGCAAAAGAGAGGAAGTTGGGTAATACCTAGTGCCAGAGTTTTCTAAGCCGCTTACCCTGGCAGCAGCAGCAACTTCCCCGTAGTCTTCCGCCCTTCCAGGTCGCGATGCGCCAGTTGCGCTTCGGCCAGCGGATACACGTGTTCGATCCGCAACTTGAGTTTGCCGTCGCGAATCATGCCGAAAATCGCTCCGGCACGCTGCTGCAACTCCTGCGGAGTAGCAATATAGTTTCCGAGCGAAGGCCTCGTCAGAAATATCGATCCCTTCTGCGTAAGCACCAGCGGATCAATCGGCGCGACCGGCCCGCTCGACGCCCCGTAGAGCACCATCATGCCGCGCGGACGCAGCAGGTTCAGACCCTTGTCGAAAGTCGTCTTGCCCACCGAGTCATACACCACATCCACGCCTTTGCCGCCGGTCAGCCGTTTCGTCTCCGCCTCAAAATCAACCAGGGTATAAAGAATCACTTCGTCGGCTCCCGCCGCCCGCGCCAGCTTGGCTTTTTCCTCGGTCGAAACCGTTGCAATCACCCGCGCCCCAATGTTGCGCGCCATCTGGACCAGCAGCAATCCAACTCCGCCGGCAGCGGCATGGATCAGCGCCGTGTCGCCTTTCTTCAGCGCATAAGTGTCGTGAGAAAGATAGTGCGCCGTCATCCCTTGCAGCATGGCAGCCGCAGCCTCGCGCGTTCCAACTCCGGCCGGGATCTTCACCAGTCGGTCAGCCGCGACCGCAGCGTACTCGGAATAGCTACCAAGCGCCATGGTGTAGGCTACACGATCGCCGACAGCTACCTCCCGCACATCGGAGCCGACCGCCGAAACCACTCCCGCCGCTTCCTGGCCCAGAACAAAAGGCAATTTCTGCGGATAACGGCCTTCGCGGTTATAGACGTCGATAAAGTTCACGCCCGCCGCTTCGATCTTCACCACGGCTTCCTTCGATTTCGGCTGCGGAACCGGCAAGTCCACCAGTTCCAGGACTTCCGGCCCACCTGTACTCTTTACCTGTATGGCTTTCATATTTGGTTCGATGAATCCGGAATGATGATAGATTCGTTGGCGGCAATTCGATTCTCCTTACACGCCACTGCCCGGTTTGCCATTTCTCGCCCGCCTCGGGTAACATCCCATTCGGTTCCTAAAGTAACGGTGCTCAGGTATCTTCTGTGGCGTTGACCCAACGAATTTTGCGATAGTAACATCTCATACGAAAGAATGCTCGCTCTTGCCGCGGGAAGCGGTTGCGGTAAGTTTTTGAAAATATGAGGCTTTTTTCTCACTCTTATCTGGCCGTCCTGCTCGTTGCCCCTTTGGCGGCAACCCTCGCTTGCTCGAGTGCCCAGAAAGCCTCCTTCATGCTTCCCGCTCAGGCTCAGGCCCCGACCCTGGTCTCGGCAAGCAGTCCGCCCGATTCGCAAAAGCAGAAACCTGCCGAGGAGCCCAAATCGCAGCCGCAGGTTCCGCAGACGCTTCAAGCCGATCCCGTAGCCAACCTGATTGCTCGCGTCGAAAAAGAATACCAAGCCGGGCAGGATAATTATCGGGCCGGGCACCTCGAAGCCGCCAAACAGAATTTCGACTCGGCTTTCAACCTGCTTCTGGGCAGCGGATTTGATCTTCGCTCCGACGGCCAATCCGACGACCGCCTCGCGCGCGAACTCGATCGCATTCTCGATGGCATCAACGCCCTCGAACTTGCCGCCTTGCAGCAGGGCGACGGGTTTGCCGAGCAAAAGTCGGAACCAGCGCCGATTGACGAAGCCAACGAGCTTACTCCCGCAGTCGACGAAAAAGTAAAGGCCAAAGCCGAAGCCGAAATCAAATTCACGCACTCCGACCTGCCCCTGATGATGACCGACCAGGTGGCGGGCTACATCAATTATTTCTCCACCCGCGGCCGTGGTACCGTCGAGCACGCTCTGGCACGCTCCGGCCGCTACGAAGACATGATTCGCCGCGTCCTGCAGGAAGAAGGCGTTCCCCAGGAACTGATTTATCTTGCCCAGGCTGAATCCGGTTTTCATCCGCTGGCCGTTTCGCGCGCCGGCGCTCGCGGCATGTGGCAGTTCATGGGCAGCCGCGCCAGAGGTTACGGACTCGAGCGCAGCTGGTGGGTGGATGACCGGCAGGATCCAGAAAAAGCGACTCGTGCCGCCGCTCGTCATTTGAAAGATCTCTACAACCAGTTCGGAGACTGGTACTTGGCCATGGCCGCCTACAACTCCGGCCCCGGCACGGTCCAGAGCGCGGTCAAGCGCACCGGTTACGCCGATTTCTGGGAACTGTATCGCCGTAATGTGCTGCCGAAAGAAACCCGGAACTACGTTCCCATCATCGTGGCCGTCACCATTATGGCCAAGAATCCGGCGCAGTACGGACTGGATTCGGTGGTAAAGGAAAAGCCGGTTCCTTACGACACCATCAAAATCGACTATCCCATTGATCTACGGCTAGCCGCGGAATGCGTGGATGTCACTACCTCTGACTTGCTCGATCTGAACCCCAGCCTGCTCCGGCTGACCACACCCAGAGTTCCCGGAAAAGATCACCAATTTGAGCTTCACCTGCCGGCTGGAACTGCGGACAAGTTCCAAACCGCGGTCGCCGCGATTCCCGCCGACAAGCGCGTCTGGTGGCGTTATCACAAGGTGCAAGGCGGAGAAACGCTCGCCTCGATCGCCCGGACTTATCACACAACATCGATAGCCATCGCCGAAGCTAATGACCTGAATGACGATGCGCTCGAGCCCGAAGCGCGCCTCATCATTCCTATCGCTCCCGGCAAACAGAGCGACACCAGCACCTACGCGCGCGCCACCACGCGTTACAGGGTGCGCAAAGGGGATACAGTTGAGTCGGTAGCCGAAAATTTTGGTGTCTCCGTAAAGATGTTGCGCGGATGGAACCGCCTCAAAAGCAACAACCTAGCCGGTCGCAAGGTCTTGTTCCTTCACCTTCCCGTAACTCCGGGCGCGGGTGAAGCACAGGTCGCCAGCAAGCATTTGAGCCGCTCGAAACACCATGCCCCAACTCAAACCACCTCGGCCAGTGGAGTAGTCCATCACAAGGTCAAGGCTGGCGAGACTCTGTATTCGATTGCCAACTCCTATAAGACAACCGTTACCGCTCTTCAGCACGACAACCAGAATGTTGCCACCCTGCGCCCAGGCATGATCCTGGTAGTCCGCAGCGCGAACTAACGTCGCAAGCACGCCTTCCTCAGATTTTCGACGAATTCGCACTTTCCCTGCGTTGCGATCCCAGGCGCGCCATGCGAGGAACGATAATTAAAGCCACGGCATAGAGGAAGATCGAGATGGCGATGTATCCCGAGTGGCCGTGGGGCAAATCTTCGAACAAAAGTTTGGCCGTAACAAAGGCAAGTGTGCCGTAGGCGGTCCACACCAGTTCGATATGCTGCCAGCGCGAGCCCCCGTAGGCGAGGGTGAGCGCCAGCGCACAGGTAATGAGCGTGCGGATAACGGCGATATGGGCCACGCCCGGAGTCATGCCAATCGCCGCCAGCCAGACCAAGACCGAGACCAGCAGGGTGGCGGCGGCGCTGACGGCCAGAATGGCCGAGAGCAGTCGCAGCAGCCGCTGCTTCCACTGTTCTCCCGGGAATCGTCCTCCAACGGCGTAGCAGAGAAGCACGGAAGCGGCTACCAACCAGACCATCAACCCAGGGGCGCTGGGAAAGGTTCCGGCCAGAGCACGGGCGGCATATTCCAACAAGCCGGATGCAAAAGCCGCCGCCGCCAGATACAACAAGCCGTGGAACTCAAGCGTCAGGTGGTCTGTCCGGACACCAATCACCGTGGCAAGAATCGCGGCGACGCTCAATAACAGCGCCACCTGCATCGGCGAAAGACAAAGGAAGCCGCCCGCCAGAAGGAGCAAAGCACTCCAGGTGGAATACACGTAGTAGTTGCGTTGTTCCGGCAGGCGGTCGAAGAGGGCAAACGCAACCGCGTAACCAGCGGCCGAGAGGACCAGGCAGAAGATCCCTAAGCTCACGCGAATCCCAGGTCCGAGCTCCAGCAAGCTGAAGGCCGCCAGCAGGAACGCGATAACAGTCTGCGCGATCTCGAAAATGGTGATCCGCTGGTGCAACCACGTAGTCCGAAAGGTCACGCTGGCTCCATAAATCAGAAACAGGACAGACGGCAGCGCGAGTAGCAGCACGCTCTGGGCGGGTGCGTAATCCAAGCGCGAGCTTTGGGGAAGTGAATAGATGTAGATCGGAATCCAAACGGCAAGGTCCGCCGCGGGCGCCACCAGAAAACGAAGGCCCAGCCAGCGCTTGCGATCAGCCGCAACTTCGCTGATCACGGCCATAATGAGGAGCGCCGAAATGAAGGGCGCCAGATCGCGCGTGGCAATCAGCAAGGCAAGGGCAGTGAATGCCGCGGTGATGTTGGCGATCCAGAGGACCGGCGCCAGATTGCGTTTCCAAGCCAGCGTCCAGGCCCCGGCCACGAACGCGCTCAGCACACCGGCCGTGGCGGAGGCCGGCAAGACTTTAAATACCAGTGTGAGTTCCCAGAGCATGGGAGCAAGAATCAAGCCTGAGGTAACGGCGTACGCGGTGCTGGTAAAAGGACTGTTTGCCGGAACCCGCGCCGCCCATAGCAACCACATTCCGGCATAGGCAAGGGCCAGGGCTATGACAATCCACTGCGGCAAAACACCCGATTCGGCTACGTGCCGGAGCAGGTAGGCGCCCGCAATTCCGAGCATGGCCTTACCTACAACCGGAAACACTCCATCCGGCTGGGAAAGAGCGGACTCTTCAGCAGCGGAGGTTTCCCGGACAGGCACGGTTGCCGGGGAGGGACGGGAGTTGGCGGTCTTGGGGGAGCGTTCCAGAGCGGAGATTCGGCTCTCGAGGTGCTCCAGTCGTTCGGAAATCCGCGCTAAAGCCTCGAGAAGATCGTCCATAGTCTCCACCGCTTTGAGGCTGGCAAACGAATACGGTCGAACGTTGTGCGCGAAACCCAGTGCTCGAAATTTAGTTCACGGGTGCGGCGTCGGGGAGCACGCCCGAATCTTTTTCCGGCCAGGGTGGCAGAAGCTTCACCAGCACCCACAAAATGACCAACGGCAGAATGGTCAGCACAATCGCCACCAGCAGTCCTTCGCGCGTGACCAGGCCCATCTTGTACGTCGTGTATCCCAGAAAGCTCTTGGAGAACAGCTGCCCTCCAATCACGACGTTCCAGCGCATGGCAAAAATACCGACCAGGGTCAAGCATCCGGCCAGCACGTAAATCCGTTTGCGGGCCATTTCGCCGAGCTTCAGCACCTGGGTCAAAGCGAGAAGCGCAATGGGAACCACGGTGCCCAGTACAATCTGCACCACGATATGCGACACGTACAGCTTGGTATGGACCATGAAGTCCAGGCTGCGGAAGCTCTCATCAGCCTCGTAGATGCGGTGGATCAGGTCGAGCATTTCCAGGCTGAAATCGATGATGAAAATGTAGAAGAGGTAGCTCGCCACCGTGTCCACGCAGCGCATATCGATCTTCTGTCTGCGAGCCCACATCATCAGCATGTAGAGCAACATTACGGCGGCGATCCCCGACACCATGGCGGAGAAAATAAACACCACCGGCATGAGCGGTGACGACCACCACGGATTCGCTTTGACCGAACCAAAGATGAAGCCGACGTAGCCGTGCAGCAGGAAGGCGGAAGGGATGCCGATAAGGGTGACCGTAAAGCCCACTCGATCATCCACTTTGAGCGCGCCCTCACTGATGTTGCTTGAGCCCAGGGTCATGATTCGGTAGATCCAGCGTTTCCAGCCGGGACCGGATTGGGACAGCACCACGATGTCGCGCCGGTAATCGAGCCAGATTTCCAGGACCAGAACCGCCATCAGATACCAGAGGTACACAAAGCCGAACATAGCCATCGCAGATGTGCTGTGCGGCGTCAGATACATCTCGTAGGAACGTTCCGGATGTCCAAGGTGCAATTGCAACGGCAGCGGCGCCACCAGCAGGAAGGCGAGGGCCGTCAGCAACGCCAGCCGGTAGGTGGGCTTTACCGCCTGCACCTGGAAAACACGCTCCAGCGAAGCCAGAATGAACGCGCCCGCCACCAGGCCCGTGAGGAACGGATACAACACGATCAGCACGCTCCACTGCAGCTCGACTTCGTTCGGATACATGAAGCCTTCAACGCCGGACATATCTGTTACCAGTCTCCTTGCCGTATCGAAGCGTTCATCGCACAGAACCATCCAAACCGTTGTAAAACACCTTGGAGTGGGTCGCCATGTAAGGCTTCAAAACTTGCACGCTGTGAGTCTTCAGGAACTCATGAATCGGGTCGTTGGGATTCTTCAGGTCAGCCAGCTGCCGCGCGCCCGTCGGACAAGACTCGCAGCATGCCGTGGTCAGGCCTTTCGTGATCCGGTGATAGCAGAGAGTGCATTTCTCGGCGGTATTACTCCCCGGGTTGATGAAGCGGCACCCGTAGGGGCAGGCCTGCACACAATACCGGCAGCCGAGGCAGTATTTCTTATCGATTAGAACCACGCCATCCGGGCTTATGAAGGTTGCGCCCACCGGACAGACCTGGGTGCAGGGTGAGTCGGCACAGTGGTTGCATAGCTTGGGCACGAAAAAGTTTTTCCCACCCTCTTCTTTCGTTGGGGGAAATCCCTTCTTGCCGCCGTCGGGAGAGTCCACGTGAGGATTCTCAATGTCGTAATCCAGAACGTGGTAGCGCTCGACCCAGGTGCGGAAGTAGCCGTCAGGCACTTCATTTTCGGCCTGGCAGCCGCGCACACAATTCCCGCAGCCGATGCATTTGGTCAAATCGATCAGCATGCCCCACCAATGCTGGCTCATGGTGTAGTTGGGGGAGGACTCCGGGGTTCCCGCCAGAACGTGCTTCCACGCCAAGGCCGCTGCGGGCAACAGCAGAAGCATGTGGCGCCGGGAGATGCTCATTTAGCACCTCCGGTGTCCGCACTGGCGATAGCCGGACTATGCGGCTGGTGGCAGGTATCGCAGGGCATACCAGAAGAATGGTCGGCAGAAACGACCTGCGGGAAAGTTTTCGGTTTGGCCGCGTTCGCCTCGTGACAGCGCGCGCAGAGTTTCGCCGTGTCCAGTTTAGGGGGCTGAACCGAGGCCGGGTCGTCGGCATGCTTGGCTTGCGGCCCATGGCAAGCCTCGCAATTGACGTGGGCGTGCTTGCCATCCTTTTTCTTGTCGAAAACGTCGCTATGGCAGGCCTCGCACATCTCATGGCCTGCAAAATTGACCGGCTTCGCGGCGACGTCGGATATCGCGTCCCCGCGGTAGTGCCCGTATTCTCCAAAGCTTTTTGGTACCAGAAAGCCGCGGATGACCAGGAACACGACGATGCCTACGACAAAAACGGCGGCCAATCGCAAAAGGTGTTCCGAATCTTTGAAACTCTGCATGATGGTTCCAGCGCTCGCTCGTTCGCGCCGGAGAGTCAGCTGCAGCCCTCCGGCTGGATGTCGCTCTCCAGTAGATACAGGAGACGCTGCACAGGCCGCTGTGTTCCTGATCACGTCTCCAGCTGGCGCAGATCACACATGACTGTGACGCGCTTGGCCGAAGAACCAACCTTATTCAAGGGGAGTCACACCCGGCAGTGACCGGCCGCACTGCCACGCCCCCTGCCACGCGAGAACATGGATAGAATGTTAAGTGGGTCTGGCTGGAGGCCATCATGAAGAGGATTCTGATTCTAGGGGCGGCGGGCAGGGACTTTCATAATTTCAACGTGATTTTTCGCAATAATCCTGACTATCAGGTCGTTGCTTTCACCGCCACGCAAATCCCCGATATTGCAGGTCGCCGTTACCCTCCGGAACTGGCGGGCAGTGCGCAGTATCCGGTGGGCATTCCGATCTTCGAAGAGAAGGACCTGGAGAAGCTGATTCATGACGAACGGGTGGATGCAGTGGTGTTCGCCTACAGCGATATCTCCCACCAAAATCTGATGCATCTCGCATCGCGCGTGGTGGCTGCCGGCGCGGACTTTTGGCTATTGGGGACCGAGCGTACTCAACTGCAATCGTCGGTGCCGGTGGTATCGATTTGCGCGGTACGCACCGGTTGCGGCAAGAGTCCCCTGTCGCGACACGTGGCCTCGGAGCTGCGGCGCCAGGGTTGGAAACCCGTCGTGATCCGCCACCCCATGCCCTACGGTGACCTCGTCGCACAGGCGGTGCAGCGCTTCGCCACCCTCGACGATCTGGACTTGCAGCAATGCACCATCGAAGAACGCGAAGAGTACGAACCGCACATCCGTCAGGGAACCGTGGTCTACGCCGGCGTGGACTACGAGAAAATCCTGCGCCAGGCCGAGAAGGAAGCGGACATCATTCTCTGGGATGGAGGGAATAACGATACCCCGTTCTACAAGTCCGATCTGGAAATCGTGGTGGTCGACCCACTACGCCCCGGGCACGAATTGTCGTATTTTCCCGGAGAGGTCAACCTGCGGCGCGCCGACGTGGTAGTCATCAATAAGGTAGACACTGCCGCACGGCAGGACGTCGAGACCGTCCGGCGCAATATCCAGTTAAGTAATCCCACAGCCAAAATTGTTGAGACCGCCTGCCGGCTCTCGGCGCCCAATCCTGAACTCGTGAAGGGGAAGCGCGTGCTGGTGGTGGAAGATGGTCCCACCCTGACCCACGGTGAAATGCCCTATGGCGCCGGAGTCGTGGCCGCGCGCAGTTGGGGAGCGGCAGAGTTGGTCTGCCCGCTGCCTTTTGCAGTTGGCTCCATTCGCACCACTTTTGAACGCTACCCGCACCTCGACTATCTTCTCCCCGCCATGGGCTATAGCGTTATGCAACGGCATGAACTGGAAGAGACCATCAACCGCGTGCCCTGCGATCTGGTTTTGATCGCCACGCCAATCGATTTGGCGCGAATCATCAAACTCAACAAACCCAGCTTGCGGGTGACATACGAGGTGGAGGAGCTCACGCATCCAGGGCTGGCTGAAATCCTCGCGCAAGTTGAAACACCGGCGGCGGCGAGACACTGAACAGTTTGCTTCGATCGCAAACTCTTTGCCGGCAAGGCCCGCCAGCGACGCAGTCACGCTGTATTGTGGGCGCTGTCACCCCCGGTGACGTCGTAGGTCGCGCCCGAAACCATGCGCGCCGCCTCAGAGGCGAGGAAGACTACCACGGGCGCGACATCTTCGGGCTCAATCCAAGGCACGCCGAGCGGTGTCTTGGTGGTGAGAATCTTTCGGGCCTCTTCTTCGTCTTTGGATGATCCAGTCGGCTGCTTTCCGGCGTCTTCGAGTACTTGCGCATAGCGCTCCTCATGGCGGGTGAGTGGCGTGTCGATCAGACCGGGAATGAGGGCATTTACAGTGATGTTGTAAGGCCCGAGCTCCAGCGCTGCTGACTTCATTAGGCCGATAATCCCCCACTTCGAAGCCGCGTATGACGCCCCATACTTCGTTCCGTGCTGCCCTTGGGTCGAAGAGGTCAGGATGATGCGTCCGCCACCACGCTTCACCATATAAGGCGCGAAGGCCCGGACGGCGTTCGCCGTTCCTGTCAGGTTGACGTCAATAGTGATGTGCCAGTCCGCATCTTCCATCTCGAGTAGCGGATGGAAGCTCTGGATGCCAGCATTGGCGAACAAGAGATCTATGCCGCCGAATTCCTGTTCGCCTCGGACTGCAGCCGCTCGCAGCGCAGGCAGGTCGCGCTGATCGAGCTTGATGCCCAGCCAGCGGTGGCCGGTCGCCCGGATCAGTCGGCCAGTCTCTTCCAGGTCCTCCGGAGTCGATGGCTTAACACCGGAACGCGGGTCGACGGGCGCACTGATATCAAGACCGATAATGTCCGCGCCCTCGCGAGCGAAGGCGACGGCCGTGGCGCGGCCAATCCCGCGCGCAGCACCGGTGACCACGGCCACTTTCTCATGCAGACTATCGCCCAATTTTGACGTTACTGCGGCTTTGGTTGTCATCGCTATTTCCTTTCAATGTGGGTCAGGCGGGAGCTGACACGCGTACCCAGATGGCAGGTATCGTCCCAGAGTCGAATCACGGGCCGAGAACGGTCGTCCTCATACCCCAGAACGCTCAGGCTGGCGGGACTCAGGAAAAAGAGTCGCCCGGCTCCCGGTTCGAGACCGAGCCAGCGGGCAGCCAGCATCCTCAGGAAATGCCCATGCGAGAACAACAGTACGTTCCCCTCGACGGCCAGCACCCGGCTCACGACCCGGTCCACGCGGGCGCAGACTTGTTCCACCGATTCGCCACCCGGGAAGCCGTCGCGGAACATCTGCCAGCCGGGCCGCTCCTTGAGGATCTCCTCTGTCGTCTTGCCTTCATAACTGCCGTAGTCCCATTCGGTCAGGTCGGGATCGACCTCGGCGGCAGCTTTGAAGCCGGCCAGTTCACACGTCTGGGACGCCCGCTGCAGCGGGCTGGTGAAGATCTTGGCGAAGGTCAGTCCCCGCAGCCGCTCCCCGAGCAGGCGAGCGTTGCGCTCGCCCTGCTCGCTCAGCGGCATATCGATTCGTCCCATGTGCTGGCCCGTAAAGTTCCAGGCCGTCTCGCCGTGTCGCACCACGTAAATAAGAGGAAGCGTCTCGCTCATGACTTATAGCCCTACCACCGGCGTCTTTCGCGCCGACACCTTCGCCAGGACGGACTTGTCGATATTGAGGTGCGCCGTCACCAGTTCGTACGGTGTAAATGCCAACCACTGCGCCAGAGAGACGTCGGAGAAGTGATCGGACTGCCATAGCTCGAGATAACGCAACTTCGTCGTGCCCGTGTTCTCGGGCCTTCACTCCGCTGTGCCGTGTAGGGGCTGCGCTGCGCTGCGGCCGCGCGGAGAAGTAATGGCATAGAAAAAGCCGCTGAAGAATGGCACTTTACCT
>Ga0326727_10000837_pt1 | contig 121559 bp, 115 predicted proteins | sample MB2enrmetagenome_FD_207643 | JGI IMG/M metagenome (GOLD analysis project Ga0326727, IMG submission 207643) | Lab enriched peat soil microbial communities from McLean, Ithaca, NY, United States - MB29MY | ecosystem: Environmental > Terrestrial > Soil > Wetlands > Peat | place: USA: New York... | reverse complement strand
CACGAAGCGGGCCTTGGTCGAAATGAGGAAAGAGTCCCTTCCAGGTAACAAGAAAAAGAGCCGCTCGCGGCTCGCGCACTGGAAGTGTCTCTTGACAACGCCGACACCGTCATAGAGGGTGGCCCGGTCACATACATCTTGGACGGTTTTGGGTGCCCCACTCTCGGTTTTTGAGGGTGGGCTCTTGGGTTATGCTTGGGCACTTTCCAACCCTCCCTAAATTCCGCACGAAAAACTCAAAAGAGGGGACTGGCCAATCAATCCGCGGAGGACACGCGCACCGCATCTTCTTCCGCCTGCATCTCCCGCATCGGCAGGATCGAGAAGTACTTATACCGGCAGGGTTCGCAGCGAAACGCGGGTACGTGCAGGAGCCGCCCCAGGAATTTCAGCGGATGGTTCACATATTCGGGGGAAATGCGCTTCAATTCCATGTTGCCGCAAATCGGGCAGTGCGCGTGGAAGGTATCGCTCAGCGGCATCAGCCGCGCGTGAAATCGTGTGTGGCAGGAGCGGCACCGCCATGGATAAACGCCCAAGATGCTCAGCGCGTAGTCTGCTATCGCGTGGCGCCGCGATCGTCGTGCACCAGTTTGTTTACACACGGGGCAGGTCATCTGAGGGTTGGGCTTTCCTCCGAGTTTCGCCCAGCATAGGTCAATCTTGCAGCGCGGGCAAGAGAAACAACGTACCATGTTCGTAGGTACAATAGGTCTAGAGGCTCACGATGGCTAATTACACCGATGCTCATGCCAGGGCAGGGATCTCCGCCGTGCTACCCAAACTGGAAGTCTGGCCCAACCAGTTTCCGGGCTATGTCATTACCACACGCTTCCCGGAATACTCCTCCGTGTGCCCCAAGACCGGCCTGCCCGATTTCGGCACGATTACCATCCAATACAAGCCGCGTAAATCCTGCGTCGAACTGAAATCGCTGAAAATGTACCTGCTTGCCTACCGCAGCCTCGGCATTTTTTATGAAAATGCCGTCAACAAGATCCTTGGCGACTTGGTGGATGCCATGCGCCCCGAATGGTGCGTCGTCAAAGGCGATTTCACGCCTCGCGGCGGCCTCAGCACTTCCGTCTTCGCCCGCTGGCCAGAGCGCCCCGCCTCTCGCACGTCTCGCCGCAACCGCTCCGGCAATTCCCCCTGACCCCGATGGACTTGTCGCGCAACAAATTGCATAATCCCTATGTCATCGATGCACATCCATGACTTTCATTTCTGAGGAGGGAGAATGAGCATTTCTCCAAATGTACCGGATCCACAGGAGTCCTACCGCTACGAAAACCTGGGGACACCCCGCTGGATCCCCGTGTTATTTGTCATTCTGATTCTTGCCGTTGCCCTGCTGGCCTACGCCGGCTATTCCGTGCAGTCGCGCATGCAGCAAGAGCTGGCCAAAGCCGAAGAGCAGAACAAGATTCTCACCGCCCAGCTCGAGCAGGCCAACGGGCGCTTCGCCGAGCTCAAGGGACAAATGGACGTCACTTCGCAGAAGATCGGCATGACCCAGGCGGAACTTGCCGACGCCAGGAGCCGCGCGGAAAGCATTCGCAAGGCACAGGCGGCCTCTGACCAGCGGCTCTCTGAGGAGATTTCCGCGGCCCAGAAGGAAAGTGAAGCCAAGATTGGCGCCGTCGCCACCGATGTCACCGGGGCCAAAAAGGACATCGAGGCCACCAAGAGCGATCTGGAAGCCACCAAGTCCAAACTCGATCGTTCCATGGGCGACATGAACGTGATGAGCGGGCTCATCGCCCGTAATCACGACGACCTCGAGGAACTCAAGCGCAGGGGCGATCGCAACTATTACGAATTCACCCTGCAGAAGTCCAAGACCCCGCAGCGCGTCGGTCCGGTTCAGATGTCTCTAAACAAAACCGATCCCAAGAAGTCCAGATACACGATGACCGTCCTCGTGGACGACAAGGCCATCGAAAAGAGGGACAAGACCGCTGGCGAGCCCGTGCAGTTCTACGTCAAGGGCAGCGCCAAGCTCTTCCCCTATGAAATCGTCGTTTTCGAAGTCGGCAAGAATCAACTCACCGGCTATCTCGCGACACCCAAGGAAGGCGGAGCCAGCGCCCCGGCTGCGGCCCCCGCTCCTGCCGCCGCCGCGAAACCCTGATCTTTCCCGGTAGGGGCGCAGCATCACTGCGCCCCATTCAACCCAGGCTGCATTAATCTTCTCCCCTATTTTGCCATTGCCATTCCCACAATTCTTGCGGCCAGCATAGCTCTCGTGCTGTTCCCTTTTCTGGAAACTCCCTCGGCGACAAGCCTTTCGCCACTTCCGCCCTGACGTTACGATGAATTCAGCCTGTATTCTTTCCCCTGCGGAGGGCCTCTTACCATGCGCACTCTTCTTTCTCGCTCCTTATCTCTTGCTCTGCTCGCTGCCTCACTCCTTTTCGCGTCCCGCTCCTTGGCACAGTCTCCGCTGGAGCCCGCACAACTTCCCGCGAAAACCACTTTTTATCTCATTTGGCGCGGCACTCCCTCCGGAGAGATTCGCAAGAGCAATGCCCTTCTAAGCCTCTGGGACGATCCCGAGTTTGCTTCCGCCCGCTCCGGCTTCTTTGAATCTTTGTTGAGTGATTCACAAAAGCAGACAGACAATTCCAAATTTTCTCGCGAAGAACTATCTCAGTATGCTTCCCTGCTCGATAATCCTTTCGTCCTCGGCTACCTGCCGCGCCCGGACTCCGCCGCACCCGCCAAGTCCGATGCCGCAAAAACCGCTCCCGCGAAGCCCGCGTCCTCATGGAACGGCATGTTCTTTGTCTATGATCGTTCTGGCAAGGAAGAACTCCTCAGCAAAGCCGTTCTTCGCTTCCGCGCCGCCAACGCGGAGATCCCCAAGATTACGCCTGTGACCGTCGCCGGAGTCACCGCGCTAAAAATCGAGCGCAAATCCGGCATGAATTACTGGGCCGAAACCGGCAAGTTCGCCGTCAGCGCCAATGAGCTTTCTGTCTTCGAGGAAATCCTGAAACGCCTCGCAGGCAAGGGCGACTCTGCAAACCTGGCGCAGTCCCCTGCCTATCAGGAAGCCAAGCCTCTCCTCGCCGGTGGCACCCTCGAAGTCTTCCTCCGCGTCCCGGAATTAAAGGATTTCGCCGTCGACGCCAGTACTCAACTCAAACCAGTGAGCGGCATGCTCAAAGCGATCAAACTCGATTCCATCCACGTCCTCGCCGGCCGTCTCTCCTTCGAAGGCCCCAGGACTCGTATGCAAGGCGCCATTCTCGGCGATGCATCTCCGGGCACCCCGTTTGACATCTGGTCCGAGGGGCAAGCAAATCCCGCCTCCCTGGCTTTCTTCACTCCGGATACCGTTTCGATCAGCGACGCCCAAATCAATTTCCAGGGGATCTACGAGACCCTCAAGCGCGCCTTCTCCGCCGATGGCCAGGACTCCGCGAAAACTGTGAACCCCATCGAAGCGATCGTCCAGACGCGTATCGGCATGCCCCTGAGTGATGCGTTGGCCCTCACCACCGGCGAAATGGCTTCTTTCCAAACCAGCCCCGCCCTCGACAGCACGAAACAGATTTTTCTCCTGGGTATTCACGACAAACCCGGGGCCCTGAAGTTACTTCGCACTATTTTCAGCGACCAGATTACTTCGGAGCGCAATGAAGGCTCCACCACATATCTGAAGATTTCCTTGCGCGGCGGGCAAAGCTCCGCGGGCGTGGCCCAGTGGAATTTCTATCATCTGGCGATGACACCCAATTTCCTGCTGGCCGCTCCCAAGGTGGAGACGCTTCGCACTGCCATTGCGCAACAGGCCGCCAATCCCTCTCCTTCGCTTCCCCGGAATTTTCTCGAAGCCCGCAAACTGTTCCCCGAGAAAATCAACGGTTTCTCCTATTTCGATTTTCAGAAGGTGGCTTGGCCCGCACTAAAAGAAAAATGGATCGCTGATGCCAACAAGGCCGCCCAAGCAAAAACCCCGAACGGCTCCCAGGCCCTCCCCAAGCAATCGGATTGGCTCAATTCCGTGAATCCCAACGTGTTTTCCCGGCATCTCCATTCCATGATTGGTGCATCATGGAAGGACGTCCAGGGAGTTCATTTTGACGAGTGGCTCGAATAACCAATCTGCAGTAGGGGCGCAGGATTCCTGCGCCCCAGTCACCCAGGCCTCAAAACTCGCTCTTGCCCTTCGCGCTTATCATAAACACAAACCTTCCCGCGCCCCAGTCCAATGCTTCTGCCTCCTTCTCCCGCTCTTTCTGTTCCTCGCCTTTTCTCTCCCCGCGCAGAATTCTTCGGCCGCCCCTCCGCAAACCATCCGCCTCACCATCGAGCGCGTCAACGTCGGCGTCATCGTCACCAACGCCCGTGGCAAATTCGTTGAAGGCCTGCATCGCGAAGACTTCCGCATCTTCGATAATGGCGCGGAGCAACCCATCACGGACTTCGCTGCCGTGGATGATCCCGCACAAGTTCTTCTCATTGTCGAAGCGGGCCCGGCGGTCTACTTCCTGCAAGACGTTCACCTCTACACCGCCAGCGCGCTTCTGGAAGGCCTCTCTTCCGGAGATCGCGTCGCCGTGGCCCGCTATTCCGAGGCGGCTCTTGCTCTGCTCGATTTCAACGCGGATAAACGCGACATGCAAAACGCCCTTGGTGGTATTCGCTTCAATCTTGGATTTGGCGAGTTGAATCTTTCCGCCAGCTTGAACACCATTCTCGATTGGCTTGCGCGCGTTCCCGGCAAGAAAACCATCGTTCTGCTCTCCACGGGCGTGGACACTTCCTCGAATGCCGCCGTCGATTTATTGCAATCCCGCCTGCAGACCGGCGATGTGCGCATTCTCTGTGTTTCTCTCAGCGCTCCTTTACGCAACGGCAAAGCGGGCGGCCGCGCCAAGATCCAACAGGCAGAGCAGGGTTTTGCTGACGCCGATGCGCGGCTCCAGGCGATTGCCGGCGCAACCGGCGGCCGCGTTTTCTTCCCGGAAAATGCCAAGGCGTTTCAGGAAACGTACCGCCAGATTGCCCAGCTCGTCCGCCACGAATACAGCCTGGCCTTCCAGCCGCCCGTTGCCGATGGCGCCGTTCATCAAATCAAAGTGAAAGTGAATTTATTGGATGAATCAAACAAGGGGAAGCCACTCGAATACCGCGTAGACCATCGCAGAGCCTATCGCGCTCCCAGCCCGTCGCCTGCTCCCTGAACTACAGACTGCCCTGCTATCTTGGCGGGTGGTGCCTCAGGCTGAAGCTCCTCACTCGAATTCCTTCAGCGTCTTCGCCATTTCGCGCAAGCGCTGATCCACGCGCGCAAACACGGTTTCTTTCTCGAATCCGCCATCACCATTTCGTTGTCCGGCGCAAACCCCTGTCAGCAATTCCACTCCCTGTTCCACGCGCGAGATGGGCCAGATATGGAATTTACCGGTCCTCACCGCTTCCAGCACGTCTTCGCGCAGCATCAGATCCTCGACGTTGGCGGCCGGAATCATCACGCCCTGCGTCCCGGTCAAGCCTTCGATCCGGCAGGTATCGAAAAAACCTTCGATCTTCTCGTTCACACCGCCAATGGCCTGAATATCGCCGTGCTGGTTCATGGAACCCGTCACGGCAATATCCTGCCGTAGCGGAAGCTCCGCCAACGCCGAGAGTAGCGCGTAAATTTCCGTCGAGCTCGCGCTATCCCCGTCCACTCCCGAGTAAGATTGCTCGAAGCAGATACTCGCCGCCAGCGAAAGAGGCTTGTCCTTTGCAAAGCAGCTCCGCAAATATCCCGCGATAATGTGCACGCCCTTGTCGTGGAATCTGCCGCTGAGGTTCGCCTCGCGCTCGATATTGATGAGTCCCGCCTTGCCCAGCGCCGCGCTCGCCGTGATACGCACGGGTTTCCCGAACGCGTACCCCCCGATCTCCAGCACGCTCAACCCATTCACCTGGCCGATGCACGTGCCCTTCAGGTCCACCAGAAGCGTGCCCTCTTCAATCATCTCCTGTATGCGCGTTTCGATCAGGTTGTGCCGTTCCATCTTCGAGGCAATCGCGGCACGCACGTGCGCCGCGCGCACCACATTCTCCCCCGCCGCAGCCGCTGTATAGTGCGCTTCTCTCGCCAGGTCGGCAATGTCCACGAAGCGCGCCGTCACTTTGTTCCGCCGCCCTGCCTTCCGGACGCCATACTCCAGAATCGCCGCAAACGCGCCGCGGTCATACGGAAACAGGTTTTCCTTTTCGCTCAATGTTCGCAACCGTCCGGCATATTCTTCGATCACGCTGTCGCTCAAAGGCATTTCTTCGTCAAACTCCACGCGCACCTTAAAAATCTTCCTGAAATCCTCTTCGTACTCGTACAGCATTTCGTACAGGTCGCGATCCCCGATCAGGATCACTTTCACGTTCAGCTCCACGGGCTCCGGCTTCAGCGCCGTGGTCGCGAATGGATAGAACACTTCCATCGGCTGAATTTCCAAACGGTTGTGGTTCAGCGTGCGCTTCAAAGCCCGCCAAACGCCCATCTCGGAGAGCGCTTCAATCGAATACATGATCAGGAAGCCGCCATCCGCGCGCAGCAGCGACCCTCCGCGCAGGTCCATGAAATCGCTGGTCCAGCCGCCACGCGCATCATAGGCCCGCTGTATGGTGCCAAACAGGTTGGCGTACGTTGGCGTGGTCTCGAAAATCACCGGGGAATCGCTCTCGCTGTTGTGCGACAGAATCACATTCACGCCATACACCCGGAAAGGATCTCGCTCCGGTCCCGGCATCTTCTGCATCACTTCCGGCGGCTCTCCGGATTGTTCTTCTTCGCCTTCGCGCTCCTTGAACGGTCCCAGGTTATCCAGCAGGTGATGCCGCACCTCTTCCAGGTATTCGGAAACTCCGTCGCCGGGATACTTTTCCTTCAACTCCTCGATCACCCCGTCCACCAGCACCGAAGCCGCTTCCTGCTCCAGGTAGCTAAGCTCGCTGGCCAATTCCCGAGAGAGCGTCAGCGTCTTCCGGTAGACCACCGTGAATTCCTGACGGAACTGCTCGTACTTCCGTTCAATTTCTTCCGCCACCCCCGTTTCGAGTTTTCCCTCATGCACCATCTTGGAAATATCCTCGATGGGCACCATTTGCCCTTCCAGCACCGGAAAAATTTCCGGCAACGCCACCGCTCCCACCTGCATGTGCCCCAACGCAAACTGTTCGCGGGCAATCCGCCGCGTGAAATCGTCCATCAATTCCTTTTCGCGCACGGAAAACCGCTCGACGATCCGCCCTTTCTGCCGCTGGAATGGTTCGCCTTCAAACACCTGGGGAATCCGCCGCCGCAGGAAGTCCACGCCCGCCTGCATGTCTTTCTTGAATACGTTGGCTGAACCGCGCGGCAGGGAGAGCAGCCGCGGCCGGTCCGGTAACTTGAAATTATTGACGTAGCAGCGGTCCAGCGAAGGCTTGGTGGCCGGATGCAAATCCTCGATCATTTGCGCGATCGTCCCGCCGCGGCTGGTGCCCGCCAATCCGCACACAAACACGTTGTAGCCTGGCGCGGAAAGTTCCACACCCATCTTCAGGGCCCGCAGCGCGCGCTCCTGTCCCACGAACCCTTCGCGTTTCTGCGCTTGCGCGGTTGTTTCAAACGGTATGCGTGAAAGTTCGCAGCGCCACCGTAATTTTTCGGAAGGCAGTTCTGTCGGCTTGCTCATCGTCTCTTCGGTTCTTGTGTCCATTCGAGGGCGTACTCTAGCACAGAGCGCTGTACCACGCGCGGAATTTACCCCACGCGTTACGCTTTCAGTTACGCAGTCTCCTTCTCTATCTGGTCGCGGTGTTCCATGTACACCCGGAAAACTCCCAGCGCCGCCGCCATAATCGTTGGTCCGATTACCAAACCCAGCAGACCAAAGACGTCCAACCCGCCCAGAATGCTCAGGAACAGCAGCAGATCGTTCAATCGCGTGCGATTCCGCATCAACAGTGGCCGCGCAAAACTGTCTGCCACTCCCGCCACGCCGCCGCAAATCAGCACCAGCAGCAGCGCCTTGCCCCAGTGTCCGCTGATCACCAGCCATAGCCCTGCCGGTACCCAAATCAACGCCGATCCCACCACCGGCACGATCGAACAAAATCCGATCAGCACGCCCATGAACACCGGTGTGCCCAGCCCTGTCACCGCAAACGCCGTCCCTCCCAGGACTCCCTGGATCACCGCAATTAGAATGGCCACGGCGACGCTGGCAAAAATCAGGTCTTGCGATTCCACCAACATGTCCCTCTGAATCTCTTCGTCGAACGGGATCAGGTGGCGCAACGCGTGCACGATCTGTTCGCCATCGCGAAACATAAAGAACAGTGCGAACAGCAAAATGAAGAAGTCCAGAAAAAAGGAAAACAGATTCCTCAACCACCCGCCTACACTGCCCGCAAGGTATGACCCGATGTTTTCCGCTCCCTGACGTGCGGCCTCAGCGATGTCCACACCGCGCCATGCCTCCGGCAGGTGCTGCCTGATCCAATCCATCAAATGAGCCGGTATCCCCACGGAACCATTGCTGATCGCTGCTTGTATTTTTGTCGAAGCGCCGACTGCTTCGCGTGCCGCGTACAACAGCACCAGCAAAACCGGCAGAATCAAAAGTACCGTCACACCCACCGTGCAGTACACTGCCGCCAGCGTCCTGGAAGTCTTCTTCAACAGCTTCGCGTACACCGGATAAAAGAAAATCGCCAGCACCGCCGACCACGCCAACGGCCCGGCAAACGGCGCCAAGATCCGGAAGACCAGGTACCCCAGCAGCAGCAGGGCTCCGTAAGAAAGCACCGTGGTTAACCGGTCACTCGTTGTGGTATCTCGTTTGGCTTGTGTCATCTGCGTTATATAATCCACCCGGTCTGTATCGAAGCGAGCCCCGCGCGGCTCTCAAGTTACTAGGGTGTCTGCGCCCGAGGATTTGAAGACGATATGCCAATTCGCAAAATCCCGTTTACGTTCGCGCAGGCGCGCCTCCTTGCTGTACTTGCTTTGATCAATTTTGTCAACTACGCTGATCGCCAGGTCCTCAATTCCCTCCTCCCTGTCCTGCGCCAGCACTTCGGTGTATCCGACGCTTGGCTCGGCTCATTGCCCACGGCCTTGCTGGTGGTTCTTGCCCTTACGAGCATTCCCTGCGGTTACCTTGCTGATCGTTTCAGCCAGCCCAAAATCATCGCCGCCGGCGTGCTTTTCTGGAGCGCGGCCACCATTTGCAGCGGCCTGGCCCCCACCTTTGGCTTCCTCTTCGTGTCCCTCTCGCTCGTTGGCGTGGGCGAAGCAGCCTACGCGCCCGCCGCGCAATCCCTCATCTCCGATTCCTTCCCGCTGCAAAACCGCGCCTTCACGCAAGCCATCTTCGCTTCCGGGATGCTGCTGGGCGGTGCCGCGGGCATGGCCTTGGGTGGCATCATGGGCGAGCGCCACGGCTGGCAGCACGCTTTCATCATCGTGGGGCTCGCGGGACTGTTGCCGGGACTGTTCTCGCTTCGCCTGAAGGAGCCGCCCCGCCGGCCCCGTTCGGAAGTGGCCGGCTTCTGGCAATTGCTGTGGCAATTGCTCGGCGTACCTGCCTATGTGGCCATGATTGCCGCCGGAACTTGCATCACATTTTCCAGCGTTTCCTTGGTGGTCTGGGGCGTGTCCTACGCGACCAGCTACAAGGATTTTAGCCTCAAGGAAGCCGCGCTTTCCCTTGCCGTCATCGCCCTGCTTTCTCTCGTCCTCGGCGCGCTCGCGGGCGGATTTTTCGCCGATCGCCTCCAGCGCCGCCGCCCCTACGGCCGCCTGCTGGTGATTTCCAGCGCGTTCCTGGTGGCCACCCCTTTTTTATTGCTGGCCATTCAGTCCGATGAAAAATGGGTGGTGCTCGCGGGCTTCTTCGTGGCCAGCTTCTTCATGTCTTGGTATCACGGACCGGTAACGGCGGTGATTCACGATCTCACTCCGCAACGCGCCCACGCCACCGCCATCGGCGTCTATATTTTCGCCACGCAACTCTTCGGCGCGCTCGGGCCGCTCTTAGTCGGACGCATTTCCGACGTGAGCGACCTGCAAATCGGCTTGCAAGCCGCGACCGCTGTTATGGTCTTTGGGGCATTGCTGCTGCTGCTGGTGATCCACTTCGTGCGCCGCGATGGCTTGCATCACCCGCGTCTCGCCGCTTTCCGCGCCGAAGACGAGGCCGCCCACTAACCCGCCGCCTCAATTCCCAATTATTCTGGAATCGTCCCTACTTGATGCTGATCATCTCGATCAGCCGCTTTACTTCGTCGTGGGGAACATCATACAGCGGCCGTTCATCTTCTTCTTCCAGCCGCTCGCGCAAAAATTCCGCGGCCACAAAACTTGCCTCGCGGTCGGTCAGGTCGCGTCTAGCCTTTGTGCGGAACTCCACAAACGCGGGGTGCGCCAGTCCCACGATGCGCCCTTCCCCGTCCACCAGGAATTTCGCGTCAATGGTGTCGCTGTGGCGCGTCGCAATGGCGTTCCAGATATGCGAAAAGCTGCAGCTATAAACATGGCCGCTCAATTTCGAGGTCACTTCAAATGCGCCAATGAACTCGTTCATGGCGCCGTTGTTGGCAAGCACCGGTACGCTGGGCACGTTCGCTCCTCTTCCCGCTGCATTCGGGCGAAGAACTAGTGTTCAATACCCCCGCATAACTGTCAATCCCGCCGCGGAAAGCGGGGCGCATCCTCGCTCCCCTGTCCTCATGGTGAAGCTGCACTCCGAATCATCTCAATTGCACGACTCATTTTCCCCCATCACGTTTGCAAAGGTGGTATAGATTTCTTCATGGAATCCCATCCGAAGTCTCATCCCGCAATTACCGCGGCCGGCGTCGTGGCCATCGTGTTCGGCGTATTAGGCGTGCTTGCTTCCATCTTCGTGGAAGTCTCCCTGCTCGCCGTGTCGCACATCTCTTCCGAAGGCAAGGGCGCGCCCTTTCCCGAGGCCGCGCGCGCCATGGGCGGCATTGTATGGCTGTTGATACTGGCCGTGAACATCTTCGGCATCTTCGTCGGCGCTTACATACTTCGCCGCCGCGCTTGGGCCCGTATCGCCATTCTCATCTGGGGCGGGCTCATGACGGTCATCTCCGCCATCACCATTGTGACCACGCTGCTGGTCTTGACGTACCTGCCTCCGACGATGCCCAACGCTGCCGGAGTCGCATCAGTCCTGTCGGTAATGAAGTGGGTTCTGGCGCTCTTGTACCTGATCCCGCTGGGCGTGGGAATCTGGTGGCTTATCCTGTTCACCCGCAAAGCGGTGATCGAAGAGTTCAACCCGCTCTCCGCGCGCCTGCATCCCGGGAAAACGCTGGACGCTTCCGGCTTCCCGCAGGAAGCGCCCGAGGCTCCTTCCTACGTTCCGGGCGGACCGGCTTGTCCGTTGCCTCTGATCATTATTGCGGGGTTGGACATCTTCTCCGGAGCATCAACGCTGGCGATTCTCGTCATCCCTTATTCGCTCATCAAGTCGATTCCGCTGTTCCTCTTTGGTCATGTCTTCTATGGTGGCGTTGCCCTGGTGTTTCTGGCTCTCCTCGCAATCGTTTACCTGGTTTGCGGCATTGGCGTAATCAAGCTGAAGCCGTGGGCGCTGGATCCGCTGATCGGGCTCAAGGCGCTGCTCACGCTCAGCGGAATTGTCACGATCCTGAATCCGCACTTCATGCCCATGATGCGGGAAGCCATCCTGAAAATGATGCCTAAGTTTACCGGTGAATTGCCGGCAAATGCAGACCTGCCCGCGAACATGTTTATCTTCTCGGACACCTACTTCAAGTCCACGATGGCCTTTGGATTTCTGTTCGTCGCGGCGATTTTGGCGGTCCTGATTGTGTATCGCAAACGGTTCTTGGAAGCCGCGCGCGCAAAACAAGCTCTGACGGGCTGAAGTTCAGCCTGGCTCAATCGCAAAAATTATGAGCGTTCCGGCCGCGGCCGATCGGCGCGGCGTTTAGTGCCCCACAAGCGCGGGTGTTTCCGCGTGGCTGTAGTGGCGAATGGCGGCGCCCACTCCGGCGCCGGGTTCGTGGCGGTGACCCTGATCAATCAAGGCCTTGTCCAGCGCGCCCAGCAATTCCAGTACGAATTGTTTCTGGCTGCAGAAGCCCATCAGGCCGAGCCGCCAGATTTGTCCCTTGGTCGCGCCAATGCCGCCGGCGATTTCGATGTTGAACTCGTCCAAAAGCTGGTTGCGCAATTTCAGGTCGTCAACGCCCGCGGGAATCTTCACCGCAGTGACGGTGGGCAGGCGGTCCGCCGGCTTCTCCACAAACGGCGTCAGGTGCATCGCTTCCACGCCCGCGATCAGCGCCAGTTGATTCTGGCGGTGACGTTCCCAGCGCGGCTCGAGCCCTTCCTCGAGAACGATGCGCATGGCTTCGCGCAACGCGTAAATCAGGGAAATCGGCGGTGTGTGATGGTACAGGCGATCCTTGCCCCAGTAATTCATCGCCGTGGAAAGATCGAAGTACCAGCTCTGCACCTTTGTCTTGCGTGTGCGGAACACCTCTTCGGCGCGCGGGCTCACCGTGATGGGAGACATCCCCGGCGGCGCGCTCAACGCTTTCTGAGAGCCGCTAAAGCAAATGTCAATGCGCTGCTTATCAATGTGCAAAGGCACCGCAGCCAGTGAAGCCACCGCGTCCACCACCAGCAGCGCGCCGCATTCGTCGGCGACCTGGCGGAAGGGATCGATATTAGTGATCACGCCCGAGGAGGTTTCTCCCTGGGCGAGGCCAATCATTTTGATCTTGCGGCCCTTGGCTACCTTGCGCACATCTTCGGGGTCCACGGGCTTGCCGTAGGGCGCTTCAACGAGGTGCACGGTAGCAGGCGTGTGTCCCGCGATGACGTACATGCGTTGCGAGAACATGCCGTTCACGCAGCAGATGGCTTCATCGCCGGGTTCCAACGAATTCAGCACCGAGGCTTCAATGCCGCCAGAGCCGGAAGCCGAGAGCGGAAACGTGATGCGATTCTCGGTCTGGAAAACCTGGCGCAGCAGGACTTGCGTTTCGTCCATGCAGCCACGGAACCACGGGTCCAAATGCCCCACGAGCGGAGTGGCCAGGGCCCGGTAGACGCGCGGGTCCATCGAAGACGGCCCGGGAGTCATCATTAAACGTACGGGAGGCTTGAGTTCACCAATTGGATTGGTCATGAATGCTCCTTTACGGATCCTTATGAATCCACAAGGATGGCCCGCAGATGCGTACTTCGGGGAGTCGCTGGAGTACGGCGGGAATTCCAGTGTGACCCAGGAACACGCCGAGCGCAACGGTCAAATTGGATGGGGGAGGGGTAGTGCCTTTTTAGCCGCGTCTACTCGCTTTTAGGGGGCCGGACACAGTACTCGCAGCGTAGTAGGTGAGTTCAGGCCTAACATCACTGCGCAGTTGCGGAGAGACCCTTAGGAGCGGCGGGAATGGAGATGCTTCCGGCAGCCTCCCCCTTTCTAGAAAAGAAGTAAATGGTTCCAACTGAAATAACATAGATCTTGGATGGCGCAATCTTCACCGCCAGAACAGGCTCGTTGATTTTCAGTCGCAAGACTTCGCGATTTGTTTTTACATTTAACAAATGAACGCTGCCATCGCTACCGCCTACGGCAAGAAAAGTACTGTCTGGCGAGAAATCCAAACTCACGGCACTCGCAGCGCCGCTTATACTTAGTATCCGTCGGTCACCGGTCTGAACGTCGGTGAGCGCGATCTTTGTATTCTCACCGACAGCAAGCATTTGTCGATTGGGAGACATAGTCGCGATCTTCCCGCCGCTTGAGACACCTCCAACAATGTCAGGGATGACAGGGAACGAGACGGCTCCACTCTTGAGGTCCGCGATCACCTCGGGAGCGAATTTTGTAGGCGAATGCTCAGCCAAAAGGTCGGCGGCCCAATTTCGTAAGCCCGGATTCACATCCTCCTTTTTCTCTTTTAGGACAGACAGTGCCAACTGCACATAGTCGCGGTTAATCGCCTCTTTCTGGGCGCCCTCCTGTACCTTGGCGCTGAATATCGCGAGCGCAATGGGGATGATGATCGGAATGGCTAGGAGCGAAAATATCTTTGCTATCTGTTCAATAAAATCGAGTTTTGTGGGGCGCGTACCAGTGACCGTTAGACCAGGCGGAGTCTGCACGGGTTGAGTTTCTCCAGGGGACATATCGGCCAGCATTCGCTTTCGTTTCCTGATCGTACGCCCCTACTACCCCGGATACAACGACTTGATACCTACGGACAGGGTAATTGACTCCTACAGAACGTATAGGGTGGAGGCCACGCCTCGATTCTGAGGACATTGGCAGTTTCAAGTTACTGGCACTTTACTAATCAAGCGAGTAACATTGGTCAGTAGGAATGCTTGACGGAAACGAAAAACAGAATTTCTACACCTTGATGCGGCTCAGGGATCTAGTCGCCGAAGGGTCCAGACCTTTGGTCTTTTGGGTGGGAGCGGGAAGTAGCCGGTGGTGTGGATATCCTCCCTGGGATGCTTTGGCAGGGCAGTTTCACTCGCTCTTTTCTCGCAGCGAATCCCGGTACGATAAATCGGTGGGAGCAGACTTGCTTGCAAAAGGCGACCTGCCTGGGGTGTTTAGTGTTTCTCGAAAAGCCAACTCTGCTCTCTACAATCAATCCTTGGTTTCTGCTTTCTCACCTAGGGCTAGCACACCTGTATATGACAATTTCCTTCATCATCTGTCCTCTTTCAAACCTCTGCACATACTCACGACCAATGTAGACGAGGCCTTGGAACAACACATCTCGTCTGCTGCAATCGTTCAGAGATCGGATTTTCAGCGTTGCATTAGTTTGATACAAGAGAAGAAGTCGTTTGTCTGCAAGTTACATGGGTCAATTAGTTCGGTCGAACAAACAGTGTTTGCAACCGAAGACTACTCCAATTTAGAGAGTGATCCCGCATACCTTCCTCTGCTGAAACATCTGTTCGCAGAGACCACAGTAGTCTTCGTTGGCTACGGTCTTAAGGACGAATACGTTTTGACCACTCTAAGTGCGCTTGAGCCCCAATCGAAAATCTTCGGCGCGGGACCTCACTTTTTTGTTACGGCGTCACCTCCCCCGAAGTTGCCTTCCGCAGTTCTCCCAATCAAGTATTTCGTTGGAATGCAAGAAGATCACCGGTCGGCGATTATGGCACTCGACATTATTCGGGCCTCGCAAGATGGAAAGCTGTCACCGATTCCGGCGAACGATGTTACGAGCACTGCCGAGGAACTCACGAGCGGCTACTACATTTCGGACTTCTTACCCCCTGGGACTTGGACTTCGTCTCAAACCGTACAATTAGCGAGACCCGACGGCACATCATTCTTCGTGATAATAGGGCACGGTTTCATCGATTCCGAGCTGGTTAATTTTCATTCACATTCGCCACGTGATTTTGCGGTCGGGTTGCTGTGTTTTGACAGAGTCTACTTACCGCTTTCTTCGCTTGCAGCATTGCACAGTTACCTCGGAGAAGGGAATTTCTGGCAATTGGTCGCGGAGGATGTGTTGCGATTTGTCCATGCACCAGCGCAGCCTGCGTATATCTACGAATCCGCAGAATCACTGACCAGCGTCGATGTTGGCATGATGGCTCTGAGCGGCAAAGGTGGGCCAGTTCAAACGCCACAAGAAAGCATTCGTCACCAAATCAAGGCAACCCCGGGTAAGGAAGCTGCCTACGAAGTTCTTGTGTCAAAATTGGAAAGCAAGGTGCAGGTATTCGACAGCGAGGCTTGGGAAATTGCCCGACTCGTGCGAGGTGCACTCCTGCATCCACGATTGCGTCGGATTCTTGGCTTTAGCGATGGGATCTTGCCGTCGGGGATTCCCCGGTGGCTGGTGTTCCCTGCCTTGCGAGCCGCGCTCACCGTAAACACAGCGGCTCTATGCCAGCAGTTTAATCTGGCGGCTGCGAACATCTGGTTTGGTGGCGAAATGCTCGTAGGAGCCACTTTTGGACTTGCAGCAGCCCGCGACTGGGCTCACGAGGCAGCTAGTTATGTGATGACAAGTCAGGCCGACATCGATATCGGTGCAGCGATGGATACACCGACGCTCATGACTATATTGAAGTTCCGTAACACTGGTGAAGGTATTGCCCTCAGGGAAGAAGTGTTACAGCAGTTAAAGGTAAATGCGGGCTCTGAGTTCATCTCTTCCGTCAATGCAGGGCTGAAAAGAAACATCCCGTTCACATCTTTGGACAAACCTAGAAGGTTATTCGCCGCACTGCTAGCTACGGAGTCGAGTGGGACGCGCCTCACACGCGCGGTCTCAGTCAATCCGTTCTACTCGGATGCAAGCATTTCCCTATGGCGCAAGAGAAGTCTCAAGGAGCTACTGGACGTATGCGAGGCGCGAAAAATAGGGGCTTATGATTCGTGTCCGTGCGGGTCTGGCGAGAAGCGAAAGTTCTGCTGCATGGAAGCTCTGAAGTCATCAGGTTGACCCTCACCCACGAGAACCCACCGTACAGGTGGCGCACCCTTCACGCCCTTTGGCAACTCCGGGTGGCCTACCCCTGCGGGTTGTGCCGGGTGCCCCGAATTCCTGTGACTTAATCTCTTAAGCGCTCTCACCAAGTCGAACGCACAAACGTTTCCGCCTTCTCGCATGCAATAGACACGGAGGGTGCCCCAGGTTCGGTTTGGGAACCTGGGTCTTGGGGTTCGCATTCCGAGCGAGTACCAGCTTCGAAACTAGTACCCACTAAATAATAGTAGACAAACGGTAAATAATGTGCTAAGCTCGGTCCGTTATGCTGAGGGGACGCGGCTCTTGTACCATTTCGGAACGCCCCACCCTCTCGCCCTCCCCTGAAAACCTCCTAACCCCTTTGTTTGCCCTTGATACAAGCCATTCTCCTGTAAGTCCTTTGTTTCCCCTTGATACGAGAAACAGGCCGGGTACACCCCCCCCTCTAACATGACCAACCGTTCCATTTCGGGGTTTTCCCCAGCCCGATCGTCTGCTGCCCCGCTCTCCCCCGCGTTTCCCCTGCGCCCCCATCTCGGTGACCTCTGTGTTACCGTCCCTCGTTCTTCCTATTCTGCTCTGGGCCGTAAAGCGTCGAGTGCTAATGGTGAACAGTGCGTTTGGTCCGCCCGGGCAACCGCTCCCCTACGACTCGTACCCACCCCAGGCTTTACCACTACATTAAGTATCAATGTCGGCGCGCCGACATTTTTGATCCTGCATGCAAACAAAAAATCGCAAAACCCGCCCGCCTCCGAAGGCGGCCTCTACAAAAACTCTGCACCGCTTTTTCCTTTCTTCTCCGCTGTCTTACTCGCCACTAGCCACCAGCTTGCCCGCCGCAGGAGGGCCACTAAGTCTAACTATTCCCGCACTTCCAGCCCATTCGCCCGTAAGTCCAATTATTCCCGCACTTACGCAAAACATGGGGGTGGGGGTCCCCTCCCGCAAAATGCGCTCTCTCGCAACTCCTTTGTTTTCTTCTACTGTGTTAACTATATACTAAACTATATGAATAATTATATTGTCGGCGCGCCGACATTTGTGACGCTGCGCACAAGTACAAATGACGACAAACCCAGGAACCAACCTGAAGGTTGGCCACTACAAAGGCGACAGCGAGGGGGGATGGTAGATAGGACGACGGGGCTAATTGGAGGCGACGGGTTTGGGCAGAGGTGATTTTTCGGCGGCTAGGGATTGCAGGAGATCGAGCCGGGCGCGCAATTGGCCGAGTTCCTTGCCTTCGCGGAGCAATTCGTCCTGCTCGAAGCGGCGTTTGGCGCGGGCGTCGTCGCTCTCCAAGGAGCCGGTGGGATCCTTGAGGAAGGCTTCCTCGTCGATGACGAACATTTGCATCAGCAGGTGCATCTTGGATTGCTTCTCTTTGATCTGCTGTTCAAGGGCGGCGATCTCCGCCTTGCGCTGCTCGGGATCTTGCGGAATGGCGGGTGAATCCTTCGCGGCGGACTCCGCTTTGGCGACATCGGCGGAGCTGGCAGGCTGACGTGCTACGAGCAAGCCGATGTCGTCGTCGGTAAGGACGGGAGCCTTTTTTACCGGCGTTCCCTTCATTCCAGTGGACGTTTGGGCTGCCTCGATATCCGGCGTCTTGGTCTTGTTCTGCGCGCGGGAAATGCCGGGCACAAGCAGGGCGCAGACTGAAAGAAGTGCAATGACACGGAGAGAGGGGGTCATGGGAAATCTCCGCCGCAAAGTAGGCCTTTGCGCATAGCCTACTCTTCCGGCGCGGAGCGTCAAGGTTCAATCGGCAGTACTAGGCGCGAGAGTAGTAATTGGACCGGTTGGGATAGTGGGAAAAAGAAGTTAGCAAATAGTTATCAGATATCAGTTATCAACGATCAGGAGCCACAGAAAAGACCAATCTATGAGAGGAGATAACGGAGAGGCGTTGAGTACGCAGAGAAGAGCATCTCTGAAATACCGCGAATCCGGACATTCACCCAGCTCTTTCGGCGCGGCTAAAGCTCCTCACAAGCGCGGCCCGGCTGACTATGGATGGAGCGCTACCGTCCATGGAAATGGACAATGAACGTGGCCACTTCCTGGTTCACGCGGCCGTCACAAAGGGCTGGAGAGAACTTCCATTGCTTCACCAAGGCCAATGCTTCGGAGGCCAGTTCTGGCCGGTCCGCGTTGTCAACGAGGGCTTCGGCGACGCTTCCGTCCGTTTGGATCACACCGCGGACCGCGACATCGATATCCCGGCCGCCGTATCCCGCCTTGGGCTGCGGCATGGATTGGCCGATGGCGCGGCGGTAGGTTTTGCAATACAGACGCTCCACGGAATTCGGGGGAGCGGCCAACACATTGTCCGTGGAGTCCTTCAATTCCGTCACGGTCTGCGTGATTTCCAGTTTGCGCACGCCATTCAAGCTGTAGGCAATTTTGGCGGGAACAAATTCACCGGCGAAGGGGAAGAAGTCGCTGTACTCGATCAATTCGTTCGAGAGAGTTTCGCTTACGAGGGTGCCATCGGCGGCGTTGACGCAGATTTCGTTGTCATCGATTTTCTGGCCACGCACGGTGTTGAATTCGATGCACCGCAGCTTCAGGCCTTGCGCGCCGGCTTTTTCCACGATGGCGCGAATCACATCGGAATCGTCAAAGCGCACCAGATCGATGGGAGTAATCCGGAGCACTCTCTGAACGTCGAGCGGGAACATTTCGGACTTTCTGGTGGAGATTAAACCGTTTTTCGTCCAGACGTCCACGACATGAAAATCGCCGTAGATGGTCTCTTCGCGCCTGCCCACTCCCTGTAAGACCACGCGTGTGAACGTGCCTTCCTTGACGGGCGAACTCGTGTCCAGCACATGAAACACATCGGTGCGTTCCAGGTCCGGCAATTGCGGGGACATGCTGAGGCCGTTGGCGCGTTCGAGGAGTTGCACGGCCTGTGCGCGGAGGGCGGGATCTTGCGCCACAGCAAAGGCAGGAGAAATGAGCAGGAGGACGAAACAGGAGAGGGTTGTCTTCATGGAGCGCTCCATTCAAGTGGGCGTTACGTACCCAAGTGGATACTCGGAGGAAGAAGTCTACACAAAGGGATTGCGCTTTCCAAGAGGCACCCCGCGATAGAATTCGCGTGAGTGCGGGCAAGACCTAGCGAGCTTGCGGACATGGGACGCAGAAGTCCTGCGCCCCTACAAAAAAGGAGGGATTGCGGCACTTAGGAGGAGTGAACACGGAGGGTAGTGAGCGTCACAGACGGGTGGCGGGGACAGTGGTACGTTCTGGGGATGGGCGGAGCTTACCTGGTCGGCGAGGCATTGCTGCTGGGGCTGGCGTCGGGGCCGGCGTGCGTGGCTTCGTGCGGGCCGGTGGTGGTGCCTTCGTTGCTGGCAGAGGGCGCGGGCTGGCGAGTGAATGGGCGCTACCTGACGTCCTTTTTGGGCGCGCGGCTTCTGGGGTACGTACTGTTTGCGGCGGCGGCTTGGGAACTGGGCGCGCTGGCTTCGCCTTCGCCGGGGGCACGCACGCTGATCTACGGCGGAATTCACGTGCTGCTGGGGCTGGCGCTGTTTTGCTACGCATATTCCGTGGGACGCGGATGCGCACATACATGCGCGGGCTCCGGGCTGGTGAGCATCGGAAAAGTGGGAAAGCATGGAGTGCCGGGAGCAGCGGTGTTGGGGCTGCTGACCGGCATCAGTTTGTGCCCGCCATTCGTGGCGGCGGGAGTGCGCGCGGCGGAGTTGGGCAGTATGGCGGCAGCGATTTTATTTTTCGGGGTGTTTTTTGTGGCGACAACGATGTGGTTCGTGCCGTTTGTGGGGCTGGGCTGCGTGCGGCGCAACGAGTCCGTGATTTTCGTGGCGCGAGCGGCGATGAGCATCGTGGCGGTGTACTACTTGCTGGCGGGGATTGCGATGCTAGCGGGAAGGAAGATCCATGGGTGAAGCAACGTGTAAGGTGTATCCCGGAAAGATGCAGCCGCGAAGTTGGGGCAAAGCGCTGCTGCTGACGCTGCCGATTGCGTTGTGGTCGCTGTTGATGGCCATGCATGGATTGACGCAGCCGCAGCGAGCGCAGGTGATTGCCAGCGGGATGACGGCGGCGTTCATGATCGTGCTGTTCTTCCTGATGATGAAAACGGCAAGCACGTATCGCTGGCGGAGATGGTTTTTTGTGGCGCTGGGAGTGCTCTTCCCCATCGGGTTCATTCACAACGTCATGGTGCTGCGGGGAAGCATGGGCATTCCCATCGAGGAAATGATTGCGGGGCGCACACCGTTTTGCTACCTGCCAATTCCACTGCTGATTTTGCCGGCGGCGTTGACGAAAACAGTGGTGTTTCCCGGGTCCATCCTGCCGGGAGGAGGCATGGCAGGAGGAGGAATGGCCATGATGGCAGGCTTGTGGCTGGCCATTACGCTTGTCGTGGGAAAAGGATGGTGCAGCTACTCGTGCTTCTTCGGAGGGATTGAAGAAGGAATGGCGGCGCTGCCCAAGAAGGCGCAATGGAAGAAGCTCGATCCGCGATACAGGCTGGTGCCCTGGGCGGTGCTGCTGGCGATGGTGCTGCTCTCGCTGGCGCTGTTTGAGCCGGCGTACTGCATGTGGCTGTGCCCGTTCAAAGCGGTATCGGAGTACGTGGCCGCGCGCAACACAGTGGGGCTGGTACAGAACGGAATTTTCGTGGTGCTGTTTGCGGCGCTTGTAATCGTACTGCCGGTGCTGACCAAAAAGCGAACACAGTGCACGTTCCTCTGCCCGTTTGGCGCGTTCCAGTCGATCTTCAACAAGACCAGCGTGTTCGATATCAAGATTGACCGCGCAGTTTGCTCGCCGTGCGTGTTGTGCCAGAAGAGCTGCCCGACAATGTCGCTGAGCGACGAATCGATCAAGAAGGGCGAGACGCTGCTGTCGTGCATGAAGTGCGGCGCGTGCGTGGATGCATGCCCGAAAGGCGCGGCAGTGTGGCACATCAAGGGCACGGAAGTGTCTGTGAAGCCGGAGCGGGCGAGGCTGATGTTTCTCTACGCGGCCTGGGCGATGGCGACGATGTTTGGCGGCAGCATCATTACCGGGGGACTCAAGACCCTGTTGGATTTCGTGATTTAGGAGACAGGCATGAAATGGCCAACCGCAATACTGGGTTATACGGCGGCGGGAATGACGGTGCTGGTGGCAGCGCTGGTGCCGTTCCTGTTGATGGGGGTGTTCGCCAAGGGCATTACGAGACTGGGGCTGCATGTGGACGAGATGTACAGCGGCGGGCCGCTGGTGCGCACGGTGCAAGCAGAGGGGTACACGATCGGGATTCATAAGGCGGTGTATCCGCACTTCTGGCAAACCGAAAAGCCGTTTGTGCAATTGGACTGGAAGCCGGTGGCGGCGCTGCCGGAACACATATGCGATGTGGTGGATGTGAAAGGTGCGGTGGACGCGGATGGCCACGGCCAGCAGGAGCTTCGGGTGAGCTTTGATGTGCCGAAGGATCCCAAGGCGCCCCTGCACGTGAATGTGGAAGCGTTAGATCCGCGATTTCAGGCGATGAGGAATGTCGGCAAGCCGAAGTTCTCGGAATTGATCGCGCGGGTGGATGAGACGATTATTGTGCGCGTACCGCTGGTGGAACAGCGCTGATTCCGCTGAAAACCGGGGAAAAACCAAGACTGGGACTCAAGCTCTGCATTTACAAAATCATGTGCACAGGTAGCAAGGCGTGGCGTGTGCAAATCCCATAAATCGAGGGGGATGATGGGGGTGCAACTTTCTTTACAGGCTTGAGTTTAATGGCACAAGCCGCTTGAAAGACGATTTAAGCTGAATCCAGGACAACCCGGCGGCCAACAAAAAGCACTCCCAGAGAGAGAGTGCAAGGGGAAACTTATGCTACGTACCGCGAAATATGCTTATTTGTTTTTGATAGCTTTGGCAATTCTGGCAATTCCTGCATCCACGCCCGCGCAAATCGCCGTGGGCATTTCCGTACATATCGGACCACCAGCGCTGCCGGTCTATGCACAGCCGGTCTGCCCTGGGGTAGGGTACATCTGGACGCCGGGCTATTGGTCCTACGGACCGGACGGCTACTTCTGGGTGCCCGGAACGTGGGTGATGGCGCCGACGCCGGGGCTGCTGTGGACGCCGGGATACTGGGGCTGGGCCGGCGGAGTGTATGTGTGGCACGGCGGCTACTGGGGCCCGCACGTGGGGTTTTATGGCGGGATTAACTACGGCTTTGGATACGGCGGCGTAGGATTCGTCGGTGGCGAATGGCGCGGCGGAGCGTTTCACTACAACACTGCCGTGACGAACGTGAATACGACCGTCATCCACAACACCTACGTCAACAAAACCGTGATCAACAACAACACGACGGTGAATAACGTGAGCTACAACGGTGGAACCGGCGGCGTGAACGCGCAGCCGACAGCGGCCGAGCGCGCGGCAGAGAATGAACATCACACGCCGGCAACGTCAATGCAGACGCAGCACGAGCAGGCGGCACGAAGCGATAAGAGCATGCTGGCATCCGCAAATCACGGGAAGCCTGCCGTGGCGGCTACAGCGAAGCCTGGCGTGTTTCATGGAGCGGGAGTGGTAGCGGCGCGTTCTGCCGGCTCGACCACGAATCACCCCACGAACGCAGCAAACGCCCACAGCAATGGCTCGCAGGCGGATCGTCCACCAAGCGCGCGGACCAATAATGCGGCCAGCGCACAAGCCAAAACGAGCTCGAACAAGCCGAATACGTCGAACAGCTCACATTCAACCACAAGCGCTGCCAGCACGCCGAAATCGAACAACAAGCCTTCCGGCTCATCGAAGCCGCCGAAGGCGAGTCATCCTCCCGCTCCTAAGGAACACGGAAGCTCCGGCAAGCCTGGCGGGCACGGGCGGTAAGAAGAGCGGCGGGCTGACGTGAAACAGAGAGCAGCGTGACGGAGCGAGCAACGAAGCTGACTTGAAGCGCTGAAAGGAAAACGGAAGATGCCCTCGTGAAAGCGAGGGCATTTTCTTTTGCGGAGAGACAAACTAGGCAGAAAGGCGCAGAGGCAAGAACAGGAGATTTTGCGGACATGGGGCGCAGGCGTCCTGCGCCCCTACCAGGAAGAGAGAAGAAGGAATCAGGCGGGGGCGGCGGCCGCGTCGAGGGCCAAGCCTTCGGCTAGGACGTGCTCTGGGACCTTGCGGAGTTCGCGGACAATGCGGAACCAGGAAAGCACTTTCAGGGTGTAGAAGGTGATGTCCACTTCCCACCAGTAGAAGCCCTGGCGCGCCGAGGCCATGAAGTAGTGATGGTTGTTGTGCCAACCTTCCCCAAGAGTGACCAAGGCGAGCACCCAATTATTCTTGCTGGTATCGGTGGTGGGAAATCGGCGTTTACCAAGAAGATGCGAGAGCGAATTGATGGTGAAAGTGCCGTGCCATAGGAACATGGTGCTGAGGCAAAAGCCCCAGGCGAAGAAGCCGAAGCCCCCGATAAGCCAGATGGCAACGCCGAGAAGGATGGGCGGCACGAGATAGTATTTGTTGAGCCAGCGGAGTTCCGGGAATTTGGCGAAGTCGCCGATGTAATCGAAGCGGGTGCCGTTGTACTTATCGGAGAGAATCCAGCCGACGTGGGCCCACCAGAATCCGAAGAGTGTGGGCGAGTGCAGGTCCAGTTCCTGATCGGAATAACGATGATGGTGGCGATGATGGGCGGCCCACCATAGGATGCCCTTCTGCGAAGAAGACATGGCCATGAAGGCCAGCAGAAACTGAAACCAGCGGCTGGTCTTGAAGGAACGATGAGAGAAATAGCGGTGATAACCGGCGGTGACGAAGAACATGCGCACTTCGTACAGCGCGAAACAGGCGAGCAGGTAATACCAGTGAAAAGGCACAAAGAAAATCGCCAGCGCGGCGAGATGCATCAGCACAAAAGGAATGGAAGAAAGAAGCTGAAGACGCGCGCCGTTAGGTAAAGGTATAGATAGGGATCGTGCCACCGAGGCCATCCAAACAACTCCTGCGCGGGGAAACCCCGCTAAAAAGATTCATCAGCGCAAGAGTAGACGGATGCTCAGCGCCACGCTCTATATAAGAAGTTTACGGGGCAATGCGGCATGGGTCAAGGCGATGTGCGGCAACAGGAACCGGGGAGATAGGAACATCAGGAAGGGATGTGCTATCGTCGCAAGGAAAGCGAAAGAGCGCGAAGGAGCAGGCATGGCGGAACGCCCGGTGTTGGTCGGATTGATTCCTCAGGTGGTGGTGCTCGATCCCGGCGACCAAGTGAGCTGGATCTCGGACGCGGGCAATTTGCGGGTGGAGTTTGACAGTAATCGCTGCCCCTTTTCATCGAACATTTTCCAGGCGCCGGTGGGAATGCGGTTGTTGAGCGGGCCAGCGGTGGCGGGGACGAAGGCGGGGAGTTACAAGTACCGGCTGTGGCTGAACGAGCAGATGGTGGGCCGCGGCGAAGTGATCCTGCGGGATAAATAGAGCTAAAATCCGAAGTTGAAGAGTGATTCCGCTCCGCTCCGGGACGGCCAAGAGCGCCGTCCCTCCGGTCGGAATGACAGGTTTTCAAAATAACGGGAGCGTTGAAGCGGGAACTAATTCCTTCCGGCGGCGCGATAGCCGGCTTTGATGGCATCCGCTTCCGACATGTATTTGCCCTGCTTGGTTTTGCCGTAATAGCGGGTGCCGGGCTTGTGATAGACGCCGGAATCGGTGTTGACCCAGACCATGGCGTTGGTTTTGGGCGGGGGCACAGGTTGCTTGGCAGCGGGCTTGGGAGCAGGGGCGGTGCTGGTTGCGGGAGTGCTCGGGCTAGCAGGCTTGGTTGCGCGCGCGGTGGCCGGAGGCGCACTCGCGGCGGCGGCAGTCGAATCCGTAGCCGCGGCACCAGCGGGGGGCGCCTTTTTCTTTTTGGACTTTGTGGTGGATCTGGAATCGCTTTGATCGTCAGACTGTTGAGGAGCCGCAGGGCGCAAGGGGAGAGTCCCCGGGAACAAGAGCAGAGCCGAAACAAGAGCGAGACAAAGGGTGCTTGGCGTAGGCTTCATGATCCGGATGTCCTTTCGCGTGGAGAGGCTCGAGCAGGCGCTTCGCAGGCCTTCGTAATTGAGTATGTATATAATGAAATAGTATTCCGTGGATAGTCAAGGCGAAATAGTTCAGGTAACCGGCCCGTTTCCGATTACGGAGTGCGTGAGCGGTAGCCTAAAATGGAGGAGAGGGAAACCATACAACGCATGAAACTGAAACTGCCGCAAGGCCGCTTTGAAGCGTATTTATTCGATTGCGACGGCACCATTGCCGATTCGATGCCGCTGCACTACCGGGCATGGGAAAAAGCGCTTGGAGAATGGAACTGCGCTTTCAGCGAGGAACTCTTCTATTCGTGGGGAGGTATGCCCATTGTGGAGATCATCGCCACGCTGAATGAGAGGCATGGACTGAACATGCCGGTGGAGATTGTCTCGCGTCGAAAGGAAAGTATTTACTTCGAGCTACTTCCGCAGCTCAAGGCTGTTCCCGAAGTTCTGGAGCACATCGAGGCGCAGCACGGACGAATTCCTTTTGCGGTTGTTTCCGGAAGCACCAAGGAATCCGTGACGGCATCTCTTGCGGCGCTGAAGCTGCTGGACCGATTCGACACGTTTGTTTGTGCGGGAGACTACGAGAAGAGCAAGCCCGACCCGGAAGGCTTCCTGCTTGCGGCCGCCAAGCTTGAAGTGGCGCCGGAGGCGTGCCTGGTCTTTGAGGACACGGAAATGGGTATCCAGGCGGCGACGGCGGCTGGGATGGCCTCGGTTAAGGTCCCTCCCCCATGGGAGAGAGCGTCAACCTCTGATACGGCTGATCGCTGAGGGGTGGATTGTGGTGGAGCGGGGTCAGTCGCCGGCGGGCTGGACGCGGGCGAACTCGACGGACTCGGCGAGGCCGCGGCGAACCGGTCCCAGGACGAAGGCGGGGACATCGCGTTCCGGCTCGAGGGAAAGATTGGCGGCCTTGCGGGGGAATTCGGAGCGCTGGTCCATGTGCAGGCCGACTTCCTTGAGGAACTCGGCGGAGAAGCCCATATCTTCCGCGCGGTCTACGCCCCAGAACCAGAGCTTCTCTTCGTTGCGCTGAAGGAAGTGGAGGGACTCCTCGAGCTTCTTCATGGCGCGGTCGAAGGAGGAAGCCAGGAAGTAGACGGCGAGGGTCCAGGCGTGCCGGGGATAGAGGACGCGGATGCGCACGCAGTATTTGCCGGTCTGATTTTTTTCGATGCTGCAACGGTAGTCGTTGCGAATGTTTGACGGCCGAAGCGGTGTAGTTTTTTTCATAACGAAGCGATGAATTTCTCGACAGAGATCAAGATTGGCAACTACCCGGATACGTTCCCCTGCAAGACAGGCTAGCCAACGACTGGATCGGGAAGCCATGTGCCACATACGCATTCCCGGGAATGGCTAAACCAGCCACAAATAGGGTAGCGGGCCGGGCCCGAGAGGGCAAGAGGGTGGCTGTTGATAACTTATCTTGTTTATTTTCTTTAGTTTAGGCTAACCTAAATCACCAAAACCACGCATCTTTTCGGGCATCAGCTTCAGTGAACCGTCTTTCTTCATGCGCTCTTCCAGGGCAGTGTGAAAGGCCTCAAAGGCGAGGTTGCGTTTCGCCTGGAGGAGGGTATCGGTGATGGTCTTCTTCTGTTTTTCCAGATCGGCCATGTTGGCTTCGTCTTTTTCCACGACCTCATAGACAACCCAATTCTCTCCGAGGGTTAGTGGGGCTCCGATTTGGCCAGTCTTCAAGGAGAAAGCGGCGGCGAGCTGCTTACCGCTGCCCAGACCGGTGACCGAGCCGCTTTGGGCGAATGGTTCGGAAGTTTTGGGGTCAAGACCCAGGGCCTTGGCGGCCGAGTCGAACTTTTCGTCGCCCTTGACGCGGCGCGCGAGTTCGGCAGCCTTGGATTGCGCGAGCTGCACGGCCTTTTGCTGCTTCAAGTCGGAGACAACCTTCTCCCGAACTTCATCGAGGGTACCTTGATGGGTGGGGAGGATCTGCTGGAGGGCCATGACGACATACCCGCGGTCTGTACGAATGGGGAGGCTCAGGTCGCCCTGGCGGAGGCGGAAGAGCTCGTCCTTGACCTCTTGGGAGTTGCCGAGTTCAAGGAGGGGTTCGTTGGCCGCAACGGGGCGGGTGACCGCAACGTTGAGGTGATACTTCTGGGCCAGGCCGTCGAGAGTGGTCTTATTGGACTGGCGAATTTCCGCGGACATCTGGTCGGCGATGTTTCCGGCATCCGTGTCCACCTTCTGAAGGAGCAGGGGTGCGCGAATGGAGTCCTTGACCTCTTCAAAGGACTTGGTGTGAGCGGCTTCCTTATCAATGAGCTTGATGATGTGGAAGCCGTATTGCGTGTGAATGAGGCCGGAAATCTCGCCCTTGTTGAGGCTGAAGGCGGCTTTCTCAAATTCAGGGACGGTCTGGCCCTGCGTGAGCCAATCCAAGTCACCGCCCTTGGTCTTACTGCCGGGATCCTCGGAATACTTTTTGGCGAGATCCTCGAAGTTGGCGCCCTTTTTCTTGGCTTGCGCGAGGACGTCCTCAGCCTTCTTCTTGGTCTCCTCGACTTCGGCGTCGGTTTTGCCTGTGGTCAGGAAGAGAATGTGCTGGGCGTGAAACCGGTTAGGCACCTGGTATTGCTGAATGTTCTGCTGATAAATGGCCCTGAGGTCTTCGTCGGAGATCGAAGTGGACTGGCGAAGCTGGGTCAGGTCCAAGAGGGCGTAGCGAGCGACGCGCTTTTCGGGGATCTGGAAGGTGGCTTTGTGGCTGGCGTAATAGGACTGAATTTCGTCGGCGTCAAGGCTGACCTTGGGGAGCAGGTCGTCCGGCTTGATGGAGACGTATTCGAGCTTCACTTTGTCGTTCTGGAAGCGAAACTCATCCTGAATCTCCATGGGGCTCACACTGATGCCATCCGTGACTAGCTTACGGAACTTTTCTTCGACGAGGCCGGCGCGCACGAGTTCCTCAAAAACCGGGACGGACAATTGGAAGCGCTGGCGAACCTCATTGGTGTAGGCGTCCATGCCGACGAAGGTGTCGCCATTGAAGGCGTTGGGCACGTACATGCGAATACGGTCCGCGCGTTCCTTTTCACTGACGGTGATGCCGAGGCGCTTGGCTTCGTACTCCACTTCCTTCTCGAAAACGAGCTGATTGAGAATCTGGCGCGCATAGAGAGATTCGAGCTGCCGGGGGATATTGTTCTGCTTGCGAATTTCGTTGAGCTTCTCATGCACGTCAGCGAGGGTGACGTTTTGATCGCCCACGCGAGCCACCACATCCGTGGAAGTTTCCGCGGTGTTGGTTCCCTGCGGGACAAGATAGAGGAGCATGCTCAGGGCGAGCAAGCCAATGACGACGCCGAAGAGGATGCGTACGCCGGTTTTCTTGGAGTTCGAATCGCCAGCCATACCAGGTATCTCCTAACGAGAGAGCGAAGGGGTGCACAAACTTAAGATTATAGAGGAAAGAGGGGAAACACCCAAATGAAGTTGCGGGTGTTGGCGGTTTTCCGAGGGCACGGCGGGGTAAGGGTGCATTCAGAGCCAGAGCCGTGCCCCGGTAGCCATGCGAGTGATGGGCTAAAAGGTGACACCTGCTGTTAGCACCTGACAACGGCCAGGCGTTCGCCAACTTCCCCTGGAAATATGCACGCCGGTCGGATCAGTCGCCCGTTATCTCGTAAGCATGTTCGCCGAGTTGCGCTTCGTCCAGCCCAACTTCTTCCGTGAGTTCAGTCACTTTAACGGGGGTGAAGCCATCGATGATACGCAACATGGCGTAAGTAAAGATGAAGGCCCAGACGGATGAGAAGACCACCGCAGTGACCTCCTTGAGGAGGAACGTGGGGTCGCCATAGAGCAAGCCATTGGCGCCATCGGGATTGAATTGCTTGGAGGCGAAAATACCCAGCATGATGATGCCGAGGAATCCGCCAACGCCGTGAACGCCCCAAACGTCCAGGGCGTCGTCCCATTGCAGCTTGTTCTTCATCTCCACGGCGTAGTAGCAAACCACGCCGGAAATGAGGCCGATAATCACCGCCGTGGATGGGGAGACATAACCCGCCGCGGGCGTAACCGTGGCCAACCCCGCGACCGCACCGGTCAGCAATCCGAGGAACTTGGGCTTTTTCTCATGGAGCCACGACACCGTCAGCCAGGCAATGGCGGCAAAGGAGGCAGCCACATCGGTATTGAGAAAGGCGACGGCGGTCACCGAGTTCACTTGCATCTCGCTGCCCGCATTAAAACCGTACCATCCAAACCAGAGCAAACCGGTACCCAGCGCGACCAGGGGAATGTTGTGGGGTCCGCGATCCAAGACGCGGCGTTTGCCCACGTAGAGCACGGAAGCCAGGGCGGCCATTCCGGCGATGTTGTGCACCACAATCCCGCCGGCGAAATCCTTCACGCCCCACTGCTGCAGGAATCCACCGCCCCACACCATGTGCACGAAGGGGAAGTAGACAAAGGTGAGCCACGCGGTGAGAAACAGCATATAGGCCTTAAAGCTCACGCGATTGGTGAAGGCACCGGAAATCAAAGCGGGGGTGATGATGGCAAACATCATCTGATACGCGATGAAGACCAGGGCCGGAATGGTGACGTTCGGGGAAGGCGTGTTGAGGTCGATGCCGCGGAGAAGAGCATTGTGAAGATTGCCGACGACACCGTGCCAGTCGCCGCTGAAGCAGAGAGAATAACCATACAGGTACCAAATGACGGTCGTCCAACCCATGGACACAAAGCTCTGGAGCATGATGGCCAAGACATTCTTGCGTCCCACCAGCCCGCCATAAAAGAAGGCCAAGCCAGGCGTCATCAGCATGACCAGGCTGGTGCACAGGATCATAAAACCGGTATTGCCGGTATCAAGATGCAGCATGCAAACCTCCGAGTAACATTGTCTTGATGAATGCTCGCGGAACGGCGAGCGGGGGGTCCAACAACAGGGATTACCGCGCGGATGGAGGGCCCGCAGACCCAACTGCGCAAAAGCGGTATTACAAAGAGACGCTGGACCTATTTGGGCACAAGCGCAGTGAGGTATGTCACAAGGTGGTGTGAGAATTGGCACTGGCGGGGCACGCAGTACATCGCCGGGAGGGCGGAGGAGACGGGTCCCGTTTGGCAAAACTGTCCTAAGGGTCAATTTGCGTGACAATGGAGAGGGGTTATGCTGGTGGGGTTAAGGGGAAGAGCAGGACCGGCTGCGTTCCATGCGATGAGATTACTGCGCAAAGCGGGCCTTGGATTTCTGGCGGTGATGTATATCGTCGCGCCTCCACGAGCGGCAATGGCAGCTCCCGATAAGCTGGGTAGCGCGGACCCACTCTCCGCAGCGGTATGCCCCATTGTTTACCCGGTTGATGAATCGCCTTCCGACAGGGGCTTCCACTACATTTTCTACGGGAACGGATTCTTTATTAACAAAGAGGGGTATCTGCTCACAGCCGCGCATGTGTTGAGCCAGTTGCACGACGTGGAGCCCTATATCCTGCTGCAATTAGCAATGGCGCCGCCGCGATTGGTGAAAGCGACGGTGGTGATTGTGGATCAGGACCACGACGTTGCGGTGCTGCGGGCCACGCCAAATCCCTTCGAGGGAAGATACCGTGTGAATTTCCTTCGTTTGGCGACACAAAGGCCAAAGGAAACGCGCGAGGTCCTGGAGGATGCGCTGCGCCCATCGCGGATCAAGAACCCATACACATTTGAAGCGCTTCGGGAGAATCGCCCGGCCGGGGAAGTTCTGGAATACCGGTTCACGCAACTGGATAAGGGGCGGCCGGACACGGAGATATTTCTGTTCAGCCACGATGTGCTGCTGGGCGACAGTGGAGCGCCCGTGGTGCTGGGAAAGACGCGAGAGGTGGTGGGGCTGGTCGAGGGACGCTGGTTGCATGGTGGCGCAGTGGCCAGGGCAAATGCCATGCAAACGCAGACGGGCGGCTTGGGAGCGGCCGTGCCGATTCACTACGCCATCGCGTTGTTGCTGGAAAAAGGGATCGCGTGGGAAGCAGCGGCGGAGCCGGCGGAACAAGGGGAGCCGGACGCAGCGCTCAGCAACGGTATTTCAGCGCCCGAGCCACTTTCCCTGCTGGCTGCGCCGTATCCAGGTGAGGTTTTTTCCGGAGGCGAGGTGGTGCTCGATGGGATTGTCGAAAGCAACGGCAGGCTGGGAGACGTGCGGATCATAAGCGGGGAAAACCCATTTTTGGAGAAAGCGCTGGCTGCGGTGCAGACATGGAGTTTTCGTCCAGCGCGTTCTGGCGAAAAGGCAGTGGAAACGAGGATTGGGATCGTGTTCCAGTTTCCGGGGTCCTTAAGTTCAACGCGTGCGCCAGAGAGGCACAGTCCCGCAGGAAAGCTGGCTGATGCACCAGATCGAGGAGCGGAGCCGCTGGTTGCGCCGGAGGCGGACTCTTCGCTGACAAAGATGGGCGAGGGGAGCGTGATCTTGTGGGAGTGGGTTGATGCGCAAGGCCAAGTGGCGAGCATCAACGTGGTGCGCGGGCAAGAACCCCTGACGACGCCAACTGTTGCTGCAGCGCGGCAGTGGCACTTTGCTCCGGGAAGAGAAGGCGGGGTTGACCGGGATTCGGAAGTCGTTGTCGTGGTCACGTATCGCCGCTCGGCCACCGCAACCCGCCCGAGAACGGCCAAAACCTCCCCCTGACCGGTCCGCGCCACGCCAGATTGGCGCACGAATCCAGATCTTCCATTAACTTAAGCTCTGGGCGGCCATCCTGTGCGAGTCATGGTCACCTGGCGCGAAAGGTGAAAAATCAACCAGCTGATGGTTACTTTTTAACCGTCGAGTGCATCGCTCACCCGAAGCGGCCTCCCTTTCCTTTTTCGCTCACGCCAACTTGTTTTCTATCAGGCGGATGAAACTCACCGCTCTGCCGCACTTCTTCCTGTGCGGTTTGGCATTTCGCCTGCTTTTGTGACCGGCGTTGCCCGGCTCACGAAGGAAGGAAATGAGGTGGCTCATGAAACTTCAGAACATTTTCCGGATGCAAGCGGTAGTGATCGGATTCGCGGGGCTTTTGCTGTTGGCGAGTACCGCGCGCGCTCAGGACATCGCGAACACGAGCTTTGATGACGGCCCAAACGTTGCGCCATTTTCGCAGCCGTCGCCTGCCCCGACCACCAATGATTTGAACTCCGAAGCAGGGGAACCCCAGGCATTCGTGCCGGCCGCCCTGCTGAGCGGACCGGTAGTTTTGCGCGGGGCAGGTATTGTCCGCTGGAATTTGATCAAAGGGTGGTTGATCGTGGGAATGCTGGTCTGCATCGCCATAGTTGCACTGTACGCGTTGTCAGAAGCGAAGCGCGCCAACCGGAATCTCAGCGCCCGCCTGGACCGGAACCGCAGTAATTCCCCGGCGTCCTGATGATTCGTGAGTCGAATTGATGGAAAGCTCCGGGAGGATAGGCTGAGCGCCCTCCCGGAGCTTTAGTGTTTTTACACTACCGGTGCGCACCGTGGTTTTTCGCTACAACTGAAGCCGTGCCCTGACGCAGCCTATTTGTGAGATGCTGTCGTGGGAGTGAGGATGAGGGTTGGACTGGGATTGGTGCTGTTTGGTGTGGCCATGCTGTGTGGCAGGGTGGCCTGGGCTGGACAAGGCGCAGCGGCAAAGACCCCAACATTTTATGGCGATGTGCTTCCAGTGATGCAACGGCATTGCCAGGTGTGTCACCGCGCGGGCGGCATTGCGCCGATGGCGTTTGAAAGTTATGAGGAGACGCGGCGCTACGCGGGTGCAATCCCGGAAGCGACGCAAACGAAGAGAATGCCGCCGTGGTTTGCGGAAGCGGGCATCGGGAAATTCTCGAATGATCCATCGCTGAGTGCGGGAGAGATCGCGATGCTGGCGGCCTGGGCGCAGGCGAATGCACCCGCGGGAAATCCTGCTGATGCGCCAGTGAAGAAATGGGCGGAGCGGTGGAGCATTGCCGAGCCGCAAATGGTTGTCAGCATGGCGGAGCCGGTGAAGATCCCGGCGGATGGCGAAGTGGATTACACGTACGAAATCGTGCCCACACATTTTAAGGAAGGGCGGTGGGTGCAAAGTTCGGAGATCCTGCCTGGGATGAGGGAGAACGTACACCACGCCGTGGTGTACGTGCGTCGGCCGGAATCGCAATGGCTGCGGCACGCGCCGGTGGGCGAACCGTTTACTGCGGCAACGCTGACAACGCCGGAGGACCAGCGGGACGCCATGTGGACGGACAGCGACATTCTGCTGGTGTACGCGCCGGGGAGCACGCCGGACCAGTGGCCGGAGGGGATGGCGAAGTATGTTCCCGCAGGGAGTGACCTAGTTTTCCAGATGCACTACACGACGAACGGGAGGAGCGGCTCCGACACAACCCGGATCGGGCTGATTTTTTCGAAGCAGCCGCCGGCCCAGCGCGTGCTGACGCTGCAATTAACGAACGATCATTTCGTGATTCCGCCGGGCGCGCCGGATTACCGCGTGGAAGCGCGCGGGACGCTGCCGAATGACGCAATGCTGCTGAGCTTTTTTCCGCACATGCACCTGCGGGGAAAGCGGTTCGAGTACAACATCGTGAAACCGGACAGGACAACCGAGCCGCTGCTCCGCGTGCATTACCACTTCCACTGGCAGATGAGCTACCGGCTGGCGGAGCCCCTGAAGCTAAAGGCTGGAACGGAATTGCAGGCAGTAGCGTGGTTCGATAATTCGCGGGAAAACCCGCACAACCCGGACCCGGACGCGGCGGTGCGCTGGGGAGAACAGACTTCCGACGAAATGATGGTGGGGTTCTTTGACGTGGCAGTGGCAGCGGGGCTGGATAAGTGGAAGTTTTTTGAGCGCAAGGCGTTCCCGAGTGGAAAGCCTTGAGGCGAGTGTTGAAGCAAGCTGCAAAAGCGGCGGAAACGCTATTTGTAGATTGAGTACGGGGCAACGGTGTGGAGCCCGCACAAGCAGATGGGTGTGCTAAATTGCGAAATTGGAGCAATCGCGGCACGCACTCCGGTGACGATACAGACCCCTATCGAACCACGACGGCCAACGTCGGCCCCCACGCCCCAGCAGGCGCCGAAGATTCATCGCGTGGAGGTGTATTGGCACGCGGTGACGTACAAGACCGTGGCGATCTACCTGGTGCTGTTGTTCGTGATCATCATCGCCGGTACGTACGTGGCCATTCCGGACTGGACCACGATTGCAACAAACAAGATTAATAAGATGGTTGGTAACGTCAACAACGATCCGGTGACCATCACGCAAACGCAGGCAAAATTCGTGAACCTGGACGGCCGGGTCCAAGTAAAGAAGGTGAACTCCGTAACCTGGGTGGATGCGGACTACCACACGGCGCTGGACACAGGCGATTTGGTGCAGACGGGATCGGACGGGGCGGCGCGCATCACGTTCGCGGACGGCACGGAATACACGGTGAAGGCGGAAACATTGGTGACCGTGGAAGAGAACAACGTGACCAAGGACCGCGCGAACACCGCGGTGCGCATCAACACGGGCGAAGTAAATCTGGTGACGCCGACTTGGACGTTGCGCGACTCGCAGGCGGCGATCAGCGTGGAGGATGCCACGGCGGTCGTGCAACAGAACAGCCGGGCAACGGTAAAAAACGATCCCAACAAGAACGAGCATGAAATCGTGGTGACATCGGGCGGGGCGGAAGTGAAGCGGGGTCAGGACAAGATCGAGCTGATGCCCTATGAGAAGTTGAGTTTCGCTAACGGAGGGACAGCGCAGAAATCGAAGGTGCTGGCACCTCCGGCTCTGGTATCGCCACTAAACCTGGCGCCGATCATTTCGGAAAACCCGAAGACGACGCAAATTCGATTTGAGTGGCAGCCGGTGGATGAGGCGGTGGGCTACACGCTGCGGATAAGCCAAACGACGATGTTCACGAAGCTGGTCAGACCAGAATTGAGAGTGAGCGGCACGAGCGCGGAAGTGAGCGGGCTGGAAGCCGGCGACTATTTCTGGAACGTGACCGCGTCGGATGCCAAGAAGCAGACCAGCGAATTCAGCGAGACATTCAAGTTCACACTGGTGAGCCAGGGCAAGGCCCAGGAAATGCTGCTTGCTGTTGAAAGCACGCAAATTCACGGGCGCGTGGCGGAATTGATTGGGAAGACGGAGCCTGGAGCGGCGTTGATTATCAACGGGCAGCCGGTGGCCAATATTTCGCCCGACGGGAGTTTCCGCCACTTTACGGAACCGTTGGAGCCGGGGCAGCACACCATCGTGGTGATCGGATCGAACCGCCGGGGCGGAACGGCGAAACGCGAGGTTTCCATCGTAGTGCCGAAGTGAATTTGGGGAACGGCGGGTTGCGCTTTTGCGTGCAGCGCCGAATCCGGGGACAATGGAAGGTTGGACGGATTCGAAGCGGACACGCAGAGATCCTACCTGGCAGGATCCTCTCCGCAGGGGGAAAGCTGTAATGAATAAGAATGGATACAACCTGAGGTCGGTGTTCAGTTTGTTCTCATCCGACCTGGCGATCGATCTGGGAACGGCGAACACGCTGGTGTTCTCTGGCGGCAAAGGAATCGTCGTGAACGAGCCGTCGATTGTAGCGATCAACAAAGCGACCGGCGAAGTGGTGGCGGTGGGGCGCGAAGCGAAAGACATGCTTGGACGCACGCCGGGGAACGTGGTGGCAATCAAGCCGATGAAGGACGGGGTCATCGCGGATTTTAAGGTTACAGAAAAGATGCTGACCTATTTCATCCAGAAGGCGCACAACCGGCGCGTGCTGGTGCACCCGCGCATCGTGATCGGAGTGCCCAGCGAAATTACGCCGGTGGAAAAGCGGGCGGTGCAGGACTCCGCGTACCGTGCGCGCGCCAGCGAAGTTTATCTGGTGGAGCAGGCGATGGCGGCGGCGATTGGAGCGGGGCTGCCAATCGAAGAGCCCAGCGGAAACATGGTGGTGGACATAGGCGGAGGGACCACGGACATCGCGGTGATCTCCATGAGCGGAATCGTGTACTCGCGGTCGGTGCGCGTGGCGGGCAACGAGATGGACGAAGCAGTGATGCAGTATTTGAAGCGCAAGTACAACCTGCTGGTCGGCGAACGCACCGCGGAACAGATCAAGATGGAGATTGGCTCCGCGTATCCGCTGGAGAAGCCGCTGACGATGGAAGTGAAGGGGCGCAACCTGATTGAAGGCGTGCCGCGGACGGTGACGATTGACGACAGCGAAATCCGCGAAGCGCTGAGCGAATGCGTGGCAACGATTTTGAATGCCGTGCGCGTGGCGCTGGAACGCACGCCGCCGGAACTTTCCGCGGATATCAGCGATCGCGGGATCGTGCTGACGGGCGGCGGCGCGCTGCTGAAGAATCTGGACAAGCGCATACGCGAAGAGACCGGGCTGCCGGTGTCCATCGCGGATGACCCGCTGGCGTCGGTGGTGCTGGGCACGGGCAAGATGCTGAGTGATTTCAAATTGCTGCGCATGGTTTGCATCGACTGAGGCAGTTATCGGTTATCAGTTACTTCAAGCGTCGCGCGCTGCGCGGACGAGGGTTTCCACTCGCAACCCGTTGGGGGAAGTGGGGGACGAATTTAGATTTTCAGATTTCGCGTTTCGCGGCTCAACTGCAAACTGAGAACTGACTACTAGAGACTCTCTTTCATGGTAGCGATTCCTCCAAGACACAGGTCCCTGGCACTGTTGGCGGGCGTACTGCTCGCGCAGGTCATGCTGCTGGCGGTGCAGATCAAGCGCGAATCGCGCGGGCGGCTGATCCGCGTGTGGGCGGTATCCGCGGTGACGCCGTTTGAACGCACCGGGGCATGGGGATTTGGAAAGGTCCGCGGGGTGTGGCACCACTATTTCGCGTTGCAAACCACGGCGCGGGAAAACGAAGCACTGCGCATTGAAAACGACGCGCTGAAGCTGACCATTTCGCAATTGCAGAGCAAAGCGGCGGAAGCGGACAGGCTGGGCTTGCTGCTGCACTTCAAGGCGAACAATGAAAAGACACCGATGGTGGGAGCGCGGGTTATAGGCGCGAGCGCCGGACCGGCGAGCCGCACGATTGAAATCGACCGCGGGGAACGCGACGGCGTGCGGAGCAACCAGGCGGTGATCACGCCGGATGGCGCGGTGGGGAAGGTGATCGAGGTGTACCGGGATTCGGCGCAAGTGCTGCTGTTGACGGATAAGGAAAGCGGGGTCGGTGCCATGCTGGTGGCTTCCCGGATCCAGAGCCCCGTGGGTGGCAATGGTGAACTGATGCTGACAATGAAGTACGTGGCTGCCGAAGACACGGTGAACGTGGGCGAGAAGGTCGTGACCAGCGGCATGGACAAAATTTTCCCGCGCGATGTTCCGGTGGGAACGGTGGTGGAAGTGAAGCCGGGATCTCCCTTCAAACAGGTTCGCGTGGCACCCGCGGCGAAGCTGGACCGCCTGGAAGAAGTGTTTGTGTTGCTGACGCAAGAGCCGCTGGAATTCCAGAAAGAAGCGGAAGCGACGAGCAGCGCCGCGGCGCCAAGTACACCAGCGGGAACTTCCGAGACGGCGCCGCAGGCATCGCCAGCGGTGGTGAAGCCATGAACGATACATTTGAGCTGCGTGGCGGTGAGACGCACATTGAGGTGCATAAGTTTTTTCCGGGCGCCATCGCGGGCGCGACCATCCTGGCACTGGCGCTGCAAGCGGCGTTTCCGGTGTACGTGCGCCGATTGGATTTTCTGGACTTGCCGCTGCTGGTTACGATTTATTTTGGATTGAGCCGGAGGAATCCTTCGACGGGTTTGCTGCTGGGAATGACGATTGGATTGCTGCAGGACAGCTTGAGCGGGCCGAAAGTGCCGCTGGGACTTTATGGGATTGCGAAAACGGTGGTGGGGTATTTGGCGTCGTCGATTGGCGCGCGGCTGGATACCGAACATCCCCTGGCGCGTTTTTCGTTGATCGTGGCGTTTTTCGTGCTGCACCAGGCGGTGCTGGTGCTGACGCGGCGGTTGCTGCTGGCGCAGCCGGAGCCGTGGTTCAACCTGCACCTGGCGATGGCGGCAGGAGTGAATGCGGTGCTGGGCGTGCCGCTGTTTTTGCTGCTGGACCGGCTGCGGAGATCGTCGTAGGCCTACCGGTAAAAAGTCCGAAACAACCTCTACAAAGGACACTTCTTTCAACCTATTGGTGTCAAATTAGATGAGAAATGTCTCTCCGTGACCATCTTCCGGCGGCATCCTGGATCTGGCAAGCGTTGACAGGGCGACACGCACGACGGTTATTCCTCGCCTTTACCCTTGTTCTGATGGTTGCAAGCGCGGCCCTCCGCACGTGGACATACGTTCTCACGCGCCGCATGGAGGCGGTCATTGCGGGGCTGAGCAAGCTGGAGATTGACAAGACTACTGAGGAGGAATTGGTGCGAACGGTACCGCATCTGGTGCGAAGCCAATGGGATCGCCCGGTGACCAGAACGGTGGAGACAGGCAACGTTGACACAGGCACTGAGCACTTTTATTACTCGACAATTTCCAACGAAGAGAGCTGGATGAAGTTCGGCAGATTAATTGAGCCAGTCGTCAGATGCTGCGCTAAGCCAACTTTCACTAAGGACTTCTACGAACGGAGTTGGATACTTACGCTGACGGATGTAATGGGGTTCCGGTATGTGTATTTTGTCGCGTCTGTGACCCTACTGGAGGGAAAGGTGTCCGGTGTAGCCTACGGGGTTGCGGACCGCCTTGGGTTTCCGCGTCCTGCTTTTCAGATTCTTTCGGCGAGGAGCGCACATTCGCTTTGGATGTCGCATCAAGGGGGTTTCGAGGTGCAGAGCACGGACGACGAGAGTCCCCAGTTCCGGGTAGACGGCGGTGAACACGGCTTGAGTGTCGTTTACACCTTCGATTCCCCTCGAGACTTGAGACTCCACGCATTCAAGACCGACTTGAGTTGCTTCTGGGGTTTGCGTAGCTGTTACCACGTACGGCAGCTCGCGCCGTTCCTTTGGCAAGACAAAACTGCCATTCAAGCCGCAACACTCGCCAGACTACAGAGTCCGAAACCATGTCCGGACCGCATTTTGGCGGGGCGAGTACGCTACCTCCCGGACATTGACGCTGTGCTCCTGGAATCCAAGGGATTCAAGAGCGAGCGTGTGAACGAGGATGGGGTACGGGGCGATGAGGTCTGGACAAATTACAGGTTGGTTGAAGTTTTAAGGGGCAACCCAACGAAGTCCTGGGACGCTGTGCGGAACAGTGCCACTGTTCCCTATCCGGGTGACTACGGCAAAACCCTCACCAACACGGGTCTGCAATGGGCGAACGCGGGCGAGCGAGTGCTAGCCTTTTCGAATCACAGTTTTGATTCGTGCCAAATGGTCCTGGCCACGCCGTCTGCGCTCGAGGCCGTGCGAAACGCGGCGTCGGCGCCTAGACGCGCAGAAGACCAGATCATGCGAGGGCTGATGTAATCCAGCTTCGGGGGGTGTCCCGAACCAACTGGGAAAGCAGAGAAAGCTTGGGACGATTGAGGTATCCGAATCAGGCGCCGCTACCAGATTCGGCGAATTCCATACGTATCAAAAACGCGTTCATTCGTGACAACGGGGACACCTTCGGCCTGAGCCTGGGCAATCAGCATGCGGTCGAAAGGATCTTTGTGTGGCCCGGGCAGCAGGCCAGCGCGAATGGCATGGTCCGGCGCGATCGGGAGCAGTTCGAATCCTTCGCGCGCTACAATGCCCACAAAATCAGCGGCCAACTCCGCAGCAGTGGCAAGTTTGCCGAGGCGGACCTTGGTGGCAACTTCCCACGCCGAAGCGGCGCTTACGATCACAGTGTTATTGGTCTCGGCGATGAGCTTCCGGGCTGGCTTGCTTAGGGCGGGATCGTCCGAGAGCCACCAAAGCAGGGCGTGAGTGTCTAAGAGGGCGCGCACGAGAGACTACTCCCAGCCTTCCAGTTCCTCCGGCGGGAGTGGCGCGAAAAATTCCGGTCCGACATGCAGCTTGCCCTTGAGAGAACCCGGCTGACGCTTGCCTTTGGTCTCGCCCACGGCAACGAGGCGGGCTACGGGCTTATCGCCGCGCGCGATGATTACCTCTTCTCCCGCGGAAGCCTTCTTAATCAGGCGGGAAAGAGTGGACTTTGCTTTATGAATGGTGACAATGCTCATGGCGATTGCCTAGCTAATAAAGGTTAGCTAATTAGGCCGGTTTTGACAAGGACCTCTTTCAGCGGATTGCTGAGGTCGGCGGCCATGAAAAGGCGCCCGCCTCCCCCCTACGGCGGGCAGGCAGAAGGCCGCCGCTACAACGGCAAGAACAGACCCAAGAGGAAAGCAGATTCCTCGCTTCGCTCGGAATGACAATTGTGTTTACGCCTTGCTGAACCGGGGTCGAGCAGTGCTCGACCCCTAAGATCGCCCCACAGTGAGTAAATCCTAGTGGGCGAGTAAGAACTGCTTGAATTGGGCGTAGCTGGTGGACATGGGGAGAGCGAGTTTGGGGCGGCTGAGATATTCAGCGAGGCGGGAGGGGAGCGGTGGGGCGATACCGATTCCCTTCTGGACGATTTCGGCGAATTTGGCGGGATGCGCGGTGGCCAGCACGAGGCCTTGCGACGGCTCGGGATGTGCTTTGCGATAGGCTTCCCAGGCGTGAATACCGACCGCCGTATGTGGGTCACTGATGTAGCGAAAACGGTCCCAAACGTTGTGCATCTGTTGCAGGGTTTCTTCGTCGGTGACGCTCTGGCCCCAAATTTCTTTCCGGACATTTTCGAGGCGGTTGCGGCACAAATCCAGCAGGCGCGGAAAATTGTTGGGATTGCCGACATCCATGGCGTTGGAATACGTGGCTACGGCTTCGTTGGGCTTGTACTCGCCGCTAAGCAGGTAACGGGGAACGGCGTCGTTGACGTTGGTGGCGGCAATGAATTTCGACACGGGAAGCCCGAGGCGCTTGGCGAAGAGGCCGGCGGTGAGATTGCCAAAATTGCCGCTGGGCACGGAAACAATCAAGGGGACACTGGCGACGGGCAACTGGCGGTAAGCGGCCACGTGGTAGAACATCTGCGGGAGTAAGCGCGCGACGTTGATGGAATTGGCGGAAGTGAGGAAGGCGCGCTGATTCAGGGCTTCATCGGCGAAGGCTTGCTTGACGAGGCGTTGGCAATCGTCAAAGGTGCCGGAGACTTCCAGGGCGGTGATATTTTCGCCGAGGGTGGTGAACTGCTTTTCCTGGGCTTCGCTGATGCGTTTCGAGGGATAAAGAATGACGACGCGGATGCCCGGCACGCGGAGAAAGCCGTGGGCGACGGCGCTTCCGGTGTCGCCCGAAGTGGCCACGAGCACAGTGAGTTGGCGATCTTCGCCGCGCACGAAATAGCCCATCAGGCGGGCCATAAAACGCGCGCCGAAATCCTTGAAGGCCAGCGTGGGGCCGTGAAACAGCTCGAGGATATGAAGGGCCGGCGAGAGTGAAACGAGTTTCACCGGAAAATTGATGGCCTCGGCGACGATTTGCCAGAGGACCTCCTCAGGTACGTCTGGCGTGGCGAACGGGCGCACCACGCGAAAACAAACTTCCGTGAAAGGCAGGCGGCGAAATTCCTCGAGCTCTTCGGGAGTGTGGCGGGCGATTTCTACAGGCAGATAGAGGCCGCCATCGGGCGCAAGGCCGCGTAGGGTCGCGCCTCTCAGGGAGGTGAGGGGTGCTTTGCCGGAAGTGCTGCGGTATCTCATCTCGGTTTCGTAAGGGTTTGGCTATTTCCGGGGCACAAGTTGCTCCCGTATTTTTTCCAAAAATTGTTCACCGGGGGACATCGCGGCGTTTTCGGAATCGAGCGACAATTCGCGCAGACCAGCCACAGGAACAGTGCAGTGCGCCAGAGCTTCATAGCTCTGGCGGCGCGCCGCAATCAACGCCGGATAGCAACGCGCCACGGTATCGTGGGGATCTTCGCCGGGTTTCGGTTGAAACGCGCCACGCCACAAGACAGGCTTGGGATCTTCCAGGTAGCGCCGGATCAAAAGTTGTTGCTCGTCGGCGGAGGCGGCGAGATGCACAATGGCCATCTGCCGGCGCAATCTGTGGAGTAAGTGGTTGCCGCAGTAAATCACGCTGCCGGTGGTATCCAAAATGAGTTCGCTGGAAGGATTTCTTTTCAGACCTGTGAGGACTTCATCGAGCGTTGCGGTCTCTTCGGCCAAGTATTGTGCTTCGCGTTCGGTGTACGTGGAGCGATCTGGCCAGCCCATCCATGCGGCGACTCCGTTGATCCCGTGGAATCCACCGGCGCGAAGAACGGGAGCAAGACGCGCTTCGATCTGATCGTCGCAGGAAATCGCGGGGAAGCCGAGGGCGGCGAGGTGTCTGGTCCAAAAAGATTTGCCCGCGCCGGACATTCCAATGAGCGCGAGCCGCAACGGCTTATCTGAAACGGAGGCCATGGAGAGCTAAGAAATTGTAGTTGATTCAAGGGGAAAGCACGAAATGCAAAAGCGGCATGCGTTTCGGCAAGCCATTAATTGGTTGCGCGTTTCTGCCCTGCCCAGGAGGAGCTTGGAGATAATTGCGAGGCTGGTTTTCCAGTGAAGAAAATCGAAGTATGCTTGGCATACGCACGACGGACGAACCAGAGGTCCAAACTAGAAATTCGGGGTTTTTCGCTTCGGGACATGGCGCAACGGCCTGTTTGAGCCGCATGATGCGCGTTGTCATGGCTGCCGGCTCCAACTCAATCAAGGAGGAAGTAATGTTCCAGTGCACTCTGAAAAAGGGAATTCTTGGGCTCATTTTTGTACTGACACCGGTTTTGATGGCGGCGCCAAAAGAGGTTTCGTTTTCGCAATCGAGCGAAAGCGTGGAAGCTTATGATTTCGTCGAGGTCGCGGTGAACGTCAGCCTGCCCGATGCGCACAATGCTTTCCTGGATGCGACGCTACGGGGATCATTCCAGAAAATCGGCTCAAAGGAACAGACCGGAGTCGAAGGTTTTTGCGATTCGACGGATGGCAGCGTTTTCCGCATCCGCTTCATGCCCGCGACGCCCGGTGAATACACCTACACCGTTGCGTACCGGCAGGGCGACTTCGAAAAAACATTTGCGGGGAAATTTCATGCGACGGACGGGCACCGTCGCGGCCCGATTCGCGTGGATCGCCAGTACCCCTGGCATTTCGTATGGGAAGGCACGGGTGAGCACTACTTCTTCAACGGAACGACGGCGTTCTGGCTGATGGGCTGGCACGACGAGAAAATCATTCAAGACAGTATTGACCGGCTCCATAAGCTGAAGATTAACCGGATGCGCGTGCTGATCGCGGGCACGACAACCATGACTTGGGGAGAACCGGTGATGACCGGCGAAAACTTTACGATGCTGCTGCATCCCTGGGTTGTGAAGTCTCCTGGAAGTTTCGAGAATCCCGGAACCGACTTCACGCGTTACAACGTCGCGTACTGGCAGAAATGGGAACGCATGCTGCGTTACGCGCGCGAGCACGACATGATCATCTCGGCGGTCCTGGATATCGCCACTCACGATGACCACGTGGTCGCGGGCAGCGAGGATGAGCGCCGGTATATCCGCTACGCCGTGGCGCGGCTGAGCGCCTTCTCGAACCTTACCTATGACCTTGGAGATGACCTGGACAGCTTCCGCGATGAAAAATGGGCACACGAAACGGGAACCCTGATCCAATCTTGGGACCCGTACAAGCATCTGGCTTCCAGCCATCCCGTCAATATCGTCCACCAGGATCGCGCATCGGATTGGATGGGGTTCACTTCCATTCAGGAATGGTCGAGGCACCAGCACGAGCTGATGTTGGAGCAACGGCAGATCCAATTGAAAACTGGCCGAATCATTCCGCAGACAAACGAAGAGTATGGGTACGAGGACCACTACCCGCAGTGGGCTCCGGCCCCACCGGGAGACTCCGCCGATACGCTGCGCAGGACGGCGTGGGACATTGCCATGGCGGGAGCTTATGGGACGGCGGGAGAAACTTGTCGTCGCGGCACGAACATCTGGCCGAACACGGGCGGGGGGTGGATCAACGGGCGCGGGGATGACTCCATGGTGATGCTGAAAGGTTACGAACACATGGTGGAGTTCTTGACGAGCTTCGAGTGGTGGAAGACGGAGCCGCACGACGAATTGGTGGACACCGGCGCTTATTGCCTTGCCAAACCGGGAGAGGTCTACGCCGTGTATCTTCCCAAAGGAGGGAAAGTTACCGTCAAGCTTGCACCTGGAACGTATAACGCGAAATGGTTCAACGCGAACACGGGAGAAGCCGTTCCGTTGCCGAGCGCCGAGGGACCGACGTGGACTTCACCGGAGGCACCGGGTTGGTTGGACTGGGCGCTGCTGATCCAGAAACAGCGATGAGAAGCATATCTTGCGCTACTTGAGCTTCAAGTGGTCGTAGCGGCGCCAGGCGGACATATCGGAGACGATGATGTTATCGCCGGGAAGCAGGCCATCGGCAATCTGCACGCTGTCATTGGAGCAGCGGCCGAGTGTGACTTCGACGCGTTGGGCGGCCTTGCCATCGGCGGAAATCCGGAAGAGGGAAACGGGCGCGTCCGCATGCGTCTGCAGCGGCCATTTCACGTATGTGGTGTGTGGGATTTTTTCTACTTCAATGGAACCGGCGGCGGAAAGATCAGAGAGCGCCTCGCGAGGCTGAGGTCCGGCAAACTTCAGGTCGATGCTGACGGTGCCGTTCTGCACATTGGGATCGATGTGCACGACGTGCCCGGCGTAGGCGTGATCCGCGAGCGTGATGGACGCGGGCTGATCCATTTCGACGTTGCTGGCCTGCGCTTCAGGAATGTGAATCCGCGCCATCAGGCGGGAAGAGTTGGTGACGCGCGCCAGAATTGAGCCGGGGCCGACTTGCTGGCCGATGCCGGTGGAGACTTCCTCAAGCACGCCTTCCATGCCTGCACGGACAAGGAGGGCATCCTTCTGCTCCTGACGCAAAGAATAGAGAGCCTGCATTTGTGAAACTTCGGCTTGTTTGGCGGTGAGTTGAGCCTGGCGGGCTTCTTCGGCGAAACCAAGCTTTTCCTTTTCGATTTGCAGGCGGGTGTTCAAGGAATCGGCGCGAGCACGGGAAATCTTGGAATTGATGGAGGCGCCAACCTGCATTTTGAAGAGGGCATCGTCGCGATCGGCTTGCAGCTTGGCTTCCGTCACGCTTTCCTCTAGCTGCGCTTCCAGGGCTTTTTCGTTGAGCAATTGCGCCTGCAACTGCACGCGAAGATTGGCGAGTTCCGCTTCGGACTTTTTCATAGCCAGTTCCGCATCGGTAAGCTGGCGATCGAGGTCGGGATTGCTGAGCTGCATGATGATGGTTTCAGGCTTCACATGAGCGCCGGGGCGAAGATAGATCTGGTCCACGTGGCCATCGGTACGCGCGGTGAGCCAGCGGACGTCTTCGGGAACCAGGGAGCCGAGACCTTCGACGCGACAGACCATGGGGCCGGATTGCACAGTGGCAGTCTGCAGGGCGGAGCGGTCCACGATGGGAGAGGCCGAGCGCAAGCGCATGACCCCAAAGGAAACGACCAGGATGAGAACTAGGGCTAGTACTGGCAGGAGCCAGCGAAGATAAGTGGACCGGAGTGGGACTCGAAACAAGAATACCTCCCGATAGCAACCAACTCTCTCTATTATACGAGGGAGAAGCAGGAGCGAAAAACAAAAAAAACACAAAATCCCATTGATAAAATCGATTCACTAGAATCTGGAGCCGAGAAGGCCAGTATGATGATGGCGACCTGACCCGTTGTATGACGCGCCACCTGCCCTTTGGAACGGGTTGCGCCCCTAATGTGCAAGTGCTACTTTTGATGAGACTTCTGGAAGAAGAGGAATTCGGAAGTTGTGTGGCGACTGAAGATGATGCACCGGGTCAAGGGAGGCTTTGGCGGGCCTCGTTGGACGGACGATTCGAGCTTCTTCGCTGCCAATAGAGAGATTGCGCGAGCGGGCACCGCTCAGCCCTGAAGAAGAGAACGCTCGCGCGCAGGTTCGGCGTGTCCTACTGGTTTCGCAACGACAATCGATTGCCGCAAGTTCGGCTGGCGGCTGCCTCCTACGTGATCGTGGGCATGATCACGTTGCTGCTCCTCGGTTTCTGGAAACTCCAGGTCATCGATTCGGATAAATACGGACAACTGGCGGAGCGCAATCGTGTGCGCTCGATTCCCATAATTGCACCGCGGGGACGCATGCTGGACCGGGATGGACGGGTGCTGGTGGATAACTACCCTTCGTTCAGCGTGCTGCTGCTACGCGACGATACCCCAGCCGTGGAGAAGAATCTTCCCGCGATTGCGGATGGGCTGGGGCTGGCGCTGGATGATTTGAAGGAACAGTTGAACAGCACGGAGAAGCTGCCGAAATTCCAGCCGATCGTGATCAAGCCGGAAGCGACGCCGGCGGACGTGGCGTTCATCGAATCACATCGCAAGGATATCCCGCTGCTGGAAATCCTGATGGTGCACCGGCGGAGGTATTTGCCCGGCGGATTCATGTCGCACGCCAGCGGGTATGTGGGCGAAGTGAGCGAGCAGCAGATTGAAGCGAGCAACGGGAAGCTGCGGCCGGGCGACTTCGCAGGGAAATCGGGGCTGGAGCGGCAATACAACGACCTGCTGGTGGGCACGGACGGGATGCGGCGCGTGATCGTGAACAGCGTTGGGAAAGAGATGGGCCGCCTTTCGCAGCAGGAAGCAATTCCGGGCAAACAGATTCAGTTGACGATTGATTACGATCTGCAGGATGTGGCGGAAAAGGCCATGGAGGGCAAGAAGGGCGCGGTTGTTGCGCTTGATCCACGCACCGGAGAAGTGCTGGCGTTTGTGAGCCGCCCGGCGCCGGACCCAAACGATTTTGCCGTGCGCGTTTCGAAGGAAGAATGGCAGCGCCTGAATGAGGATCCTGATCACCCGCTGATGAACCGCGTGACACAAGCGCAACTTGCGCCAGGTTCCGTTTTCAAGATCGTAACGGCAACGGCCATGCTGGAGTCGAAGGTTCCCCCGGAAAATTTCACGGCGTTCTGCCCGGGGTACGCGACTTTCTACGGACGGATGTTCAAGTGTCACGTGTTCGGCAAGGGTGGGCACGGCGTCGTTGGAATCCACTCCGCGATCGTGCACTCCTGCGACGTATTTTTTTACAACGTGGGCATGCGGCTGGGCATCGACCGCATTTCGAAGTACGCGAAAATGCTGGGGCTGGGCTCAAAAACGGGGATTGACCTGCCATCCGAGGAGCCAGGGCTGGTGCCTTCGGAAGAGTGGGTACAGCGCGTGTTTCATCACAAGTGGTACCCCGGGTCGACGATATCGGTTGCCATCGGGCAAGGTGCCGTCACAGCCACACCGCTGCAACTTGCGTACATGATTGGAGGGGTGGCGTCCGGCGGGGTGTTCAAGCAGCCGCACTTGCTGAAGGACGCACCAAACGTGGGAGAGGTTCGCGTGGACCTGGCGGAGGACACCGTCGAGCAAGTGACACAGGGGATGTACGGCGTCGTGAATGAGGGTGGGACAGGTGGCGCGGTGAAATTGCAAGGGATCGAATTCTGCGGCAAGTCTGGCAGCGCGCAGGTAATGAGTAATACGGAACGAAGCAAGCTGGGGAAGAGCTTGAGCCAGAACAAGGACAATGCCTGGTTCGTGGGTTACGCGCCGAGACGGAATCCGGAGATCGTGGTGACCGCACTGGTGGAAGGCGGCGAACATGGAGCGCTAGCCTCCGGCCCGATTGTGCGAGATATCGTCAAGGCATATTACGACAAGAAGGCGAAGAAGGGCGAAGGGGTGTACACGGCGGAGAATCAGCAGAACAAGTTCGGGAATGGAACGCCGATGGAAATGGCGCAAGATTTGACGAAGAAGCCACACGCCAATTGAAGGATTTGCAGGGAAAAAGGGAATGAGGGAAGCACCGGGAACACGAGATTACGACTGGTGGCTGGTGGCCATCCTGGCGGCGATCTGCGCGCTGGGGGTCATCGAGATTTATTCGGCAACACACGGCAGCGCGCTGGTGGGAATGCACATCAAGCAGATGCGCTGGCTGGCCGTGGGAGTGGTGCTGATGTTTGCGTTGTCACGCGTGGATTACCACGTGATTATGGACCAAGCGCCAGTTTTGTACATTATAGGAATAGTGGCCTTATTGGCGGTTTTATTGGTGGGTCATACGCGGTTTGGGGCCAAAAGGTGGATTCCCGTCCTGGGGGAATTTCTCCAGGTGTCAGAATTGGTCAAATTGATTATAATCATAGTGTTGGCGCGCTTCTTTGCGGAAGTGCGCACGGATGAGCTCTCCCTGCAGGATTTAATCAAAGCAGGGTTAATTGTTGGACTGCCGTTAGCGTTGATTTTGAAGCAGCCCGATTTGGGCACCGCACTTGTACTGATGCCCATGTTGGTCGTCGGCGCATTTCTGGCGGGGCTGCAATGGAAGCACGCTGCGGCGATTGTATTGATCGGCGTCCTGATGCTGCCAGTCGGGTGGCACTTCATGAAGCCATACCAGAAGGAAAGGGTCACATCGTTTTTACATCCCGAGGAAGACGCGAAAGGCTCCGGCTATCAGGTCTTGCAATCAAAGATCGCCGTGGGCTCCGGCGGATTCTGGGGGAAGGGTTTCGGCAACGGCAGCCAGAATCAACTTGGGTACATTCCGGTCCGGTACTCCGATTTCATTATGTCGGCCTGGGCGGAAGAACAAGGATTCAAAGGCGTGCTGCTTGCTTTGGGGCTGTACATGGCGTTGTTGTTGCGTTTAGTGCAGAATGCCCAGCGGGCGAAGGACCGCGCGGGAATGTTTCTGGTCATGGGCGTGGCAGCGGCGTTGGGTTTTCACGTTTTGGTAAATGTGGCCATGGTCATTGGGGCAATGCCGGTAACCGGTATTCCATTGCCGTTGATGTCCTACGGAGGATCGGCCACGTTGTTTGTGTTCCTGGCGATAGGCCTGGTAATGAATGTCCGGCTGCGCCGGTTCGTTAACTAAGCCATTGCCAGTCCCGAGCGCATCACCTCAGTTCAGGGAGGGTGCGCCGGTCCGGCGACCCTGAGTGAAGCCGGGGTTGCTTAATCAAGAAGGAATTTGAAGAGTGAGGATAGCATCGTCCGCCGTTACCCCGGGAAGATCCCGGCAACGACCTAGCCTCGTTAGCAGAAGGTTGAAGTACGAGAGCCGCAGTGCGGCCCCTCCCTCCCGCTACGAACGCAATGCCGCGAGAAAAGAAGTGTGGCCAGCGTGTTCCGGTCAGTACCGGAACGGCACCCTGCCTTGGACCCCCGAACGAGAGGTTCCAGCGGCGGTGCATCCCAAGGAGTTTTCATGTCAAAAGAATTGGTTATATCGGCGAGCTCGCACGAGCGACGTGTCGCCATATTGGAAGAAGGACAGCTAGTCGAGATCTACATTGAGCGTGAGAAAGAGTTTGCGCTCGTCGGCAGCATCTACAAGGGAAAAGTCACGCGAGTCCTGCCAGGCATGCAATCCGCATTCGTGGATATCGGCCTGGATGGAGATGCGTTTTTGTACGTGAGCGACGTTTTCGAAAACCTCGAAGACTACGATCACGGCCAAGGCCACGGAGATGCGCCGGCGCCGGCGTTGGCTATCGCCGGTGAACCGGCCATTGAAGTGTTGCCCGGGGAAACGCTCGCGGCGGCTGCCGGTGTGCACGAAGAGGTGCACCTGGAACAAGAAAGACCAGAACGCGGCGGTTACGAAGGGCCGAGCCGTAGCGATGAATATCGCGGGCACGAATCTGCCCACGGGATCGAGCCGGGCAACACGATTGAAGGACCGCAGGGCGAAGAACTCGCCGGTGAGCCGGAAGCTTCCGAGTTGGACGAGCGCCAGCCGGATTCGAACGCTTCCGCGCCGCAGAATTTCGCTCCCTCCTACAACCCTACGCGGAACTATCCGCCGCGCATCGGAAACGATCGCGGGCCGGGACAGGACCGTGGTGGAGACCGCGGGGGGGATCGTGGCGGAGACCGCGGGCGAGGACGCGGACGAGGCGGACGCTGGGGAAGGCGCCGTGGCGGAAGCGGAGGCGGCGACCGGGATCGCGGTGGACGTCAACACGGGCAGGGCGGGCGCAATCTGCCTCCCTCGAAGTATGCTTCGCCGCAGGGGGAGCGCGATTCGCGCAGCTTTGACAACCGGCGCCCGAACGATCGGGGCCCCGTAGACCGCGGGCCAAGTACACCGGTAGAGCGACGGGATGACGATATCGTGCTGCCGGGCGAATCGCTGGCGAAATATCGCGGGCGCCCGGTGCCCACGCCGGTCGAACCGCTGGGCGATCACGAGCCCGAGGAGCGTCAGCCAGATTTTACAGAACAGCCGGCGCGCCCGGCGGTAGGTATGCAGCCGAATTCCGGCGTGCCACGGCGATTCTCTGGGAGTTTGCCGCACTGGGTTTTAGCGGACACAGAAACAGAAGGTGAGGCAGCGGGCGGTGAAGCGCAGCCTGAAGATGGAACGGTTGCCGCTGGCGGGGAATCCGCCGAGCAGGAGACTATTCACGCGGAAGAACACCACGAAGAGCATCAGGAGGAAGCCCCCACAGAATTGCATCACAGCGAGACTTCCGGGCTCAGCGAAGAAGAACTCTCCGCGCTCTCTGCACGGTTGGTGGAAGCCAAGCATGAAGAGACGCAGGCGCGAGCCGAGGCGGATTCGCACGTGGGCGGCCCGGTATTCGACGAAGAAGGAAATGGGCGGCACGGCAACCTTCTTGAAGCTCTTCACGAGGAGACTCATGAAGAAGCGCATGACGCCGAAGATCATCTGACCGAAGAAGAGCTTGCCGAGGAAGCCGAGCATTACGAGCCCGAGCCCGGCGAAGAAGAAACCGAGGAAGAACAGGACGAACGGGAAGCGCAAGAAGAGCGCGAAGACCGTGAAGAGCAGGAAGAGCATCAGGGGGTAATCGAAGCGGCAAAGGCGGCTTTCGATCGTGAAGAGGGTGGAGAGCCCAGCGAAGAAGAAAGGTACGAGTCCACCACGGCGCAGGGCGCATCCAGCGAAGCGATTGTCGAAGAAGACATCGTGCTTCTGCCGGGCGAAACGCGCACCCCGCGCAACCCGAACGCACCGCCCGAGCAGTTTGTGCGGCGCGATTCGGCGCGCATTGGCAGCAACCCGCGTTCGCGCTTTCAACGGCCGATGCGCGGAGGACGCGGCCGGGATGACCGGGGACCGCGGGGACGGCACGACGGGCGTCGTGACCGCGGAGATCGTGGCGACCGTGGAGGAGACCGCGGGGGAGACCGGGGCCGCGGGCGATTTGAGCGGCGGCCACATGGTGGTCCGCATCGCGGGCATCATAGCGGGCACGCACCGCAGCGGCGTCCGCAACTCATTTCCGAAATGCTGAAGCCGGGGCAGGATATTGTGGTCCAGATTGCCAAGGAACCGCTGGGCAAGAAGGGCGCGCGCATCACCAGCCACGTGGCCTTGCCGGGACGTTTTCTGGTGTATATGCCGACGATTGACCACATTGGCGTATCACGCAAGATTGCCAGCGCGGAAAACCGCTCGCGGCTTCGCCGATTGGTGGGCGAGGCACGGGGCAGCTATCCGGGCGGCTTCATTGTGCGTACGGCGGCGGGCGGCGCCACGGACGATGAAATTCGCACGGACATCGAGTTCCTGGGCAGAACTTGGAATGAGATCAAGCACAAACACGACGACCGGAAAGCGCCGGCACTGTTGCACCGCGATCTGAACCTGGTGGAGCGCATCCTGCGCGATTACGTGAGCGACGATTTCACGGGCATCTGGATTGACAGCGAAGAAGAGTACGGCAAGGTGGTTGAGTTTGTCAGCCGCTTCCAGCCGAAACTCGTCAACAAAGTCAAGCTGTATACGAAGGAGCAGCCGATCTTCGAAGAGTTCGGCATCCAGCATGAGTTGGACAAGGCCCTGCGCGCCAAGGTGTGGCTGAAGTCCGGCGGGTACATCGTCATCAACCATACCGAAGCGCTGGTAGCCATTGACGTCAACACCGGGAAATTCGTGGGCAAGGGCTCCACACGCCTGGAAGACACGATTGTGAAGACCAACCTGGAAGCCGTGAAGGAGATCGTGCGGCAGATTCGCTTGCGCGACCTGGGCGGCATCATCGTGGTGGACTTCATTGACATGGAAGAGCGGCGCAACCGCGAGAAGGTGCTGATGGCGTTGCAGTCGGCGCTGGAGCAGGACAAGGCGCCGTCGAAGGCGCTTTCGTTCAACGAGTTTGGACTGGTGTGCATCACGCGCAAACGCACCAAGCAGGCGCTGGAACGCGTGCTGTGCCAGCCTTGCCCGTATTGCACGGGGTCGGGCATGGTGAAGTCCATCCCCACGCTGTGCTACGAAATCCAGGCCGAAGCGCGCAAGATGGCCACGGCGGAGCACGAAGGGCCGAACCTTACCCTGCGCGTGCATCCGGAAATTGCCAAGGCGTTGAAGACGCGCGAGTCCATTTTGATTGATGAACTCGAGCAGAATGCGCACAAGCACATCATTATTCAGTCGGATGCTACCTTGCATTGGGAGCAGTACGACATCTACTAGTTCTCAGTTGTAAGTTTTCAGTTTTAAGTAAGGAAAGAAAGAAGCGCCCGGGTGAGGAGCCCGGGCGTTTTTTTTGTGCGGGCGTTTTGCTGCGTTTTCGGATTTCACAAACAGGTGTACGATGATTGCCGTAGAGGTGTTGTATGCCCGCACTGGATTGGTCGCAATGTCCGGCCGTCGAAAGCATCCCCGGAAAAGTGAGCGGCGCTTGGGTGCTGCGGGGTACACGTATGCCGGTCTCCGTCATCTTTGAAAACCTGCAAGCGGGCGCTAACATCGACGACATTATGGAATGGTTCGAGGGGCTGGATCGCAGCCAGATCCAAGCGGTCATCGAGTTTGCCGCCCGTAGTCTCGATGTGGTTCCCTCGTCGGCACCTGGCCGCTGATGCTCATCCTCTTTGACCAGGGCACTCCGGTCCCGATCCGTAGATTCCTTACCGGACATAAGGTGGAAACAACTGCGCAGAGAGGGTGGGACACCCTCAAGAACGGCGATTTGCTAGAAGCAGCCCAGGACGCTGGATTTGAGGTGCTGGTCACTCCCGACAAGAACATCCGCTACCAGCAGGACTTGAAGGCTTTCGCAATCGCAATTGTGGTGCTCGGTAATCCGCAATGGCCGGCCCTGCGGAAGCACGTGGATCGGGTGGTGGCAGCAGTCGCCAGCGCGAAGCCTGGCGAGTAAATCGAAGTGGAGATTCCTGATCGATGAGCTCGAGCAGAATACGCACAAGCACATCATTATTCAGTCGGATGCCACGCTGCATTGGGAGCAGTACGACATTTACTAGTTCTCAGTTGTAAGTTTTCAGTTTTAAGTAAGGAAAGAAAGAAGCGCCCGGGTGAGAAGCCCGGACGTTTTTTTGCGGGGCATGCTCGAAAGCCCACTCCTCAGCGGCGAGAGCGAACCAAACCTTTGAAACCAATTCGTGTTGACGGGCGTCAAACTGGAATCGGTCGCCGCCCGTGAGTAAGATCGTTGCCTTGTATTGGGAGGTCGTATGCTTTCCACTGCCATTGATAGGCGTACGTTCCTGCGAGTTACCGCGGTCAGCGGCGGGGGATTTTTGCTTGCTTGCCGCCTGCCCATTTTCCCTGACGTGCTTGCCGGGCAGGCTGCGGGAGCCCAACCGCCGGCGGCAGCCTATGTTCCGACAGCTTTTGTTCGCGTGGCGGCCAATGGAATTGTCACGATCATGGCGAAGAATCCCGAGGTGGGGCAGGGAGTCAAGACACATCTTCCCATGATGATCGCGGAGGAGTTCGATGTGGACTGGAAGGATGTCCGGATTGAACAGGCCGATTTGGATGAAACGAAATATGGGCGGCAGGTCGCTGGGGGAAGCACATCCACGCCTACGAATTGGGACCCGCTGCGGCGCGTGGGAGCCGCGTGCCGGCAGATGTTTGTGGCGGCCGCGGCGCAGACGTGGTCCGTGCCGGAGTCGGAATGCGAAACTTCTTCTGGCCGCGTGATTCATACGGCTTCGAAACGCACGCTGGGCTACGGCGCGCTGGCGGAAAAAGCCGCGACATTGACGCCGCCGGATCTTAAGTCGGTCACGCTGAAGGATCCGAAAAATTACAAGATCATCGGTCAACCGATTACGGGCGTGGATGTTCCCTTCATCGTGGCGGGCAAGCCGATTTATAGCATTGACTTTCGAATTCCCGGAATGTTGTGGGCGGTTTATGAAAAGTGCCCCGTGTTCGCAGGAATAGTGGTAACCGCCAACGTGGATGAGGTGAAGTCTCAGCCGGGAGTGCGGCAAGCGTTTGTGGTGGAAGGCACGACGGAGCTTTTGGGTCTGCACAGCGGCGTGGCCATCCTGGCGGACACATGGTGGCAGGCAAACTCCGCGCGGCAGAAACTGCAGATCAGGTGGGACGAAGGTGCGACCGCGCAACAGAGCAGTGAAGGATATGCGCGACGCGCCGTGGAACTATCCAAACAGGAGCCGACGATTACGCTGCGCAAGGACGGCGATGCGGATGCCGCGCTGCGATCGGCCGCGAAGATTGTCGAAGCCGCGTATGACTACCCCTTTCTGGCCCATGCTCCGATGGAACCGGAAAACTGCCTGGCGCATTTCCATGACGGAAAACTGGAGATGTGGTCGCCCAGCCAGACGCCGGAATCCGGGCGGATGCAAGTGGCCAAGCTGATGGGGATTGCGCATGACGACATCATCGTGCACATGAAGAGGGCAGGCGGGGGATTTGGGCGCCGGCTGACGAACGATTACATGCTGGAGGCGGCGGCGATCGCCAAGCGCGCGGGCGTGCCGGTGAAGCTGTTGTGGACGCGCGAGGACGATTTTCACCACGATCACTATCGGCCCGCGGGGTTTCATTTCCTGAAAGGCGGATTGGATGCTTCCGGGAAAGTGGTGGCGTGGCGAAATCATTTTGTGAGTTTTGGCGAGGGCGAGCAGTTTGCTCCCTCGGCGAACATCCCTGCGAACGAATTCCCTGGAACGTTTTTGCCGAATTTCCACTTTGGCGCGTCGCTGATGCCGCTGGGCGTGCCGACGTTTGCCTTGCGCGCGCCGCGCAGCAATGCGTTTTCGTGGGTTTTCCAGTCGTTTACGGATGAGTTGGCGCACGCCGCCGGAAAGGATCCCGTCGAGTTCCGGCTGGAACTGCTGAGCATGGCGCGGGTGACCACGCCCGGGGCAAAGGCGGATCCGTTTTCCGGTGATTTGGACGCAGCACGAATGCGAGGAGTCTTGCGCCTGGTGGCAGAGAAATCCGGCTGGGGCAAGAAAACCTTGGCGAAAGGAACGGGGATGGGAGTGGCGTTCCAGTTTTCGCACCGCGGATATTTTGCGGAAGTGGTGGAGCTTAGTGTGGACGCACAAAACGCGGTGAGAGTCAACAATGTTTGGGTGGCCGGCGATGTTGGCAGCCACATCATCAACCCCAGCAACGCGGATAATCAGGTGCGCGGGGCGGTCCTGGAAGGGTTGAGTTCGGTAATGAGTTACGAAATCACTATCGATCACGGGCGCGCGACACAGAGCAATTTTCACGAATATACGCCGCTGCGCATCAACCAATTGCCGCGCGAAATCGAGGTGCATTTCCTGCGCACGGATAATCCTCCGACCGGGTTGGGCGAACCGGCGCTGCCGCCTGTGCTCCCGGCAGTGTGCAACGCGATCTTTGCGGCGACGGGGAAGCGGATACGGTCGTTGCCGCTGGCGAAGCACGGATATAGCTGGGCCTGAGCGGGCGCGGCAAGTTTTCAGTAATCAGTTTTTGGTTTTCAGTTAAGAAAGAAGCGTCAGGGTGGGGAGCCCGGGCGTTTCTGTTTCGAAGGGCCGGGGCCGAAAAGTTCCGGCCCTTTTCTTTCGGTAGGATATCAGTGATACTTGACCCCCAGCCACGCTCCCAGCACTGCTCCAATAAATGCAAGGATGGCTGTAATCGCGGTTTGAATGAGCTTGCGGTGGAAATCCCGGTCTTCATCTTCCAGCCGTAAGTGCTGTTCAGGAGAGCGCCCCGGACGGTGACGTCGAAAACCGGAGCAATGAAAGCGGCGTTGATTGCACTCACGGATGGCAACAGCATCCGGAGGGTCACAATCCCACAACCAGAGGCGTTTGAAACAATCAACGGCATCTTGCTTAACGAACCATCCGCAACTGCCTTTCGCAGCTATTATCATCCGTGCTTCAGATGATGCTTCGCCGCTATCGAAACTGAGAAAGCCACACTTGAGGCAACTGTGGCGACGGTACGGTGACCACAGGTAGGTCAGACGCCCCAGCTTTCGAGATAAACTATTTCGCAGGGTCACGGTGCGATTATAACACCGTGGTTACTTCAGTCAGCGGTGCACCCTTCATTTCGCCGAGCATCCCCCGCGTAGCCTGAATCTCCGAAAAACCCGGCCCATTCCTTTCCCGCCACTTACATACCTTGTTCTCGCCCGTGATATTATGCCTGCATGACAACTCAGCAAGATGTAATTTGCGCTTGGAAATCAGTGGAGAAAATGGCTGAAGACCTGCGCGCCTATCTCCAACCCGGTGCATTCTACTCTGATAGAAAAGGCTTCGATGAGCTTGTTCGAAGGCAGAGACAGGCTTTCGACTTGTATGTTCAAACCATAACGGATTTGGCGAACGAATCGAGGCGTTCATGAAGAAATATATTTCAGTTGCTACGTTCTCCGCGCTCGTTTCGGTGTTCATCTATGCTCACGCCTTGCCGCAAAAGAGTTCGCCGGGGTTGGAGCCTTTTACTCCGACACGAATTGATTAGTTGGTGACTTCCCTTCAAGCAAGCCTCAGGCAAGAGCTTACGAAAGAGAAGAACTATACACTTGATATCACCGCATCTGACCCAGAGACTGTTCTAATCCAAGTGCGGTATCTTCCGACGGCAGACCGAACAACCATGAATATGGCGATTGACGCGGCTCGGCAAGTGATTAAGATTCGGGCTAGGACGTACGGTTGGGACGGTTGGATAAAGATAAATGAAGAAGTCGAACCGGCAAACGCGACAAAATAATCCGGCCCACGCCAGGTAAGGCACCCCTGCCCATGCGTACAAAAAGGATAAGATGGCAGGCAGGAGGCAACCATGTCCGGTCTCACATGGCCCATAATCATTTTCTCGATTTTGTGCGCTTTAGTTTGGAGGAAACACCGGGAGAAACAAGGTAAAAAGGTGTCGTGGTATACGGACTTGCTGGTTGCGGGAGGGCTGGCCTTCGCTGCGAATTTCATGATCGGATTGGGTGAAACCTTTATCCCCTCCTTCACGCGGTCTTTCACTGAAAGTTACAGAAGAAGCAGCGGTGGTGCCGATCCCAGTGCGGGCACCGTCTATCTTGTCCTTGCCGCGCTCTTCTTAGTTCTGGCAGCTCTACTAACGGTTTTCGTTCTCGGACTACGCTACATTTGGAAATTGTGGAAGTTTCGTCAAAGCAATAAGCCGGCGGCGGGGCGTTGACCGTCCGAGTAAATAGCTGCCCGTTGGTACAGGTGCCGGGAGGGGCCGCGAGAAGCCCTGAAAGATCGCATTGAGCCGGGCGGTGGCGCACGCAATGGGCGAGGGATGGGATATCGGGCCCCACCACCCGGCGTGGCCTAATAATGGCCTACCGATTGGCCATTCCTTCGTTTTGTTCAATTTCTTCTTTTAACTTTTCTATAACTTGCGTGTTTTCAATCCCGCCCTTTGTACGACATCTGATAGTTCACGGTTTTTAGTTGTCAGTTTTCAGTAAAGAAAGATGGCGCCCGGGTGAGAAGCCCGGGCGTTTTTTTTGAAGATGGCGAGCAGAATTATTGAGTCGCGCAACTTATAGTTGCGTTTCGCAGGTAGCCTGGGATTTTGCCGGCAGGGGAAATCGCCGCCAAGATGGCGGCGCTACACGGCGATGGTACCATGCAGGATGGATGATTCCGATGGGAGGAGATACTCATGCATTACCGTGCGTTGGGAAGGACGGCGTACAGGGTTTCGGAGGTGAGTTTTGGTGCTTGGGCGATTGGGGGCGCGTGGGGAGCGGTATCGGATGAGGAATCGCTGGCGGCACTGAATAAGGCGGTCGATTGCGGCGTCAATTTTATTGATACTGCTGACGTTTATGGGGATGGACGAAGCGAGCGGCTGATCGCGCAACTGAAAAAGAGCAGGAAAGACGAAATCGTGGTGGCCACAAAGGCCGGGCGTCGCCTGCCGAAGCAGACGGTGGAAGGATATAGCCGGCAGAATTTGACGATGTGGGTCGAAGATAGCCTGCGGAATCTTTCCACCGACTGTTTGGATCTGCTCCAACTTCATTGCCCGCCTACCGCGGCTTACGACAGGCCGGAGGTCTTCGGGATTCTGGATGACTTGGTGCGCGCGGGGAAAATCCGGTATTACGGGGTGAGCGTCGAGAAGGTGGAAGAGGCCTTGAAGGCCATTCAGTATCCCAACGTTCAGAGCGTGCAGATTATCTTCAATTGTTTTCGGCAGCGTCCCGCGGAAATTTTCTTTGCGCAGGCGAAACAGCGGCAGGTGGGAATTCTGGCGCGCGTGCCGCTGGCCAGCGGGCTGCTGACGGGCAAGTTCAACCGGAATTCCAGTTTTGCGAAGGACGACCACAGGAATTTCAACCGGCACGGCGAGGCGTTTGACGTGGGCGAAACCTTCTCCGGCGTGGATTACGAGGTTGGGCTTGCGGCAGTGGAAGAGATCCGGAAGCTTGTGCCTGGCGGCGTTTCGATGAGCCAGTTTGCGCTGCGCTGGATATTGATGTTCGACGCGGTGAGCTGCGCGATTCCAGGAGGAAAGCGGCCGGAGCAGGTTGCCGAGAACTGCGAGGCATCCGACCTGCCAGCGCTAACGGAAGAAGCGATGGCTGGGGTGCGGCGTATTTATGCGAGCAAGATTCTTCCCCTGGTGAAAGACCGATGGTGAGATGAGCAGAAAACGCATTCAACCTGAAATCCGAAGTTGAAGAGAGATTCATCGCACAAAAGGCGTGCGATGGAAAATCGTACCTCCGCTCCGGGACGGCAAAAACCGCCGTCCCTCCGGTCGGAATGACAAGTCTTGGGTAGTGGAGGAGATGGAAAAAACAATTTCGGCGAAGCGAGGAATCTCTCCTCAGCGGAAACCCAAGAAAAGAGGGATTCATCGCACAAAAGGCGTGCGATGGAAAATCGTACCTCCACTCCGGGACGGCAAAAACCGCCGTCCCTCCGGTCGGAATGACAAGCCTTGGATTGTGGATAAGATGGAATGAACCGACTTCGGGATCCAGGTTTAGTCCGGGTCGCGCGCATCACGCGTCAGCTTTGCCGATGAGGAAGGCGGAAAGACATTGAAGTTGGGGGCGGGCAGGGGAATATCGCCCTTGCGGTCTTGCCACAGGAATTTGTTGAGGACGGCGGTGTCCGCGGCATCGGCGTGGCTGAAGTCCAGATTCTTCCCTTCTTTCCAATCCCTGGTGTTGATTTCGTAAAGCAAACCGTTGTCGCGATTGCGGTAGTCCGCATTGAAAGGTGGCTGTGTGCCGGGGCCACTGAAGAGCGGCGCCATAACGGCGGCGCGGGAATCATTGGCGTTCATCGGCGGCGCGCCGAGAAGCGCTTCGATGGTGCGCACCAGATTCACCGTGGTGTAGAACGTGTGATCCACAAAGCTGCCCGGCCGGCCCATCAGCGGCTGGGGAAGCGGCGAATACTTACTGATGACCAGCGCGATGCTGCGGTGGGAATCGACGTGGTCGGGACCGTCCTGAGCATCGTCTTCGAGGATGAGGAATGCGGTGTCGTCCCAATAGGGGCTGTGCGAGACCGCATCCACGACACGGCCAACGGCCAGGTCATTGTCGGCAACCGAAGCGGTGGGCCTTGGTTGGCCCTTCGTCCCACCGGCGGTGTGATCATTCGGAAGGCGGAGCAGAATGAATTGCGGCATGGCGTCTTTTCCCGCCTTGCGCGAGGCCACAAATCCAGTGAACTCATTCAGGAACTCATCGGCGCGGAGCTGATCCGGATAGGGGACCTCGAAATCCGGAAAGAGGGGATCGAAGTGGCCGCGAAGTTCTACCTGCGAAGCGATGTTTTTGGCGAGCACGGGGATTTCCCATGGGTAGGGACTTGGGCCGCCATGGGGATCGCCAACATTTCCTGGGAGCGGCTCGCCTTTGCGGATCACCGTGCGCGGACAAGAAACGCCCGCTACTTTCAGTGGGCCGCCGGAAGAGGGATTCGCGTCTGGAGCGGCATTGCACCATCTGGAGACGATGAATTCACCGTAGTGACGATAAGAAATGCCGTGCTTCGCGAAATTTTTCCAGAGGAAGCCGCCGGTGGGCTCGCCTGCGTAGGGGAGTTCGTCCTCGACGGAGACGCCGCCGAGGAATTCGCCCTCGGAATCGTAGGTATGCTCGCCGCTGCGGTAACCGATGGGCCATGTTTTCTCGACGTAGTCGGAGATGGAAGCGGAAGTGGACCAGATGTGGCCATCGCCGGAGACATCGCCGCTATCGTAGAAATTATCGAGAATGCCAAACTGGCGGGCCAGGGCATGCTGATTGGGAGTGATGTCCTCGTCATACATGGTGAGCGAAGGATCGCCGTTAGCCTCCGCGAGATCGCCAAAGACCTGATCGTAGGTGCGGTTTTCCTTGATGATGTAGATCACGTGGCGAATTTTATTTTCGCCGGCGGCGAAGGGGATGCGGTCGGTGTTGCCCTGTGCAGCGTTGGTGGCGGAAGCGAGGGCCGTCCAGGAAGCGAGGTTTTGCGGGAGATACGCGAGAGGAATACGCGCCAGGGAGCCATTGGTCATGGCGGGATTGTAAGGATATCGCGGGCGGCCGTCGGCACCTTTTTTCAAAGCAACGGGATTGGGGCCGGAGCCGAAGCTCTTCGCGCTGCCGATGAGCAAATTTGTTTCTGTGGCCGCAACCACAGTGGGGTACCACTCGGTGGGGATGAATCCGACGGCTTGCAGAGTTTGCCCTGGGGCGGGGTGGCTCACGTCGAAGACCGCGACGGAGTCTGAGATTGCGTTGGCCGAGAAGAGCGTCTTTTCATCGACGGAGAGGGCCAGCGATTCGGGGTCGCTGCCACCGTATTTTTGGCCGGGGAGTTTCGTGGAAAGCGAGTAAAGAAGGTTGCCGGTGTTCGTATCTAGCACGGCGATTTCATCGCGATTGGTGAGAGCAACGAAAAGGCGCGAGTCATCGCGCGAGAGAAGCAGCGCGGTGGGATGAGAGCCGCCCTCGAGCGGGGCTGTAGGTTTGCGCAGGGGAATCATGCGGCGGACACGGCCGGTGGTGAGATCCAGATCGGCAACGGCGGAGGCATTCCAGAGGGAAACGAAGGCGCGCTTCCCGTCGCGGGTCATCACCACGGCGTAAGGTAACGAAGCGGGGATGCGTTTAAACGTGGAGAGATCGAAGCGGTCGACGACTTGGCCGTCGGCGGTGTTCAGGAGGAGGGCTTCATCGGAACTGTTGCAGGCCACCAGGATACGTTCCACGCCAGCGCTCATCCCGATGCTGAGTCCCGCGGGATAGGTGACATCCTTGAACTGATCGCGGCGAATTTTCCCCCGTGGGATCTCGCTACGCGGGGGAAGCGTCAGAAATCGTTCGGGGGTCACCACGCCATCCTGAAAGGCGTACACGGCGATACCGTTTCCCGTGCTTCCCTTCCCTGTTCCGAGCGGATCGGTGAGCGAGGCCATCGAGGCGTAGAGATGTTTGCCGTCAAGGCTGAAGGCCAAGCCCAAGAAATAGGTTTGTTTTGCTTCGTTGCCCAAGCGGTCGTCGGGGAAATCGCGGAGGCTATTGGTATCCAAGTTGAGAACTGTGAGCGATTGCGCTTCGCGGGAAGAGTAGGCGCCGAAGCCGCTGTGCAGGAGAACCGCGAAGTGGCCGTCAGGGGAAATCACGGCGACCGTGGGGAAATTATTGATGCGGCGCGGATTGCCGGGGATTTCGCCGAAAATCTTGCCATTGGGAATTTGTGTACGCGGAGGTGACGTGGTGTTCTGCGCCGAAAGGGAAATCGCGGCAGCGATCAGCAGGATGAGGGAGAACAACAGTTCTGAAAGTCGGTTTCGCATCCGCGCATTATATTTGATTTTGGGGAAGCCGATTCGGTAATCAGTCTTTGGAAGCAGATCGACGATAGAACTTCGGAAGCGTGGGGCAGTTCTCGAGGTGCCGGAGCTGCGCTTCGCCCATGTCTACGTCGCCGATTTTGAGGTGCATACGTCGCAAGTAGTCGCTAGCGTAATGGCGGACCGAGTGGAATAGAGGATCCCCTTGCGCGCTGCCGAGACGACCGAGGGATGGGGCTTCCGCAAGAGCGGTCAGGACAGGAGTCACATCGCGGCCTTCGGCGCTGGCCAGGCGGATTTGTTTGGCGACAAATTCAGCGGCCGGCTTTCTGCCTTTCAATTCCGCCGCAAAGTGATCGGGGTCGGGCCCAGCGATTTCGCCATCCGCGAAGAGAATCAGATGGACTTCGAAAGCGAGTTCAACAACATCGGCGAGAGATCGGCTTGTTGTACATCCTGAACTGATGAATCCACCGCCCGCGAGAATATGGCTGAGCATTGCCTGACTGATGCTTGCCGATGGAGTGATCAAGTGGCGTGATCCCGGCTCCGCGACCGGGCGGAACACGTCAACGGCGTAACTGTCGCCGGAAGCGGTCTGAGTGCGGTGACGGCCAGAGGCGTCCGTCATGTGCCACTGGAAGCGCCAAGCAGTGATTGGTTTCTCGGAGCGGTTCTCAAGAACGATGGCAACGGAGGCTTCCTCTGGGTCGCGAGCGAGATGACGCATTGGAGAAGATGGCGAAGGGGTTTCAAAAAGCTGGTCGAACTCTGGGGTCTCAGACCTTTCGTAGCGATTGAGGATGACCTCAGGGGACGGGCTTGTAGAAATACGGAAGCTCAACACGATGGTAATTATAAGCTCAACAAGGAAGGGCATCTAGCGCGGATGAGTGCGGATAGCGAGTTCCCGACGCTCCATAGCAAACGCGACGCCAGAAATCATGTAACCTCGGAGCTTCCCGGGCAGTAAGTGTAGATAGAGGCGGTGCATGGAACTGCTGGAGCGATTCGCGGCGGGGGATCTGGATGCCTTTGAATCGCTATTCCGGCAGCATCAGGGCGAGGTGTACCGCTGGATCATGCGCATCGTGCGGAATACGGGCGTTGCCGAGGATTTAACTTTGGAAACGTTTTGGCGCATGCACCGGGCCCACGCGCGGTTTGACCCGACGAAAGGAAATTGTGGCGCGTGGCTGAGGCGCATCGCCACCAATGTAGCGATTGACCATCTGCGTCAGGCGCGGCACGAGGTTCCTCTGCCGGACGATCTACCTGCCACGGCGCAGCAGCCGCCAGCCGAACAGTTGGCGCTCCGCAGCGAGATTTCGCGGGCGATGGATAAGCTTTCGCCGAGGGTTCGCGCAGTGGTCTTAATGGCGCTGGTGGAGGAAGAGCCTTATGAGTGCATCGCGGAGGCGCTGGGGATTTCGGAGAGCGCCGTGAAAGTGCGCGTGTTTCGCGGCGTGCGGATTTTGAGAGAAACTTTATCGCGGGCAGGAGTGCATCCATGAAAGAACCGGAAATTGAGGACGTGAAGAAGCTGTTGAAGGATGCACTGCCCGCCACCAAGGACAGCGAACTTCGGCACGATTTGTGGCCTGCCATGTTACAGCGGCTGGATCAGCGCACGATTCGCGTGCCCTGGTGGGATTGGGCATTGCTCGCAGGCCTGGCTGCCGCGCTTTTCTTTTTCCCGGGAATCATTCCGGCGCTGTTGTACCAATTGTGAGGGAGTAGCCATGAACAAACACCCGTATTTGCGCGCGTATCTTGCGGGAATCGCCTTGCCGACGGTTTTCCTTCTTGTGGTCATGACCGGCTACACGATCATTCGTTATGTCTACCATGTGCCCATCGCCATCGAGCGCGTGATTGTGTTCCCGATGGCCGCGGTGCCGAACGCGTGGGGCTTGTGGAACGTGCTGTACCGCGCGTTCATTGGCGGACGCCGCATTTCGCTGGGCGTTTTCGGCGGGGCGTTGCCGCTCCTGCTGGCGCCCTGTGGCTACGCGGTCACGCGACTGCTTGGCTTCGCGGTGCCATCCGTGGTTTTCGGCGTGGCACCCTATGCGCTGCCAGTTGGTCTCGTTCTCTACTATCTCGTATGGAAGTATTTCGTGGGCTTCCTGAACGCGGAGCTGGGTATCGCTTGATCGGCGCGTGGCACGATCAGAAGTCTCCGCGAGGCTTCCCAGAGTGTTATGCTGCGCACGAGAAATCTGAATCCCGCCGAATTTCCTGGCCTCACGGCGACCAGAAAGGAAACCTATGAAGATATTTGCGTTAACGATGGGCACAGTGTTGCTGGCGGTGATTGGCGCCGGAAGCGGATATTTGGAGGGAGCAGTTTCTTCAAATGGCAGTGTGCGGGTGACGATTGCTTCCGAGCCGGTTAGCGCGAAGGGTTTTGATGAGGCGGCAGACGCGGCGCTGGCGGCGATGAAGAAACGCGCCGCGGAACTCAAGATCACGGGAGTCGGCGTGGTCGCGTACGCCGAGGGTGACACAATTCAGTCGTGGAGCTCGAAGATGGTGGTGATGGGGCGAATGAAAGAGGCTCCTTCGACGGGCAACAACGGCTTCAATCTGCTGGGGGTCGCCTACGCCAAGTCAGCGGAAATGGCGGACACGCTGCAGAATAGCGGCACTGCCACGCGCGCGCCGATGGCTGGCGAAGTCGGCTGGCAAGGAGGAGCCATTGCGCATGCGAAGACCGGCTATGTGATCGCGGCGTTCAGCGGCGGCAAGTCTGAAGAAGACTTGGAGGTATCCAAGGCCGGGCTAGAGGTGCTGAAAGGCGCATTGTAGTCGGATTGTCCTGGCAATGAGCGGCCAGGCGAATCAGGTGCCAGAGTAGCGCTGCTCTTTCCAGGGGTCGCCGTAGGCGTGGTAGCCGTTGCGTTCCCAGAAGCCGAGGCGCTCGTGATCGAGGAGCATGAAGCCGCGCACCCATTTGACGCTTTTCCAGGCGTAGAGGTGCGGAACGACGAGGCGCACAGGGCCGCCATGTTCGGCGGGGAGCGGCTCGCCGTCGTGCTCGAAGGCGAAGAGCACATCGGGGCGCTGCAAATCCTTCAGGGGGATGTTGGAGGTGTAGCCCTCTTCGGCAAGGACGAGAACGAACTCGGCGCCGGGTTTGGGCTGAACAAGTTTCAGCACTTCGGTGAAGAGCACGCCTTTCCAACGATTGTCCAGGCGGCTCCAGCGCGTGACGCAGTGAAAATCGCTGGTCACTTCGGTCTGCGGCAAGGCGCGGATCTCCTGCCAGGAAAGGCGGCGCGGCTCCTCCAACAGGCCGCTGATCTTGAAATCCCATTTGGCGGGATCGAAGACGGGCACGCTGCCGTAATGCAGCACAGGCCACTTGAGGGTCAGGGATTGACCCGGCGGCAGGCGGCCTTCTTTCTTTGCTTTGTCTTCGAGCTGCTTTCGCTCGCTGATTTCTCCCAACCAGCCCATGTGCTTTGCCTCGCCCGTTAGATGCACGGGAGGCCCGGAAGTTTCCGCGACTTAAGCGCTTGGGGCGCTCGCACTGCAAGTGGAAATTGCACTACCACTAAATCGCGGGAATCGGGTAGCCTTGCACGAAAGCCTTTTGATGGAATCGGTCAGCAACCTCGTGGAACGCCATTGCCGCGCAGTCTTGCCTCAAAAATGAACACGCCCCCGCTCCCAGCAAAGGTATCGGACCGCATACTGTTCTGGAGCGCGGCGCTGATTATTGGACTGTTGCAGACGTGGGCGCACCGGCATGATTTCGCTCCCGACAGCATTTCGTACATAGAACTGGCGTGGGCAGCGGCACGCTCCGGGTTGGCGCATCTGGTGAGCGGGTATTGGAGTCCGCTTTACCCGTTTTTACTGAGCCTCGAGTTCCATTTTTTTTCACCGCCGCCGCGATTTGAATTCGCCGCCGTGCATGTGCTGAATTTTGCGCTGTTCATCGGCACGGTCGCGGCCTTCGAACTGTTTTTGAAGGAACTGGTCCTGGCGCGCCGCGCAGCGTCCCCGTTGGCCGAGGAATCGGTCGATGCCTTGGAGGGGCCATTGTGGCTGTGGGGAGCTGTTCTCTTCGTTTGGAGCACGGAATTCTGGCTGGGGCCCTCGCTGATTACTCCAGATTTGTGCGTGGCGACTCTGACGTTTGTGGCCACGGCGCTGCTGTTACGAATCCGCCGCGGGCTCGCTGGCTGGCCTATCTTCCTGGTGCTTGGCGCGATCCTTGGGTTGGCCTATCTCGCGAAGGCAGCGATGTTTCTCATTTCCCCCGTTTTTCTGTTCAGCGCTTTCGTCCTCAGCCGGCGGGCCGGATTGTCACTGCACGCTGCGGCAGTTCGCACCTTCGCAGCAGCAGCCGTCTTCGCTTGCTTCGCGGTGCCATTCATTCATGCGCTTTCCGTGCAGAAGAATAGACTCACATTTGGCGATGCCGGGCGCATCAACTACGCGGAATACGTTGATCGCGCAACACTTTGGGTTCACTGGCAGGGCGAACCAGCCGGCACGGGTACCCCCGCGCATCCGACAAGAAGAGTCTCCTCGGACCCCGGCGTCTACGAATTTGCCACGCCAGTACCGGGCACTTATCCGCCCTGGTATGACCCGTCCTATTGCTATGAAGGCATCCGACCCTCATTTGAACTCAAGAATCAGCTTTGGGCGATGTTCCGAACAGCAAGCGCGTACTTGAGGTTTTTCTCCAAAAGTGGCGCCCTATGGTTGGTCGTGGCAGCAGTTTGGTTTTCCTGGAGAAAGACATTTCACTGGGGAAACCTTTCGCTGGGAACGTGGTTGGCGCTGCTTCCTTCAGCCGCCGCGCTCGCCATGTATGAAGTGGTGCATGTCGAATACCGGTTCGTCGCACCCTTTGCCTTGATTGCGTTGCTCGGCATTTTGGCTAAAGTAGCGTTCAGGCAATCTGCCAGCCGCTGGAATGTGAGACGCCTTCCATTGATCATCGCGCTGGCACCGGCGCTGGCCATCGTCTGGAGTGTCGGGCGGGATATGACGCTGCTTGTTCGCAACGCGCCTGACGAGGGGTGGATGGCTGCCGAGCAACTCCACGATTTCGGCATCTCACCTGGAACGCAGATTGCCACGTTTGGCACAGGTTCTGGCGCTGCGTGGGCACATTTGGCAGGCGTGCGCATCATTGCGGAGATTCCTGACAAGGAACTGCCGCGATTTGTAGCAGTAGATGGCGAGCGGAAACGCCAAATTTTCGAGTTGCTTTCTACGCTGGGCGCAGCAACGGTGGTCACCTGGAATCCAGCGGTGGCTAAATCCTCTGAAGGCTGGCGCGCGATTCCGGGGACGCATTATTTTGTTTGGTTGCCGGCATCTGGCAATGAAACACGCGCTCCCTCACGGCGTTTGGTTCCGTAACCAGCATGTTATGATTTCCCTGCCGTTTTGTTGACCGAAAGCGAAGACGCGATGACCGCACGTATCCTGGATGGGCTGAAAATCCGCGACCAGATTTTTGAAGAGCTTAAAGGTGAAGTTGCAAAATTCGCCGCGCATGGCGTGCGGCCGGGGCTGGCCGCGGTGCTGGTGGGCGAAAATCCCGCGTCGCAGCTTTACGTAAAAAGCAAAATCACGGCTTGCGAACAACTGGGTCTGGCAAGCTGGTTGCACACGCCGCCCGCAACGGTTTCCACGGAGCAACTCCTGAAATTGGTGCAAAACCTCAACGCTGATTACGAGGTGGACGGCATCCTGATGCAACTACCGTTGCCCGCACAGGTGGACGCCAAGCGCATTCTGGAGGCTGTCGATCCCGCGAAGGACGTGGACGGATTCCATCCCGTGAACCTGGGCAAGCTGGTCAGCAATCGTCCGGGGCTGGTGGCGTGCACACCGGCCGGGTGCATGGAACTGCTGCGGCGCTACCAGATTCCGCTGGAGGGCGCGAACGCCGTGGTGCTGGGCCGCAGCGACATCGTGGGCAAGCCGATGGCGCTGCTGCTGATGCACGCGAACGCAACGGTGACGATTTGCCATTCCAAGACGCGCGATTTGCCGGAAGTGGTGCGCCGCGCGGACATCGTGGTGGCAGCAATGGGCAAGGCCGGATACGTGCAACCCGATTGGATTCGTCCAGGGGCGACAGTGATTGATGTCGGCACGAACAAGGTGACCGATGCCGCCGAGGCCGAGCGGCTGCTGCGCGATTTTCCGGAGCGCCTGGAAAAATTCCGCGCGAAGGGCAATGTGCTGCTGGGCGATGTGCATCCGAACGCGTGGCAGATTGCCGGGGCGCTGACGCCGGTGCCGGGCGGCGTTGGACCGATGACCATCACGATGCTGATGAGCAACACAGTGAAAGCCGCGCGCCTGCGGCGTATTCCCGAAGCCGTGGTGGCCGGCCAATAGAGGAGCTTGCGGCGGCGTGTCCGCGATTTTGCAAGGATACCTTACGAAGCGGGCTCATTAGCGTCCAACGAAAGAGCTGAAATTTATGCTGAAGCTGGGCTTAACAGGAGGGATTGCCAGCGGGAAGAGCGCGGTGGCGGCATTGCTGCGCGAAATGGGTTTCCCGGTGCTGGACGCCGATTCCCTGGCGCACAGACTGATCGAACCGGGGCAGCCCGCGCGTGAGGAGGTCCTGAAAGAGTTTGGCGCGGACCTGGCCGGGGCTGATGGGCGCATAGACCGCACGAAGCTGGGAGCGATTGTCTTCGCGAATCCTGCCAAGCTGAAGAAGCTGAATGCCATATTGCACCCGCGTGTGGAGCAAGTCATTCTGGAGCAGTTCGAGGCATGGAAACGCAGCGGCGTGCGGGATGCCGCGTTTGTGGAGGCGGCGCTGCTGGTGGAAGCAGGCTTTGTGAGCAGGCTGGATGGGCTTGTTGTGGCGTGGTGCACACCGGAACAGCAACTCGAGCGGTTGAAAGCGCGCGGGATGAATGAGCAGGATGCCAGGCGCCGCATCGCCGCGCAACTCCCGCTGGAAGAAAAACTGCGCATGGCCACCAGCAGCATCGATTGCTCTGGAACGATGGAATCCACGCGCGCGCAGGTGCGGGCGCTGGCCGCGAAACTGCGCAAATCCGTTTCGACGTAGACGGCAGGCGGAGTTCGCCGCGCGCCGGAAATTTTCTTATACTAGAAGACCGGAAAACTGAATTTGCCGGGAAGGCGGAGGCAACACACAGATGACACAAGGATTGAACAGGAACCGGGGACGCCTGATTCTGATGGCGTTGATACTGGTGCTGGGGGCTTTCTGGGTTGGGGCGCGGTACGGGCCGCGGCAGGCCGAAAATGTGGAAGCGCGCCGACTTGCTGGTGAGTCTGGCCTGGCCGAAAAGAGCGGCGGCGCAAAAAATGAAGTGTTGACTGAGGACGAAGCCATCAACGTGCGCATTTACCGCCAGGCCTCGCCGGCGGTCGCCAACATTTTGACAAAGGCCACGGAATACGATTTCTTCATGGACCCGGTTCCGGTGGAAGGCGCGGGCTCGGGATTTGTGATTGACCCGCGGGGATACATCCTGACGAATTTTCACGTAGTGGCGGGAGCCCAGACGATTGAAGTGATCCTGGGCGATAAGAGCCGTTATCCGGGGAAATTTGTGGGCGCGGACCAGCGCAATGACGTGGCGCTGGTGAAGATCGATCCCAAGGGCAAACAGCTTGTGGCGCTGCCGCTGGGCGATTCCGCGGCGCTGCAGGTGGGCCAGAAAGTGCTCGCGATCGGGGATCCCTTCGGGTTCCAGTCCACGCTGACGACTGGCGTGGTGAGCGCGCTCGGCCGGACCGTGCAGACTAGCGAGACGACGTTTATTGATGCAGCGATTCAGACCGACGCCTCGATCAACAGGGGAAATTCCGGCGGGCCGCTGATCAACACGCATGGCGAGGTGATCGGGATCAACTCCGCGATCTATACGCCGAGCGGTACGACGGCGGGTATCGGCTTTGCGATTCCGATTAACACGGCGAAGCTCATCGCCAACGACTTGATTACCGAAGGGCGCGTGCGCCGCGCGTATCTTGGCATAACGACGATACCGGTCGCTGGATGGTTGGCGGAAGCGCTGGATTTGCCCGTTCAGGATGGATTGCTGGTGGAAACGACCACAAAAGGTAGCCCGGCGGCAGCAGCGGGCATTCACGGTGGCGACCGTGTGGCCCAGGCGGGCATGCGGCAAATCTACATCGGCGGCGACGTGATTGTGGCGCTGGATGGCCAGAAGGTTTCCAACGAGATCGACATCAACTTGATTCTGAACCGCAAGCGCCCAGGGGATAACCTGACGGTGACGCTGTATCGCGGGGCCAAGAAAATGGACGTAACGGTAAAGCTCGGCGAGCACGACGGGAACTGAGCGGCGGCAGAACTGACGGCACTAACGAAAACGGGCAGGTACGAGCAGTAGAAGCTTTCTCTTACGGGCCGAGTTCGGCGCGGTAGCGGTTGCGTTCGTCTTCGCTCATTGTGTACCAGTTCTCGGCGATGTCGCGGACGCGTTCCAGCTCCTTCTGCATCTCTTCGTGCTTCGCTTTGATCATCTCTGAGTCGGCGTCTTGCGGCACATAAATCGGCGGACTGCCGATCATCACAGCTCGGGCGAAGGGATGCGGAAGGAGGAAAAGGTCCCAGGTCTTCTGGAAAGTTGTGCCGCGATCCACGCCGTAGTGAAAAACGAAAATTGGAGCCCCGGTCATGCGCGCGAGGAGCACTGGACCGACTTTCGCCACGTAGCGCGGTCCGCGCGGGCCATCAATGGTGAAGGCGCAGTCCCACCGTTCGGCGATGCGCTGGGCCATGACCTGCAAGCCCCGCAAGCCTCCGCGCGAAGAACTTCCCTGAGCGGTGCCGAAACCCAGCCACTCGATAACCTTGCGGGTCCACTGGCCGTCAAACGCAGTAGTGTTCATCACGACGATGCCGCGGTTGCGAGCCCACCAGGCGACCGGGATGATCACGCAGTGCCAGAAGGCCCAGATACAGGGCTCTTTGGCGGGCCAGCGTGTGCCGGCGGACTGGCGCATGCCCAGGATTTCATAGCGCAACGTCGGTCCGAGGGTGCGAATCACGCTATAGACGAGGGCGGCGATGATGGGAATTTGGATGCGGCGATGCCATGGCAGCTTGGGCAGGCGAATGTCGTAGTGCGCGCTGACCGCCTCGGGCGCCTCGTCCTGGTGGTTTTCGGGGGTTGCCATCTTCCTATAGTATAGGAGGGTTGCCGCGAGGTTGCGCACGCTGGAGTGAATCGCTTTGCTGAAGAGTCCCCATCGGAGCGGAATGCCTGGGAGAATCGGGATGATTCTCTGCGCCGGGGGACTGGTGTGGGGCGGGCTGACGGCGACGCTGGGTGCGCGGGACGATAAACCGGCACTGGGCGATTCCGTGGGGGCTATCGAGGGTGAATCCATCACCATTGAAGGACCCATGAGCGTGGATGTCGTCCACGGGCAGGTGCGCACGGTATTGCGCAGCGGCAGCGACGTCCGCGTAAAGGCCGGGCAGGCACGGGTGGAACTGGTGGAGGGCGGGAAGATCCTCATTTGCGGACCGGCACATTTTTCGGTGCTGAAATCGGGCGGCGCGCTGACCGTGGCACTGGATGCGGGCACGATTCATGTGCACTTGGAGAATGGCCTTGCGTTGAGTGTGTACACGCCGCAGATTCAGGCGCAGCCCATTTCGATTGGCGGCGGCCCGGAGGATGTCCTGGTGGGCCTGGATGCTGCAGGCACCATGTGCATCCGCGCGAACAAAGGGGCGGTGCGCATCGAGCAGCAGTTGACTGGGCAGAGCTTGCTGGTGCCGCAAAGCGGCGATGTTTCGCTGAGCAATGGGCAGCTTGAGAGCTTGCGCACGGCGGTGGGCAGTTGCAGTTGTGAAGCAGAGATCGCAGCCAGGCCGGCACCCCCTGCCACCGAGGTGAGCGTGCTGGCCACACCGGAAGAGATTAAGAAAGCGGCGGCGGAACGGAAAGCGGATCCGCAGCCCGCAACGGCCGCAGCTCCCGTGGAGAACGAGGAGCCGGTCTACCAGGTGTTCATGCCGCCGCTGCGCTACGACGCGAACGCCAAGGTGCAGCCGGAATATGATCCCAGCCTGATTGTGCTGGTGCGGCGGGTGCGTGTCAGGCCCACGCTGATTTTTCAGGGTAGGGTGGAAGGCGATCCGGTGGTCGCGCAGGCGACACCGCCTCCGGCGCCGCCTGCGCAGCACAATTCAGCCGGTGCGCAGAAGCCCGCCGAGGAATCAACCTGGGGCCGAGTGAAGACCTACTGGCGCAAGCTGTGGTCGCCGAGTTCGTGAACACACCCATCGGCTCGAAGCTCAAGCAGGTCGCCACATCGAACTCCTCCAATTGTGAAGTTACCAAGGAAACCATTGTCTAGTGTTGGATCGGACTGCGACTATGCAACTCCACTTCACTAGCACCCCGGCATTAGCCCGAGCCGCTATGACTTGGACGGAAAAAAACCTAGCGAGAGAGTGAGGCAACCCCCTCAGCACTCACGTCGAATATGACCGCGTTGCTTGCTAAGGATCTTCCTTCGTGGACTCCGCCGCCATAACCGACCATAAACTCGTATTGGCCTGGCGGAACCCTAAACGTGAGCCGAATTTGCGCGGAGTGGCCGGATTCGAGTTGGAAATTTACTGCAGGACGGGTGTTTGGGTCGATAACATACGAAGCTGAGTATTTGTCGTCCCCGATCGTGCTCTCCCATGTTGATTCTGGTTCGGTTGGAGTTGCACGAGTAATCCAGGCCATTGAGGTGCCGTCGGAAGCAGTGAAAATATCTCCATGATTTAATCCTAAAAGCGTGAGACCAATCTCACCGGGGTCGACTACAACTATCTGGTTGCCAGTGTTGCGGACCTCCAGCAGAAATGCTGAATTGCCGTTGGAACCAAAATCATCCCGCACCACAAAGTCAACGCCGTCAATAGCCGGAGAGTTAGGAGCATCAGGCGCCAATCCAATGATTGTGTACTTTTTGATGAGAGCGTCACCCGGATTCATGGGCTGGACGACATCCGAGGCATCGACCTGCATTGCAATTCCCTTGTAGGGCCGAAGATCGTCCTTCACCTTCCCGGAAATGTAGGTGACGTACGGGCCGCTCAGCAGGAAACAGGTGTCCCAATGGTCGAAAACAACCACGCCACAATATTTACCGGGGGCTCGGATGCCGGCGCGGGCAGTGACGATTAGGCCGCAAGCCAGCACACCGATCACTACCACACAAAAAACTTTCAAAGGGCGTCCTTGACCGAAAGTGTGACGCATGAAGACCAGCCAGTTGTTCCTTCACAACATTGTAAGCCTTCTTCCGGAATGGAAGGAGCCAAACGCCTGCGAACGCCTTGGTCGGAAACTGGCCTCCTACCGCGCGCTACATGCCCTCGTAGTTGGGGCCGCCACCACCTTCGGGGACGACCCAATCGATAATCTGGTAGGGGTCGGCGATGTCGCACGTTTTGCAATGTACGCAATTCGCGGCGTTGATCTTCAGCTTGAGCGCGTCGCCCTCTTTGGCCATTTCGTAGACCGCTGCGGGGCAAAAATACTGGCAGGGATTGCCGTACTCTTCCGCGCAGCGCGTGGCGCAAATATTCAGGTCGCGCACATGTAAATGGCAGGGCTGGTCTTCGTCGTGGCGCGTGCCGGAATGATAGACGTCGGTCAAACGGTCGAAGGTGAGCTTGCCATCGCCTTTGAAGCGTTCCGGCGCGGGCCGCCCGTGAATTTGGCCGTAAGCTTCGTGTCCGGGGTGAGCGCGCATGGGGTCAATCAGGCCGCGGCCGCCGGTGATTTGCTGTAAGCCGCTGTGAACGAACCCGTCGAGCATGCCGTTGCGGAAGGATTGGTGGAAATTGCGCACCTTCCAGAGTTCCTTCTTGATGTAGCTTTGATCGATTTTATCCTTGTAGGCTCGCAGCGTTTTGGAGGAGCAGTCCTCTTTTTTCAGCGCTTCAAAAATCGTTTCGGCGGCGAGCATGCCGCTCTTCATGGCCAGATGCACGCCCTTGAGGCGTTGCGAATCGAGGAAGCTGCCGGAATCGCCGACGATGAGTCCGCCATCCACATAATTGCGTGGCATGGCATACCAGCCGCCGTAGGGCAGCGATTTCGCGCCGTAGCGCACCAGCTTGCCGCCGTCCAGAAGATTGCGCACGAAGGGATGCGTCTTCCAGATTTGAAACGCGGCGTGCGGATCGAAGCGTGAATCCTCGTACTCGAGAGCGATCACCAGGCCGATGGAGACGCGATTGTTCTGCAAGCCGTAGATCCAGCCGCCACCGTACATTCGCGAAGAAACGGGCCAGCCCAGCGTGTGCGCTACGAAACCGGGCTGAATTTTCCCCGGCTGCACTTCCCACAATTCCTTGATGCCGATGCCGTAGCTTTGCGGATTGATGTTGTCGAGCCTTTTCTTCGCGACGAGCTGCTTGGTGAGCGAGCCGCGCGTGCCTTCGGCCAGCACGGTGACTTTGGCGCGGAGTTCGTAGCCGGGCGTGAAGTTGTCCTTGGGCTTGCCGTTTTTGTCGAGGCCCTTATCTTCGGTGATGACGCCGGCAATGCCGTCGCCCTCGTAAATCAATTCAGCGCCGCCGAATTCCTTGAACACGTTCACGCCTGCGGATTCCACCAGGCCGCCCATCCACTTCACCAATTTGCTGAGGGAGATGACGTAGTTCCCCGCGTTGTTGAAGGGCGGCGGCGTAATGGGAATGCGATAGGCGGATTTTTGCGTGAAGATGAGCGCGGCGGAATCGGTTACCGGGGTGTCCAGCGGCGCGGTCTTCGCGAAGTCTGGCACCAATTCCGCCAGTGCCACCGGATTCATAATTGCGCCGGAAAGCTGGTGCGCCCCGATCTCGCGGCCCTTTTCCAGCACGTAGATATTTTCGGCGGAAAGTTCGGGCTTGGCGCCGCTGGCATTGTGCTGCTTGATGAGATTCGCCAGATGCAGCGCGCAGGAGAGGCCGGCTGGCCCCGCGCCTACGATCAGTACATCCGCTTCCAACTGCTCTCGTTGCACACTCATGGTAGATTTCCGAGTTCTCCCTCCAATTGATACAAGACGAATAAGCGTTGCTGGAATGCTCTTAAGTTCTGAGCACTCCGAATGAGGATAGCCTTGACAAATATGATTCCTCTGGCAAAATGAAAGTGGAGGCTTTGCGGGGTATCCCCGCATTGCCTTTTCTTTCTATAGAATGCCTCCCTGTTCGATTCTGGCCCTCAGATCATCTAGAATTGCAAAACTCCAAATCTTGAAAGCCGGGTTATCACCGATATCCCTGATCGAAAAATAGCGCATTTGGCAAACAAGGTCTGCATATTCCTGAAGCTCAGGTCGAGCAGGCCGCGTCATGCCGCCAAGCCGGACCCCCCAAGAAATGATATAGGCTGCCAGGTCTGCAAGCTGAATGCCTGTTGTGAGATCACTGTGGACAAAGAACGGTTCCGGGATTATCAGCGAAGATCGATGCCAACCCTTAGCGGTATCTCGAAAATACCGGTGCATCTGGTCAAGCAAAATGTGGCTCGATGTTTTTTCGAGTTCATCGAAAACGACAATTCCGGAGGGATTGCTGCCCTCGTCTTCGAGAAAATAGAAAAACCTCTCGAATAAGTATGCGTAATCCTTTCTCAGGTAATTTGCGGTTGGTCTCGGAGCAGTCTGATCAGTTATGCTCGCAAAACACTTACATCTGTAGCGGGACGCGACCACTAGTACCTCACGCACAAAACTCAGCTTTGCCTGACCCAGCGCTGTTAATTGCTCCCTGTTCGCAAGATCCCCTGTATCTAAACATGCCCGGGCCAGGCGACTCCGCTCAGGCTGGGGAATTGGCGGAAGCTGCGCAGCCATTCTGAAGCTCTTCCGGGTCAGAAGATTGGCACCTTTTAGTTCTCGAATCCCTTGAGAATAACGGCCGCCAAAATGCTGCTCCTCTGTGGCGTGAAGCGCGGCGATCAAATTCCAGAGGTCGCGATCCTCAATCGCCACACCAGCAAGAACTTCGTAAGGAGACTCTTTGCGATCTTGGCCGCTCTCATCAACAAACAGGAAGTAGCTCATTTTGGCGGGCCAAATGGCGCGCTAGGCATTGATTATCTCAGTGTTGTCCGCGGGCAGAGGTTTTCCTTTTTGACGGTATTCGTCGGCGATCAGGGCAAACACGTTTGCCAATTCCGCCAACGCTGCATCGCGCGAATCCATCAGGGCGTAGCAGCCGGGAATCGCGGGAATCTCAGCAACCCAGGAGCCGTCTTCCTGGCGATAGAGGATCGTTTTGTAGTCTTGGCTCGTCATGGCATCTGTCGAATTATACGCCAATCCGCCACGCCGGTCTCGCCGTCACGCTTTGGCTTTCTGCAGTTCTTCGGTTAGGGCGGGCATGACTTCAAAGATGTCGGCGACGATGCCGTAGTCGGCGATTTCGAAGATGGGCGCGTTCTGGTCCTTGTTTACGGCGACGATGGTGCGCGAGCCCTTCATTCCCACGACATGCTGGATGGCGCCGCTGATGCCCAGTGCCAGATACAATTTCGGCGCCACGGTCTGGCCGGAACTGCCAATCTGGCGCTCCATGGGGAGCCAGCCTTCATCACAGATGGGGCGAGAAGCGGCGATTTCCGCGCCCAAAGCTTTGGCCAGGGCCTCCGCTTGCGCGATATTTTCCGGCGCTTTGATGCCGCGGCCGATGGCAACAATCAACGGGGCTTGCGTCAGATCTACGGCGGATTTGGCTTCCTTGAACAGTTCGAGCGGCTTGGTGCGAATGTCGCTGGTGTTCAGGGTGACGTTCACGGAGTGGACCGGCGCTTTTCCGCCGGGATGCGCAGCGAGCAAATCGGCGCGAAAGGCTCCGGATTGAAATGAAACGAACCAGGGCGCGGCGGCTGTAAACGTGACGTCCGCCGCCGTTTTGCCCTGAAACATCTGGCGCACAAGAACCAGCTTGCCGCCTTCGTCGCGGAAGCCGATGCAATCGCCGACCATGCCTTTACCGAGCGAGGCCGCCAGCTTCGGCGCAAAATCGCGCACCTGATAGGTGTGCGGAAAGAGCACGAGGTCCGGCTTGGCTGCTTCGATCACCTGCTTCAGCGCGGCGCAATAGCCGTCGGGAGTGTAGCTCTCGAGCAGATCGTGCTCGACGAGCAAGACTTCGGCGACGTTCTTTGACGCGAGTTCTTCCGCGAGCGCCGCGACTCCTTTGCCGATCACGACGGCGCTGACTGTGCCGGAAGTCGCCGCGGAAATCTGCTGCGCCGCCACGAGCGTCTCAAAACTGATGTTGTTCCACTTGCCCTGCCGCTGCTCGGTAATAACGAAGATCTTCATGGTTGACGTCTCCCGAACCTGCGCTGCGTGTCATCCTGAGCGAAGCGAAGGATCTCAATTGATCTATCGCCTTGAATACTATTTCGGCTGAGATTCTTCGGCGAACCTCATCGGTTCGCCTCAGAGTGACAACCGATAAAGGGACTAGCCTTCAGATCACCCGCGCTTCGAACCTCAGTTTCTCAACGAGTTTGGCGGCGGCTTCCTTGGGCGTCCCGGTGAGGAATTCCGTTTTCTTCGTTTTTGTGGGCACGTAGATTCTTTCGATCCTCTGCGTCGGCTCGATGGTCACACCAAGCGATTCACGCGTGAGGACCGCAATTTCCTTCTTCTTCGCGGCCATGATGCCCTTCAGCGTGGCGTAGCGCACCTTGTTGATGCCGGACTGAATGGAGAGCACGGCGGGCAGCGGGCACTCCATCCACTGGAACCAGCCCGCTTCCAATTCGCGTTTCAGCTTCAACCGGCCGTCCTGCACTTCGCTCTGCATGATGAGCGTCGCATGCGGCAGATTCAGTAGGCCCGCGATCAAAACGCCGGTCTGGCCGAAACCGTGATCGTCACTCTGCAAGCCGGTCAACACCAAATCGCATTTTTGAGTGGCAATCGCCGCAGCCAGCACCTTGGCCGAGCCGAGTGGATCGAGCTGCGCGAAATTGTCGTCGGCGATGTGGATGCCGCGATCCGCGCCCTTTGCCAGCGCTTCCTTGATGGTTTGCTTCACGCGATCCGGGCCCAACGAAAGCGCGATCACTTCGCCGCCATGCTTTTCCTTCAGGCGGAGAGCTTCTTCCAGCGCGTAGGTGTCCGGTTCGTTCATCTCGAAGCCGATGTCCGACTCCCGGATCCAGTTCCCGGCAATGGCCAGCGGCGCATCTTTGGCAGGCACCTGCTTGACGCACACGATGATGTTCATGGTGTTTTCCTTCCACCCGCACTACCCAAGAGGGATGAAAATGATCCCGAGTGGAGCGAAGAACCTCTACATGACAGAAACCGAAGAGAAGAGAGATTCCTCACTTCGCAGACTCCGTTCGGAATGACGGAATAGCAAATCTCCCGCAAGTTGTGAAGTCATGCTCTCCCGGGATCACGTATTCAATGGCTGCTACTTGCCCGTCCAGCGTTTGAAAATCAAGGCGGCATTCGTTCCGCCAAAGCCAAAGGAATTGGAAAGCACGTAATCCACGGTGGCTTTGCGCGCCACGTTGGGCACATAGTCCAAATCGCAAGCAGGATCGGGCTTTTCCTGGTTGATCGTGGGCGGCAGAATCTGATCGCGCAGGGCCAGCACGCTGATGCCTGCTTCCAGTCCGCCAGCTCCGCCGAGGAGGTGCCCGGTCATGGATTTCGTGGAACTCACGGGCAGTTTCTTGCTCGAGGCGCGCTCGCCGAAGAGCCGCTTCATTGCCGTCGTTTCGATTACGTCGCCAAGCGGCGTGGAAGTGCCGTGGGCGTTCACATAGCCGATGTCGTCCGGGGAAAGCTTGGCGTCTTTCAAGGCGGCACGCATCACGCGAACTGCGCCATCGCCATTTTCGGCGGGCTGCGTGATGTGGTAAGCGTCGCCGCTCATGCCATAGCCCACAATTTCAGCCAGGATGGGAGCGTTGCGTTTTTGCGCGTGCTCCAGCGATTCAAGCACCAGGATGCCAGACCCTTCGCCGATGACGAAACCGTCGCGGTCCGCGTCAAAGGGGCGGCTGGCCTTTTCGGGCTCGTCATTGCGCGTGGAGAGAGCGCGCATGGAAGCGAATCCGCCAACGCCCATCGGAGTGATGGTGGCTTCGGTGCCGCCGCAGATCATCATCTCTGCCGCGCCGCGCTCGATAATCTTGAACGAATCGCCGATGGAATGCGCCGAGGCCGAGCAAGCCGTGGCCGTGGCGGAATTCGGGCCGCGCGCGCCATAGCGAATCGAGATGTGGCCCGAGGCCAAATTGACGATGGCCGAGGGAATAAAGAACGGTGAAATCTTGCCCGGGCCGCCCTGCATCAGCTTGATGTGTTCGCGCTCGATAATATCGAAGCCGCCGATGCCGGAGGCAACGTACACACCCACTTCATCAAGATCCGAGTGCTCTGGTTTCCACTCGGCCATCTGGACCGCAAAATCCGCGCTGGCCAGGGCCAGTTGGATGAAGCGTCCCATCTTCTTGAGTTCTTTTTTTTCAATCCAAAGGAAGGGATCGAAGTTTTTCACTTCGCCCGCAATCTTGCAGTCAAATTCCGTGATATCAAAATGCGTGATGTGGCGAATGCCGCTTTGCCCCGCGACCAGGTGTTTCCAGCTTTCCTCGGTCCCGATGCCCAGCGCACAGACCAGACCAACGCCTGTAACAACGACGCGGCGAGTCAACTCTCTTGCTCCTTCAAGCGGGGATTTGTTCGTGGCTTACTTGCCCTTGCTGTGCTTCTCAATGTACTCGATGGCGTCCTTGACGGTCGTCATCTTCTCGGCGTCCTCGTCTGGCACTTCGATGCCGAAGGCCTCTTCAAACGCCATGACCAATTCCACCTGGTCGAGCGAATCCGCGCCCAAGTCGTCGACAAACGACGCGGTTGGGGTGACCTCCGCTTCGTCAACTCCAAGCTGCTCGACAATGATCTGCTTTACGCGTTCTTCCACGCTGGCCATGCCCATTCCTCCGCGACCCGATGTCGCATATTCGTAGTATTACTGCTTTTTACCGTATTCCGGCCCAGAGGCCGTCCTACAATCTCTTCGCGACTTACCCTGGCAACCTGCCAAGTCTACTTTCCCAGCCCCGCAAGGTCAACTTCTCAGCCCAAAATTAAGCCCCTCAACGAAAGTACCAATCGCTCTCTTCAGGCTTCCATTCCTCAAACTCCTTCATCAACCGTGAATGCGCCTCTTGAGTCCGGCTCACAAGAGAAATGACTTCGTCATGACTGTTGAAAACAAAATAGTCGGAGTTTTCCGGGATCAAGAATGCGTCCCAGCCGAGAATTATCGGAAGAGTCCAGAAAGCTCTGGCATCGGGAAATTCAGCTTCCGAAAAGACTTGTGCAGGAGCTTCTGATAGCTCTCGACTCTCCCCGTAAGCCGCGCGCATCTTTCTCATGGCACACATGCCCGTTTCTTCGTCGAGATCAGTCCAAATGCCCCATTCTCTAAAGTAGACAACAGCCCCCGGAAATTGCTCTTTCTGTGTGAACGGGAAGCACCACCGTGCTAAAGCAACCGCTTGATAGGGTGGCCCTTTAGGTAGCTGAACTAAAAACGTCAGTTTTTCTTCCACTCGAAACCGGAGCCACCGATGCTCATTCAGCTCCATGCCGCGCCCATCACACCACCGTGATAACTCCAATTGGTTGAGTGTTTTCATGGGCTAGTCGAGAGCTACGCCAGATACATCCCGCCATTCACGTCGAGGACTTGGCCGGTGATGTAATTGGCCTCGTCGCTCGCCAGGAACACGATGGCGGCGGCGACATCGCGGCCGGTGCCCATGCGCCCCAGGGGAATGCGCGTCTTCAACTCTTCCTTTACCTTGTCCCCCAGCACGTCCGTCATCGGCGTCTCAATAAAGCCGGGAGCGACGGCATTCACGGTGATGTTGCGCGAAGCAATTTCGATGGCCATGGCTTTCGTCAAGCCAATCAGGCCCGCCTTCGCGGCCACATAATTGGCTTGTCCAGGGTTGCCCATGCGCGCCACCACCGAAGAGATATTGATGATGCGTCCCGCGCGCGCTTTCATCATTCCATGAAGGACCTGCTGGATGCAGAGATGCGCGCCGGTGAGATTGGTGCGCAGGACCGCGTCCCAATCGTCGGCCTTCATGCGCAGGGCGAGTCCGTCGCGAGTGATAGCGGCGTTGTTGACCAGGATGTCCACCTTGCCGAATTTCTCCAGGATGGTTTTGAAAGCGGACTTGATCTGTTCATGATCCGCAACGTCAAGCTTCACCGCGAAGGCTTCGCCGCCCTTGCTGGTGATTTCCTGCACCAATGCCGCCAGCTTTTCCTCGTTGCGAGCGGCAACGGCTACCTTGGCGCCGGCTTCGGCGAGGGCCAGGGCCGTCTCTCGGCCAATGCCCTGGGAGGCGCCGGTTACGACTGCCACTTTGTCTTTCAGACTGAACATGTCACGAACTCCACTCACCATATATTTCTAAAAGGACTGCGTTCTGAACTGGAACGCTTCCCTCAGCGGCTAAAGCCGGGCCGCCAGGCCAGATTTACGGCACGACTGAAGTCGTGCCCTCCCGAAGTGCTTAATCTTCTGCCTTCACGCGGAATCGCTTTTTGCGCCGGCGATTTTTTCCACGGTGCCCTGCAAACTCTTTTCGTCTTCCACATTCAACGAGGCCACGGAGCGCTCGATCTGGCGCATCAAGCCAGCCAGCACTTTGCCCGGGCCCACTTCCACGAACGTGTTCACGCCCTCGTCCAGCAGCAGGCGCATGGACTCCTGCCAGCGCACCGGCATGGTGACCTGGCGAATCAGGGCTTCGCGCGCTTCATTGCCCTTGCGAATGGTGTCCGCATCCACATTGGTGACGAGCGGCACTTGCAAATCGGCGAAGGCCGTGGCGCGCAAATCCTTTTCGAGTTTCTCCTGCGCCGGCATCATCAGCGCCGAATGGAACGGCGCGGAAACCGCCAGCATCATGGAGCGCTTTGCGCCAAGCTGCGAAGCAATCTCCACTGCGCGTTTCACGGCACTGGCGTGGCCGGAGATGACCGTCTGCTCCGGCGAATTCAGGTTCGCAGGCGAGCAGATTTCGCTTCCCGCAGCGCGCTTACAGGCATCCTGCACCACCGCGGGGGAGATGCCCATGATCGCGGCCATGCCGCCCTGCCCCGCAGGTACGGCGTCCTGCATATACTGCCCACGTTTGCGCACCAGGCGCACCGCGTCCGTAAAATTCAAGGCGCCGACCGCCACGAGCGCCGAATATTCTCCCAGGCTGTGCCCAGCAACAAAATCCGGCTCCAATCCTTTTTCCGACAGTACGCGATAGGCCGCCACGGACACGGTCAGGATGGCCGGCTGCGTGTTCGCCGTGAGCTTCAATTCCTCTTCGGTGCCTTCAAAGCACATTTTGGAGATGGAAAAGCCCAGCGCTTGATCCGCTTCCTCGAAGACGGCGCGGGCCGAAGGATACTTTTCCGCGAGCTCTTTGCCCATGCCCGGGTATTGCGAAGCCTGCCCGGGAAACACAAACGCTACTTTTCCCATACTCAACTCCCTCTCCAGACGTCACGCTTTCAATTGCGTCAGGGACAGTTCCTGTTCGATTCGTTCATTGATGCGCGCGCGCGCCAGCCCGGCGGCCACGCGGATGGCATTCTTCATGGCATTCGCATTCGACCTGCCGTGACCGATCACGCACACGCCCCGGACACCCAGAAGCGGCGCTCCTCCGTACTCCGAATAATCCATTGTCTGCTTGATGCCCTTCATCGCGCCTTTCGACAAGAGATACCCGAGCTGAGAAGCCCATGAACTCTTATAGGTCTTGCGAAGAAACTTCACAACCTCCATCGCCAGCCCTTCGCAAATCTTCAAGGCGATATTGCCCACGAACCCGTCGCACACAATCACATCCACCTTACCGGAAAACAGGTCCCCGCCTTCCACGTTGCCGACGAAATGCACCGGCAATGCTTTCAAGCGATCGTAGACGGCGCGCGTCAATTCGTTCCCCTTGATCTCTTCCTCGCCAACGGAGAGCAGGCCCACGCGCGGCTTGCGGCTTCCGAAGGTGACCCGGTAATAAATCTCGCCCATGACCCCGAACTGCAACAAGTGCTCCGGCTTGGAGTCCACATTCGCGCCCACGTCCAGAAGCACCGAAACGCCGCCCTTGGCATTGGGAAACGGCGCCGCCAGGGCTACCCGGTCCACCGAAGGCTGCGTGCCCATGATGAACTTCGCCGTGGTCATTACCGCGCCCGTATTTCCCGCGCTCACAAACGCGTCGGCCTTTCGTTCCTGCACCAGCCGCGCGCCCACATGAACCGAGCTGTCTTTCTTCCGGCGGAAGGCCTGTGCCGGGTGATCGTCCATGGTGATCACCTGGCTGGCCGGAACGATCTCAATGTTCGTCCTTGGCCGCGAATGCCTGGCCAATTCGGCCCGAATCACGCTTGGCTGGCCCACCAAGAGGATTCGTACACCGTATTCCTGCGCGGCCAACACACTCCCCTCCACCTCCGGACGGGGTGCGTGGTCTCCCCCCATGGCATCCACGGCAATTGTGATCATGGGATTCTTCTTCCGCAGACTCCAGGATCGCAGGAGAGGCCGCTATCGGTCGCGCCGGTCGGCACTCCTGTAATCCGGGCGACGGCCCCTGAGGTCAGCTCCCCCGTGTCAGCTGACGCCCAGCCCTGCTTCTACTTCGTATCGTGAACCGGACGGCCCCGGTAGTAGCCGCAATGGGAACAGGCATTGTGCGGCTGCTTCATTTCGTGGCAATTCGGACACTTGGCCAGCGCCGGAGCGAACAGGTGATCGTGCGCCCGCCGCTTGTTCTTGCGCGCCTTGGAGTGCCGACGTTTTGGGTTAGGCATTACACTACTCCTCGTTCTCGCCTCGCTCGCAGTGGCACACATCGCCGCACCGAACGAGGTCGGATTCTATGGGCATTCCGCCCGGAAATCTATTGTTTCTTGAGCCAGTCCTGCTTCAGCCGCGCGAGGGGAGCGAGCCGCGGGTCGCTGGAGTGCCGCTCACACCGGCACTGCTCCTGATTGAGGTTTGCCCCGCAGTGCGGGCACAACCCCCGGCAATCGCTCTGACAGATCACTTTCATCGGCAAAGACAGTAACACCTGTTCCTTTAGCACATCGGCCAGGAACAGGCCTTCTCCTTCGAAAAATCCGATCTCCGTGTCGTCATCCTTCAGCCGCTCCTCGTCGTTCGGAGTCCCCTTGAGGAGCGGTTGATAGAAGAGGTCGAAATCCCGGTGCACTTCCTCGACCACGGGTTCCAGACAGCGCGCGCAAACCATTTCGATCTTGGTATGCAAATCGCCGGTGACCCGGATCTGGCCTTCCAGCAATTCCGCCGAAGCATTCACTTCCAGCGGTTCCGCCTGCTTCACTTCGGCAAGGCCGTAATCGATGCTACCCGGAGCATAGCTTTTCCGGATGCGCATTTTGCGCACGGCAAGATCCTTGACGTCAAGGAACATATCTTCAGCGCCTCCGGCGCGTACGCTCATGCCTTTCCATTATTTCGGCACTTTCTGCCTAAGTCAAGAAAACGGGACAGTTTCAAAGGCGGGCTTGCGCCTTGGGGGTCAAGGGTGCTTCCTAGTACTAAACCCCTGCCGGGCTCAGCGAAAATACGTGCTGACCACCTTCTCATAATCCGCGAAGGCAATTTCCGGGGCTTCGAGTTCCGGATGCCAGGCCTTTTCCCACTCGAAGCAGAAGTAACCTTTGTAGCCGATTTTCCGGAGCGCCTGAATCTGCCGCTGGACGGGGACGTCGCCGCGCCCCGTTAGCACATATTTGCGCCCCTTGCTGTCCGGCACGGAATCTTTCAGGTGCGTGTGGCGAATCCACGAGCCGAGTTCGCGGACCGTGTCCTCTGGTTGTTCATGGCCATCAACGAAAGTGTGGTGAGCATCCCAAAGCAGGGCAACGTGCGGGGAATCGGCGCGTGTCAGGACTTCCTTCAAATCGGGCGAATGCACGAAATCGCCGTGCGATTCAATGATGACGGTGACGCCGCGCGGCCCGGCGTATTCGCCAAGTTCGCGCAGGCCCGCCGCCACGCGCGCGATGACTTCTTCTCTGGGGCCCTTGATCTCGTTGCCAAACACGCGCACATAGGGTGAGCCGATGGCGGAGGCGAGATCAATGAAGCGTTTGCCATCCGCAATTTGCTCCGCGCGTTTTGCGGGGTCGGCTTCATGAAGCATGGTAGAGCTGCCGACATCGGCGAATTTCAGGTTGTGCGCGGCAAGTTCTTTCTTGCTTTGCGCGACGCGGTCGGGCGCAAATTCCGGGCGTGAAGGCAAATCCATCGAGCCCATCAGGCCGCGGAGCTCGATGGCGGCAAAATCGTGCGATTCCGCGAAATCCAGAATCTTCGGCCATTCCCACGCCGGGCAGCCCAGTGTGCTGAAGGCCAGGGGCAGGCGTTCCTTTGCAACTTCGGCCCAGGCAAAACGGCTTAGCGCCGCGCTGGCCGCGCCTGTGGCGCTCGCGGCTACAAATTCCCTTCGCGTGATTCTCATTGTCGGTCTCCCATCCTCTTCACTGAATTTCTCACGATCGAGTTCACTGCCTTCTGAACATTGCGGCGTTTCAGACTTCGCGGATCACTTTCAGCAGGCCGTTCATGGACTCACGGCTTGACGCTTCTTTGTCCTTCGCTGCGTTCAGGTAGTGCGTTTCGAGCGACATCGTGCCGGTGAATCCGTCTTTCAAGGCGGCGCGGAACTGCCCGAGGTAATCAATCTTCCCGCCGCCGATCGGACGCCACACTTCGCCTGTGCCTTCCGCATCTTTCAAGTGCATGTGCCAGAGGCGTTTTTTGTCCAGCGGGTCATAGCCATCGGGGTAGGGCTTGCGCTCGCCAGCGGCGTAGGCATTGCCGGGATCCCAATTCAGGCCCAGCGCCGGGGCCTTCACCGCGTTCAACATGGCCGCGCCTTCCACGCCCGTAGCCACGTTGCAGGCAAACTCATTTTCCAGCACCAGGCGGATGCCTTCGGTCTTGGCGACTGCAGCCGTCTTGTCCAGTTCCTTGGCAACGCGGTCGAAGACGGTGTGGGGGTCGTCCACGCGCCAGAAGGAGAAGATGCGCACCTTGTCGGTGCCGAAATCCTTGGCGCGCGCGATGGCACGTTCGAGCAACGCTTCCTGTTTTTCATGTTCATTGGCGGCGAAATCGCCTTTGCCCTCGGCGAATTTTGAAGTGGTGCCCGGCAGGGTAATCTTGAAGTAGGCCGAATCCAGCACGGATACCCGGAGATTGTATTTCGCAAGCAAGTCTTGGGCGCGCTTCACATCGTCAGGAGCGAATTCCGTGATGTACTTGCCCCAGATGGTCCGCAGTTCGACCCACTCCAGGCCGTAGCCTTTGATCCACGCCAGCGCCTTCTCGAAATCCTGCGTAATTTCGTCGCTGATTACACCGAGCTTGAATTGCTTCACGTCTGCCGCCAGTGCGCGCGTGGCGCTCATCATCAATAAGGCCGTCGTACCACCAGCCAGGAATTCGCGTCGTTTGAGCATGATGAGAGCATGCTATTCCCCAAGCGTCACCGCGTCAATGCAGTGCCCGCGGATTTTCCGGGGCTGCCCCGGCGCCTTAACAAATCCTTCACAAACACCTCCGGACTTCCTAAAGCGGGTGAAACTATTCTGTCGTTGTTTACGGAACGCTATTTGGAGTGAGGATATACCGTGTCGCCCTTTGTCATTCTTGCTTTTTGCATGCTGGCCATCGACTTCACGTTGGTTTTGTTGTTCCACCTGGCCTATGGGGAGAAACGCCAGAAATTCTCCCGCGAAAGGCTGTTGCAAGAAATTCGCCGGGCCACGCGCTAAGAACTCCCAAAAACTTTCGTCCGGGCCGTTGCGTTGTTCCACTCTCCTGGAGTCACCATTCCGCTTCCAGCCTGCTACACTAGGCTGTATCGCTCCCAGGAGCACCACATGTCTGACGCAACGCAGTTCACCACGCCTGTTCCCACCCGCACCGAATCCGACAGCATGGGCAAGATTGAAGTGCCGGTTGACCGCTACTACGGCGCACAAACGGCCCGTTCGCTGATCCATTTTGCCATCGGCAAAGACACGATGCCGCCGGAGCTGATCCGCGCCTTCGGAATTTTGAAGAAGGCGGCGGCGCTGGTCAATCGCGATCTCGGCAAACTTTCCGAAGAAAAGTGCAACCTGATCGTGCAGGCCGCTGATGAAGTGATTGCCGGAAAATTGCAGGACCATTTTCCGTTGCACATCTGGCAAACCGGGAGCGGCACGCAGACGAACATGAACGTCAACGAAGTGATTTCCAACCGCGCCATTTCGATTGCCGGCGGCGTGATGGGCAGCAAAAAGCCCATTCATCCCAACGACGATGTGAACATGTCGCAATCCTCGAACGACACGTTTCCTGCGGCCATGCACATTGCCGCGGCTACGGAAACCTCGCGCCGTTTGCTGCCAGCGGTGAAGCGGCTGCGCGATGCGCTGGACGCGAAATCGAAGGAATTCATGGGCGTGGTCAAGATTGGCAGGACGCACCTGCAGGATGCGACGCCATTGACCGTGGGCCAAGAGTTTTCCGGATGGGTCAGCTTGCTAGATCGTGATGGCGCGCGGATCGCCATGGCTTTGGAGGGCTTGCTGGATCTGGCGATTGGCGGAACGGCCGTGGGCACGGGCTTGAATGCGCATCCGGAATTTGCGGAGCGCGCCGCGAAGAAAATCGCTGAACTGAGCGGGCTGCCTTTCCGTTCGCACCCCAACAAGTTCGCCAGCCTTTCCGCACATGACGAAATCGTGTTCGCGAGCGGGGCGTTAAAGACTTTGGCGGCTTCGCTAATGAAAATCGCGAATGATATTCGGTGGCTGGCTTCCGGCCCGCGCTGCGGGCTTGGTGAGCTGTCTCTTCCGGAGAACGAGCCGGGCTCCTCGATTATGCCGGGCAAAGTGAATCCCACGCAGTGCGAAGCAGTGACGATGGTGGCAGTGCAGGTGATGGGCAATGACGCGGCCATTGGTTTCGCCGGCTCGCAAGGGAATTTTGAATTGAACGTGTACAAGCCGGTGATGATCTTCAACTATTTGCACTCGGTGGAATTGCTTGCCGATGCCATGAACAGCTTCGTGGAGCACTGCGTCGTGGGCATCGAGATTAACCGCGATACGATTGACCACTACGTGCACAATTCCCTGATGTTGGTCACCGCGCTGGCCCCCAAAATCGGCTACGATAACGCCGCCAAGGTCGCCAAAACCGCGCACCACGAAAAGAGCAGTTTGCGCGAGGCCGCCATGAAGCTGGGCTTCTTGACCGGCGAGGAGTTTGACAGCCTGGTGAAGCCGGAACAGATGACCCATCCTTGAGAGACGCAAGTGGCTTAGCTGTGTTTTGGAGGAAGCATGTCAAGGAAGCAGCCAGAGGTCAAAGGGCTGTATTACATAACACATGTTGAAAACTTGCCTTCCATTGTCAAGAACGGAATTCTCGCACATCGCCGTGTCCTCGAGACTAAAATTCCGTTCACACCCATCTACGACAAGGAAATTGTGAGCAACAGGGAGAAGAGGAGGGTGTCGGATCAAAAAACCCTCTGGGATTTTGCCAATATGTACTTTCAACCGCGAAACCCGATGTTATATCGTGTTCTGCACGAAAAGGATAAGGCGGATATTGCTGTAGTTGCGGTGCAACCTGCAATTCTGTCTTCACCAGGAGCACTCGTAACAACTGGAAACGCCGCCAGCGCCGAGACCGAGATTCTAAGTTCTTCAGAAGGACAACAACGCGTTTTTGAAAATTGGAAGTTGATTAACAGCGACTGGTGGAATTCGTTGGATGGATCGAAGCGAAAGATAATGGCTGAATGCCTAGTCCCCGATCGTGTTCCCGGTGAGTACATCCACAGCGTATACGTAGCTTCCCAGAGCGTCGCCGAGAAGGTCAGGCGAATGAACTTGGGCAGGGAAGTGCCAATCGTCCCAGAACCTGCCATGTTCTTCCAACCTGCCAAGCGATTCCGTGTTACTGATCGCCTCTCTCTGGTGGAAGGTGACATGTTCTTCTCTCAGATGCAGACGCTGACCGTAAGCGTGAATACCGTTGGCATTATGGGAAAGGGGCTAGCATCTCGGGCCAAATACCAGTTCCCTGACGTATATGTCGTGTACCAGGATGCTTGCCGGCGTAAGGCACTTCGGATGGGAGTACCGTATCTATATAAACGTGAAGCCTTCATGGATGAAGATTTGGCGGACGAGCCAAGAACCATGTCCGGTCCCAACGCGAACAAGTGGTTTCTGCTTTTTGCAACTAAGCGTCACTGGAGAGACGAATCGGACTTGGACGGGATTGATCAGGGCCTGCAGTGGATTAAAGAGAACTACAAGAAAGAAGGAATAAGATCCCTCGCTTTGCCAGCTCTTGGTTGCGGACTCGGGAAGCTTGAGTGGGAAAAAGTCGGCCCAATTATGTGCCGCGAGATGGCTTCCTTGGACATTCCAGTTACAGTCTATCTGCCGAGGGAGCGTGATATTCCGGAGAAGTTTCTATCACTCGACTTCTTACTAGGCAAGCCACAGACCAAGTGAGGCGCGTTTTCATGATTTAGCTGCCCCCACGGACTTCTCCCAAGGAGGGCCCTGCACGATGCAAGTTTGCTTCTTGCCCCCGACCCTTAGGAGGTAAAATCCCTTGTGTTGGAAACCCCTATGTTTTGCCGGCGTCCAGCTTTTCCCTGCCTCGTGGGTCTCCTGCTGCTCGCGGCCATTGCGCCTTCCCTCTCCGGGCAGCCCAAACATGAGAAAACCGTGTGGAATTTCGACGGCGGGATCTCGCTGATCACCGACGGCTCGCTTCCGGACGGGCCATGCTTCCGGCTGTCCGGCCGGGTCTTCGCGCCGGACTTTTTTGAGAACCTGAAGCGTGTGGACAGCCAGATTGGCACCGTCTATCGCCGCGGCAATGACATCGTTTCCGTGTTCCCGGAAAAACTCCAACTCGACTTTATGATTTACGACTTGCCCTGCAGCAACCAGATGCAGCAGACCGGGACGCGAGTCTATCTGACGCGCGAGCTGATGGACACACTGCGGCTGAGCTTTTTCTGGAAGCATGGAATGTACCTGCGCCCCGCAAAAGGCATTCGGACGATATTCATGGAGGCGCACCCGGCTCCCGCTTATGGCCAAGGGCTCGCGAAGGATCTCCCGGAAAAATATGAGTGGTCGTTTGAGTTCGAAGTGCCCAGCGAAAATGTCCCGGTAACGGACAGCCTGGTGGTCCTGGTGCGCACGGCCAACGGTTTTATCGCCGCACGCGTCGCCGCGCGCATGTAGGCGGCACAAACCTTCCCGTTAACGGGGCTTCTTCCTATCGAGCATTTTCGTTGCTCCTTCCGAACGCACAACGCACTGTCATCCTGAGGGCGCGCCGTCTGCGTCCCGAAGGATCTCAATTCACAAAGCATGCACTATCTCAACGTTGAGGACCTTCGGCGATCCTCATCCTTCGCTTGCTCAGGACGAGTCGGATCGCCTCAGGATGACACCTCTTGGTGGAGCGTAAGCTGGTAGGAATCCTGGTCTCGAGAAACTGATTCTTTTTATTCTTCGCAGGCGGCCTGCGGTTCGGGAGGCAGGTTGTTGTAAAACGTGAATCCGAAATCGAGATTCGGCCTGCCCCAGCCCGGGGGAATTGCAGGGAACGGGCTGACTTCGCGCACGGCGCGCCACGCGGTTTCGGTAAGCTTGCTATCGGCAAACACCTGCACCAGGAACGTGTCGTCTTCGTTCACCTTGCCGTCGGGTTGAATCCGGATGCGCAGGGTGACCAGGCCCGGCGCGCCTTCGCCCAGCGAGATGGGCAGGCGCTTGTACCACTGCTTCTGCACGTTGCGGTGAATCTTCTGCGCGTAGTCCACGATCGCGGGCGTGCTCCCTGCTGGCATTCGCGGAACGGTCTGATAGCAGAAGGGGTGGCGCAACTCCACCACCAATTCCTCGAAGGGGTGCTTTTCCTGATTGGAGAGCGAGACGAGGCGGTTGCGGTGCCACTGAGGCACGCCGGCCTCTTTGCGTTCGATTTCAAACTTTCCGTCGGGCTCAAAAACGCTAATCTGCGCCGCGGCAAACGGGATTTCCAGATGCAGCGGAAACTGCACCTCTTCGGTTGTCTCCCTGGGCTCCAGGTGCAGCCAGTAAACGCGCGCATGCTGGTTTTCCAGAACCACGCGAAAATGATGCGTGTCGAAATTGTCCGGGTCGCGCAACGAGCCCGGCACCGGAATCTCGCCCACGGCATAAGAGTCCTTGAACTCAATCGCCAGGATTCGCGAGGGCTGGGAATCCCTGTTGCTGACGAAGTTTTCTTCGTCGCGGCGAAGCCACATCACTTCGCTGAAACCCAGGCGCGTGGTTTGCGCGCGTGTCGAAGCGGACCATGCCTCCTGCGCTTCGCCTTCCAGAATCACAAGGAGGACATCGTTTTTCAAGACCGGCAGCGTGACGATGCTGGAAGGAGGGATGGCATAGCGTACTGCCCGCACATTCTTGTTTTCCAGAAGCACCTCGCCACCCGTTGCTTCTGGCGCGCGGACTCCCTGGGAGAAAGCGGGGAAAGAAATCACAGCCGAAAGAAGAAGCGAGGCAAAGACGGAAAATGCCGGAGACAAGGACATTGGGACGCAGCAACCCCGATAAGGGCAGTGTAACACGAACGAAAATGGCGCCCCGGCGGTTCAGGCCAGATTGATCTCCGGCACGCGGCCGCGGGCATGGAGCTTCGCCTCGGTTTGCGCCTGGACTTCCTCAAGGGACCATCCGGGTGCGACTTCGCGAAGGAAGAGGCCTTCTTTCGTGACGTCAATAACAGCCAGGTCCGTGATAACGGTGTTCACGCACTCGATGCCAGTCAGCGGATAGCTGCACTTTTTCACGATTTTCGCAGCGCCGTCTTTGGTGTTGTGCTCCATGCACACGATCAGGTTCTTTGCGCCCACAGAAATATCCATGGCGCCACCAATGTTGCCGCTCCCCTTCGATCCGGGAATTTTCCAGTTGGCCAGATTCCCTTTTTCGGAAACTTGAAAGCCGCCGAGGATGGCCATATCCAGGTGCCCGCCGCGCGTCATCAGGTGCGCGTCGGCTTGATGGAAAAACGAAGCGCCGGGAATCAGCGTGACGGGAACCTTCATGGCGTCAACCAGGTCGTAATCTTCTTCACCGGGATTCGCGCGGCGTCCCATCCCCAAAATTCCATTTTCGCTGTGGAAATAGACGGTGATACCTTTCGGCAAGTAATTCGCGATGAGGTTCGGGATGCCCCAGCCGAGATTGACGTAAGCGCCGTCGGTCAATTCGCGGGCGGCGCGCTGGGCGATTTGTTCACGAGTGAGGCGCGGCTTATCCGGCATAACGCGTTCCTTTCGCCTGCACGATGCGGTGCACGAAGATGGCGGGCGTGATGACGCTTTCGGGATCGATGGAACCCACGGGAACGATCTCGTCCACTTCCACGATCGTGGTGGTTGCGGCCATGGCCATAATGGGATTGAAATTGCGCGCGGCCAGGCGGTAAGTGAGATTGCCGAGTTCGTCGGACTTCTCCGCCTTGATCAACGCGAAGTCCGCATGAATCGGCATTTCCAGAATGCAGCGCTTGCCATCAATGACGCGCTCTTCCTTGCCGATGGCCACTTCTGTGTCCACGCCGACGGTGGTGTAAAAGCCCAGGAGACCCGCGGCGGCGGCGCGCATGCGTTCGCAGAGAATGCCCTGCGGCACAAGCTCACAGGTGACTTCGCCTTTCGCGTAGCGCTCCTGAAAGTAGTTCGAGTGCGGCCCGGGAAAAGAAGCGATGACATGGCGCACCTGGTCATTCTTGAACATGACGCCGAGTTCCCCTTCGCGCGTCCCGCAATTATTGCTGATCGCGGTGATGTCCTTGATGCCCCTGCGCGACAGCGCTTGAATCAAATTGTTGGGGAAACCAGCGCCACCAAATCCGCCGAACATGATGCGCGCGCCATCGGGAATATCCGCGACGGCCGCGTCGAGGGATGGAACAATTTTCTGCTTCATGACTCGCTCGATAAAAGATGAGTGCGTTGATGTTACTTATAGATTGTTCACGACAAGCGGCGATTGTGCAACCCCGCGAACGAAAAGTGTCAGGGTTTGCGCAGGCCGTGCAGGATCAGCCGAAGAAAGATCTGCTTCACGTGTTCGGGATCGGAAGCGGACTGGCTGGAAGCGGCGGGAACGTCATCATACCAGCGGTACAACCAATTGCACATGCCCAGGATGGCGTTGACGATGAGCCACGGCTCGCCCTCGATCAATTTTCCCTGCTCCTGGCCCTTGCGCACCAATTCCACGAAACGGTTGTTGTAGCGCGACATCACGGAGATGAGTTTGTGCTGACGCTTGCCCGGGAGCGAATCGAATTCGTGGAGAAATAATCCGAAGGGCACGCGATGCTCGATGATGTAGTCGATCTGGGCGCGGATGGCGCGTTCGAGTTGTTCGACGGGATCGCCAGCGGGATCGATGTGGCTCGCGATGTGCGCGTCGCCATCCTCAATGCCCGCAAGCAGCAGGCGGAACAGCAAATCGTCCTTGGATTTGATGTAGTAGTACAGCGAGCCCTTGAGCATGCCGACGTCGCTGGCCACGTCTTCGATGGTGGTGGCGTGAAACCCCTTGGCGAAAAAAATGTTCGCGGCGCTTTGCAGGACTTCCTCGAGGCGCGTGGCAGGCTTGGACTTTGACGGCAACTGTGGGGCGTTACGCGGGCGCAGCGGCTTGGGAACGGGTTTGCGCTTGGAAGTTTTGGCGGGCACGGGAATCCTCACGGGAATCGTGAAGAGCATAGCAGCATAGGCGAGAACAGGAAAACCAATCAGGATTCAACGAGTATTGAAGGACCGCAAAAAATAGCCGGGCCAACGGGCCGGCGTGTTATTCTCCCAATCAAAAAATGGGGCGGAGTTTTTCCTCAGGGGAAAGGGGGGGACGATGGTTTCGCCACATCTGAAAGAGACCCTGGATCGCTACCGACTAGGCGAGAAGTTGCGGCATCTGCGCTTGCGGCGAAAAATGGGGCTCGTGGAACTGAGCCGGCACACCGGCCTGTCTCCGGCGTTGCTCTCCAAGCTGGAGCACGGAAAGCTTTACCCCACGCTGCCGACTCTTTTGCGGATCGCGCTGGTATTCAGCGTTGGGCTGGAATTTTTCTTCAGCGACGAAAAAGAGCGCCACACTTTTGCCTTGGTGCGCAAGAAAGAACGGCTGCGTTTTCCGGAAGCGCCGGATTTGGAGCAAATTGCCTTTGAGTTTGAGTCGCTCGACTATTTGGCAACCGACCGCAAGTTCAACGCGTACCTGGCGGATTTCCGGTACGTCGCTCCGGAACATGTGCGGCTGCACCAGCACCCCGGAGTGGAGTTCATCTACGTCCTCAAAGGAAAACTGGCGTTGAAGCTCGGCGCGGAGCAGGAGTACCTGCAAGCGGGCGATTCCCTGTATTTCGATTCGCAGCTCCCACATGGCTACTCGCGGGTGGGCGCGAAGACTTGCACCGCGCTGGTGATTACGGCGGAGTAGTACGACGGAGTGAAACACATTCCTAGACGGCGCTGAAATTACATTCGGTTTTCTTTCGGCGCCTACTACTCACACTATGTCATTCCGACCGGAGGGACGGCGCCCTTTGCCGTCCCGTAGCGGAGGAATCCCTATGAGACTTCAGATCTCCTTTTCAGGGCAGGACAACGTGGCAGGAATGCGTTTTCAGCACCATCCAAACTCGAATGCCGGGGGTGAGCTGCAGCGAACGAACGGCGCCGGGCGTGAGATGCACGATGAAGCGGGCACCGGCGCGAACGTGCGCGACGACGAGTGAGCCGCGCGGCTCGAGCGACTCGAGAGTGCCTGGCAGAATATTTCGCGCGCTGAGGGCGCGGGGCGCTTCGATGGCCAGGAGAATGTCTCCCGCGCGGATGGCGACTTGCACAGCCGCGCCCGGGGGCTCTGCCCCCAGAGGAATCTCCAGTTCACAGTTTGCGGAATCGAGCGCGACACGCATGACACCGTCGTCGGGGCGTTGCTCGACGACATGCGCGGGGAGAAGGTTTTCAAACCCCGCAGCCTGCGCCAAGGCGATGCTTCGCGGCGCGTCGAGAACCGCGCGGGGAGCGCCGCTTTCCTGCACGCGACCGTTGATGAGCGCGACAACGCGTTCGCCGATGGCGTCCACTTCTTCGCGATTGTGCGTGACATACAGGATGGGAATGCGGCTGGCGGCGTTCCAAGCGCGCAGATCCTGCAGAATGGCGAGCCGCAATGCGGCATCTAGCCCCGTAAGCGGCTCGTCCAACAGAAGCAACTGTGGCTGAGTCACCAGAGAGCGCGCCAAGGCGACGCGCTGCTTTTCTCCACCGGAGAGTTCGCCGGGTTTGCGGGCGCGCAGAGGTTCGATGTGAAATGCCGGAAGGATTCGTTCGACGCGCTCCCGGCGCTCCGCTGCAGGAAACGCGGAAAGGCCGTACGCGACATTCTCTTCGACTGAAAGATGCGGGAAGAGCGCGAGTGACTGAAAAACGTAAGCAGTGCGGCGGCGCTGCGGTGGCAGCGATAGATGAAGCACGCCGTCGAAAAAAGGCTCTCCGTTCAATTCGATCACGCCCTCATCCGGGCGAAGCAGACCGGCGATGCAATCGAGCAGCGTGGACTTCCCTGCCCCGGAGGGACCGAAGAGCACCGTGAAGCCCGGCGCGAATGTTTCCGTGACATCGAGGAAGAAACGCGGAGAGGCCGCTGTGCGGAATCCCTTGCGAATCGCAACGGAGAGCATGGGCAGCGTCACTTCGCGGGCCATGGCGACCACACGCGGCGATTCATCCCGTAAACCAGGGCCAGCACCACAAACGAGATGCCCAACAACAGGAGCGCCGTGTGATTGGCGGCGGCGAAATCGAGCGCCTGGGCTCGATCATAGATGTCGATGGAGATCGTGCGCGTGATCCCTGGAATGTTTCCACCCACCATCAGTACTACGCCAAATTCGCCCAGCGTGTGCGCAAAACTGAGAACGAGCGCCGTGATCAGTCCCGGCCAGGAAAGCGGAAGAATGATGCGGAAGAACGTGCGCGCACGGGTGGCGCCGAGAATCGAAGAAGCATCAAGGAGGCGCCGGTCGAGCGATTCGAACGAGGCGATCAGCGGCTGCACGGCAAACGGAAGACTGTAAACAAGCGAGGCGATGACGAGGCCGGCAAATGTGAACGCGAGCGTGTGACCGAACAAGTGCTGCCACAAGCGGCCCAGCGGGCCGCGCGGTCCCATCGCGATTAACGCGTAGAAGCCGAGAACCGTGGGCGGAAGAACCAGCGGGAGAGCCACGACGGATTCCAGCAGAAATCTCCCGCGCCAGCGCGTGAAGGCGAGCCAATAGGCCAACGGCAACGCGAGAATGACAAGAAGTGCAGACACCACCGCCGCCAGACGAAACGAAAGAAGGAGAGCCTCGATGTTCATGGTTGGGTCTCGCGGGATGGAGCAACGGCGGGCAACGTGAAGCCATAGCGAGCCAGCGTGGCTCGAGCCTGCTCTGTTCGCAGAAACGCAAGGAATGCGCCGGCAGCAGACTTGTTGGGCGAAGACTTCAGCAGAACGACGGCTTGCTCCAAAGGCGGATACAAATCGCGCGGGATTTCCCAGGTCTTGCCGGATTTCATGGCGGGCGCGAAAGTAAGCGATAAAGCCAGAATGCCGGCTTGGGCGCTGCCCGATTGCACGAACTGGGCGGCTTGCGAAATGTTTTCGCCATAAACCAGCTTCGATTTGACCTGCTCGTAGAAGCCGGCCTTTTGCAGAGCGGCAACGGCTGCACGGCCGTAGGGGGCGTGCTCGGGGTTGGCGATGGCGATTTTCTGGATGCGCGGATCGAGCAACGTGTTCCATTGAGCCTGCGCTGGGTTCAAAGGCGAATCCGATGGCAGCCACAAAACGATGCGGCCGAACGCATACGTGTAGCGGGAATCGGGCTCGGCCAATCCGGCTTCGATCAGTTTTTGCGGATAGGAAATATCGGCGGAAAAGAAAAGATCGAACGGTGCGCCATTCTGGATTTGCGCGAAGAAGTTGCCGCTAGAGCCGTCCGTGATGGAGAGTTTCGCGCCAGATTGTTTTTCATATTGCGAGGCGAGATCGCTGAACGCGAATTGCAGGTCAGAGGCGGCGGCGATGCGCAGGGATTGCGCGTGAAGGTTGCGCGCGCACGGCAAGAATAGGAGGGCGAGCAGGATTGCTGAAATGGGGCGCAACAGTGCTCCGTCCCTACGCCGACGAATTGTTGGGAGATTCAACATGGTTGCGTGCACACGCGGAGAGATCATCAGACGCGGAGAATCATCACTTCGGTGGATTTGATGAGCGCGGCGGCGCGCTCGCCGGGTTTGAGGCGCATTTCCTTCGCGGCGTCGGCGGTGATGATGGAGGTGATGTGCTGCTCGCCGATAGCCAGCGTGATTTGTGCGAGCAGTCCGCCGAACTTTATGGCGACGACGCGCCCGATGAGTTGATTGCGGCCGCTGATTTTGCGGAAATTGCCGCGGCGTGTGGCGATATCGCCGCGCTCCAGTTTCTTCGGAATCAGGCGATCGATCTCCGATTCGGGAACGCGATGGTGGCCTCCCGGCGTCTTGGCGCTTTTGATTTTGCCGTGGTAGATCCACTGCTTCAACGTGGGATAGCTGATGCCAAGAATGCTGGCGGCTTCGCGCGGTGCTAGAAGTCTTTGCATGGAAAACCTCAGGCTCGTGATGGTAGACGATTTTAGTTGCTGGAGCAATACGTTTTTATACGGTTTTAGCGTCCGGCGCCGGCGCGTCAAATGCAAGGATAACCCGTGCTCAGCTTTCAGTCGCTAATTGCGGAGCGGCTTGCCGGTTTTTAATGTGTGCGCGATGCGCTCCTGGGTCTTCTTTTCTCCGCAAAGGGAGACGAAGGCTTCGCGCTCCAGGTCGAGGACGTATTGTTCACTGACCAACTGCGGCGCGGACAGCGCTCCGCCGGCAAGAATGTTGGCAAGCTGCCGCGCCACATGTGCATCGTAGTCGGAGGCGTATCCGCCACGCACCATCAAGTGGATGGCCATCTTCGCGGCGGTGAGGAACGATTCGCCCAGCACTTTAATTTGCGTGGCCTGCGCGCCTTCCTGCCAGGAGGAGGCGGCCGGCTTCCATCCGCCGCGAGCCAACGCTAGAGCCACCTGCTTGGCGTCGGCCACCAGGCGATCGCGATTCATCGAGTAGTCATCGTCGCGGCGCAAGTAGCCAAGTTCGCGGCACTCCTCGGCGCTAGTGCCCACTTTGGCGGTGGCGATATTCTCAAACACCGGTCTCAGCGTGTGGAATAAATCAAGATCGTCACCCGAAGCGGCGTTCTCATTTGCGCGGATGAGCATCTCCTTCGTTCCGCCTCCGCCAGGAATCAAGCCGACGCCCGCTTCCACCAAGCCGATATAGGCTTCCGCGGCCGCTTGAATCTTCGCGGCGTGCAACGCGATTTCGCAGCCGCCGCCCAGCGCCATGCCTTGCGGCGCAGCCACAACCGGCTTCGGCGCGTACTTGATGGCCAGGTTCACGTTCTGGAACTGCTTCACGGCCATGTGCAATTCATCCCACTCCTGCTCCTGCGCGCCCACCAGCACCAGCATGAGATTCGCGCCCACCGAGAAATTCGTCGCCTGATTGGCGATGACCATGGCGTCGAAATCTTTCTCCAAGCGCTTCAGGCCTTTGTGCAGCATGGCAATCAGATCCGCGCCAATCGCATTCATCTTGGCGTGGAATTCGCAGCACACCACGCCATCGCCAAGATCAATCAGGCTGGCGCCGGAGTTGCGCTCCACCTCACGGCCCGCGTCCTTCAGATTTTTCAGAATGAGGATGCCAGCAGGCTCCTCGACCTTCTTCGCGGAAGCCGTGGCGAGATCGAACACGGACGTGACGCCCTTCTCCGATTCGTAGAAACTCTTGCGGCCGCCGGCCAGCGCCTTCTCAAAAACAGCGGGAAGCGCGCGGCCTTCTTTCTTAATCTGTTCCGCGAAGGCGGGCAGCCCCAGCGCATCCACGATTTCAAAGGGGCCAAGTTCCCAGGCAAACCCCCATCGCATGGCGCGGTCCACATTCACGATGTCGTCGGAAATTTCCGGCATGCGGCGTCCGGCATAAAGGCACATTTCCGAAAGGCTGCCCCACATAAACTGCTGGGCCTTGTCGGTCTTCTGCCCCTCAAAGATTGGGGTGATCAGCGCCCGCAAGCGTTCGCGCGTGTCCTCAATGGTCTTGCCCGCCTCGATGGAAGCGAAGCGCGCCTTCTGCCGCGCCCGATACTCCATGGTGCCAAGATCGAGGGTCAGGATTTCCTTTTCGCCTTCGCCCTTCACCTTTTTGTAGAATCCCTGCCCGGTCTTGTCGCCAATCCAACCCCGCCGCGCCATGTCTTCCACAAAGGCCGGCACTTTGTACGCTTCACGCGATTCGTCGTGCGGCGCGGTTTCATAAATGTTCTTCACCACGTGCATCAGAATATCCAGGCCGACAATATCCGCCGTACGGAATGTGGCGGACTTCGGCCAGCCCACTGCCGGGCCCGTGCACGCATCCACTTCTTCCACATTCATCCCGAGAGCAGTCATCAGCCGCAGCGCATTCAACATCGAATAGGTTCCGATGCGGTTGGCGATGAAATTCGGCGTATCTTTGGTTACAACGACACCCTTGCCGAGGCGCCGGTCACAAAAGTCAGAGAGCGCCGCCAGGACTTCCGGAGAGGTCTTCGGCCCGGGAATCACTTCCACGAGTTTCATGTAGCGCGGCGGATTGAAAAAGTGCGTGCCTGCCCAATGCTGCTGAAATTCTTCGGAGAGTCCTTCCGCGATGAGATGCACGGGCAGGCCGGAGGTATTCGTGGTAACGATGGCGCCGGGCTTGCGATATTGCGCTACTTTGGCAAGCAGCCCGCGTTTGATCTCCAGATTCTCGGCAACAACTTCAATAATCCAATCGGCATCGGCAATGCGCGCCAAATCGTCCTCGAAATTGCCGACAGAAATCCTGGTAGCCAGCGCCGGAGAGAAAAAAGCGGCCGGGCGGGATTTCTTGGCGGTTTCGATGCCCGCAAGCGCAAGCTTGTTGCGGGCGGCGGGAGCGGCGTCCTTGGGAACGATATCGAGCAGGAGGCAGGGGAGACCGGCGTTGGCAAAATGAGCGGCGATGCGCGCACCCATGGTGCCCGCGCCGAGGACAGCAGCTTTCTGGATTCGGTGAGTCATTCGTAAGCCTTCTGAAACATGATTGGTACGGCAAGACAGGTTACAAAACCAGCAAGCCCCGGTCAAACGCCTGTTTGGTAAGCCGCCCGCAGCTTAGAATGGCAGGAACATGCCTAAAGAAAGAACCGCGGAAACTCCAGGTTTCCTGGCACTCGCGAAAGAGTTGTTTCGCGCGTTTGCGTATGGCGGCACTCCGCCGGGGACCAAGCGTCCACGCGTGGGACTGGCGCTGGCCGGCGGGTTCGCGCGCGGCATCGCGCACATCGGCGTGCTGCGCGTTTTTCGCGAAGCGGCCATCCCAATCGACGTCGTGTCTGGCACAAGCGTGGGTGCGCTGATCGCCGCGGGATACTGCGCCGGGACGCCCCTGGAAGCCATGCAAGAGATGGCGCTGACAACGAAATTCAGCGATTTTGGCAGGTGGAGCCCTTCCTGGCTGGGGCTGGCGACGAATCACCGCCTGGAGAACTATCTTTCGCGGGTGACACCAGCGAGAACGTTTGAAGACCTGCAGAAGCCCCTGGCCATCGCCGCAACTGATATCAACGAGGGATTGGCGGTGTATTACCACAGCGGGCCGATCGCGCCAGCTTTGCGAGCGTCCTGCGCCTACCCGGGTTTGTTCGTACCCGTGCAGCACGAAGGGCGCACGCTGGTGGACGGATTCCTGACCGCGCTCGTGCCCATCGAAGGAGCGCTTTTACTAGGTGCGGAACTGGTGATTGCCGTGTATCTGGAATCCAAGATGATCGAGACCCCGCGCACGTTCACGGACGTGTTGAGCCGCTCGTTCACCATCATTCAGAAACATGCGGACCTGGAGTGGCGCCAGCACGCGGATGTGATCATCGAGCCCGACGTGACGCCCTACGCCTGGGACGACTTCACCAAAACGCCGGAGATGGTGCGCGCGGGAGAAGAAGCGGCGCTAAAGGCTTTGCCCGCCATACGCGCGGCGATTGAAGGCAAACGAACGGTGATCGGAGAGTAGCGCGCCTCTTCACCGGCGATTAGCCACGCGTCACTTCCACAACGACTGGCTGGCCTTCGCCTTTGCCGCGTTGCGTGAGCCAGGCGCCGAATCCTTCGGCAAAGCGCTCGGGCGTGAGGCGAAAACTCGCTTCCAGAAGGCCGTCGGAGATTGGCAGGGTATCGTCGAAATCGGAAGAGTTGGTGAAATTGCGCATGCAGAATTGATCGAGCCATTCCAGCGGGCAGGCCTTGCGTTCACCGCGAATCAGAACATCCACATGAAATTTCTGGGCGTACATAACGGAATCATACCATCGCGCGCGTGGCGTAATGGCGCGAGCAACCTGTTCGCGGAACACCGGCAAACCGGCCATGCGCGAAATGGCCGCATAAGCAAAGGCGTATCCGTTCATAAGGCTGGCCGGAACTTGCGTCAAGGCGGGGCCTAACATACACTGTGCGGACACATAACGGTACGGTACCACCCTGCTTCTCTGGGACGCTCCTCCTGGCTTTGGTAACAAGCGGGCATGGAGCATCGTGATGCTCGTCCGATGCACCTCATCTAAGACACCGGGGGTTGAACGTGGGAACGCCAATGGAAACCTGGGTTGAGCAGGCCGCCCAGCTGACCAAGCCCGATAAAATTGTTTTCTGCGACGGTTCCGAAGCAGAAAACAATATCGTGCTGCACGAAATGACGAAGCACGTGGATTCTTTCCCGCTCAACGAAAAAACCTATCCCAATTGTTATTTGCATCGCAGTAATCCCAGCGATGTGGCTCGCACGGAACACCTGACATTTATTTGTACGCCCGATAAGGACGACGTTGGCCCCACCAACAACTGGATGGATCCTGGCGCGGCCAAAATCAAGATCGGCGCGCTGCTGGATGGAGCGATGCGCGGGCGCACCATGTACGTGGTGCCGTACATCATGGGGCCGGTAAATTCGCCGTTCAGCAAGGTGGGCGTCGAGGTAACGGACAGCCCGTACGTCGTCGCGAACATGCGCATCATGGCGCGCATCGGCAAGGTGGCCACGGAAAGGCTCGGCAACTCCACGGATTTTGTGCCCGGGCTGCACTCGTTGGGCGATCTGGATCCTTTGCGCCGTTACATCGCTCACTTTCCGGAAGAGCGGCTGATCTGGAGCGTGGGTTCTGGCTACGGCGGCAACGCGCTCTTAGGTAAAAAATGCTTCGCGCTGCGCATCGCCAGCCACATGGCGCGGCAACAGGGCTGGTTTGCGGAGCACATGCTTATCCTGGGGCTGGAATCGCCCGGCGGAAAAATCACGTACATGGCCGCGGCGTTTCCGAGCGCTTGCGGGAAGACCAATCTGGCCATGATGATCTCGGCTCTCGAGAGCCAGGGCTATAAAGTTTGGACGATCGGCGACGACATCGCGTGGATGCAGATTGGGCCGGATGGCTATCTCCACGCAATCAACCCGGAGTCGGGATTCTTCGGAGTGGCCCCGGGCACGGGGATGAACACCAATCCCAATGTGATGAAGGCGCTGAACCGCAACACCATTTTCACTAATGTGGGCGTGACGTTGAACGATGAACCCTGGTGGGAAGGCATCGGCGGCGGTCCGCCGGAAGGACTGGTAACGTGGCGCGGCGAGAAATGGGACCTCTCCAAGGGGCCGGCGGCTCATCCGAATTCGCGCTATACCGTGCCCGCTCACCAATCCCCCTGCATTTCGCCCAACTGGGAAGCGCCCGAAGGCGTGCCCATTTCCGCATTTATTTTTGGAGGGCGGCGGGCCCGGCTGGCGCCGCTGGTGTATGAGTCCTTCGATTGGCAGCATGGCGTGTTCGTTGGAGCGACGATGGCGTCGGAGACAACCGCGGCCGCCACGGGCGAAGTGGGCATTACGCGGCGCGACCCTATGGCGATGCTGCCCTTCTGCGGTTACAACATGGCCGATTATTTTCAGCACTGGTTGGATATGGGCAAACGCATCCCCAAGCCGCCAAAAATTTTTCACGTCAACTGGTTCCGCAAAGGCGCCGACGGCAAGTACCTCTGGCCAGGGTACGGAGATAATGTGCGCGTGCTGAAGTGGATTCTGGAGCGCGTCGAAGGGCGCGGCGAAGCGCACGAAACCGAGATTGGATTTGTGCCCACACGGACCGCTCTGACACTCGACGGTTTGCACATCGCGCCGGAAGCGTTGAATGAATTGTTTCGCGTGGATCCCGATGATTGGGAGATCGACCTGGCCGACAGCCGCGAGTTCTTCGCGAAGTTCGGCTCGCGGCTCCCCGAAGAGATGCGCGAAGAGCACCAGCGCCTCGTGAACCGCTTCGAGAAATCCATCCCGGCCTGAAACGGGCAACTCTGCCGCAATCCTGGAGCTCACCCCTTTAGGGGTGAGGCTTCCTCGCCGCCTCTTATGAGAACGCCATTTAGCAGAATGGCGTCTGTGCGGGAGAACACGTTAATGCTTGTCGTCGGAATGATTGTGGCGCCAGGTCCAATATTCTTTCTGCTCGCTGGAGTTGCGTTTATGGAAATCGCGATGGTCGCGATGAGTTTCCGTTTCCCAGCGTTGATAGTAGACGACCTCGTGGTCATCCCACACATGGTAGTCCTGATAGGCTGGATCGTAGACGCGGTAGGATGCTCGTGCGGCACAACCGTTGAAAAACAGAGGCGTGAGAAGTGCAAGAGCCAACAAAATGTTGGAGCCATATTTGTGTATGCGTGACACTTGAGAATTCCTCCTTGGTAATGTAGCCGACATCCGAATAGCAGCGCGCTCCGAGAGAGCACCCAGCCTGCCAAGCCGCACATGCTGGGGAACCTTTTCAATCCAGAAGAGATGAACCATCGTGGCAGGAATAGTTCTAGTACATACACATCGAGTTCCTTTTTCCGGCATACCCTGAAAATTTTACCGGCATTCTTCCATCGGGCGTGCCCTTGGTAACCGGAGAAATGTCAAATAAGTCTGGTTATACCGTTGAATCTACAACCCACTAACGATTTCCTTCCGCGTCTGGAAGCGAAGTTGCCCTTGCAACTGCGCAAACAAGATGTTGGGGGGATCAGCCCGCCCTAAGAGAAAGAAAGCATTTTCAAAAACAAATCTCTCGCTTAAGGAGGCGCTGCAAATGAGGTATATAAAATGGGGTTGCATGATGGTCGTGGGCCTGCTCGCTTTGGGGCCATGTTTGTCAGCAAATGATTCGGGTGAGCCGAAAGCAGTCGAGGATCGTCTCCAGAACTCAGGTAAGGTGATGCAGGAAATCCTAAACGTCCCGGATGACATCCCGCGAGACTTACTCGATAAGACTCGTTGCGTGGTGGTAATGCCGTCAGTACTGAAGGCCGCTTTCGTTGTTGGGGGCAGCTATGGCCGTGGGGCGATGGTTTGCCGTACGGGGAAGGACTTCAGTGGACCGTGGGGCGCGCCGGCAATGTACGTTCTGGAAGGCGGCAGTATTGGTTTCCAGATTGGCGGAGAAGCCACCGATTTCGTTTTTCTGGTGATGAACGACCGGGGCGCAAATAGCCTGTTGCATTCCAAGGTGAAGTTGGGAGCGGATCTTTCCGCAGCGGCTGGTCCGATCGGGCGATCCGCTTCCGCGGATACGGACGCTTATATGCGTGCTGAAATTCTGAGCTACTCGCGTGCAAGAGGTGCGTTCGCAGGAATATCGCTGGACGGCTCGACGCTGCACCCTGATGAGGAAGCGAACCGCAAGCTCTACGGAAACTCCGTCAGTGCAGCAAAGATCATTACAGAATCGCGGGTGGATGCCCCAGCCTCCGCGCATGACTTGATTGCCGCGCTCCAAAAATCATCTCCACACATCAAACACTAGTCCCTCCCATTGAGGCCAGCCGGAACTTTTGCCGCGCAGAGTGCGGAGCAGCAAGAGTTCCGGCTGATGAATGCAACCGGGCGTGCTTGGTTTGAGGAGCCGGCTCCGTCATTGAATGGACTCGGATGAAGTTCTAGCTCCGCTTGGACTGTAAGGCCGCGCCGGTCGCCACGTGATAGAATCACGCCAACGATCCCACGGAGGAAGCCTTCCCCGCATGGCACACCAGAAACGTGTCCGAAACCAAGAAATCAGAAAAAGAAATGAAGACGAAGGCTACGCTGGCGATGCCACCCTCTCCCAAACGCCCGTGATGATTGCCAAAGCCGCCTCCGAATTCAGGAGAAGACTAACCTGAGCGCCGGGACCGCCCCGCATTCCCGCAGGCCGCTGTTCATCGCCGCCAGTGTGTCTACTCTGGGCGGCCTGCTCTTTGGTTACGACAACATCGTGATCAGCGGCGCGATCGGCTATCTGAGCCAGCGCTTTCATCTGGATGCCGCGGGCGTTGGTTGGGCCGCGGGGTGCGCGCTCATTGGATGCATCGCCGGCTGTGCCGGAGCGGGGGCTGTTGCTGATTTCCTCGGAAAGAAGAAGGGGCTTGCGCTCTGCGCTCTTTGCTTTGCGCTGTCTTCGATCGGAATGCTTTTTGCCTCGAACCTCAATCAGTTTGTGCTCTGGAGGCTGATTGGCGGAATCGGCATCGGCGCTGCCTCGGTGATTTCTCCCAACTACATCGCGGAGATTGCGCCGACGCGCGTTCGCGGGCGCTGCGTCACTCTTTATCAGCTCGGCATCGTGGTGGGGATTTTGTCCGCGGTCTTCGTCAATATGCTGATTCAACGCATGGGCGATGAGGCGTGGGACATCTCCACCGGCTGGCGCTGGATGTTCCTGGCTGGCCTGGCGCCCGCGCTCCTGTTTGGATTCATGATCGTGCCGGCCGTCGAGAGCCCGCGTTGGCTGATGAAAATGGGGCGGCGCGAGGAAGCCTTGGGAATGCTCATCCAGGTCAACGGTGCGGAACAGGGGCCGCTGGAAGCCACGGAAATCGCCGATTCGCTGGCGGTTGAGGAAGGCCGCCTCTCTGAACTGTTTACTACGTACCGGCGCCCTCTACTGCTTGGCATCATGCTGGCCGCGTTGCAGCAGATCAGCGGCATTACGCCGCTCTTTTCCTTCTTGCCGGAAATCTTCCGCTCCGCTGGAACCGCGACGAGCGACGCTTTTTTTCAGTCTGTGCTCGTCAGTCTGATCAATTTGTTCTTCACTCTGTTTGCGCTTTGGCTGGTTGACCGCGCCGGGCGCAAAACGCTGATCCTGGCCGGCACTTCGTTGCAGTTCCTCTCCTTCGCGCTAGTAGGCTGGTTCTATCACGTGCATGGCAGCGGCCTGGCGGTGCTGATCCTGGTGATGAGCTTTGTGGCCGGGCATGCCTTCGGCAACGGCGTGGCGTGCTGGGTCATCATCTCTGAGATATACCCCACGAAGGTACGCGGCCGCGGCATGTCCATGGCTACCATGGCACTCTGGCTTGTCGGATATCTGGGGAACCAATTGTTCCCCATCATGCAAAAACGCTTTGGCTCGGACTACTCGTTCTGGGTGTTCAGCGCCGGGGCATTGTTGACGATCATTCTTGTCGCTTGGCTCGTCCCTGAAACCAAGGGCCACTCGCTGGAAGAAATCGCCAGATTCTGGACCCAAGGGAAAGTGGGGCGGAGCATAGCTTAGCCGGCACTGTCTGGCGGGTGCCCATCGGGGTGAGGAATGAACGGTCTTCAGCGCATCAAGGCGGCTCTTGCTGGAGAGTGGCCGGACCGCCGGCCCGTGATGCTGCACAACTTCATGATGGCCGCGCGCGAGGCGGGAATTTCGATGCATACTTTCCGCTCTTCGCCGGAAGCGCTGGCGAAGGCGTTCATCCAATCTGTGGAGAAGTACGGTTACGACGGCATCCTGATGGACGTAGACACGGCTACCCTGGCCGATGCGGCCGGCGTCCCGGTTGCCTATCCCGAGGATGAGCCCGCCATTGTGCACGGCCGGCGGCTCGTCACCCTCGAGGAAGTTGCCGATCTGGAACCGGCGAATGTCGTGGGTTGCCAGCGCGTCCAGCTGTGGGTAGAGGGCGTCCGCTTGTTACGGCGCGCGGTCGGCGACGAAATCTATATTCGCGGGAACTGCGACCAGGCGCCTTTCACATTGGCTGCGATGATGCGCGGCATGGAAGACTTCCTGATGGACCTTATGGATCCGCAGGCTGAGGAGCGCGTCATGCAGCTGCTGGATCACGCGTTTGAGACCGGCGCTGCGTTTCTCCGGTTGATGGCGACGGCTGGCGCGCACATGCTCTCCAACGGGGATAGCACGGGAGGGGCCAGCCTGATTTCTCCGCGGCTGCACCGCCGCTTTGCGCATCCGTATGAGAAACGAATGGCCGAGGTGGCGCACAGGCTGGGGTTGCCTTGGGCTCTCCATGTTTGCGGAAATGCGAATCCGATTCTGGGGGACCTGGTGGCAACGGGAGCCGATGCTCTCGATCTGGATTACAAAACAGACGCTTGCAAGGCGCGCGATGCCCTCGCGGGCCGAACAGTCTTCATTGGTAACCTGGACCCGAGCAATGTCGTCGCGCGCGGCAGCGCTTCCGACGTGGAAAAGGCGGCTAGAGATCTGATCTGCATCTTCGCGGATTCGCCGCGCTTTATTCTGAATGCTGGTTGCGCGATTCCGGCGGATACGCCTCCGGAAAACATACGCGCGATGATGCGTGCCGCGGCCACTTGCTAAGACTCGCAGATTATAGTGACACCATCGCGGTGTAGCGCCGCCATCTTGGCGGCGATTTCTCTTGCCGGCAAAATCCCAGCAGTGCCTATGAGACGTAACTATATTTGGCGAGGCTCAGTGCGTAGGCGATCATGAGGCAAGTTGCTGGAACGATTAAAGGTGCCAGATAACCTTCCTTTACAACACGTCTTGAATGCCAGAATCGATCGAGATGTGCGTGACCGCTGACCCATTGATGAGATAGCGCTCCCCACCGCGGACACTGAAATCGAAAAACCGACTGATGTGATAATCCTCATCGAAGGCGGAAAAGAGTTTTGTCGTTTCTTCTGCCGTCAACCCAAAGTCTGCCAGGGCCACCGGCTCGCCAAACTTGCCCGCCAGCTTGCCGTAGCGCTCCACGACTTCGAGAAGGCTCAGCATGAAAACACGGCGGGCTGCTTCGGCATCTGGAAATTCATCGCGCCGAAGTGTAGCGCCCCTGCCCGGCCAAAGGAAGCGTGAGTTTGGCGCGCCGCCCCGGGATTCGGTAAGATGCTGGGCGGCAATTCCAATAACGGAAAGGAACACACCATGAGCTTGACGGCAGGACACACCGCGCCGGAGTTTACCTTGAAGGACCAGAACCAGAAGGAAGTGAAGCTTTCGGACTTTGCCGGGAAGAAAAAAGTCGTGCTGGTGTTTTACCCGCTGGACTGGAGCCCGGTCTGCACCAACGAGCACGCCTGCTTCGTAAACGACATGAAGCAGTTTGAGACGCTGGATGCCGAAGTGCTCGGCGTAAGCGTGGACAGCGTGTGGTCGCACAAGGCCTACGCGGAAAAAATGGGCATCAAGTATTCGCTGCTGGCCGATTTCCATCCCAAGGGCGCCACGGGCGAAAAGTACGGCGTGTACCTGGGCGAAAAAGGTATCACCGGCCGCGCCATTTTCATCGTGGACAAGCAGGGCAAAGTGGCCTGGGCGAAGAATTACGACATTCCCGTAGTGCCGGACGTGAAGGAAGTGGCGACCGCATTGGCCGGGGTGAAGTAAAACAGATGGACCTGTGCCGCTTCTTTTAGTGCTTCGCGGGTGGATTGGCGAACGCGCGCACCAGCAAAACAAGTTGCCAGCGTTGTTCGTCCGTCAGGCGCTTTTTGAAGGACGGCATGGGCTTGCGCCCCTCGGTAATCTGATAGTAAATCTCCCCGTCGGTCACTTTTTTCATGTGTGAAGCGTCGGTGAGGTCTGCGGGGCCGGGGTCGTACATCATCGCGTCGGAGCCGTCGCCCTTGCCGGTGTCACCGTGGCAATTGGCGCATTTGTCGGCGTAGATTTCCTTCGCGGCCTTTAGCGCGGCTTCCGAGGGCGCGATGGGATTTTTCCGCTGCTTCTCTTCTCCCGGAATCTTCCAATCCTGCTTGTGAAACGCGGCAAGCCCAATCGAAAGAAAAATTAAACTAAGGGTGCAGGCAAGAAGAACCTTGCGCATTGTACGGCTCCGTGGCGCGGTGGCTGTCATGGCAACACAAAAAGTCTCGCATAACCAGGCCACGCCGGGAAGGGCGCCATCTCTGGCTGGTGATTTGGGGCCGCGGCAACGGCATCAGACCGGCCGCCAGCGGGTACGGAGTCAGTTTCCGGTTAGCAGCGGCCTGAATTAGTGCGCCGCGACGACCCAGTCCCGATATACGCGGTAGACCAAGACTTGGCCGATGACCAGACCGAAAGTAAGACAGAAGTACATGGCCACCATCCAGAATGCAACGGAGCCGGTTCGTCTGTGCAATAGACTCCCGACTGCCATCGCTGCAACATTGCACGTGAACATGAATAGTGATTGCAGTGGGTCAAACCACCAATTCAGCGGGTTTCTGTCAAGTGATGGACGGCGCAGCTTGTCCACGTTGCAGCGTCGGACCGAATAATGGACGGTCCCCAAAGCGAACAAGGGCAGGGTCAGAAGAATAAGGCTACAAAAGACTGCATCGGGGTTTACATGACGCAGTTGCTCTGGGGCTAACGACATATAGCCTTGCCTCACGCTAAGCGCGACCAGTGAGATGTTGACAACGAACCAGATGACTTTTATGGGCTTTTGCTCGGAGCGAGAATCCTCTTTGTTATCCGTTGACCTCGCGTTTGCGCTACGAACGATTCGTCGACTGACCACAATAATTGCCAAAATGCAGGCCATACCAAGGTAAAAGAGCCATATTGGCATCGGTTGCCCTTGATGGCGGCGGAAAAAAAACATGACCAGGGCGATGTATGGAAGCAGAACTCCGAGGAATAATGCGTGAATTTTGCTTTGGGGTTGCACTGTCGAACCTACCTGCGCGTTCCTAACTCACTTCCTCGCCGCAGTTGATGCGTCTGTCTCTCCCTCTAGGCTAACGTTTTACACTCACTCAACACACCTGACCGACGGAGCAGGTATGTCGCAAGAGCCAACTCCTGGTTAGTCGGCTAATCGGAAACTGACCCACTGCCGGCTAGCGCCAGATTGCCGTGAAACGAAGTGGGCTGTGATACCTTGGTGAGGAATACTGGGAGAAAGCTATGGACGAAAAACAGGCACCGCCTCCGGGACAAGTTCAAATCAAGGCCGATGAGAAGGAGCTACAGGGGCTGTACAGCAATTTGGTGATGATTCACCACCACGCGGAAGAGTTCACGCTGAATTTCGTGTATGTGTTCCCCAATGCATTGCAGGGCAAGCTGCTGGCCAGCGTGATCGTCAGCCCCGGCCATGCCAAGCGCATTTGGCGGGCACTGGGCGAAAACATTGCGCGCTTCGAGGCGCAGTACGGCGCCATCAAGGAAGGCCCCGAAGGCAGCATGCCCCCCGCAAACATCGGATTTGTGCAGTAAAACGGAGAAGCACGTGGAATTTCGCGCGGCGAGCGACCAGGCCATGCTCGTCTATTTGGGCGAGGAGATCGGGCTCGCAAGCCACCGGCGCGTCTTCCAACTGCTGCGGCTGCTGCAGGAGGAACCGCCTGCCTGGGTGCGTAATCTGCAGCCGGCGTATTGTTCCCTGCTGGTAACTTTTGACCCTCGCGTTGTGGATCATCACGAAGTCGAAGCTGTGCTGCGCAGCTACGAGGAGCGCGCGGAGAAAATGGCTCTGCCGCTGCCGCGCAGTGTGGAAATTCCCGTATGTTACGGTGGGGAGTTCGGTCCCGATCTGGACGACGTGGCGTCGACACGTAATCTTTCTCCCTCGCGCGTAATTGAATTGCATTTGTCCCGAACCTATCACGCCTATTTCCTGGGATTCGCGCCGGGCTTTGCCTATCTAGGCGATTTGCCGCCAGAGATTGCCACGCCGCGCCTGGCGACACCAAGAAAACAAGTTGCGCCGGGGAGCGTAGGGATCGCGGGTACGCAGACAGCGGTGTATCCGTTCGCAACTCCTGGAGGGTGGCGGCTGATTGGGCGAACGCCGCTGGTCATGTTCCGCAAAGACCACGAGCCGATGGGCTTGATCGCCGTGGGCGACGAGGTGCGATTCCGCGCGATCACTCGCGAAGAGTTTGCCGCGTGGCCGCCGCAATGAGTTCCCTGCTGGTGGAAAATCCCGGATTGCTGACGACGGTGCAGGATTTGGGGCGGCCGGGCTTTGGTGCGCTCGGCGTTTCACCTTCCGGAGCGGCGGATCCCGTGGCGCTGCAGCTTGGAAATGCGCTGGTGGGAAATGCAGCGGGCGCGGCCGCGCTGGAAATGACTCTGGTGGGCGGACGCTATGTATTTCCCGAAGGCGGCGTCATTGCTCTGGCGGGCGCGGATTTTGGCGCGAAGTTGAATGGCCAGCCAACCGAGATGTGGATTCCCCATGCGGTGCGCCCGGGAGGGACGCTTGAATTGGGATTGACGCGTGCCGGAGCGCGCTGTTATTTGTGCCTTGCAGACGGCATTCAGGTGGAGCAATTTCTGGGGAGCGCTTCGACGCATCTCCTCAGCGGCCTGGGAGGTTTTGCTGGCCGCGCTCTGCGCAAGGGCGATTTGGTGAAATGTGGCGCGCCGGTGCAAAGAATCCGACGGAGAAGGATTTCACCGAAGGTGCTGGAAACGCTGAAGCCGCGAAAGTGTTTGCGCGTGACCAGGGGCCCACAGGCGGATTGGTTCTCGGAACCAGCGAAGCGAGCATTTTTTGAAGGCAAGTTCAGAGTGAGTGAAGATTCGGACCGGTTGGGCTTACGACTCGAGGGCGCGTCGCTGGCGCTGCAATCACCCCGCGAGATGATCAGCGAGGGCGTTTCGCTGGGAGCCGTGCAGGTGACTTCTTCCGGGCAGCCCATTATTTTGTTTGTGGAGCAGCAAACCGCCGGAGGCTATCCGAAGATTGCCAACGTCATTGGGGCAGATCTGCATTGCGTCGGACAATTGCGCCCTCGCGATGAAATCACGTTTGCGCAGGTTTCGCTGGAAAAGGCGCGAGCGCTGTGGATCGCCCAGCACCGGTTTTTGAACTCCGGGGAAGAGCTATTCGCGTGATGCGCGTGGATCTCAATTGCGATGCAGGCGAACTGCCGGAAGCCATCGCGGACGGCAGCCAGGAAGCTATCCTGCGGCAGGTAACATCCGCGAACATTGCCTGCGGGGGTCACGCCGGCGATGCGCAAATGATGCGCGAGACCATCCAACAGGCGCTCCGTTGCGGCGTGGCCATCGGGGCGCATCCCGGCTATGTGGATCGAGCGAATTTTGGGCGCATTGCGCTGGCACTGAGCAGCGAAGAGCTCGCGGCCTCCGTTTACAGGCAGGTTGTCGCGCTGGCGGACATTGCGGAGGGATGCGGCGCGCGTATTGGCCATGTGAAAGCGCACGGGGCGCTGTACAACCAGGCGGCGCAGGATCGCGCAATTGCGAGTGCCATCGCGGAGGGAGTAGCGCGTTGGCGGAAGGATGTGGTGCTGGTAGGCTTGGCGGGCTCCGTGATGCTTGAGGAATTTCGCGCGGCGGGGTTCGCGGTGGCCGCGGAAGGTTTCGCCGATCGCAAATACGAAGCGGATGGCAGCTTGCGCCCACGAAGATTCCGTGATGCGTTGTTGCACGAACCCGCTGAGGCCGCGGCGCAAGCGTTGCGCGTCGCCAAAGAAGGAAGCGTGGTGGAGGCAAATGGTGCCATGGTTCCGTTGAAGGTACAGACCATCTGCATCCATGGCGACACGCCGGGCGCAGCACAAATCGCGGCGGCGGTGCGCCACGCGCTGGAGGATGCGGGAATCACGGTGCAAGCGCTGGACGGATGAGCCAGACGCTCCCGTAATCTGGAAACTCTAGGAGCCCGAGCGAATTGCCAGGAAATGGCTTGTACGATAAAGTAGAATAGTTGTTTGCCACGCCATGTACGGGCCTGTAGCTCAGGTGGCTAGAGCGCGCCCCTGATAAGGGCGAGGTCGGTGGTTCAAGTCCACCCAGGCCCACCATTCAAATCATCAGTAAATACGCGATGATTCTCACTCTTCCCCTTCCGGGGGATCTCCGCCGAAAAACCGATTTGTCAACCATTTGTCAACTTTAGGATTGGCCGGATAGCACTACACCCAGGGCGTTTCGAGTCAGCGTAACTCTCATAGCCCTGCTGCGCGACCTCGGTCCAGAGAAATAACTCGACTCGAAGAGCAAAAACCTACAGAGGGTTGCAAGCAGATTCGGAGTCTCTAGCCAAAACTCTGGGGTGGTTCCCAATCCTCGTGCACCAGACAAGCATTCGGTTAACAGCCGAATGCTCTACCATTGAGCTACCGGGGAACCGGCGCAACACTGTTTTTTTCATTGTAATACAGACGCCAAAATAGAGCCACTCCAGCCGTGGGGCACAACTTGAGTCCAAGATTCTGATTTTTCCGGATTCCCTTGACGAAGCTAACAAACCGGCCAGCTCATTTTAAAGGGTTTAGGGCAGGATGATTTGCGATCATTCGGTGCTCCACCGAATGCCAAAGCTGGAAAGTCCGATGGTCCAATGCGAGTTTCCCATTGCCATAGCCACATCAAATTCCAGCCTTGCACAATTGAATCTGTACACTCTTATGTGTAGAATGCTACACATAGGAGAGCACAATGCCTACCAATCTCGCAATTGACGACCGTCTGTTAGAGGAGGCTAAGAGAATGGGCCGGCACCGGACAAAGCGAGAGACCGTGACAGTCGCACTACAGGAGTACATCGAACATCGCAAACAACAAGAAATTCTTTCCCTGTTCGGAAGAATTGACTACGAGCGTGGTTATGACTACAAGCGCGAGCGCAAGGCAAAGCGTATATGAATGTCTTGATAGACACATCGGTTTGGTCCCTTGCACTTCGTCGAAAGAATGAGAGCCTCAGCACCAACGAAAGACTCCTCGTTGCCGAGCTATCTGAACTCATCCGAGAAGGACGAGCCCGAGTGATCGGACTAGTTCGGCAAGAGCTCCTTTCGGGCATAAGGGCGACGGAACAGTATGAAAAACTAAGGCTCCATCTTCGTTCCTTTCCGGACGAAGTTGTCGACACCTCCGATTACGAAGAGGCGGCGAAGGATGGCAATCGTTGCAGAGCGAAGGGAGTTGTAGTATCGATTGTAGACATCCTTCTATGCGCAGTCGCGATCAAACGGCTGTGGGCCGTCTTCACAACTGATCCTGATTTTTCAAACTACGCAAAAGTGCTTCCCCTTCGTATCCACGCGCCCCGAAAATTATGAGCTGTCTGCTCAACTCGTTTTAAGAACGGCACTTCCCTATCCTTTGGTGCCAGCTTAAGACTGGCATCAGATTCCGGCCGAAATCGAAATCTTGCTGTGACTCTGCAAATCTTGGAGATTGCCGCGAGGGCCTTCGGCTATGGACCGAATGTTTGGGTGGGGTACAAGACTCGGCTGGCCTGGGCAAGATAAACCGTCGTCCCCAAAGTTGCTCAATTCTGAGACTGCCTCGGGTTTCAGCAGGCGTGTGGTTGAGCCTCTTGCTGTGGGTCAGAGGTTCTTCCGCAAGAGATGGAACGTCAGCCCCACTGTTACGCCGACAGGATAGCCAGGAGTTCCATGAATCCGAAAGACTGCAGGAGCTGTTGGACTTACCCGGGATTCAAAGTAATTTTGCGTTTCGTAGTACTGCTTATCCGTCAGGTTGTCGATGTCGAACCCAAAGTCGACCCAACGACGAATCTGTTTGGTGAGTGCTAAGTCGACGACATCGAGTCCAGACGCCCGTATGTTCGAATCTAAACCATCCAAGCGATAGTTCCCGACGTGCCTCCAGCGGATGGAACTAAAGACGCCGTGCCAGCCGGAGACCGTGAGACCCGCGTCTTCCACGTTGTGAGGCGCACTGTCGACGTACACTCTCGGAAACGTTCCCCGGAAGAACGACTGCGTAACCTGGGTCACTCCCCCATTCAGGGCCAGATACCGCGTCAGCCGTATCGAGAATTTTCCCTCGTAACCGTAGCTCCGGCTGGGTCCTTTGAATTCGAAGGTGCCATCATCCGGAATGTAGACCTGCTCATTGGAACGATCGATTAAGAAGGTGTCGGCGCTCAACCCAAATCTTGCGCGATTATAAGCTGCGCCAAGCTGATAGAAATCCGTAGTCGCAATGCGCGGCGACTCGGGCCTCTCCACGATTCCTCGCGCGTCCTGAGTGTTGATGCCGCGTCCATAATTGACAGAAAGTATCAGTGGCATGCGTGTGGACGGTGAGTACGCGACGCTCGCCTTAGGCTGAAACTTGTTGTCGCTCTGCACACCGGAGATGCTCGGGTTGACCTGGTCGTCGTCTCTCCAACGGAAGTAATCCCACCGCAGTCCTCCCTCCAAATGCAATCGACCGTTCAGCAGATCAAGACTCTGCTCCGCGTAACCCGCATAGTTTGGAATAATCAAGTAGGACTTTGTGTCCGTAGCGTAAGCGACGCGCCCTTCCCTGGCGAGAAGTCCCACGTTGATTTCGTTGGCGTGGAAATTGGTCCCCGCGGTCAGAACTGCTTGAGCCCCATGGATTTTGTAGAAATGCTGGTACTGGGTGTTGAAGCCCTCTTGATAGCGCGAGTCGTGCTGCTGGATCCCATCACCGTGCACCGGATCGTTTAGGAAGAATGTGAAATTGGAATAGAGATCGAACAACGAGCGCCCGAGAAACACATCGGCCTTGAAGCTGTCTTCCGATCCGATCTGTTTTCGGTAGTAAGCCGCCGCGGTCCCGAGCCGCACCCTTCCGCCATCACTCGGATCGATGAAGCCGAATCGATCGAGTTCACCGGCAGCCACCAGATCGAGCGGAATCTGGCCGGAGGAATAAAAATCGTTGGTGCCGAAGTTCATCTTGAAGCCGAAATCCCCGTCGCTCGCGCGATGACAGGTGTAATTTCCGGTGACGTTGTTGCGTTTGTAGCGCCCATGATTGATGAAGGGTCCGTTTGTGTACGCCCCCTCGTAGGACAAAAAGGAATCGACCTTGTCGATCACCGGGCTGTACGCCAGAAATGTGCGATAGGTGTCGAACGATCCCGCTTGGGTACGCCAGGTGATCTCGTCCGGGAGGCTTTCCCGCGTGCGGATTTGCACGACACCGAGTCCAGAGAAATCCCCATACTCCGCACTGAAAGGGCCGTTTAGGATGCTGACGTCCTGCACCAGTTCCGGGCTCAATGCTTTGAGTGCCCCAAGATACCCTTGTCCGTGCCCCTGGCTGGCTTGATTCTGCGGGAGGTCGTTCACCACGACCTTCAGCCCGCCATTTACGCCACCATGGTCGAGATTGAAGCCGAAACGTCGGATCTCCAGCGACTTTCCCCCACCCTCGTGCTGGCCAGCGTTGATACCTGCGCCGAGCGACTCGAGTAACTGGTCGTCTCTTTCGAAGAGTGTCTTCTTATAGATTTCGCCGTTGCGCTGGTCAATGCTAGGTTCGACTGTGGAGCCGACCATCACGACCGTGTTTTGGCTTGCGACTTCGCCGAATTGCATCCCCACCACATTTGGACCAGCGGCGTTGATGGAAATGGATTTACTTACACTCTTGAAGGGACCTGCCTGCGCGCTGATCGTGCACGCGCCGGGCTCAACGCCCCGAAATACGAAATTGCCCTGATCATCCGTCATCGTCTCGCGCGTTCCGGACCCTTCCGAGTGGGCAAGCGTTACCCTTGCGCCGGGCACCGCCAATCCCTGCGGGTCGGTCACTTTACCGGTAAGGTCCGTGGAATCGGTGGCACGTAAAGGAACTCCGCCCAAGGCGAGAAAGAGCAGCACGGTGGCTGCACAGATATAAAACGCTGCTGCGCCGCGCTTGATAAATTGACTGTCTGAAGTCGCTCTCCGCACTTCACTGACTTTTCTCACAACGAACTTCCTCCTCATACAACAGTCAGGATCGTGCGTGAGCGTCAGACGAGTTAGGAAATCTCACTGCTTGAGCGAATAACGCGAGAAGAGAGATGTCTTTGTACTACGTTTTATGAAATCGTGCTACTGCTACTTCCTGATCCTACCACAAGTTTCCCGCTCCGGAACATCTCCCCCCAAAAGCCTGCGCCAGTTGCGGCCCATTTCAAACCGGTCTCTCGCTCGTGCTATACATGGAGAGGGGTTGCACGTGGTTCACACCATTTAACGGAAAGCAGGGAGCACCATGTCAGAGCTGGTTCGAACGGGTCTTTCGATTGATCGCGAATTGCTTGCGAGATTTGACCTTGCCATCGCTAAGAAACGCTACAAGAATCGCTCAGAGGCAGTGCGCGATCTCATTCGAGAGCATCTCGTGTCCCAAGAAGCCGACTCCAACAAAGTGATCGTTGGAACCTTGACAATCGTCTACGATCACCATCGGCCCAACCTGACGGAAGAGCTGGTTGATGCACAGCATCATGCGGGAAGCAGCGTCCTCGCTGCCACGCATGTGCACCTCGACCATCACAATTGTCTGGAAATCGTCATCATGAAAGGCCGCAGCAACGTAATCCGCGAGTTGGCCGATCACATCATCAGTCTTCGCGGAGTCAAGCACGGCCAACTGGTCATCACAACCACCGGCAAATATCTGAAATGAGCAGTCGAAATCGTCAGCGTCCTGGCTCTACCACGCGCGTAACTAGGCTCTTCAGTTGATGCGTCGAGAAAGGACACGTGACCCTCACGGTCCAGAAACGGCGTAGTGGGAAACGCCGAGTGTACCCAATAGCTGTCTCACAGTGGGGGTTCAACCCTTGTATATGTCGAACGCATGGGGCACACGTGGGGAACAACCAGCAAAAGATAGCATGGCAGCTAACCGACGCCAAACCAAAAGCTTATGGCGTTCGGCTGTGCAGTCAACAGCCGAGCGCTATGCCGTTGAGCTACTGGGAAGTTGAACAAAGCGGTTGTCTTCTTCCTAATGCCCCGTCACACGGCAGAAACCAAGCGAGTGCCCGTCGACAAGTTCAGCGCCTTACCTCGGCAATGCTCCGACCCACGGATCTTTTTCGGTCTTCGAACCAAAGACCAGAGCGATATGTGCTTGACCCTGGAATCGGTTCCAGGGTGTAAGCTGCAATTGAGAGGGAAAGGCCAGTGCGTTCAGGAGAGCTAGCACGTCGGGCCGGTGTCAGCACGGACACGTTAAGACACTACGAAAGATTAGGGCTTTTGGCGAAACCACCAAGAACTGGTGGCGGGTACAGAGACTACCCTGCCAATGCGTTAGAGAGGGTTCGAGTGATTCGGCGGGCTCTAAGTGTTGGTTTTTCGCTACCGGAGCTAGCGACGATCCTCAGAATGCGTGATCGTGGAGAGTTTCCGTGCCATCGCGTTCAAATAATCGCAAAGTCAAAGCTGCAACAAATCGAGAAACAGATCCAGAATCTGATCGAAATGCGTGATCACCTTAAGGCAATCCTAAAGGATTGGGGCACAAAGTTAGCCGGTACCCGCAAGGGAGAGCCGGCTCGACTATTGGAGGATTTGGCGCGAGAGTTGCCGGGAGTCCACCTGCACTCCAAGCTCACAAGGAGGAACGGCACGGGAAGCCGGAAGTGAAGGCATCGTCCAAATTGCATCTTCTTCTGGAGGCACCCAGCATGAGTAAGAAAAGAGCAATTTTGAATAGCGCCGTCGTGCTCTATTTTGTGATCTGCTTTGAAATTCTGATAATGATCAGTCCCTTTGCCGGCTTCTTCTATTCCGCCTTCAATCCGGTTCTCTTAGGCTTGGCGAAATACGGGGCCACGAAATGGCTCAGCTCGTTCTTCTTCACGCACATGATTGTGCCGCCAAATGGGCCTCTCAAATTCGTGCGTGTGATGGGTTCGGTACTGTTTTTGCTAGGGATTGCCGTGTTCTTCGTTTGTGCGATTCAGGTTTATTCGCACAAGTTTCTTAAGAGAGGGGCTGTTCTGAAAGGACTATATCGTTGGATAAGACATCCCCAGTACCTGGGTCTCAGCATTGCCGGTGTTGGCCTCGCCATCCTTTGGCCGAGGTTCATCGTCGTCGTCCTTTGGCTGGTGATGACATTGGTCTACTACATTCTGTCCAAAGACGAAGAACGGCGCATGCTGGGGCAGCACCCCGATACCTATGGCGAATACATGCAACGAACGGGGATGTTCCTGCCGAAAGGCCTTGAGGGTGCCATTGCTTTCTCAACCGTCGCAGGCAAGGTCGCACTGTTCGTTCTGATTTCCCTCTGTGCGATCGGAGGGGCTTTTGCGCTGCGGGCTTACACCGTTAGACACCTTCCACTTTGGACAGGCTCGAACGTGACTGCCCTAGCGGTCCTGCCCGAAGATGAGCAGATGATGCAGCATCGGATGCCGGAAATCCTCAACGTGGAACAGGTCAGATCAAGGCTGAAGGAGAACGAGTCATACGTTGTCTATTTCTTACCCACCAACTACGTGATGCAAGGCCTGATTGCCAACACTGGAGGCGATTGGCAACTTTATAAGCGGCACCATTCGATCGGCAGGTTCACTGACTGGGTGTTCCATCCGTTTGGTCACCTGGGGGGATCGCAGCACTCGGTCTTCGATCCAGCCAATCATTCCGGACACAACATGGCTGCTAGCTCGGTAAGGCGATTGATATTCTTGAAAGTGTCTAACGTCGTTGTCGCCGAGCCTCCGGACGTATTTGCGGTGAGCGCCGTGCGGACGCCCGATTTCATGGTCGATCTGGATATACACAGCCTCAAAATCCTTGACCTGAAGGAGCTGCCGGGGGAAACGGCTTGGGGCAGAGTACCAACTCCTGCGTTTTAGCATTGGTGAGCGACAGTGACATTCGTGAACAAACGTGAGGTCGAAAAGGGGCAGGTTTCTCTGGCCGCCCTCGCCCTGGAATTCCTCAAGATTGGAGCGGCCGGATTCGGCGGCGGGATGGCCATCATCGCTCTCATGGAACATGAACTAGTAAAGAAGCGACGCGTCATCGAATCAGACGAGTTTGCTCATGGAGTGGCGCTGAGCCCGCCGTGGCGGGTACCTGCCGAGTATTTCCGTAGCCCTGTAGCGATCCTGAAAACGGCCTTCGGGCAGGGCTGAAAGCGGCTACTTGGAAACTATCCAGAAACGTTGTTGGAAATGGCGAGTGTGCCCATGTACGTGCCAAAAGTATGGGGCACACGTGGGGAACAACTAGAGGAGACAGCTTGATAGCTAACCGACGCCAAAACAAGGGCTTATGGTGTTCGGCCGTATAGTTAACAGCCGAACAACCAACTTCATCAGAACTTGCCGGAGTTGGCCCTAATCGAAGGAAATCAGCAAGTTGCGACTAAACCTGATGAATCACTTTCTCCTTCTTTGTTCACCGTTTGTTCGACTTTTGCCACCATTCATCGCGACTAGTATTACGTTTTTATGACGGCGCGAACTTCGACCTCG
>Ga0326727_10000836_pt1 | contig 121717 bp, 101 predicted proteins | sample MB2enrmetagenome_FD_207643 | JGI IMG/M metagenome (GOLD analysis project Ga0326727, IMG submission 207643) | Lab enriched peat soil microbial communities from McLean, Ithaca, NY, United States - MB29MY | ecosystem: Environmental > Terrestrial > Soil > Wetlands > Peat | place: USA: New York... | reverse complement strand
GACAGAACGTGTACTACGGGAAAAAGCTGATCGTTTCCGGCGGCGTGCCGGTGGTGACCGACCGGTTGGGGAGTGTGCGGGCAGATACGCAAGGGGAGCAGTTCGCGTACTATCCTTTTGGAGAGGAACGCACGGGCACGCCGGACGGGCGGAACAAGTTCGCGACGTATTTCCGGGATATGATCGGGCAGGATTACGCGGACCAGCGATACTACGGCTCGGGGACGGGGAGGTTCCTGACGGTGGACCCGGGTGGGATAGCGACGGCGAATTCGGCCGACCCGACCAGTTGGAATCGATACGCGTACGTGCAAGGCGACCCGATCAACCATACGGATCGCCATGGGCTTTTCCTCGACGCAGAGCAGTGCATCGACGATCCCGACGCCTGTCTGGCTGAGGATGGGGGCGGTGGCAGCGGTGGGGGATGCGGCGGCTACGCGGACGGGTTCGATTTGCTGGATGGACCCACGCCCGATCCCGGCTGTCCGATCACGCCCACTCCGCCGACACCGCCGTCGCCGCCCGCGCCCGACTGTAATTCAATCACGGCCGCCGTGGGCTTTGCCGGCCTGACATACCAGAATGCATCCGAAATTTGGAACGACGGCAGCTTATCGTCATACAAAACGGACTCGGCGGCGGCGACGATCGCGGCGCTGGCCGCTGTTACTTGGCAGGGGGAGTCGAGCTTCAACCCAACCCCGACGAACAATCCCAATGTTAACGACAACGGTGTGCTGACCTCGGTTGACTATGGGCCGATGCAAATCAACCAGGGGTTCAACCCAAATTCGAATCCGGCCGTGTGGGGAACCAACGGAGCCGGGCAAAAGTTTAACGGAAACACCGACGCTAACATAACATTCGGTATCCAGATCCTCGAGGGCTTGTACGCGCACTATGGGAACAACGCCGCGGGGCGCTACGTCGGAAGCCTGGCTAACTGGCAGACCACCACCAAGGGCCACACGGCGGGTACGCCCATCAACCCGAACGCCCAGAAGCGTGAGGCCGCATGGAATAGTTGGAGCAGCAGGCTTACTGCGCTGTTTAGTAACACCGACTGCTTCCCGCACCAATGAGACACACATGATACTAGCTCTTGTCATTTTCCAGGTGGCGGCCGCACCTGGCGTTGCGCCCGGCCAAGTCGACAGCATTTGCCGGAGCCGCTGTGAGATCCTGGCAGTGCAGGCTGGATCGGTGAGATTCATCGATCAGTGGCCGCCGGCCAGGAACCTGAATCTTGGGAAATACGCCCTTGAGGCACAAGGCCTCGTGCCTCGAACAGAGGCGCCAGTTCTCGACCTGCGGTCGCATCGCGGGTGGCGTGTCGTCGCGAGCGTGTACCTGGATCACGAGGAAGACGAAGTCCTGGGGCGTCTTCGTTTCTTCGGACCGGATGGGCGACTGAGGGCCACCACCGGCGTCCTGTTCGCGTTCGAACACGCAGAGATCGGAACCCTATTTGGCGGCAGCGACGAGGTCGTCGCCATCACGTCTAACGAGGAGCACGCGTATAATGCCCAGACAGAAATATGGCTCCTGCCGGAGAATGGGGGCCCCAAGCTCCTGGCCGAGGTACAGGGCACGTTCGGTAAATTCCACGGGAGCGCGCCTGGGGAGGCGCCCGGGGTCACGGTGGCCCGGCAGACATACGACGGTGTGCACTCGGAGACGAAGGGCATGGTTGAGGAGTTCTACGCATGGAACGCCGAGACAAAGTCCTTAACGCTGCGGTAGGCGCGGACGCCGAGACGAGCCGAGGAGTTTTGTCACGTGAGGCTCCCCTCCCCCACGGCGAGCGCGCCTGCCGCCGCGACGAATGCTCACCCCTGGCGAACAGGGCGCGTGGCGCGTTTTTCGGCGCGAGGTGGTAGTCTCAGGCCACCTGGGCGAGGGTGCGGCGAAATTCCCCGCCCCACGCCTGCTGGTCGCGCCGGTCCCTCCCCGCGACGGTGCGGGAGCGGCGCAGATCCTTCTGCATCGCGCGGAACAGAATCCGCCGGGCCCGGCGGCCGGACACCACTTTTTGCTGCACCAGGGCCCGCGCCAGGCGGCGCACCAGCGGCCAGTAGCCTGTCAGCAACTTCTCGGTAGCGCCCTCCTGCGAGGGGAGATCGAGGCCGCCGCTGAGCGCTTAGTCGCGGGCGCTCTGCTCGTCGGTCGGCCACGGGTTCTTCAGCATCTCCGGCGTAGGCCTGCAAGAACTCGCGCGCCCCGCCTGGGCCAACTGATCAGCCAGGTGGTTCCCAACTACCTGAACATGACGTACAACTACTCGGCCACGCAGAACAACGGGCGAATCACGAGCTCGGTGGACGGCGTGACCGGCGAGAATACGACCTACACCTACGACGCACTGAACCGCCTGACAGCCGCCTCAAACTCGCTGTGGAGCCAGACGTATACCTACGACGGGTTCGGAAATCTGCTGACGAAGTCCCTGGCCAACGGCTCTCCGAACCCTTCGCCAGCGGTGAGCGTGTCGTACAACGCCAACAATCAGCAGACCGGCTACAACGCCCCCACCTACGACTCCAACGGGAACCAGACCTACGCCAATGGCACGTGGTACTGGTACAGCGTTGAGAATCGTCTGGCAGAGGAAGCCAACCAGATCTACCAGACCTCGTACATCTACGCGTATGACCCACGGGGCAAACGCGTGATGAGCAGCAACGAGCAGGGGAACTACATCTATACGTTCTACGGGATCACGGGGCAGCCATTGGCGACGCTCAACTGCAACATAAGCGACTATCCGGCCTACCCGTCGTGCTGGATCGCAGGACAGAACGTGTACTACGGGAAAAAGCTGATCGTTTCTGGCGGCGTGCCGGTGGTGACCGACCGGCTGGGGAGTGTGCGGGCGGATACGCAAGGGGAGTCGATGGCGTACTATCCTTTTGGAGAGGAGCGCACGGGCACGCCGGACGGGCGGGCGAAGTTCGGGACGTACTTCCGGGTTATGATCGGGCAGGATTACGCGGACCAGCGATACTACGGCTCGGGGACGGGACGGTTCCTGACGGTGGACCCGGGCGGGATCAAGACGGCGAATCCAAGCAGTCCCCTCAGCTGGAATCGGTACGCCTATGTGCAAGCCGATCCCGTCAACTTCCTGGACCCGGGCGGCACAGACCTAGTCGTCGCCGGCACCGTCTGCATCGGATACGAGATGATCTATTGCACCATCGGCTACACCTCCAGTGGCCCGGCGACCCCTGAGAACTTGGACACGGCACCTGAGGGCGGAGGGGGCGGTAAAGTTCCCTATTACATAAGCCATCCCTGTGACAAAAACGACAGCACAAACGCCGAGATCTTCGACTTTATCGCGGCAGAGCAGACGCAGGCACAAACTGTTGCGGCGCAAACCGGGCTAAGCGCAGATTTCATACTCGCTTGGGCATCGTACGAGTCTGGCTGGGGCCTATCGGCTGCGGCGACTAAGGACAACGATTTCTTCGGCTTGACCGTGCTCGGCAAGAACCCAATTCACTGGACCGGCAGCGACGACTATTCCACGTGTTCAGTACCGGGGTACGACTGCTTTTCATCGCAGCCCGCGGGATTAGCCGCATCCGCGATATCGGCGCTGACCTCCTTTGGCAACAAGTACCTGACCGCGGCGCTAACCGCCCAAACCAGCGGCGGGTCAGCGACCGACATCGCCCAGGCGATCGTCACCGCGGGGTTCAATTCTGAATATGGTCCCGGCGTCTACGCCGGCATTGTTGCGCCAAGGGTACAGATGATACAAATCCGGGAGGCTTGCCAATAATGAAACCTACAATAGCATCCTTTTTCTGCTGCCTCGTGCTCCTATTCAGGGGACCTACGTTTGCGCAAGAAGCCACTCCGCACCTGGACCAAGACGACGTCTGGCTGCTGGTCATGAACATACCCGAAGTTCTGGAGGTAGAGGCGCGGAAGGGTTGCCCCAGCCTTGAGCAACACCCGGACGGCCCAGATCGCATGTATGTGCTTGTTCGAAATACGTGTCCGGCGATCGGAAATGGCACGCTGGGAAACTACACTGTTGACCTACGTAGCGGGCGCCTCTGGTTCGATATAGAGACGGACAAGGTAATCGATTCTGACCGCCTTCGGCGCCTGAGAAGAATCCTCGTTTCCCGACAGGAATTGCGGGCGCGGTGCGGCGCGCAAAGGCAACGGTAGCACAAAGGCTGATCGGAATGTCAAAACGGAGCAGCGATGCTACAACGCGGGAGATTCCATGGCGGGTTAACACGGCCAATCCGGGAAGCCTGAACAAGTACGCCTATGCGCTGGGCGACCCGGTCAACTTCAGGGATCCCAGGGGCTTGGACCCGAACTGCGGTCCAGGCATGTATTGGGACGGCGAAGGTTGCACTATGACCGATGTCGGGATGGAAGGCACCGGTCAGGTGCCCTCCGGCTCACCTTGCGGAGCGGGCTGGATGACTGACGCTAGCCTCGCTAGCCCCTGCCAGAATCCCTGCTCGGGGACCGGCTCGGCGCTCGGAGAAGACTTCATGAACACGCCGAACCCGGCGTGTTCCGTACCGGCGACCTCGGCGGCGCCGAACAGTCAGCCGATTCAGTGCGACATAAGCCTTATGCAAACGGGCTATCACACGTCCCTGCTTCTAACGACCTACCACCCAAACAACGGTGCGAGTTCGCCTACAACGATTGAGGCTGGGCCGATCCCCAAGAACGGCACTAACTTTTCGATTATCAACATTCTGCTTGGTGGCGACTGGCTCAACTCCATAAACTACGGGCCAAGCAATGACACCACAGACTATAACTTCACCCTGATCGCCGCTGGGCAAAATGTCGGCCGTCTCGCAGCCATACGCGCCGGGCGCAACCGTCTATTGGACCACCTACACCTACGACGGCTCCGGGCGCACCCTGGCGGTGACCGCCCCGGACGGGAACAGCACCACCACCTACACGTACCAGGGAAACAGCACCATGGTGGCCGACCCTGCCGGAAAATGGAAGACCTCCACGGTGGACGCCTACGGCAACGCGATCCAGGTGACCGAGCCCAATCCGGCCGGGGGCACGTTCGCGACCAACTACACCTACACGCCGGCAAACCAGCTCACCGGAGTTTCGATGACCCGCGGCAACGTCACGCAGACGCGCACCTACCTTTACAACGGCTCAGTGACGTACAACTACTCGGCCACGCAGAACAACGGGCGAATCACGAGCTCGGTGGACGGCATGACCGGCGAGAATATGACCTACACCTACGACGCACTGAACCGCCTGACAGCCGCCTCAAACTCGCTGTGGAGCCAGACGTATACCTACGACGGGTTCGGAAATCTGCTGACGAAGTCGCAGGCCAACGGCTCTCCGAACCCTTCGCCAGCGATGAGCGTGTCGTACAACGCCAACAATCAGCAGACCGCCGGGGTGGCAGACGCAGTACACGTACGATTCCTATGGGCGACTGAGCCAGGTGCAATACACCGGGGGCGAGAACGGTACAAGCGACGCCACCCAGTCCGTGACCTACTACTACGACAACAGCTACCCCGGCGGCGGCCTTGGCTTCACCCCTCCCCAAAACGGGCTCGGGCGGTTGACGGGCGTGGCCTTCGGCGGCGGGGTAGTGGACGCCTATGAGGACACCTACTCCTATCTGTTTTACATGCAAAGCTCACGGCTCGTGATCGGCCCGAACCAGTCCGTGAGAAGCCATTCTTGGAGTGGGGGCTGTGGATGTTCCGAAGCGACCTAAGCGTTTGAATCAAAGCCACATAAAAGGTGTGTGACCGTTCCGTCACGTCACTGAACTGAAATGCCGAGTCCTCGCCGGACCCCGCAATGCGGTGATTCCATGGCAGGTATGCCGAGTCAAGAAAACCACGGCTCAATTAGGGTAGTCGGTAACTGCGTCAAGTTACAATCCGAATCGAATACGAACGGAGCCAGCGCAGCACGTCCACGCTGGATTACCGGGCCGCCAGCAACGGGAGCGGATCTTCGATTGCCGCGAGATCGGGCGTCAGTTGGAGGGGCAGCCTGGGGATCGCGCCGATCAGCGCGCGCGTATACGGATGAGCCGGCCGGCGGAAAACGGCCTCCGTCGAGCCGGACTCCACTACCCGGCCTTCCGAGAGGATCGCCACCCGCGTGCAAATCGAGCCGACCGACAACAAGTCGTGAGAGATGTACAAAACGGACATCTCCAATTCGCGATTCAGCCGCGAAAAGAGTTTCAAGATCTCCGACTGAGTAACGGCGTCCAAGGCGCTTGTGGGTTCGTCGGCGATCAGCAGGTGCGGCCGGTGGACGATCGCCATGGCGATCAGTACCCGCTGCGCCTGTCCCACGCTCAACTGCCGCGGGTAGCGCCGCAGGAAGGCTTCGTCGGCCGGCAGGCTCACTCTCTCGAACAGCTCGGCGGCGTCCCGCGCGCCGAACGGGCGGGTGTAACCCTCCCTGTGTGCGCGCCACGACTCGCGGATCTGGTCGCCAATCCGCATGGCCGGATTCAAACTCGCTAGCGGGCTCTGCAACACCAGCCCGATCTCCCGCCCGCGAACGCGCCGCATGGCTTTCTCCGGGATCTCCATCAGGTCGCGGCCGCCGAAGCGGACCTCGCCTTCGACCCATCCGCCCCGGAACTCGAGCAACCGCAGAAGCGCCAGCGCCATGGTGCTCTTGCCGGATCCGCTCTCGCCCACCAGGCCGACAATCTCGCCCGGAAGGATCTCGAGCGCGGCCTCGCGCAGCACCGGCGGCCGGCCCGCATAGCCCGCCGAGACGTGCGTCGAAAGCAAAGCGCCGCCGTGCATCTACCGGCTCCCCTGGGTGGGTATTGCCTTGCGGAGCAACTCCACGTTCCAGAATGCCCGGGGCGTCAGCGGAACCGGCGAAGCGTTCTGGACATCGGGCGAAATCGCCGTGAGCGCGTGCTTCGTCACCAGGTACAAAAACGGCGCTTCGTCGGAGACGATTTGCTGCACCCGGTCGAAGGCGCGCTTCCGGACCTCTGGACGGATGTCGGCGGCCTGCTCGCGCATGAGTTTGTCGATCTCCGCTTCCCAGGCCGTGGCCGGCTGCTTCTGGTTGGGGTTCCACTGGTGATTCGCCGCGGAGCTGAGCCACACGTTCATCTGCGCGCTCGGGTCGAGGTCGAAGTTGGTGAGCCCCAGCAGGCAGGCTTCGTAATTGAAGCTCTGGCCGATACGCTCGATGAGCGAAGGAAAGTCCAGCGTGACCACGTTCAGGCGGATCCCGATGGCGGCCAGATCCTGCTGGATCATAGTTGCGATCCGTTCCCGGTTGCGGTTGCCGGCATTGGTAATAACCGAGAATTCCACCGCGTGGCCGTCGCGGTCGTATAAGGACACGCCGCGCAGGCGGAAGCCTTCGCCTTCCAGCCGGCGCCGCGCCGAGGCGACGTCGTACGGATGGGGCTTCAGCGACGCGTTGAACCAGAACCGGTTGGCCGGCGAAACCGGCCCTTCCGCCGGGCTCGCGTGGCCGCGGTACACGATGCGGCAGATGTCCACCCGGTTGATGGCCTCCGAAACCGCGCGCCGGAAGGCCGTGGCGCGGAACCATGCCTGCTTGTACGCCGGGAGCGGCGAGTTGGACGCCTGGTTGAACCACAGCATCTCGGCATCGAGCGATGCGCCGGAGTCCCGCACCGAGCGGGGAGCCGAGCGCGAAAGCTCGTCGAACGCGTCGGGGTCGAGCGTATCGATCAGGTCGATCTCGCCGCGGCGGAATCGCACCAGCTCGATGTCGCTGTTCTGTTGGATCTCGATACGGACGCGGTCGATGTACGGCAGCCGCGCGCCGCTCGCGTCCGTCTTCCAGTAATGGGGATTCCGTTCGAGCAGGATCTCCGCGCCGGCCCTATGCTCGGCCAGTGCGTACGGCCCCAGAACGGCTGCGATCCCGTGCGGCGATTTCGCCGATTCGATGGCCACCTGGTCGAAGAGCCGTTCGAGGCCGGCGACCGGCGCGCCGAAGAGGATCGACACAGCCAAAGGCGAGGAGACGGCGACCTGCGGCGGAGCGTCGCTCGACCGGAACGCGTCGGCCGCCGGCGAGTGAGTCTGCGGATCGAGCAGGCGTTTCATGGTGAACGCCACGTCGTCCGCCGAAAAGGGCGTGCCATCGGAGAACTTCACGCTCGGACGAAGGGTGAAGCGAATGCGCCTTCCCCCGGTGTCCACATTCCAGGAGGCAGCCAGCTCCGGCGTGAGTTGCTGCGTCCGTCGGTCGATGCGGATCAGCACTCCGCCGGTGAGATAGCGAATGGTCTCAGACCTTGCGTCTTCCACCAGCAGCGGATCGAACGTTTTCGGCTCGGAGCGCAGGCAAAAGCGGAGTTCGCTCGCAGGCTGGCTGGCGGCAAATACCGACGGAGCCAGGGCAAGCAGCAGGAGCGGAACGTAACGGCGTTTCACGGGTGAGCCTCCTCGAGCGGCGCGGCCAGTTTGAAACAGGCCACCGACAACATGATTACGGCCAGCGGGGCGAGAGCCTCGGGCTGAAGAGAGAACGGATTTTCGAGACCGCGCAGAAGATTTCCCCACGTCGGAAAAGGTTCGCTGGCGCTCAATCCCAGCAGGCCCAGGTTGGCTTCCGCCAGGATGAATACCGGGATGGCCGTCCACAACTGCGCCGCGAGCACCGGCTTCAGGTTGGGAATCACGTGGCGCCACAGAATCCGCAGCCGGCCGCAGCCTTCGGCCCTCGCCTGCAGGACGAAATCCGAGTCGCGCAATTTCCGGCTGCCCGCCCGGATGACACGTGCCGGGCCGGCCCACCCGAGCACTGCCAGCAGTCCGTAGGTGATGGCGAGCGACGCCACCGGCGGCGCGTTCAGAGGCAGCAGGGCGCGCGCCGCAAGCAGGAGAAACAGCCATGGCAGGGAAAGCATCAGGTCGATCGCCCGCACCGCGCAACGGTCCCAGAAGCCGCCGAAATATCCCGCGATTCCGCCCACGAGCACCGCGAGCAAGGTGGCGGCGAGAGCCGCCGCCGGAGCGAGGAGCAGCGAGATGCGGGTGGCGTACCAGAGCCGCGCCAGCCGGTCGCGGCCCAGTTCATCGGTCCCGAGCGGGAAGCGCGCGGAGGGACGTGCGCCGGGCAGTTCGCGGTATTGTCTCGCCTGCTCGCCGGCCGGCGCCAGCGCGGAAAAAAGCGCGGCCGCCAATAACCCCGCCAGAACGGCTATTGCCGCGAGCTGCGAGCGCTTCACGCCTGCCTCCGGTGGAATCCGGCCCAGTCGGACACGGTGTTCGAAACCTGCGTCATGACGATCACCAGGAACGTGATAGCCACCAGCAGCGGCAGATCCCGCGCGGTGGCCGCCTTCCAGGCGAGTTGACCGATGCCCGGCAGGTCGCACAGGGCTTCCACGGGAATCGCGGCCGCGAAAGCCATGCTCACGCTCACCCCGGCCAGCGCCAGCATGGGCGGCCCAACCGACGGCAGCACATGGCGAAGCAAAATCCGCCCGCCGCCGAGGCCTTTTGCCCTGGCGGTAACGATGTGCGGCTGCGCGTAGGCTTCGGCGAGCAGATTGCGCACATATTCGAAGATCCTCGGCGAGATCGCCAGGGCTACCAGGGTTCGAACCGGGCCGTCCACCTCAAAGACCAGGATCGCCATGGCGGCGGCGGGCAGGCACAGGAGTGTCTGCTGAAACGCTCCGGCCAGCCCCCGGAACACCCGCGACCGGCAGATGACCGAGGGCAGGGCCAGGGCGAATGCCAGCGCCCATCCGCCCGCGATCCCGATGGCCATCAGTTGGGCGGTCACCGGGAATCGCTCGCGAAACAGTTCCGAGATCGGCCGGTTCAGCGAGGGGGAGTCTCCCAGGTCCCCGTGCAGCACGGCTCGCCTCAGCCGCTTCCAATAGAACGGCAGGATATCCTTCTCGGCCGCGTGCTCCTGTTCGATGGACTGGCGGCTGGCCGCGTTCAGGCGCGGGTCCAACTCCCGCTCGTCCACCAGGAAGCCCGGGCTGATGCGGACGAGTGCCGCGGTAAAAAGCCCTCCCGCAAGCGCCGTCAGGGCTAACGTCGAGACGCGGGAGACCAGAATTCGGAGATAACTCCAGGGGGGCGGTTCCACAGCCTAGGCTCCCGGGGACGGCGCGGAAGACAGGACTACCTCCCGGTCCGCGATCCGGCCACGCTGCTCCTGCCGGGCGGCGGGTTCGTGCGCGGCTCCCGTGGCGTTCGCGGGAGCCGAGGCCAATGGAAGTTCCAGCTTGAAGGTGGCGCCCCGCCCCTCTCCGTCGCTCTCGGCCCATAACTTGCCGCCCAACTGCTTGGCGGACAGCGCCCCGGAATGCAATCCGAAGCCGTGGCCCTGCTCTTTGGTGGTGAAGCCGTGGGCGAAGATGCGGGTCAGGTTCTCAGCACTCAACCCCACCCCGGTATCGCTCACTTCGATGCGGACCCGGTCGCCGCCGTGGCGGCCGATGCGCAAGCGAATCTTCCGCGCCGGGGTTCCGGCCTTGTCGATGGCTTGTTCGGCGTTGCGCACCAGATTCAAGAGAATCTGCAAGACGCTGTGCTTGTCGAGGGCCACCCCCGGCAGCGCTTCGAAGTCGCGCTCCACTTCGATCTTGTCCTTGCAGTGCCCTGGCTGGACGATCCGAATGGAATCTTCCACCAGTTCGGCGAGCGAAACCATCTCGATCAGGCCGGAGACCTTGCCGTAACTTTGCTGCGTGGCGACAATCCCTTTGATGTGGTCGATGTGCTGCCGCAGCAGTTGCAGTTCTCCCAGTTCGGTCTGACGTTCCGCCTGGAGTTGCGCCGCCAGCTTGCCGAGATAAGGTAAGATGCGCTGCCCTTTCCTGTCGTTGGCAATAAACTCCTGCAGATCCTGGGAATGCTCCTGTAACATGCCGGCCAGGGTGGCGAGGTTGACTACCGGAGATTCGCGAATCTTGTCGGCCACCAGGGTCGCCGAGACATTCACGCTGTTCAGCACGTTGCCCACGTTATGCAGCACGCTGGTGGCAACTTCGGCCATTCCGGCCTGCCGGGACAGGGTAATCATGCGCTCCTGCGCCTCGGCCAGTTGCGCGTAGGCGACTTCATGATCCCGGACGTGCTGCTTCTCTTCCTGCAGCCGGCGCAGATACACGCGATAGGAACGGTCGAGCAAATAGATCCCTGGAAAGGCCAGGACTTCGTATTGCCAGCCGAAACGGACGTTGCAAAAGTGCATCACCCCCACCAGAGCAGCGCCGAAAATGTACTGCGGAGCCGTCCAGAAGAAGTTGTCCCGCCAGACCACGGCCCCCGCCTTGTTCTCCGTAAGGGCGATGATCTCCGAGACCACCAGGGAATTAACGAGGAAATAGCTGAGCGACGCGAACAATAAGCGGACCGGCATGCTGCCGTCCAACCGCCCGATGAGGGCGAAATGGTAGACCATGTCGCAGAGAATCGCGCACGTCGTTGCGTTGCCGAGGTTGAAAATAAGCTGCACTGGCTTGGGCCGGACCTTCGCAGCCAGCAGACACTGGGTTAACGTCGCTACAAAACTGATGATGAGCACGTCAACCCTCTGCAGCTCCACCACCCCCAATAGAATGAAGATGAAGTTTACGGACTGGGTTCCCCTGACCCCGGGCAGCGTGACCTTCAACCGCGAGGAAAGGGCTCCCATCAGCGTGTAGGCGATAAGCTCGAACCAATGCTCCGCCCTCCACTCTGCCTGGGCCAGGGTGACCAGCGTAGTCAGAACTCCGGCAGCGAAGACCACCGCCACGTAGGCCTTGGCGGTTGCGCCCATGCCGTCGTTCCGAGACATATCAGTTCACGATCTCCAGACTCCGCCCCAGGGGCGGAATGTAGACCGCTGCCGCGGAGGCGTTGGGCCGTGGGATTCCTCCTCCCGCCCGGATTCCGGCGACTCGGAATCTCAGGCCCGGATCGGGCTCCCACGCCCCTTTGGTTCCCCACACGTTTGTTGCCCACAGGCCGTTCGTCGTCCTGTCAAGAGCCGGGGGTAAATTTTCAAAGCAGCCGTGCGCCGTGAACGAGAACAGCGTCCGTCCCGCCGGACTGCCCGCAACTGGCATAGTGACCATCGGTGTCTGTCTCATGTCAATAATCCTCTTCGGCAAAATCCGGCTACTTCTTATCTCCCCGGACAGAATCGCCCCAGACGACGTTGTCGCCCCATACCACGTTGGCAGGGTTAATGGTACCGTTCAGGCCGTCGCCCCAGACGATGTTGAATCCGGCAAGGACGCTGTCGCCCCAGACCGCGTTATCGCCCCAGACCGCGTTGTCGCCCCAGACCGCGTTATCGCCCCAAACCGCGTTGTCGCCCCAGACCGCGTTATCGCCCCAAACCGCGTTGGCTCCGTTCACCAGGGTGGTCAGACCCGTTGCGGAATTGTACGTAACGGAAGGAGATGTCGCCAGGTAAGGTGCCAGGGTCGTCGAGTTCGCCAGGGCCGCCTGAATGTCCAGATATCCCGCACCCACGGTGAAGATGTCGTATTGATCCGTGTACACGATTCTGGTTACCGGATCGGTCGCGTTGGTGACCGCGGGGAACGCCTTATAGGCGGTCAACATCAACAGCGCCTTCACTTGATCCGGCGTGATGGAGGGATTCTGCTGGATCAGCAGGGCGGCCGCTCCGCTCACCACCGGTGTCGCCATGCTGGTGCCGCTCAACGTGTAGTAACTGGTGGAGGTCCCGGTACCGCCATTGATGTAATAGGAATTCGGCAACTGCAAGCCGGGGTTTTGTGTGAATAGGGTGGCTGTAGTCGAGGCCAGAAGGGAGACGACCTGGTTCCCGGGAGCGACGAGATCCGGTTTCACGACATGGTCGAAAAGGGTCGGCCCCTTCGAACTGTAGCTGGTCATAATATCATCGCCACGGGACGGCGTGCCCACGGTATTCATCGCGCCGACTGTGATGACGTCGGGATCGTTGCCGGGCGCCTCTACGGTCCCGTAGCCACCGATGCCGCCGTTGGTATTGCGCCCCTGGTTGCCTGCGGCCACCACGACCACAATGCCGGCCTGCCATGCGGCTTCGACCTCCTGGCATACCGGGTCCAGGGTATAGCTCTCGAACACTCCGCGTCCCAGCGACATGCTGATCACGCGGATGTTGTACTGCGACTTCAGCGCGATCGCCTCATCGATGGCCGCGATCAGGCTGCTGTCGGTCCCGGCGCCGTTTTCGTCCAGCGCGCGAAGATTAACGATGTTGGCGTTGGGTGCGATGCCCCTGAAGGTGCGCGTGCTCCCGGGAGCCGCCGCGCTGGATGCGCCGGATCCGGCAAGGATACCGGCCACGTGGGTGCCATGGCCATAGGCGTCGTTGGTCGAGCCGAGGCCTGTAAAATCCTGGCTGTAAACGATTCGCGAAGCGCCGCTCGAGTTCTGGAGATCAAGTTGCGGAGTGATGCCGCTGTCGATGATGGCTATCCCCACGCCACTGCCGTCCAGTCCGTAGCTGACTGCCGCGGCGGCGTTGACCGCCGCTGCGGTCAGGTCCAGCGAGCCATGAGTGGGCCGGTCGGGCGAGATGAATTTGACGTTAGGATTGGCTGCCACCGTCGCGATCTGGTTTGACGGCAACGCTGTCACGGCCGCGTTGATCCCCTTGACGAGCTTCGTTGATTGGCCGGACGTCGAGAGTTGTTTCAGGTCGCTCGCGCTCGCGGCGGCCTTGTACTGAACGATCACCTTCACCGCGCTGGACGGGCTGGCAGACACTGCGGTGCTGGAAATTGTGGCGTTGAGGTCGGTGGAGACATTGGAAATCGAGGTGCCGGCCTTCGGGGCTGTGCCCGTCGTGCCGCTGCCCGCCGAGACGCCCGTGCCGGCCGTAGTTTGCGCCAGGGCCAGCGTCGAAGCAAAGAGCAATGCAGCGATTGCCCTCGCGGGCCTCAAATAAATGAGTGTCAAGTGTTCGAGCGAGGATGAGTTAGTTTTTTTCGGGAGTGGTGTGTTCACGCTTTCAGGCTAATTCGTATTTTGAATTCCCACTATAGTGAGGTTGCCGGATTTCGGGTGGGGAAGAGGCCTTATTGGAAAAGGGGATTTTACACGAAGGTGGTTACGAATGCGGCGTTCACCTCGCTCGTGAAAGCTTGAAAGGGAGGGGAAGCCAGGGCGCCAGGCCCCCGCGTCTACGCAGAAATGTCTATGCTAAATTACGAGCGGTATTGGGATGGCACCCTGGCGCGAGACACAGACGGCACCCCGCCAAACGGCGCTCGACGGGCATCCGGGGGGCGCGTTGCCGACCCGCTGCAGGGTTCAACCGTGCCTCACAAGTCTCCTCGCTCCGTCACTTTATTGTTCAAGTTCAGTAAGCTTGTGCAACCGTTTTGCAGGTTGAGGTCAAGATGGTTTGCTGCTGAGCGAAAGGCACTTACCGAGCCGGGATCAGAGGGCTATTGACAACCCACTCGATCTAACAAGTTCGTTCAGCGGCCGCGGTAGTAACTGAAGACCGCCGGCCGTTGCGTGACTTCCCCAGAGAAGAACATCAACTCCTGCTGGCAGCCTATCAAATGGCTGTGTCGAAAGGCGCATCGATAGGTGGACACACCGAGAGGAAAGGAGTGTCAGGATTTGCGGACATCTGTGCCAAATCGTAGAAGCGTCTTAGGAGTCGGAGTTGACGCCATCAACTTCGACGGAGTCGTCAGGCTGGTGGAGCGATGGCGGGCGGCAGAGAACGAAGGTCTATCGTTGTGACGAACCCGCACAGCATCCTAACGTGCCTTCGCGACCACGAGATGATGGAGGCAACGCGCGGCGCGGATCTGGTGTTGATTGATGGTGTCGGAATTACTCTTGCGCTGCGCGTCCTGTATGGGATGAGGACAGTACGAATGCCCGGTCCGGAACTCATGCTACGGCTATTCGACGAAGCACGCCTAGGGCCAACCGGCCGCTGGAGCAGCGGAGGGGCAGCGGAGGAAAAAAGCTGCGCTATAGGGAAGGCGGCATCGAGGTTCGAAACCAGCTACAGAGGTTTTTAGTTATATAAGTAATAACTTATATAACGGCCAGGGCCTGGACGAGGTACGCATTTAGGGAAAGGGGCTTCAAGGCCACTTTCCTCCGCTGGTCCTCCGCTGCTCCAGCGGTCTCTCGTCCTCGAAGGCTTCTTCATCTCAGGACCTTTTTATACCCCCTGTAACGCTGCTAAGGAGCTTCGCCCCTCGCGCGGGGCAAGGGGTATCCCCAACCTTCCGCGCTGCGGTTGTGCAGGCCGGGTGATCCCCCTCCCCTTTGCCGGAAGCGCAGCCGGTCCAATGAAATGAAACGCACAACAGCGAGCACCACGCGCCCGCCGAAACTAGACATGGTCGAGATCCGCGAACGGTATATCGAGTCGCGTTGACGCCTGCTTGGCAGTGAGCGGGTGGCCAATACCGTCGGATTCACCGTGCGGCTCTCCGCGAAACCCCTCCGCGCGCTGCTTGCTTGGGGCTTCACAGAGAGGAAAAAGCCAGAAACCCTTGCCATCAACGCTGATGACACTCAGGGCAATCCAGGGCAATGCGCTATGGTAGCCATAGGGGAATTGGCAACCATGGCAACGTAGTTTGTGGAGCTTACAGTAAACAATGGGGACGTTGCGGACCGAATCCCACCACCCACCCCAAACAACCTCCGGAACTTACTCGTCGTGCAGCGAAGTAAGCGGGTCCACGCGCGCGGCCCGGCGCGCCGGCGCCCACGCCGCCAGCACGGTAATAAAAAGCAGCAGCAGCGGGATGGCGATGAAGATCATCGGATCGACGCGGTTAAATGAGAACAGTGCGATAACGGTAGTGATCGCGCGACAGGCATAAAAAGCCGCCACCAGGCCAACGGCAACCCCGGCCAGGCCGAGCGCCAGCCCCTGCCGCAGCACCATCCAGACCACCGATCGCCGCCCTGCGCCAAGGGCCATGCGGATGCCGATCTCGCGCGTGCGGCGGCTCACCGAGTAGGCCACCAGGCCGTACAATCCCACCGCCGCCAGAATCAGCCCCATCAGCCCCATGCCCCCCACCATCTGGACAATGACGTTCGACAGCTTGGTGGCCCGCTGCGTATAGAGGTCTTGCATGGTGCGAGCGTCGAAGACCGGCATATCCGGATCCAGTTTGCGCACCGCTTCTCGCAGCACGGGAGCAATGGTGGCGGCATCCGAAGCGCCGGATTCGGCCAGCAGCGTCATTTTGGAACGCGGGTGCTGCTGGAATGGCAGGTACAGAAACTCCGTGGGGCGCTCGCCGATCCACAGGTACTTCGACATCCTGGCGATGCCGACGATCTGGACTAACGGGCCCTCGGCGGCGCCAAGATGGAAACTCCTGCCCAGCGCGCTTCCCTTCCAATAATGGCTGGCCATTTCCTCGTTCGCCACGGCCACCAGGGGCGCGTTCTCTCCATCCGTTTCGAGGAAGCCGCGCCCCCGCAGAATGGGAATGTTCATGGTTTCGAAATACCCGTCGCTTACGGAGGCGGAGATGATTTGGATGGCCGGCTCGCCGCGCCGCATCTGCCAGCCTTCCGGAACCACGGCGGCACTGGTTGCGGAGTCCTGCATGGGCACATTTGAGCTGAGGGCCGCGGATCTCACGCCTGGCGCCACGCGAACGCGGTCCAGCAGGTCGCGATAGAAGCGCGGCGTCCGCTCTTCCGAGTAGTTAGCCATGCGCGTATCGAAGCTGGTGAGGAAGAGATGGTCGGTTCGATAGCCCGGGCCGGGCAGCAGTTGGTCCTGAAATCCCCGCACCAGCGTGGCGGAGATCGCCAGGAGCACGAGCGAAAGAGCTACCTGACCCGCCACGATGGCGTTGCGGCCCCAGAGACGGCGCCGGCCGCCGCTATCGGCATCGGCGGCTTTCAGGGCCGGCACCAGGTTAGGACGGGTGGCGCGCAGTGCCGGGGCCAGACCGAACAGCAGCGTGCTGAGCACCGCGACCGTCATCGTAAACAGCAGCGCCCGCCGGTCCACGGCGACGTCAAAAAGGACCGGCAAGTCGCTCGGGACCGGTATGTGGTGGAAGAAATCCGAGATGAAATCGGCCACCAGCAGCCCCGCCAGTCCCCCCGCCACGGCCACCAGGAGATTCTCGAACAGTAACTGCCTAATCAGGGCTCCGCGGCTGGCGCCGATGGCCAACCGCACGGCGATTTCGCGCGCGCGTGCTCTAGACCGGCTCAACAGCAGACCCGCCACGTTGGCGCAGGCCACCAGCAGGACGCAGATTCCCAACAGCCCGAGCATGGCTGCCATGGCCGCCTGGTCCTGCCCTTGGGAGATTCGAAATTGCAGCTCGGTCTCCACCTGGAGGCGCTGGTCGCGGCCGCTCTCGGAATGCAATTTCTGCAGTGCAGCAGAGAGCGCCCCGATATCCGCCCGCGCCTGCGGCAGGCCGACGCCCGGTTTCAGCCGGCCCTTGATGAGGAGCCACCCGTAGTCGCGGTCCCGCAGATAGTTCTTCGGGCTCATGCGCGGCGACATGGCCAGTGGAACGAATACCTGCGGCCGAAAAAATGTGTCGATGCCGGTGAAATGCTCGGGCGCCACGCCGATCACCGAAAACTCCACGCCGCTGAGCCGGATGCGCGAGCCGACCGCCGAGGGGCTCGCCCCGAACTGGCCGACCCAAAAATCGTGCCCTAACACGACCACGGCGTCGCGCCCCTCCACTTGGTCCTCGTCGGGGCGGAAGCTGCGGCCCAGAGCGGGCTCCACGCCCAGCGCGCGGAAGAAGTTCCCCGAGACGTAGAGACCGAATTTCATGCGCGGCTGGGTGGCGGCGTTCGGGCTGAAGCCAAAAAACGAGTAGGACGCGGCCGCCAGAGACTCGAACGTGCGGTTACGGCCGCGCAGGTCCACATAGTCCGGGTATGAGATGGGTGAGTTTACGCCCATCGGAGCGGGCGCCGCGGTGTCGATAGCCACCACGCGATCCGCGTCCCGGACCGGCAAGGGGCGCAGCAGCAGCGCGTCGGCGAAGCTGAACATGGCCGAGGTCGCGCCGATGCCGAGAGCCAGCGAACAAATCGCCACCGCGGTAAAAACAGGATCCTTGCGTAGAACGCGGAGAGCGTGGTTGATCGGTAGCGACATTTTCGGCCTCCTCGCGAAGCTTCAAATTCCGAGAAGCACGTGCAATCCGGATGCCGTAAACCGGCGCCTGCGTTACCAATTCTATCAGCTAATCGGACACACAACTCTCCAAACTCCGTGTTCGCTTTTGGGACGCGCCGTCAGCCGGACGGCATGTGGGGAGGCTTTGGGCGGTAGACGCAGCAACCTCTGGGCGCTCTACTCAGTCACGATCCAGTTCGTACAATAGAGCACGTTCGACACAGCGGACGCATACCGTGATGCGCATGCCATCCGCCATGCGGATCTCATGTGGTGTCTCGCGTTCGCAGCGCCGGCAGTGTCGAAGGATTTTCGGATACTCCGTAGCTGCCTGAACTGCTCGCGCTGTTGTGCTCATTTCCCGCTCCAATTCCGATGCCGAACCGTAAGATCATCATTCAACTGGATGACTCGCCATAACAGGTCTGTTGGTACTATCTGCGTACTAGAACACGTGACTCGATTTTCGGAGGCAAACCCGTTGCGCTCTCCTAGCACTCATCGCTGGTACCTAGCTGGTACTTGGAAGGTACATACGGGACTTCCTTGCGCACGCGTTCTCTTGCATGATTAGCCAGAGTAGGTTCAGCTTGGAGGTGAGCGCCGTGCCCAAAGCGTCTAATGCATTTCGCGCGTTTCGCGATGTAACTACGAATCGTCCGCTGCCGCCCCTTGTGCCTTATCCGCGGTGTAAGTGTGGCTCCTGCCGCGAGTGCCGTGAGAATGCGAAGTGGGACCGCGTTTTTGCGAAGTACGAGACGAAGGAGCGGGAAGAGCGCGGATTCTACCAGTGCGCTCTGAACGATCTCTGACCGGTGCGGGATACCGGCCGTGACGTATCATGTCACGGATCAACTGCTTGAAGGTGATATCCACGTTGGTAAATATCATGCCGTCAACCGCGGGCGGTGGTTTCCCGTTATCGTCTGCTGCACGAATTTAGTTGTCCTCGTACAGCCTTGTTATGGGCCCCGGACGACTGGAGAATTGGTCTAACAGGTTCGCTACGCGAGGTCGAATTATGAACCGCGATGACGCTGAGATTGCAAATTATCTTCGGTCTCTTCTTGAGCATCAAGAACGATGTGAATTGGAAAAGTGCCGATCGTGTCTGACGCTGCAGGGCATTTTCCAACAAATCAGGACCCGGCTCTTTTCTGAGCCTAGTCACCCGGAGGTCGCAGTGGCAGCGGCCTCCAAGGCCCGAAGCGGGCGATCGACTGCATAGCAATCGAGAACGTTGGGCCGGCCAGCGGTACGCTAACCAGCACCAACAGTACTAGGCCAAAGGCCCGTGGTGCCCCATACTTGGAGGCGTGGAACGTCGTAACTGGCATCCAGTGCGAGTGCCGCAGAGCCCCAGCCCGGATCGCCGAGCCGCTACCAGATTTGCCCTGACCTTGGAGGTTAGCTACAGCCTGCCGGGCGGCGGCGCGCCCGCGGAAACAGGCTCCGGCCGCACCATCGACCTGAGCAGCTCGGGGCTAAGCTTCACCACCGGCCGGCCGCTGGTGACCGGACAGAAGCTTGCCTTATCCATCGATTGGCCGGTCTTGCTCGACGGGGCTATCAAACTGCAACTGGTCATGTCGGGCGTGGTCGTCCGCACCAACGGAACGGTAGCGGCCCTGCGAATCACGCGGCACGAGTTCAGAACGCGCCGTGCGGTTCTACGGGCGGTGGCGCCTGAGAAATCGGTCGGATGAGGTGGCTGAGATCTCACCCGGCCATTAGCTTAGCTACGCGTTCGGCCCTCCTTTCCGCGGATAACAGAGGAATTTAGCTTAATATAATAATTGTGACTGCCTCCACACGCAGGCTCTTCCTGGGATCGCTGGCGGGAGGTGCGGCCTTGGCCGCGCGGAGCCCTCAGCCGCGCCCCGGAACGGCGTTGCCCAAGGATCGGATTTCGCCCCTGGACGGCGTGAAGCGAGAGAAGATCCGAATCGCCGATATCAAGGTGACGAACCTCGCCTACCGCTTGAAGCCCGAGGAGGAATGGCCCGATGCCGCGAGCAATTTCATCATCTGGAAGACCGAGTCGGTAATCGTGGGGATCTCCACCGACGCGGGTCTGAACGGCATCGGCGGAGCCACCCGCTACAACGGCCCCGCGGAGATGAAGGGGTACCTGGACGGCATCGTCACAGCCAAATAGGTAGCTCGCGTTGATTCTTCGGGTCACACGATGCCGGCTCCAAGGGCAGAGCGGTACCTCCGTGGCGGGAGCGGTGGAATCCGGAAGTCCGCGGCAAACGGGCTGCTCCCTAGCGGTTGAGCCTCGGCAACAGACTGACTTTGCCGACCCGCGCGCGTCAGCAATCGGTCTTTCAGACTTCTGCAACCGGCCGTTAGGGCTTCCTCTCGATGGTCTGGATAGCCTTGGCCAAGTCGGCAGGCGTCTGGACGATCAGAGTCTTGCCCTTCAGCTCGGACACCGCGGCGGTGATTATATCGGGCAGCCCCTGAGTCGACGGAGGCGAGGCGAGTTTGCTAATGGGATAGCCCTTCGGCAAGGTGGGATCCTCTCCTACGGCCTCCCCGTTCCACTGGTCCGTTCCCGAAGCGGTCGACCCGAATCGGAGGGCAGGGATACCCAGTGGAGTCTCGTATCGTACATAAAAAAACCGCGTGTGGGCTTGGCCCTGAGATGGCACCATACCCCTGGGAATCTTGTTTTCGTAGCGCGATGTAGGACCTAGAAAAACCGCCGTATCGGCGGGATCCGGCCCGTTGAGTTCGCGGCCGATGAGCCCGGCCAGAAAAGCCACGTGGCCCAGCGGATTCTGAAGTACACTCACGTCGACTGCGGTCGTTCGCAGCGCGGCTATCGCCTCGACCAGCCTGGTGATGTCGGACGGAGCGAAACGGTCGCTGCGGAATACCTCGCGCTGCTGCTCCAGGCTGAACACCACCACGCGCACCGAAGTGGTGGGAAGGTGCTCGAGCAGGGCCGTGAAGGCGCCGGCGATCTCCTCGAGGTCCGACTGCCGGATGACGATGTGGCGAGGGGAGAATGCCGTAGCATTCAGCAGGACGCTGAGGCGCATGGGCGCAGCGCTGTCGCGATGTTGGGTATCGGGCCAACTGATCGCGGCAAATTGACGGACGGCGTTCGGGGGCAGCGCCACAGGCACGCCGCGGTTCGCGTGGGACTGCTTCACGACGACATGCCACTCCTTGCGGCAAAACCCGTTGCGGTCGTCGCGCAGAGTGGATTCCACCGAATAGCGGCCCGGACCGAGAAAGTAGTCGCCGTAGATCTCGAAATCAGGGCCCACCCTGACGACATCCGAAAGCCGGCTGCGCCCTAACAGATAAGTGGTGTCGCCGGGCGCATCTTCGGGAGTGATCGCGGTAAATACCACCCATCCGCGGTTAGAACTGGAATACAGGGACTGAGGCACATGAAAGAGGTAGCCGGCTTGAAAACGAAACGCGAGGTTGAGTACCGGGCCAAGTGGCGTGACTTCACAGCGCAAAGCCTCTTCGCCGGTGCGTGTTTCGAAATCGTGCCGAGCACGGGAGGACTCACCTGGATCGAGCGCGACTTGTGCGGACGCCAACGGCGCCAATAACATCAGCACAATAACTGGCTGGCGCAACACTTGATGAAGGCGTCGACCCACGAGAATACGGGACTTTCGTATCTGATTATTCATGGATCAGCTCTCCAACCTTAGAGTACGCCGGCTGCATCGAGGGAACAAACGCAAAAGAGGGCCATTGTCGGATAGCCAGTTCGAGGCATGCGGTGCGGGTTGGTCGGAGTCCAGAGTGCTAGCGCTCAGCACCACTCAAAGAAACTGGGGGGTGTGGACAAAAGTATTAGTAAACCGGCCCAAATCTGCCTGCGTGAGAAGTAGGCATAAGCGGCTTTGGAATCAGGCAGTTTGGCCGGTTTACGTCCACATATCCGGTCCAATCTGTGCACGCGGCCCTAAGTAACTGATTCGTCTTCGAGTTAGCCGAAAGCTGGCATCAGGATTGGCCGGACATGCGGCCTTATCACAGACTACTGATCGCTCCGGCCTTAAGCCCACCCCACGAGGCCAAGGTGCTGCCGATATCCGGTGACCGAAGTGTGGCCGCGAATCGGCCTCCTTCCGCGGATAGCAGAGAAATTTAGCTTAATATGATAATTGTGACTGCTTCCACACGCAGGCTCTTCCTGGGATCGCTGGCGGGAGGTGCGGGCTTGGCCGCGCAGAGCCCTCAGCTGCGCCCTGGAACGGCGTTGCCCAAGGATCGGATTTCGCCCCTGGACGGCGTGAGGCGAGAGAAGATCCGAATCACCGACATCAAGGTCACCAACCTCGCCTACCGCTTGAAGCCCGAGGAGGAATGGCCCGACGCCGCGAGCAATTTCATCATCTGGAAGACCGAGTCGGTAATCGTGGAGATCTCCACCGACGCGGGTCTGAACGGCATCGGCGGAGCCACCCGCTACAACGGCCCGGCGGAGATGAAGGGGTACCTGGACGGTATCGTCAAACCGCTCCTGATAGGGAAGAACCCGTTCGACGTCGAATCGCTTGCCGGCGGCATTTCCGGTCCAGGGGCCAGAGGCATTTGGTCGGGGGTGGATACAGCGCTATGGGATATCGTCGCCAAGGCCGAAGGAGTGCCCCTGTACCGCCTGCTGGCCACCGATACGGAACCGCAGACGCACCTGCGGATGTACGCCAGCGGCGGCGAGTTCACCTGGCGGAAAAACTCCCGTTTCGCGGGCCCCGAGGACCTGGTCAAACAGGCGTTGCGGCACAAAGAGGCAGGTTACACGGCGTTTAAATTCCGCCCCGGCGGCGCCTTCGAGAAATTCAGCTCGATCCGGGAATTCGTCCCGTACCTTCGCGAGATGCGAAAAGCGGTCGGCCCGGACTTCGACCTGATCCAGGAATCCAATACCCGCTGGACCATGGATCAGTGTCTGGAGATCGCCCCGGTTTTGGAGGAGCTGAAATTTACCTGGTGGGAGGAACCTACCAGGCGAATCATCGACGATTACGTCAGGATCAAGAAGGTTCTGCCGACGGTGAAGGTTTCCGGTGGCGAGGGACTCGCGAACCGGTCCGCGCTGGTGGAGTGGATGGACCGGGGCGCGTACGACATCGTCCAGCCCGGCTGCGACGATGCCGGCGTCACGGAGTGCTGGCACATGGCCCGGATGGCGGCCACGCGCGGCAAACTCCTGTGCCCGCACAACTGGCAGGACGGCCTGGTCTGCGTTGCCAACGCCCACCTGATGGCGGCCGTTCCGAACCGCTTCCTGCTGGAATCGAACATGACGCCGAACCCCTTCAAGGAGGGCCTGTTCAAAGAGAAGTTCGCGGCCGCCAACGGTTATATTGACGTTCCCAACAAACCCGGACTGGGAGTGGAATTGAAGGAAGGCCTGGCGGAGTTGTACCCGCCGATTCCGGGTAACTGGAACATGCCAGACCCCGACATGCCGAAGTAGCAGCCACCATGCCATCTACCACACTATGAGCGCTGAACTGACCCCTATGCGATGGCCGGGGTGCTGGAAGAACCCTTCCGCCCTGGCTTTGTTAAACGATTCCCCGATCAACTGCCTGGTGGCGGGTAAGGGCGCCATGCCTGAGCCTGTCGCGGCACAGGCGAAACAAAAAGGGCTGACCGTTGTCGATCCGGCGACACCCCCTTCCGGGGTCTTCGTTATGGATGGGCTGTGGCCCGGCGTGCAGGCGCTCGAGGCCAAGGCCAGCGCCGGCCCAACCGGGAACCCCTGGGTGGATTCCAACGGCTGGAAGATTCGGCTGGAGTCGGCGCGCCGTCCCGGCGCCCGCGTGTGGGTGGATGCCAGCCCCACGGGACCGGTTCCCGGGGATTCCTATGCGCTGGCGCTGGCCGATTCGGCGGTATACGGGGGCCGCTGGATTATTTCGTTGAACCAACAGTTCGCCGCCGACGTATTAACAGGCAAGGCAGACGCCGTGGCCTCGTGGAAGAAAATAAACGCCGCCGCCAGGTTCTTCGAAGATCGAAAAGCCTGGGCCGCCTATGCGCCGGAAGCCGTGGTAGGGATCGTTTCGGACTTCACCGGCGATAACGAATACATGGGTGGGGAACTGTTGAACCTGGTGGCCAGAACCAATCAGCAATACCGCATCCTTCTCAAGAGCAAGCTCTCAGCGGCCTCGTTCGCCAACCTCAAGGGCGTGATCTATGCCGACGCCACGGCTCCGGCGCCGGCCGTGAAGAACAGCATTATGGCGTTCGTACAGGCGGGCGGACTGCTGATTACGCACCCCAAGTGGGGCCTCGCGCCGGGCCTGCCTGCCGCCAACCAGGATAACGAGCGGTACTGGTGGCGCACCTCCGGCAAGGGCCGGATCGCATACGCGAAGTCCGAGTTCGACGATCCCTGGACGATCGCGCAGGAATCTGTGCTGCTTATCAGTCACCGGTACGATTTGCTGCGGTTCTGGAACGGCGGGTCGGTGGGCTCGTATTTCACCATGGCGCCCGGCCGCAAGCGGGCGCTGGTGCACATTCTTTTCTACGCCAACATCGGCCCCGACGAATCGGGCGTGCGCGTTGCCGGGAACTACCGGTCCGGACGGTTGTGGACGTTGGACGGGAAGAGTTCCAGCCTTGAAATGGTCCCCCAAAAAGACGCAGTGGAACTGCATTTACCAGCGGTAGCCCCATACGGCGCCGCGGAATTAGAGGTTCAATAGAATGCATTCGAACTATACCCGCAGGGAGTGGCTGAAATCCGCCTCGGTGGTGGGCGGAGCGTGTCTGGCCGGAGCGGCATTCACGCGGGCGATCGCCGCGCCGTCGCCCACGGCGCCGGTAGCGGTGGCCAAGTGCCAGACCTACGACCCCAAGGAGGTGCTGCCCGCAATGGCCAGGATGTTCGACCAACTGGGCGGAGTTGGCAAACTGGTCAAGGGGAAAACCGTGGCCATCAAGTTTAATTTGACCGGCTCACCGCAGCAGCGCCTGGGAAACCTCTCGCCGGCGGATACGCATTTCACGAATCCGGCGGTGATCGGCGCGGCGGTGAACCTGCTGGCCAAGGCCGGGGCCGCGCGCATCCGCGTGCTGGAGAGTCCCTGGGCCACCACGGAGCCGATAGAGGAATTCCTCCTGCAGGCGAATCTGGAGCCACGCGATATTCTGGGCGCCGCCCCCAACGTGGAGTTCGAAAACACCAATTATCTCGGCAAGGGGAAACAGTACGCGCGCCTGATGGTTCCCACCGGCGGGTATATCTATCCGGGCTTCGATTTGAATCATTCCTATGCCGAGTGCGACGTCTTCGTAAGCATCGCCAAAATGAAGGAACACGCCACCGCCGGCTACACCGGCGCCATGAAGAATTGCTTCGGAATGGCGCCGGTTACCATCTATGGCAACGACGCCGGCGTGGATGAGCCGGCTCGTGCCCCGCGCGGCGGCCGGGACCCGTTCCACTATGGCCGGAGGCAGCCTTCCAAAAGCGCGCCCCAGGAGAAGAATTTCAATGCGCCCCGGCAGGAGACGTATCGCGTGCCGCGGATCGTGGTGGACCTGGTAGCCGCCAGGCCGATCCACCTGTCCATCGTGGAAGGCATCAAGTCCATGACGGGTGGCGAAGGGCCGTGGGTCTCGGGACCCGCCCCCTGCAAGCCGGGGGTGATGGTTGCCGGCCTGAACCCTGTGTGTACCGACGCAGTCTCGCTGGCGTTGATGAATTTCGATCCGATGGGAGGCCACGGCTCGCCGCCCTTCGAGGACTGCGACAGCACTTTGAAGCTGGCGGAAGATATCGGAATCGGGACTCGCGACCTGAGGAACATCGAGGTGATCGGCGCTCCGATCGATACTGCCCGGTTCGATTTCGCGAAGATTCGCGCGGCGAGACGAGCGAGTCTGTGGGATCGGTTATTCGGAAAGAAGGGTTGAGGGCGGACCGAAGAGGGAGTTGCAAAATTCCAGGAAACCGCTTGCTGACGCGCGCGGCTCGGAAGGCGTACACGGAAGGGAAAGCAGTTACCGAGACGGGCCCAGAGGGCACCCGTGAAGGAGCGGTCGCACCCACGAATTTTGCAAGTTCCTCTTAAGTCCGCCCCACCTGCGCTACTCCTGGCCGATGCCGAGGGTCTTCATCTTGCGGTACAGATTGCTCCGCTCGAGCCCCAGCAGTTCCGCCGTGCGGCTCACGTTGCCGTGCATCTCTTCGAGCTTCTTCAGAATGTACTCGCGCTCGGCCGCTTCGCGCACTTCCTGCAAGCTGCCGAAGCGCTCCAGCGGCCGTTCCGCCGGCCGCCGGGTATTCAGCGGAATGTGCCGGGCGTCCACCCGCACCTGCGGATTCAGAATCACGATGCGCTCGATGAGGTTCTTCAGCTCGCGCACATTGCCCGGCCAACGATACTCCGCCAGCACCTGGAACGCTTCCGGCGTGAGTTCCTTGGGCTTGCGCCCGTAGGCGGTGGTGAACTCGCGCAGAAAATGCTCCGCCAGCTCCGCCACGTCTTCGCGGCGCTCGCGCAGCGGCGGAACGAAGAACGGGATCACGTTCAGCCGGTAGAACAGGTCCTCGCGAAAATTGCCGCGCGCGATCTCCTCCTCCAGGTTCTTGTTGGTGGCCGCCACCACGCGCACGTCCACCTGCATGGATTCCGCCGCTCCCACCGGCTCGATCCGCTGCTCTTCGAGCACGCGCAGCACCTTCGATTGCGTCCGCAGGCTCATGTCGCCCACTTCGTCCAGGAACAGAGTGCCGCCATCGGCCTTTTGGAACTTGCCGATCTTAGCCTCGGCCGCGCCCGCGAAACTGCCCTTGTTGTGCCCGAAGAGCTCGCTCTCGATCAGGTCTTCCGGAATAGCGGCGCAATTCACTTCCACGAACGGCTCGGCCGCGCGCGGGCTCAGCGCGTGCAGCGCATGCGCCACCAGTTCCTTGCCCGTGCCGCTTTCGCCGTAGATCAGCACGCGGCCGTTGCTCCCCGCCATCAGGGAGAGTTGCTGCCGCAGCGCCTTGATCGGAACCGACTCCCCTATGATGCGCCACCGGCTTTCCGTATCCGCCTTCAGCCGTTTGTTTTCGAGCGACAGGGTGCGGTGATCGAGACCGTTCTTTACGACGACCGTGACTTTTTGCAGGGAGAGCGGTTTTTCCAAAAAGTCGAACGCCCCCAACTTGGTGGCCTTCACCGCCGCCTCGATGGAGCCGTGGCCGGAGATCATCACCACCACGGGGCGCTCCGCGAAGGGGATCTCCTGGATGCGCGCCAGCACCTCCATGCCGTCCATGCCCGGCAGCCAGATATCCAGCAGCACCAGCCCGTAATCCGCGCCCGGCAGCGCGGCCAGGCAGGCCTCGCCGCTTTCCACGGCGTCTACCGCGTAGCTTTCGTCTTCCAGGATGCCGCTCAGGGAACGCCGGATTCCAGGCTCGTCGTCAACCACCAGCACGCGCCGGGCTTTCATGTGCGCGCCACCGCCGGCGGCGCAGGGTCGGCCGGGGCGCCCGCCTCCGGCTCCAGCAACACGGGAATCTCCACCGTGAAGCGCGCTCCCGCGGGCTTGTTGTCTTCCACGCGGATATGGCCGCCGTGCTCGGCCACGATGTGGCTCACGATCGCCAAGCCGAGCCCCGTCCCGCGATTCTTAGTCGAAAAGTACGGCAGAAACAGTTTCTCCTTGTCCTCCGGACTCACTCCAGCGCCCGAGTCGGCGATCACCAGTTCCACGGATTCCGCGGGGCCCGGTAGAGTGGCTACGTACAGCGTCTTCACCAGGGACTCCTGCATGGCCTCGGCGGCATTGTCTACGAGGTTTACCACCACTCTCTGGAACTGCTCGCGATCCAGGTTCACGGCCGGCAGTCCCGGGGCGAAGCTGGTCTGGATGGCGATACCTTCCAGCCGGTCCTTAAACACGGCCAAAGCGTCGCGCACCACCTCGTTGAGGTCGCTGCGCACCGGTTGCGCCGCGGGGAAGCGCGCGAATTGCGAGAATTCATCGACCAGCGTCTTCACCGAATCCACCGACTTTGAAATGGTATCGGCGCACTCGCGGATGATGCGCGCCGCCGGGTGGGGAAGATCCACGCGATCCATTTGGCGCTCGATGCGCTCGGCCGAAAGCGCGATGGGGGTGAGCGGATTCTTGATCTCGTGCGCCACTCTGCGGGCCACTTCGTGCCATGCCGCGGCTTTTTGCGCGCGCAGCAGTTCGCTGGTGTCTTCGAGGACGATTACGAAACCGGAAGTCAGTTTCTCTTCGAGCGCGGCCACCGTTACCGATAGATTCAGGGTGCGATGCTCGATGCTCAGATCCATCTGGCGGGCGGCGATCCCGGTGCGGCGCGCCCGCTTCATGAGGTACTTGATCTCCGCCGTGTCGTCGCGCGAAAACAAATCCTCCAGGCGGGTCGCCTTGGCCACCTGCCCCGGCGGGAAGATCTTCAGCAGCGCCTGGTTCACGAGTTGGATGGAGCCGTCGGCGCCGACCGAAAGCACGCCCGTGGGAATGCTCTCGAGAATGGCCTCCGTGAAGCGCCGGCGGCGGTCAAGCTCCGTGGCGCTCGTTTCCAGCTCTTCGGTCATCTGGTTGAAGCCGCGCACCAGGAGGCCCAGTTCATCCACGGCCTTCACCTGGACGCGATATTTGAGATTGCCCCGCCGCACCTGGCTGGCGCCCTCTAAAATCGCCGTGATGGGTACGCTGATCTGCTTGGCGAGGAACAGCGCAATCCAGGTGGTCACGTAAAGAACGAACAGCGTGATGAGGGCCTCCAGCATGACATAGGAGCGCTTCACTTCCTTGCTGCGGGAAGCGAGTTGGCGCCAGTATTCGACCGACTCCCCGATTTCTTTTTGCTTAGCCTGCACCGGAAGGGGAATGGACGACGTAAGCACGACGGAACCGATCGCGTGGTTCGCGCGGAGCACGTTGAAGTCGACCTTGACGTCCCGTTGGGGATCGAACTTCGCATCGCCCCACGAATCCAGCGGCGCTCCGCTGTTGGGCCCATAGACGGCGGCCGACTTCAACTCCCACTGCTCGCAAAATCTCTGGAGGAATGCCGGAGCGGTCACGCCGTCCGAAAGCAAGCGGATGGTCTCCGGCTGGGCCGCCAGCAGGGCTGCCTGGGCGTTGGTTTCATCCCGCATTTCCTTTTGAAACATATCCGCCATTTGGCCGAAGGTATCCACCTGGTTCTGCGCCGGCTCGGTGAACCAGGCGCGCATGTTGTAGCTGAGCACCCAGTAGCTCCAGAGCACCAGGCAAAAGACGGGCATGCTGGTGAGGGTCAAGGCGCCTAAAACCAGCTTGGTGCGGATGCGCGACCCCTCACGGTTGCTCTGCCGCTCGATGTACAGCTTGATGCCCGTGCGGAACAGGATCCACCCCAGGGTCAGCATCAGTACGAAGGTAAGGATGGAAATAGCCCACAAGATGAAGGTCTGGCCCGGATTGGTGGGACCGATAAACTTCGAGCGGAACGATCCCTCCCAGGCCACCACTACGACGCAAATGGCCAGCAGGACCGTCGCAAACCAGTAGAACAGGCGCTTTCTCATCGGGATAGCGCACCATGGGCGCCTTACTTTCGATTATACGTGGCGCAGCGGCGGCCTAAGGCGGCTTGGTCGCGCCTGCTAAAGCTTGGGCCAATTCCGCCGATATTATATCCGTGAACATTCGCAAGGAGTATCCCATGAAAAATGTGTGGCATTTCATCGCGTTGGTAACGCTCCTGGGGGCCGTGGCATTGGCCCAGGACGCACCCAAGAAGATCACCCGCGCCGAAGCCCTGGGTGCTCTGGCAACCAAGGCACAGCCCGATTATCCCGCTATCGCAAGGCAGTTGAAGATCCAAGGCACCGTGGAATTAGAGGCTGTCGTGTCGGAAACTGGCGAGGTTTCAAAGGTAGAGATCGTGAGCGGAAACCCCGTGTTGACAAACGCAGCGGCGCAAGCGGTGAAGCACTGGAAATTCAAGCCTTTCATGGAAGACGGCAAGGCAATTCGGGTGCTGGCGCCCATCACGATAGATTTTAAGATCTAGATTTTCGGATGCAGATATCGGAAAGCAGGGAGGGGCAAAATATGACCTTGGGCAGGAAATTGTTGAGCGGCTTTGGAGCGATGCTGGCACTGGTACTATTGACCAGCGGCGGAGCGCTTTTCGTCACTAACATTTTGAACGAAGATCTGAAACACGCGGCCAACGTCACGGCGCGCAAACAGTACCTGGCTGGCGTAGTCAATGCGGCGACATCGGAAATGGCCAGTTGTGAGCGGGGCACAGTCTTGGCCGACATGCTCTCCGATAAAGCGCATTCGGACCAATACCAGCAGAGTTTCCGAACTCGCGCCACAAGTTTGCAGAAGGCGCTGGAGGAGTTGAACCAACTGTCGGAAGGCGGCGAAGCAGACTCGATGGTCAAGGCTCTGAATCAGCAGGCGTCGATGGCACTCCAGGGTCACGAGGAGTTGGCGCAATCCGTGGCCAACGACAAGATGGACGCTGCACTCGAAACATTCAGCCAGAAAGTTCAGCCCCGGCTCGAGGAGATGGCCAAGGCAGCCACGTCTTTGGTGGAGCAGGAGAACCGCGAACTGGTGGCGGCATCCGGAGCCTCAGCTTCCAAATCGGTGCGGAGCATGGCAGCGACCCTGTCGCTCACTCTGTTGGCCCTGGGGGTGGGAATCGGCGTCTTTTTGGTGGTGCGCCGCGCCAGCGCTTCGTTGAAGGTATTGTCCGCCCGGATTGCCGATAGCGCCGCCCATGTGGCCAGTGCAGCCAAGCAGGTCTCCGCCGCCAGCCAGTCTTTGGCCCAAGGGGCTTCCGAGCAGGCGGCCTCCCTGGAAGAGACTTCGGCATCCACCGAAGAGATCGTGTCGATCACGCGAAAGAACGCGGATCACGCATCGGAAGTGGCGGGGCTCATGCACAAGACCGAGCAGGACTCCGGCGAATCCAACCGTACGCTCGATCGCATGGTGGAGCAGATGAAAGAGATCGACGGCTCCAGCCATAAGATAGCCCGCATCATCAAGGTGATCGACGAGATCGCCTTCCAGACCAACATTTTGGCCCTTAACGCCGCGGTAGAGGCGGCACGCGCCGGCGAAGCCGGTTTGGGGTTCGCAGTGGTGGCCGATGAAGTCCGCAATCTGGCGCAGCGTTGCGCCCAGGCGGCGCGCGATACCGCGGCGCTGATCGAGGAATCGATCTCCACCGCCGGTGACGGCAATGCCAGACTGGACCAAATGGCAGGGGCAGTCCGCTCCATGACCCAGAGCGCCATTCGCGTCAAGTCGCTGGTGGATGAGGTGAATCTCGGCAGCCAGGAACAGACTCGCGGCATGGAACAGATCGCCCGCGCCATCGTGCAAATGGAACAGGTCACGCAAAGGACAGCCGCGGGCGCGGAGCAGAGCGCTTCGGCGGGTGCGGAATTGGATGGACACGCCTCCACCCTCCGCGATCTAGTGCACGAAATGCACCAGATGGTCGGCGTGGAGTAAAAGTACCCGAGGGCCGGTCCTACGTCTTCGCCAGCGCGATGGTGTCCACCGTAATGGTATCGCCGTCCATCTTGCCGGTGACGGTGACTTTCTTGCCGGCCATCTCCTTCACCTTGTCCTGGTTGGAGATGCTATAGACCTTCCCGTCCTCGGTCGCGATGACCGCCGGAGCGCCCCGGCCAATGCAGCTCTTGGCGCATTCCTCGTTGCCATACATGGCTTTCTTGGTGGAGCAGTTCTTATCGATGATGTATCCGGTCACGTCCGCGGCCATCGCCGAAAACGCGCACAATACCAACACACCCAGCAGTCTCGTCATGTGATTTCTCCTCGGACTCTTAAACTTGCCTGTTGATGTCCACTGTACTCCATCCGCGGGCTGGGTGCAATCCGGGAAGGTGTGGCTTTTCCGCGTGCTAGGATAAATACTTGTCAGGTTCCGGGCTCCGTGCAACGGGCGGCTGCAAACCCCGCCAGGTCCGGAAGGAAGCAACGGTAGCGGTGCGGCACGTGTGCCGCGGATCACCCGGGGCCTGGCACTTCGTCCGGTAGGCATGCCGGAGACCCGCCCCATGTATCAGGTTATCGCTCGGAAATACCGGCCGCAGACGTTTCACGACGTGGTCAACCAGGAACACGTGAAGACCACGCTCGAAAATGCCATCGCCCAGAAGCGCATCGCCCACGGCTACATCTTTTCCGGACAGCGCGGCACCGGAAAAACCACCGTCGCGCGCATTCTGGCGCGCTGCCTGAACTGTATAAATGGACCCACCGCTACGCCCTGCGGCGAATGCGCCAGTTGCCGGGAAATCACTGCCGGCGGCACCGTGGACGTCATCGAAATCGACGCGGCATCCAACCGCGGCATCAATGAAATGCGCGAGTTACGCGAAAACGTCCGCTATCAGCCGGCGCGCGACCGCTATAAGGTCTTCATCATCGACGAAGCCCACCAGATCACCAACGAAGCCTTCAATGCGCTCCTCAAAACCATCGAGGAGCCGCCCGAGTGGGTGGTTTTCGTGCTCTGCACCACGGAGGCCCACAAGATTCCCGCCACCATCGCTTCCCGGTGCCAGCATTTCAGCTTCCGCTCGGTGGATTTCGAAGACCTGATCCAGCGGATGGCATGGATTTGCGAGCAGGAAGGCATTCAGGCCGACGCCGAAGCGCTCGCCGTCCTGGCCGCGGCCGGAGAAGGCAGCGTGCGCGACTCGCTTTCCGCGCTGGATCAGGCGATCGCCTGCTGCGGGTCGAAACTCGACGCCGCAGATGTACGCGCGCTGCTGGGCGCCTTCTCGCTGGAGTCTCTCGAACAAGTGTCGCAAGCCCTACTCGACGGCGATTCGCGCCGCATGCTCGAAGTAGTCGACGAACTCGAGCGCAACGGCCTGAATTTGCAGCATTTCGCCCGCGAACTGTCGCGCTACCTCCGCAATCTGCTGGTGTTGCGCATCTCCGGCGCGGCGCCGCGCCTGGTGGCGGCATCCGCCCAGCAGCGCGAAAAACTGTCGGCCATCGCCGCGCGCTTCTCCGAAGAAGACCTGACGCGCTATCTGCAGCTCTCGCTCGATCTGTTCCGCGACCTGCAGTATTCGCTGCAGCCCCGCTTCCACCTGGAAATCGGCCTCGTCCGCCTGGTGCAAGCCGGCCGCCTGCTGCCCATCGAAGAGGCGCTGGCGCGGGTCTCGGCCGGCGCGCCGCCGCCGTCCGCCGAGCGGTCCGCGCCTGCCACGACGTCAGCGCCGCTCGAAAGGACGAAGCGCGCCTATAACCTCAACGACCCGCCGTCCGCGCCTGCACTGGCGGTGCCAGAGCCCGATACGCCGAAGTCCAAGCGCATGTACAAATTCGAGGACAACCCGCCGGCCGCACCGCCGCCGCCCCGTGGACCTTCGCCCTTTGAACTGGACCGCGCCAAGAAGGCCGCCGCGCGCCCGCCCGAACCGCAATCCTCCGGCGCCAACGCCCTCGCGCCCGCGCCGAAAGCGCCGGCTCAGATGGCCGCCGGCGATCCGCGCGAGCGGCTCCACTCTTACCTCCATGAAAAAGGCCTGGCACACCTGGCCGACGCGGTGGAAAATGCCAGCATCGCGGTGATTGGCGCGGAACTCGCCGTGGTCACCGCCAAGTCCTACGCGCTGTACTTCAAGGACGGCGCTTTCGAAGCCGCGGTGCGCGAAGTCTTCGGAAAGCCGCTGCGCCTGAAGATCTCGGCCGCCGATGAAGTCCCGCCGTCCGCCGGTATTAAGCTCGCGCCTTCCGCCGGCGAAGATCAGGCCACCAGCCGCGCCCTGTCCCACCCGGAAGTCCGCCGCTTCCAGGAAGTGTTCGGCGGCGAAGTCCGTAAAGTTCGCAATCTCAAGGAGTCGTAGCGTGAAACTACCCGGCAACATGCAGCAGATGCAGCAGATGATGCAGAAGGCCCAGCAAATGCAGGAGAAGCTGGCGCAGGAAATCGCGCAGATCAAGGTCGAAGCCACGGCTGGCGGCGGCATGATCACGGTGAAAATGGACGGCCACAAGAACCTGCTGTCCGTCAAGATCGAGCCCGAGGTCGCGGGCGACGTCGAAATGCTCCAGGACATGATTGTGGCCGCCTGCAACGAGGCCGTCAAGAAAGTGGATGAGCAGTCCCAGTCCAAGATGGGCGGCATGCTGGGCGGCATGGGCCTGCCTCCCGGCCTGTTTTAAGGCGGCTGAAGATCGATGCCCGATTTCGCCGAACCGCTGGCCCGCCTGATCGCCGAATTCAAGCGTCTCCCCGGCATCGGACAGAAGTCCGCGCAGCGCCTCGCGTTTCACGTGCTGCGCGCGGGACGCGATGACGCCGCGCGTCTCTCGCAAGCCATTCTCGACGTCAAGGACAAGCTGGGACTGTGCGCCCTGTGCAACAACATCAGCGATAGCGAACAGTGCCAGTTCTGCCGCGACCCCAATCGCGATTCCCACGTGGTCTGCGTGGTGGAGGAGCCGCACAACATCGTCGGAATCGAGACCACGCGCCAGTTCAACGGCCGCTACCACGTGCTGCACGGCGCGCTCTCGCCGCTGCGCGGCATCGGGCCGGAATCTCTCAAGATCAAAGGGCTGGTGGAGCGGATTGGCCAAGGCGAAATCGCCGAGGTGATCCTGGCCACCAATCCCACGGTCGAGGGCGAAGCCACGGCCGTCTACCTGGCCCGCCTGTTGAAGCCGCTGGGCGTGAAAGTGACGCGCATTGCCATGGGCATCCCCGTGGGCAGCGACCTTGAGTTCGCCGACGAAGTAACCATCTCCAAGGCCCTGGAAGGCCGGCGAGAGATGTAGGGCCGGATGGGCGGGTTGCCAGGGGCACCCTCTGGGTCCCGCAGATTTCCAATCTGCCCCGCGGCGCGGCGGAGCCGCAACCAAATAAAGTTCACCGCGGAGGCGCAGAGACGCGGAGAAAAACAGAAGCGAAGTTAATTAAGACCAGAGAGCGCGGAGATGGCGGAGGTCGCTGTGGGGTAAGACCCCGGGTGTCCGCGTCGAGGAAGTTTTGGTTCGGTAAGACAGCGCAGCGCGCGAAGATTCTGCGCGTTAGCATTACAGCGCGGCGGAGCCGCAACCAAATAAAGTTCACCGCGGAGGCGCAGAGACGCGGAGAAAAACAGAAGCGAAGTTAATTAAGACCAGAGAGCGCGGAGATGGCGGAGGTCGCTGTGGGGTAAGACCCCGGGTGTCCGCGTCGAGGAAGTTTTGGGTTCGGTAAGACATCGCGGCCCGCGAAGATTCTGCGCGTTAGCATTACAGAGGGCTAAAAGGCCCCCGGGTATCATCGGGCCGGCGGCCTCGGTTCGCGAGAATCGCCGCGGCTTGCGAAGATTCTGGCCGGTAGAGTACATGCTGCACGGCGCGCCCTCGCCGCTGCGCGGCATTCGTCCGGGGTCGACCTGGCCCGCCTGTTAAAGCCGCTGGGCGTGAAAGTGACGCCCGTGAGATGTAACACGGCTGTCAATTAATTTGCCCGAGCGTGCGCGAATTCACAATTATTGCGAACCCATTAGCCGAGATTGCGACTCAAACAGTCATCATAGTCAAGGAGGGGAATCATGCAACTCGGAATGGTAGGGCTGGGCCGGATGGGCGCCAACATGGTGCGCCGGCTTCTGCGCGCAGGACACGACTGTGTCGTCTTCGACATGTCGCCGAAGGCGGTGAAAGATCTGGTTCAGGAGCGCGCGGTGGGAAGTTCCTCGCTGGCCGATCTTGTGAGCAAGCTCAACAAGCCACGGGCCGTATGGCTGATGGTGCCGGCGGGGGCCGTCGATAGCACCATCGCGGAGATCCTGCCGCATCTCGAATCGGGGGACATCCTGATCGACGGCGGCAACTCTTACTACGTGGACGACATCCGCCGCGCCAAGGAACTTTCGGCACGCAAAATCCACTACGTGGACGTGGGAACGAGCGGAGGCGTTTGGGGTCTGGAGCGCGGCTACTGCATGATGATTGGCGGCGAGGCCGCGGTGGTCGCGGGCCTCGACCCCATCTTCTCGACGTTGGCGCCGGGCGCGGGCAGCATCCCCGGCACTCCGGGCCGCGAAAACCTAGGCGGCACCGCTGAGCAGGGCTATCTGCATTGCGGACCGAATGGCGCCGGACACTTCGTCAAAATGGTCCACAACGGCATCGAGTACGGCATCATGGCCGCCTACGCGGAGGGCCTCAGCATCCTGCGCGATGCCAACGTGGGAAAGCAGGGCCACGCTGCCGCCGACGCCGAAACCACACCCTTGCGACATCCCGAGAATTACCAGTTCGACCTGAACCTGGCCGACATCTCCGAAGTCTGGCGGCGTGGCAGCGTGATCGCTTCCTGGCTTCTCGACCTCACGGCTGCCGGCCTGGCGAAGGATCCGGCTCTCGCGCAGTTCGAGGGGCGCGTGTCGGATTCGGGCGAAGGGCGATGGACCATCAAGGCTGCCATCGACGAAGGCGTGCCGGCGCCGGTTCTCTCCGCGGCCCTCTATCAGCGCTTCACCTCGCGCGGCGAAGCGGACTATCAGGACAAGCTGCTATCGGCCATGCGCTTCGGTTTCGGCGGCCACCTGGAGAAGTCGGCGGGAAGCAGGTAACTTCGAACTCGGAAAGTGAGGTAGGGAGGACTTCAGTCCGCCCAAGAAAATCGGATAAACAGACCCCCTTGACATTCTAGGTGAACAGCCGTAATATTCCCCTAGAATGTCTACTCGAGATGAGCAAGAGCGCGTCGAATTCCTGCAGGGCACCCTGGACATGCTGGTCCTTCGGACCCTCATCCTGGGGCCGGCGCACGGACACGCCATCGCCCACGCCATCGAGCGGAACTCCGACGACGTGCTGCAGGTCGAGCAGGGTTCGCTATACCCTGCCCTGCACCGGCTGATCCGCCGCGGATGGATTCGCGCGGAGGAGGGCACGTCGGAGCACAACCGCCGGGCCAAGTTCTACCGCCTCACGGCCAAAGGCAGAAAACAGCTCGACGTCGAGAGCACCCGCTGGGAGAAGTTCGCCGGCGCCATCGCCCGCGTCATGCGCCCCGCCGAGCAGGAGGGCGATCTATGAAATGGCGCCGCCGCATGGAAGAGGAACTGGAGCGTGACATCGCCGAACACATCGCCATGGAGACGGACGACAACATCGCCCGCGGGATGTCTCCCCAGGAGGCGCGCTACGCCGCGTTGCGGAAATTCGGCAACGTCGCGCGCGTGAAGGAAGACACGCGAAGTATATGGGGTTGGACGGCGTTCGACACGTGGTACGCCGATGTGCGGCAGGCATTCCGCAGAATGCGCCGGTCGCCGGGCACCGCCGCGCTGGCGGTTATGTCGCTGGCGTTGGCATTCGCTCCCAGCGTGACCGTGTTCTCCGTGATGGACCGGCTGTTTCTGACGCCCATTCCAGTCAAAGCTCCGAAGGAAATCGTCGACATCTCGTTCCGGGATACGAGGCCGAATGCGAGCCAACAATACCAGTCTGTGTCCTACCCCGAGTTCCAGGATTTCAGCCGCTCGTTGCGGTCGTTTTCGGGCCTGACGTACCAAAGCCAGCACGGGGCCATGGTCGCCTTGAACGGGCGCCGCGCGCTGGTCGGCGTAAACTATGTGAGCGACGACTATTTCAGCGTGCTGGGAGTGCCCATGCAGTTGGGACCCGGCTTCCTCAGGGGCCGTCCCAGCGTGATCGTCAGTCACAGCTTCTGGATGCGCGAGCTCGCGGGGCGGCGCGACATCATCGGGCAATCCCTGCTGGTCAACGGACAGACCGTGACGGTGGGCGGCGTGGCGACGCCGGAGTTTCGCGGTGCGAATTCGTTTTTCGCACCCGACCTGTGGATTCCGGTTGAGACTTGGGGCGTCTCTGGCGACTTGGAGCGGCGCGATTGGCGCGAAGGGACCGTTTGGGCGCGATTGCGGCCCGGTGTGTCCCTGGCCCAGGCGTCTGCCGAAGTGGACGACTATTGCCGCAGGCTGGCGAAGGATTGGCCGGATAGCAACCGATACCTGAGCGCCTTCACCTACGACGTATTGGCCGACCGCGAAAGAGGCGGTATCAACATGACCGGCATAGGCGTGATTCTGCTCGGCATTCTGTTGGCTGTGGCTTGCGCCAATGTGGCCGGCATCCTGCTGGCCCGGGCGGAAGAGCGGCGCCACGAAACGGCCATTCGGCAGGCGCTGGGCGCTTCGCGTTGGCGGCTCATGCGGGAATGGATGGTGGAAAGCGCGGTGCTCTCTTCGCTGGCAGCGGCATTCGGCGTGGCAGGCGCGAGGGTGCTGATGAATCTTCTCCCCGGCCTGCTGCCCTCCGTGCTGATCCCCATCCACTTCGAGTTATCGTTCGGTCCCCGCGTGTGGCTGTATGCCGTTTCGCTGATCTTCGCCTCGGCGCTTTCTTTCGGACTGGTTCCCGCGTGGCGAGCCTCTCGCCCGGACCTGCTTTCCGGCCTCCGCCGCGACTCCGCGGTCAACATCCTGCGCGTTCGCGTCCCTATTCGCAGCCTGCTGATTGTGATGCAGGTGGCGGCCGCGGAAGTCCTGTTGTTTGGCGCCGGCATGGTGGTGTGCTCCGTTTCCGCCGCGCGGCGGGTGGGTCCGGGATTCGACCCCGGCCGCCCTGTCGCCATGGCCGATTTGCTGGCGACGGGCGACGACGGAAGCCTGCGGGTGGTGGATTGTGAAGCCGTCCGCGATCGCCTGGCGCGCATCGGCGGGGTCCGCCGCGCCGTCTACGGCCGGAGCGTTCCGCTTTCCGGCATGAACGGGCCTACGCTCAAGCTGGAGACACCGGGGCAGGAACCGCGCGAAATTCTGGGCGGCACGGCCGGGCCCGCGTTCCTCTCTGTACTCGGAGTGCGCATGATCTCCGGGCGCGACCTCGAAGCGGGTGACCAGCATGCGGTGTTGGTGAACGCGACCCTGGCCCGGCAACTCGATCCATCGGGCGCCGCCGTAGGGCGGGAGATTCGCCTGGACGGCGCCGTCCGGCAAATCGTGGGCGTGTTCCAGGATGCCAAGTGGAACACGGTCTACGATCCGCCCGTGCCGCGCGCCATCGCTCTCACACCGGCGCACTCCGGCCCGGACATTGAATTTGCCGTTGAAGTGGATGGCAATCCCGGCGCCTATGTAGCGGCGCTGCGGAGCCAGCTTGCCGCCGCCCAGCCCGGATCGTTGGTGGCATCCGCCGAGACACTGCGGCAGCATTATCGGAACTCGCTTGTGCTGGAACTCAGGGCCACGCAGGTATTCTATGGGCTCGGCCTGCTGGCGCTGTTGCTCACTGTCACGGGATTGCATGGGGTCGCCAGCGCCCTGTTTGCGCGACGCTCCAAGGAATTCGCGATTCGCCTGGCGCTGGGCGCGGCGCCGCGCCAGATCATGGGATCGGTGCTCAGGAGCGGACTGAAGCTTGCCGCGTTCGGATTGGCGATCGGGCTCGGGATCGCAGTTCCCGCGGGGCTCTTTCTGGCATCGCGGGTGCATGGTATCCCGGCTTGGTCCGTCTCGGCGGTGGTGCTCAGTTCCGCCATCGTGGCGATTGCCGCTGTGGCCGCGGCCGCGCATCCCGCTGGCCGCGTGCTCCGCATTCAGCCCGGCGACATCGTTCGTTCCGAATAAGGGAAACATGACAAAGGCATTCGCTATCGCCGGGCTCGGCGCGTTATTTTGCGTTCGCACTTATAGCCAGGCCTGACCGGAAGCCTGCAACTGCGGTAGAGTTTGAAGCCGCCACTGTGAAGGTGCACACGTCCGGGGACACCCAGCCGTCGCGAGATGTCAATAAGGGCCAGATTATTCGAGTGAGTCCTTCCCCACTGGTAATCTGCCCCTTTAGTTTCTAGCACGGCCAGATCTGAGAAATCATCTCTCAGAATTTCATCGCCGCCCCACAATTTGTAACATGTTAGATGTTCCGCGCATCCCATTGAAATCGCGGGCCAAGATGAAACTCTTGGCGAGCCTTGCGGCTTTGCGTGACATTGCGTTTCGATATCGGCCGGAACGGCGGTTGGATTGGAACTCGACAGAACGTGAAACGCTATCACGCAAAGCCGCCAAGCCGCAAAGAGGCGTAGGGATACCTCGACACCCTCTCCTTAGGATTTCAAGGGCGCAGCCCTTGGCTATGTTTAGGGCGCACGCAGAAGCCCGCCCCGCGACGGTCCGCTTACGCGTAGCGCAGCAAGGCCTTGAAGCCGTAATCCATATGCTGCTGGATATGGCAGTGAAACAGCGTCGGACCCGGTTGGTCGGCGGTGAAATCCACGCTGGCTCGCCCATACGCGGGCACCACCACCGTATCCTTAATCACGCCCGAGGTGCCTTTCCCGTAAATCTCGACAATCTCGAGTTGGTGGCGGTGCAGGTGCAAGGGATGCGCATCGTCAGTGCGGTTATGAAACGTGAGGCGGTAGCGCGTGCCCTGTTTGAGGAGAAACTCCTGGTCGTGAGGGTAGGATTTTCCGTTTACCGTGAAGCTGTTAAACTTGCCGGCGCCGCGCGGAATCTTTTCAAACACCATGTCCAGTTTCTCGGTGGGCGCGGGCCGCGGCGATGGCGGCTTGCCGAAGATGGTATAGTCCCAAATGGATTGGGGCGGTGGCGTCCACTCCGGGGTGCGGTGTTTATTGGCGTATTCAATGGCAATCCCCAGGCCCCCTTCGCGTACAGGGTCCTCCGGCGCGCCCAGAATCCAAACTCCCGGCTGATTCATCTCCACCCAGGCGTCGATGCGCTCGCCCGGACCCAGCATCAACACGTCCACCGCCGCCGGGACGGGCACGGGATTTCCGTCGAGCGCAATCACGTGGAACTTGTGGCCGGGCAGCGCCAGGTGCCGATTCTCGATGGCGCTGGCGTTCAGGAAATGAAACAGCACGCGTTCGCCGGAATTCACGCGGATCGGTTCGCCGGCCCCGAGCGCCTTGTCGTTGATGGAATAAATATCGGCCGTTACTTCCAACCCCCCGGGCCGCGTGTCCAGCACCGCCGGCTTTTCCGGTTGACCCCGGATGGGGTCGAGATCGTCGGTATCCATCATCTGGTTGGTGAAATAGGGCTCCCAGTCGCGCACCGCCAGGTAGTGCTCCTGATCGAACTGGCCGGGATTACTCGCGCCCTCCACGATCAGGAAGCCGAACATTCCGGTAAAAGTGCCGCGGTGCAAGTCATCCATCGACATGGTGTGGGTGTGATACCAGCGGGTGCCCGCGGGCGTGGGCGTGAACCGATATCGCCGGCTTCCATGCGCCGGCACTACCGGGGTGCCTTCCTCCTCCGCGCCGTCCACCTCCGAAGGAATCAGCAATCCGTGAAAATGCACGTATTCGGGCACGTCGGTATCGTTGACCACGTTAACCGTGACCGGCACTCCCTCTTTCATACGCAGCCGCGGACCCGGCGAAATGCCGTTGTACCCGATGGTGCTGATAATGCGACTGGGCGCCAATTCGACCGTAACCGGCGCGATTTGAAGCGTGAAATCGGTCTTGGCCACGTCTTGCGAGGCGGCTGGCGTCAGAAACGAGTGGTGCTCCTGGCCCGCCAGCCGGCTGCTTGCGGCCGCCGCGCCGGCAATCTTGAGAAAATCGCGCCGATGCATGTGAACTACCGAATTCATAGCGTACCGCAACGTCTTGTGAGCGCACGGCCCACACTTCACCTACCGCGCAGCCGTTGCTCCAGCACTGCCCGCCTTCTGCGGCTCACCGCAATCCGCGACCCATCCCGCAGCACCACCTCATCGCCTCGCAGTTCCCTGATGCGATCGACTTGCACGATAGCCCCGCGGTGCACGCGCACAAATCGCGACTCGTCGAGCCGCGTCTCGAGCGAGCTTAACGGCTCCCGCAGCAGGTAATTCTTCGCGCCCACTCGCAACCGCGCATAGTAATCGTCGGCGCCGATCCAGTCGATCTCCGCCGCCGGGATAACCAGCTCGCCTGCCGCTGTCGAGACTACCAGCCGCTCGATTCCCTTCTTCTCGCGCTGCGCGCGCTCGGCTTCGAGGAGGGCCGTGAGCCTGCTCGCGAGATCCGCGGCCTCCATCAGGCGCAAGCGCTCGCGGACCCGCGCCAGCGCCGCTTCGAAGCGAGCCACGTTGAGCGGCTTCACCAGGTAATCGATGGCATGTGCTTCGAATGCCCGCACTGCGAATTGATCGTGCGCCGTCACGAACACCACCGCCGCCGGCATGCGGTCCGCGCCACGCGCGCGCAGCACCGCGAAGCCATCCATCTCGGGCATTTGCACGTCGAGAAACAGCAGGTCGGGGTTGAGATCGTCCAGCGCTCGCAGCGTCTCCGGGCCGTTCCGGCTCTCGCCGATGACCGTCATATCCGCGTGCGGCGCGAGCAACTGCCGCACGCCGCGGCGCGCCAGCGGTTCGTCGTCGGCCACCAGGACACGGATATTAGCCATGGCGTTCCACTTCATGATAGGGCAGACGCACCGTGGCGATCGCGCCGCCGCCCTCCCCATTCGCGACCTCCAGCGTAGCGGCGCCGCCGTACAACGCCTCCAGCCGGGCGCGGGTGTTCGCCAGCCCCAAGCCGGCGCCGGCATCGGGCGCCGCCGGCAAGCCCGGACCATCGTCGCGGACGGTAAGGACCAGCCGGTCGCCCTCGCGCCGCCCGCTGATTTCAACCAGGCCTGCATCGGCCCGGCGTGCGATTCCGTGACGCAAGGCGTTCTCCACCAGCGGCTGCAGCAGGAATTGCGGCACCGCCGCTTGGGCCATCGAAGCATCCACCGCGATGCGCGGACGCAGCCTGTCTGAGAACCGAACCTGCTCGATCGCGAGGTAGCGCTCCAGAAATTCCAGCTCTTGCGAAAGCGGCGTCTCATGGCTTCCGCCGGTGTGCAGCACCTGCCTCAGCACGTCGCCCAGCAGCTCCAGCATTCGCGACGCCGCGTCGTTATTGCCGTCGCGAACCAGCACCGTGATGGCGTTCAGGCTGTTGAACAGGAAGTGCGGGTTGAGCTGCATGCGCAGTGCGCTCAACCGGGCCTCGGAAAGCTGCGCTTCCAGGCGCGCAGCCAATGTCTCACGCTCGCGCGCCTGGCCGAAATAGAAGAAGGAATGCTGAATGCCCACCAGCGCGAAATAGACTCCCACGCCGAACGGCAGCGTTGTGAAGACCCAGCTCACGAAGCTCAGCCAGACCTTCGTCGTGGACCAACCCGCAGCCGGCGGAAAGACACGGAGCCGCAGCAGCGTGCCCAGCGCGGCCCACGCCACGCACAGCGCGAGCGCTCCCGCCACGTGCACCATGATGTGCCGCGCCAGGTGCGGACGCCTCAGCGGAAACCGCCGGCTGGCGCGAAAGACCACTGGCGTGAGGACCGCGTAGAGCAGCCAGTCGACCGAGCTGAAGAGCACCTCCCGCCAGTCCGGCGGGCTGCCATCCAAACGAAACTGCGCGTAGCTGTTGAACCCCGAGAGCAGCGCCGGCACGAGCCACGCCGCGAAGATGAGGAACCCCATCGGGGGAGCGGTACGCGCACGGGCCGGCATGTCGGGAGCATACCGCCATGTGCGCGGCGCTGTCCAGCAAACCCCCGCGTTTCGCCGCTCGCTGCAAGCCCGCCGCCGCCCGCTGCACAAATTCGCCTCCACGATGCCGCTCGGGTAGCATCGTGCCATGAAGCGATTTCTAATCCTGTTCGCGATGCTGCTGGCGGGCGCGCCGCTTTTCGCCCAAACCGGCTCGAAGAAGACCCAAGAAGAGCTCAAGACGTTGTATGAAGCGCACAAAGGCGACTTCGATTACCTCCTCGGCGATTGGGAGTTCACCGCGGACAGCCACGATTGGGGAAAATATGGCGGGCGCTGGAGCGCCCTCCGCCTGGAACAGGGCGAGATACTCGACGAATACCGCATCCTCGGCGACAAGGGCGACACCATCTACGTAACGTCGACCATTCGCTCCTATAACGCGGCAGCGGATCGCTGGGAATTGATCGGTATGAACGAGGGCGGCGGGTTGCAGGACTTCGGCGCCGCCCAGCGCGTCAGTTCCGAGATGCACATCGAGCAGAAATTCGGCGTGGCGGGCGGAAATCCCACTACCCTGCGGATCCGGTATTACAATATCCAACCGGACCGCTTTTCCTGGAGTGCCGAGCGTTCCAAGGACGGCGGTAAGACGTGGGAGAAAGACTACATGCATATCGAGGCGCGGCGGATCGGTCCTTCGCGCTCCATGGGTCCGCTCACGCCCGCGAAGAAACCCTAGCCAAGGGCTTCGCACTTGAAATCCACTCAGGGTTTGGAAGTCAGAAGCGGCCCCTTCTGAATGGCGGGCTGAAGCCCACCCCGCGTCCGGCTCGTTGGTGGGGCGGGCTGTAGCCCGCCAATGACAGCCCCGGCGGGCTGTCGGAGGTCAGAATGGTTGAAGTCTTCAACCTGACCTTGGGGGAAATGTTGAAGTATTCTTGTTTACGACCTTCGACCTGAGAATCTAAGGAGCAGACTGATGTCGAATACACTCGGCGGCGCCCAACCGATCTTCTGTGTTGCCGACCTGCGCGCCAGCATCGAACACTACGTGAACGCGCTCGGCTTCAAGCACGACTGGGGCGAAACGGTATTCGCCTCGGTCTCTCGCGATCGCTGCCACCTGTTTCTGTGCGAGAACGACCAGGGCCATTTCGGCACGTGGGCCTGGATCGGCGTGAGCGATGCCGATTCTCTCGCGGCGGAATTGCGCCAACGCGGCGCGCGCATCCGCCATCCACCCACGAACTATCCCTGGGCGTACGAAATGCAGGTGGAAGATCCCGACGGCAACGTGCTGCGCTTCGGCTCGGACCCGAAGAAGGATGAACCTTTCGGCCCATTCATGGACATGCACGGCCGCTTGTGGCCGCCAGTGCAAGACAGCGCCCCCGCGTGCGAGTAACACGCTCGCGCCACAGTGCTCACGATGCGATGGGGCGCTAATTCGACCGTGACCGGCGCGAATCGAAGCGTGAAATCGGTCTTGGCGACGTCTTGCAAGGCGGCTGGCGCCAGGAACGAGTGGTGCTCCTAGCCCGCCAGCCGGCGATGCGCCGGCGGTCCGCGCAAGTTTGTCTATCCCGCACGGTCCTATCTCGCTCTGGGCGAATGGGAAGCGGGCGAAACGGTTCTTGACCGGGCCGTCGCTGGGTGCAGCCACGGCTGACAAAGTGCCCCGGACGGCGCTATCCTAGTTGCAGTTATAGCGGTTGGTCGCTCATGCCATCGGCTTTCAAAATCTCGGACGCTCACGAAGCCGCAGTGGCCGAGCTTCGGCGCTGCCTGAGCGATCGTCGCGGCAAAGGCCATGGCAAACTCCACGAGATCGCGCTTCCCGATAAACTCTACCGGCTCCTGGTGAGGATCGTCAACGACCTGGCGGACGGAAAGGCGGTGTCGCTTACCTCCGGCGCCCAAGAAATGACCACGCAGCAGGCTGCCAACTTCCTCGGGGTATCGAGGCAGTTCCTCGTGCGCATCCTCGACGAGGGAAAAATTCCGTTCCACCGGGCCGGCACGCATCGCCGCGTCTACCTTCAGGATCTGATCTCATTCCGAAAGGAACGGGATCGCCGGCGCCACGAGGCGATCGCAGAAATAGCTCGGGACGCCGTAAAAGATGGCGTCTACGACGAGTTCTGATTGCCCGCCTCGGTTCGTGCCGAACTTGTCGCCGTTCTCGATGCGTGCGTCCTTTTACCGGCTTCTTTGCGCGACACTCTACTGCGCCTGGCCGAGACGCCCCGGCTGTACATCCCGAGGTGGTCCGATCAAATCTGGGTTGAGGTAAAGCGAAACCTGGAAAGCCGCAGAAAGCTGACTCCGGAGAAGATTGCGCATCTGGTCGAACAGGTCGAACTCCACTTTCCGGAGGCACGAACCGAAGGCTACGAGAAACTCTCCCTTCTGATGACCAACCACCCAAAAGACCGCCACGTGGTCGCCGCCGCCGTGAAATCCGGCGCTCAATTGATCGTGACTTCGAATCTCAGAGACTTCCAGGCGGCATCTCTTGCGAAGTGGAAAATCGAAGCACGGCACCCGGACGCATTCTTGATGCACCTATACACACGCGATCCGGGATCGGTCGCATCGCGGCTCCAAGATCAGGCAGCGACGATCTCCCGGACGTTGCCAGATCTACTACGGACGTTACGCACCAGAGTCCCAAAATTCGCCGCCATGGTGGCCGCGGACCTCGGACTGGTCATCGCAGACTAATGAGACCCCCGCACAACCGCGCTTCTGATATGATTCAAGAAACATCCGAGGGCACTCATCCATGAGGTTGGGCCGGCTCATCTTTGCCATTCTCTTCCTGGTTTCACTCAGCCTCGCGCTGCAGCGAGGATACCAGGGATACAGCCGCCAGCAATACTACCAACCCGGACCGAACGTTCCCTCGGAATTCTATTGGAGCCGCCTCCAGTATACTTCCGCGTACGCCGACAGCAACATCTATGGCTATCGCCGCTACGGCGGCGGCTGGTCCCGCGACTATCCCAAGGCCGACAACGATTGCCTCATTGCCCTGCGGCGACTGACCCACATCAACTCTCCGTCGCCCCTGAACGTCGTGGATCTCGATAGCGACCACATCTTCGACTATCCGTGGATCTACGCCGTCCAGGTCAACACCTGGACGTTCACCGACGTGGAGGCCAAACGCCTGCACGATTACCTTCTCAAGGGCGGCTTCCTGATGGTGGACGATTTCCACGGCACCGACGACTGGCAGCACTTCATGCAGGGCATGCGCATGGTGACCGACCGGCCCGTGGAGGATCTCCAGGACGCCGACGAGATCTACCACGTCTTGTACGACATCAACGAAAAGTTTCAGATCCCCAGCGAGGTCTACGTCAACACCGGCCGCACTTATGAGAAGGATGGCTACGTGCCCAAGTGGCGCGCTATCCGCAACGACCACGGACGCATCATGGTGGCCATCTGCGCCAACATGCATCTGGGCGACGCCTGGGAGTGGGCCGACAGTCCGCAGTATCCCGAGAAGTTTTCCGGACTTGCTTTTCGCATCGTCCTCAACTACATAATGTACGCCATGACCCATTAGGATGTTCCGGGGACGCCTCTTCCCAAAGTCCACGAGCAGCCCACGAGCCCATGTTCGAATTCTTCCTTAAGTATCCGCGCTCGGCGTATGCACGCGGCCAATTTGCCCTCTTGGGCGCGTGGCCGAAGTGGATGCTCGTCCTGCTGATTGTGGCCGCGGCCACCGGCTTGGCTTGGCTCATCCGCTCCCGCCTGGCCGAAGCCGCGCCGGTCATGCGGAGTTGGCGGGCGTGGGTCATCTGGGCTTTGCAGACGCTCCTCGCCGCCATCCTGCTGGTGCTCCTGTGGCAGCCGGCCATCACCGTCGCCGAGTTGAAGCCGCAACAAAACATCATCGCGGTGCTGGTGGATGACTCCCGCAGCATGGCCATCTTCGAAGACGGCTCCACTCGCCAGGCGCAAGCCGTCAAGGCGCTGCAGAATGGCGTCCTCGACAGCCTCAACCGCTCCTTTCAAACGCGCCTCTACCGCGTCGACGACGTGCCCGCTCGCATCGAGAGCCTGAAGGATCTGAAACCCGACGCGCCCTCCACGCGCCTCGGCGACAGCCTCAAGCAGTTGGCCGAGGAGACCTCCGACCTGCCCATCGGCGCGGTGGTGCTGCTCAGCGATGGCGCGGACAACTCAGGCGGCATTAGCCAGGAGGCAATCGACACGCTGCGCGCCCGCCACATTCCGGTCCACACCGTGGGTTTCGGACGCGAGCGCTCCCAGCACGACGTGGAGCTCGAGGATGCCGTGGTCGCTCCCCGCGCCTTGGCCGATTCGCGCATCGCCGCCAAGATCACCTTTCACCAGCGCGGATACGCCGGCGGCAAACTCACTCTGACGGCGCGCGATGTCAGCAGCGGACAAGTGAAGCTCCTGGCGTCTCGCAGCGTCACTCTGGGGCCGGACGGGAATCAGCAGACCGAAACGCTGATGTTCAATATCGGTGGCGCCGGCGCGCGCACGCTCCAGATCGCGGCCGATCCGCTCCCCGGCGAGCAGAACACCGCCAACAATGCGTTGACCCGCGTGGTGAATGTCGGCTCCGATCCGCGCCGCATCTTATATATAGAGGGTGAGCCGCGATGGGAGTACAAGTTCATCCGTCAGGCGGAAGAGGACGACCGCATGGTGCAGATCGTCTCTATCGTCCGCACCACGGAGAATAAGTTCTACCGCCAGGGAATCTCCGACCCCAAGGAACTGGCCGACGGTTTCCCGACCCGCGCGGAAGACCTTTTCGTCTACCAGGGATTGATTATCGGCTCGGTAAATGCCGGCTATTTCACTCCCGGCCAGCAGGAACTAATCCGCGAGTTCGTGGATCGCCGCGGCGGCGGACTGCTGCTGCTCGGCGGGCAGTTCGCGCTGGCCGATGGCAATTGGAACGCCTCCACCCTCACCGACCTGCTGCCTACCGTGCTGCCCACTCAGGCCGGCACTTTCCATCGCGAGCAGGACCCCAAGAATGGCGCCACCCACACCACTTCCGAGCTCGCACCCGCCGGCGTGGATAACATCATTACCCGCCTGGTGGACGACCCCGCGGCCAACGCCGCTAAGTGGAAGAAGCTGCCCTACCTGATGGACTACCAGGACCCCGGCGTTCCCAAGCCTGGGGCGTCCGTTCTCGCCGCCATGATTACGCCCGAAGGCCGCCGGTTGCCGCTACTGACCACCGAGAACTTCGGCCATGGCCGCACCGCCATCATGGCTACCGGAGGCAGTTGGCGCTGGCAAATGAGCTCGCCGCTGGGAGACACGGCTCACGATCTGTTCTGGCAGCAGCTCCTGCGGTGGCTGGTATCGGATACTCCCGGCCACGTCGCCGCGTCCGTCCCCGCGCAGATGCTGCTCGATAACGGCGCGGTAACACTCACTGCCGACGTTTTAGACCAGCAGTACAACCCCGCTGCCGATGCCAAAGTGGAAGCGCATATCCTGGGTCCGAGCGGCGTCGGCGCGCTGGTGGAGATGACCCCTGTGCCCGATACTCCCGGCCAGTTCCAGGCCGCCTGGTCCGCTCCCAAGCCCGGCGCCTATCTCACCGAAGTCACGTCCCAGCGCGCCGGCAAGGAACTCGGCCGCGATGTATTGACCTTCCAACGCATGGACGGCGTGGCGGAGAATTTCCATATCGAGCAGAACCGCGATCTGCTCGAACGCCTCGCCACGCAAACCGGCGGACGATATTGGAAGCCCGCCGACCTCGGCAAACTGGCCGACGCCATCCCCTTCTCGGAGGCCGGCGTCACCGTGCGCGAGTCCAAGGACCTGTGGAATCTCCCGCTGGTCTTCCTGGTGCTGCTGCTTCTGCGTTTTTCCGAGTGGTGGCTGCGCCGGAAATGGGGGATCGTGTGACCTCCATCTTAGAACTGCTGTGTTCCAAACCAGTGGGGCAGGCTTTAGCCCTCCCCAAAGGGGACCCTGGGCTTCAGAGAAACTCGCAAAATTCCGCTTGGCGACCGGGCCGCCGCCACGCTGGCGGGCTGAAGCCTGCCCCACCAAGAGTACCGCACTGTCAGATGGTGGGGCGGGCTTTAGCCCGCCGGGTTCTGGACGGAATTTTGCAAGTTCCTCTTCAGCCCGCCCGGCCGAGCATCGGCGGAGGCCCCAGGGGATAGCTCTTTATGCTCCAGCGCTTCCTCAAACCCTCCGTCCTGGCCGCCATTTCGGGCCTCGATCTGGTCGCCAAAACCGTGGTCGATGGCTTTGTCGCCGGCCTGCACCGTTCTCCCGACTTCGGTTTCAGCCAGGAGTTCGCCGAATACGCGGCCTATACTCCCGGCGACGATCTCCGCCACGTGGATTGGAACGTCTACGCCCGAACCGAGCGCATGTACCTCAAGCGCTATCGCGGCGAGACTAACAGCCCGCTGACCATCCTGCTCGACGCGAGTAACTCCATGCAATTCGGCTCTCACGGAGTCAATAAGATGGATTACGCCCGCTATCTCGCCGCATCCCTATTCTATCTGGCCCTCCACGGCCAGCGCGACGCCGCCGGCCTGATTACGTTCGACGACGAGATCCGCGACTATATTCGCCCCTCCACCCGCCAGGGCCAGTTGCATCGTTTGTTGGCCGGCCTGGAACATGCCGAGGCGCGCGCCCGCACCGATTTCTCCAAGCCCATGCGCTACTTTCAGGAGTTCCTCAAGCGCCGCGGCATCGTCCTCATCGTCTCCGACTTCTGGGAGTCGCCCGAAAGCGTGGTCCGCACCATCGAACCGCTGCGCTTGAACGGCAACGAGGTGGTTCTGTTCCACGTCCTTGACCCCGAGGATGTAACTCCGGCCCTAAGTGGCCCGTCCATCCTGGTCGACATGGAGACTCAGGAGCAGCTCGAGACCACGCCCGATTACACCAAAAGGGAGTATCGCGACAAAGTACAGGCGCATATCGCGGACCTGCGCGACCGCACCAAGGGCGCGGGCATGGGCTACTGTCTGCTCATGACCGACCGGCCTCTCGATGACGCCCTGCGCGAATACCTCACGCTGCGCGGAGGCCGCAATTAAATGGGACTCTTCGCGCCCTGGTTCCTCGCCGGCCTCGCGGGGTTGGCGCTGCCGGTCTACCTGCATCTATTGAAGCGGCAAACCGCCAGGCCCAAGCGAGTCAGTTCGCTGATGCTCTACGAATCGCGCACCCAAGCCTCCACGCGTCATCGGAGCCTTCGTTATTTCCTGCTGCTCTCGCTGCGCCTCGCGGTGCTGCTGTTGTTGATCGTCGCGTTCGCCAATCCCTTCATCAATCGCAATACCGCCACGTTCTCGAGCAATCGGCTGGTGCTGCTGGTGGTCGACAACTCCTTCAGCATGCGTGCCGGAACCCGCCTCGCCGACGCCAAGGACGCGGCCCTGAGCGTGCTATCCGGAAAGGGCGCGGCGCGCACGCAGGTGGCGGCGTTTGGCTCGCAGTTGCAGCTCATGACGCAACCCATCGAAGACCAGGCGGCGTTGCGTGTCGCCGTCGAAGCCATTCAGCCCGGCGATGGGCACGGGAACTTCGGCGAACTGGCGCGCGCCGTGCGGGCCATGGCTTCGTCGGTGCATACTCCCATCGAGCTTCATCTCTTCAGCGACATGCAGCGCAGCGCCCTGGCCGGCAACTTCACCGATATGGCTCTGCCGGCCAACGTCAAACTGGTGGCGCATTCCGTAGTCTCGAAGGCCCAACCCAACTGGACCGTGGAATCCGTGGATGCCCCTGGACAGGTCTGGGGCAAAGACGCCAAGCCGATTCACGTGCAGGCTGTGATCGCCGGCTTCGGCACGCCTGCCGCGCAACGCACCGCGTCCCTCGTCGTCAACGGCAAAACCACGGCCGCGAAAACCGTGGCGGTCCCCGCCAACGGACGGGCGGCGGTCGACTTCCCCGCCCTCGAAGTGCCCTACGGCTTCAACCGCTGCGAGATCGAAATCGATTCAGCCGACGCCTTTCCAGCCGACGACCTCCGCCGCTTTGCCGTCGAGCGTTCCGATCCGCAAAAGGCCCTGCTGGTCCATAACTACGGCGACAACCGTTCCCCGCTCTACATCGGCGCGGCGCTCTCGGCGGCCGCCCAGTCGGCGTTCATTTTGGAATCGATCGGTGTCAACGAGGCCGCCGACCGCCAGCCGTCTAATTACGCCTTCATCGTTCTCTCGGATGTCAATTCGCTGCCTTCGCTCCTGGAGAATTCGCTCACTGATTATGTACGCTCCGGGGGCAGTCTCTTCATCGCCGCCGGCACTTCCGCCGGCGCTCGCCTGCAGATCCCCATTTTCGGCGCGCGCATCGTCGAGACCCGCGACTACAGCCGCGTTCCCGACCGCTTTATGGCGGTCGGCTCCAGCGACTCCTCCTACCCCTCCGTGGCCAAGGCCGAAGGCTGGCCCGGCGTAAAGTTCTTCTACGCTCTGGATGTCGATCCCGGCGACGCTCGCGTGATCGTTCGCTTGAGCGACCAGACTCCGCTTCTGCTCGAAAAACGCATCGGCGAGGGGCGCGTGGTGCTGCTTACCTCCGGGCTCGACAACCTCACCAACGATTTCCCCTTGCATCCCGCCTTCGTCCCCTTCATCGAGCAGACCGCGCGCTACCTCGCCGGCAGCGAACGCCAGGGCGGCGCCCGCGTAGTAGACGCCTACCTCAATCTCCGCAACGCCCGCGAACAAGCCCAAGGCGTCGAGGTCACCGGCCCAGGGGGCAAGCGCCCGCTCACCCTGGGCGAGGCCGCCCACGCGCAATCGTTCCAGCTCACCGAAGCCGGCTATTACCAGCTCCGCCTCGCCGATGGCCGCCGGAATGTCGTCGGCGTCAATGCCGACCCCAAGGAATCCAATCTCGACGTGATTCCCGACGACGTGATGGCTTTATGGCAGGGCAAAGGCAGTCAATCTTCGCAGGAAGCGTCGGCGCCCGGCGGCGCGACGCCGTCCCAGAAGACGCCGCAAACGCTCTGGTGGTACGTCATGCTGCTGGTGTTCGCTGCCGCCGTCGCCGAATCGGTCCTGGCGAGCAGATACCTGGGAACGCAGCGGGAAGAATCGTAAAGTGGAGCGTCCTTCAGCTTGCCCTCATAAGTTCACCAAATAGCTCTTTTGGGCCATTCGCGGCAACTTACTTAGCACAACCCGTACGCAGCCGTACATTCCGCCACTTCGTAGACATGTTACACTAAACCACCGTGAGCTACGCTCAAAGGCTTCAGGGTTCCTTTCGCCAGGGTCTCGCTTTACCGCCTACATGCGACGTGACTAATGCCGACAGTCGCAACTTACGGCAATGGGATTCCGTGGCCCACCTCCAGTTAGTGGTTGCCATCGAAGACGAATTCGGTGTTCGCCTGACCCCCGCGGATGTTGTCGAACTGAAGAGTTACCCGGCCGCCATCGACATACTTCGCCGTCATGGAGTCTGGCCCGATGACTGAGACCGGATTCCTAAAAGGCTCCGGTCATAACCCTGACGCCCGAACGGTCTTCGACGGCAATACCGGTGAGTGGTTCACTCGCGCGCAGCTAACCCGCCGCGTTGCCGAATTCGCGGGCCGGTTGCAGTTTCCGCGCAAGGCCCTCGGCTTTCTCTTCGCCTTCAACGATTCCGAGTCCTTGATCGCCTACCTGGCCGCCATCCATACCGGTCACGCGGTGGCCATGTTGAACCCGGAGCTGGATGAAGTCTTGAGCGCCCGCCTGATTGCGCTGTTTCAGCCGGACTTCATCGTCGCTCCGAAGTCCCACGCCCCCGCCACCACCTACCGCGAAGCGGAATCCCCGCATTCCGGGCAACTGCTGCTCCGCTCCAGCGCTCCTATCCGGCACGCCATCCACCCCGATGTCTCATTGCTGATTTCCACCTCCGGGTCGACCGGATCTCCCAAGCTCGTGCGGCTCTCCTGGCGCAACCTCGAAAGCAATGCGTGGCAGATCAACCAGGCCTTGCGCAACACCGATCGCGACCGCACCATGATCACGGCCCCGATCTTCAACGGGTACGGCCAGTCCGTCATCCACACCATGCTGCTCGCCGGCGGCAGCTTCGCGCTGACGCGCGCGCGAGTCGTTACCCGCGAGTTTTGGGACGCCGCTCGCGAGGCCGAATGCAACACCATCGGCGGCACGCCTTTTTTCTATCAAACACTCGAACGCCTGGATCTGGATTCGCTCAACGTACCGCTCCTGAAAAAGTTCGTGCAAATCGGCGGACGGCTCCCTGGCCATCTGGCCGTGAAGTTTCACTCCCTTGCGCAAGAACGCGGCGGCGAACTGCACCTTATGTACGGACAGGCGGAAGCCACGGCGCGGATTTCCGGCCTGCCCCCGAATCTGCTTCCCGAGGCTCGCGGCTCGGTAGGTTTTGCCCTGCCTGGCGGCCGGCTCCGGGTGGAACGCGGCGGTTGCGAGTGCGTGCCCATGGAAGAAGGAGAACTGGTTTACCAGGGGCCGAATGTGATGATGGGCTATGCCACTTGCCCGGAGGATCTGGCAAAAGGCGACGAGCTCGGCGGAGTAGTCGCCACCGGCGACTTGGGCTATCGCGACGGCCGCGGCCTCTTCTACATCACCGGACGCAAGTCCCGGTTCGTCAAACTCTACGGATGGCGCGTGAGTCTCGATGAAGTCGAGGAGCTCCTCTCACATGCCGCACCCGTCGCCGCGGTCAACCAGCAGGACCGCCTGGTAATCTATGCCGAGCACCCCGGCGCCATGTTCGCCGACGCCGTGAACCAGCTCGCCGCCAGGCTGAAGCTTCATCCATCCGGTTTCGAAATCCGTGAGATTGACGTCATTCCGCGACTTGCCAACGGCAAGGTGGACTACCGCTCTCTCGCCCGTACGGCCCCTCCGGCGGCCTTCGAGCCCAACGTCGCCCGAAATGCGGAGGGCTCGTCCGCTTCACGCTGATGAGCTTTCATTCCATCGAATTCGCGCTGTTCTTCGCAGTGGTTGTATCGCTCTATTATCTGGTTCCGTACGTCAGGCGCGTGCCGGTGTTGCTGGCTGCCAGTCTTCTCTTTTACCTCTCGTTCGCCGCGCAGAATATCTATGTTCTGAGCGGTCTGATCGTGGCCGGCTACGCCACCGGTCACCTGATCGAGCGGTCGCAGTCCCAGCCAGTTCGTAAGTTCTGGCTGTTAGTCGCCCTGGCGATCGATCTCGGCCTCATGGCCGCCTTCAAATATAGCCCGGAGATACTCGGTAAGTCGCTCGGCGCGATTCCTATAGGGCTCTCGTTTCACACTTTTCAGGCCATGTCTTACGCCATCGAAGTGTATCGCGGGCGCCAGCCTGCCGAGCGCTCCTTTCCGGTCTTCGCCCTCTACATCATGTTCTTTCCCCAGATTGCCGCGGGCCCCATCGAACGCCCCGGCGACATGCTGCCGCAATTTCACAAGCCGCAACCGTTTCGTTACGAAAACGCCGTGGCGGGTCTGCAATTGATGGTCTGGGGCATATTTCAGAAGTACGTTGTGGCGGATCATCTGGCCACGGTGGTCAACGCTATCTACGACAACCCCGCCAAATTGCCCGGCCCCATCGCCGCTTTCGGCGCCGTGTGTTTTTCGTTTCAGATTTTCTGCGATTTCGCCGGTTATTCCGAGATCGCGCTCGGCGCGGCTCAAGTGATGGGCTTGCGGCTCACCCGCAATTTCAACATGCCGTTTCATGCCGATTCCATGGCCGAATACTGGAAACGCTGGCACATTACACTGTCCACCTGGATGCGCGATTACGTGTTCTTTCCCCTGTGCGGGAGACGGCCCAGAATGCCGCGTATCTGCGCCAGCATCATCCTCGTCTTTCTGGCGAATGCCCTGTGGCACGGGACCCGCTTGAATTACATGGTGTCCGGGTTGTTGCACGGAACCTACCGGGTAACCGAACTTCTCGCCAGCCGGGCCATGTCACGCGCCGGCTGGACTCTGAAAGCGGTCTGGGCCAGGCCGGTCAAGATCGCCCGGACCCTGCTGGTGTTTGCCCTGATGACGTTCGCCTTCGTCTTTTTCCGCGGCCGCAATCTCACCGAGAGCCTGTCCGTCGCAGCGCGTCTTTTCGCCGGCTGGGGAGTGCTGTTTCACTCCGCAGCGCTGGCCGAGGGATTCGGTCTAACCGGCGTGCCATCTTTCGCTCTGGTCGAGGCGGCCTTGCTGATCGTGGTGGTCGAATCGGTCCAGTTGCTGAGATCGGCTGGCCCGCTGCGTCCAAGGATTGCCGCGCTGCCGTTCTGGTGCCGCTGGAGTCTCTATTACGCGGGCGCTACCGCTGCGCTGCTTCTCGTACCGCAGAGTGTCGCGCCGTTTATCTATTTCGCTTTCTGAACCCGATGCGCAATTCCGACGCCATTCGCTTCTTAGTCCGGCTCACCGCCTTACTGCCGTTGGCTGGCGCGCTGATGCTCATTGACTGGATCAGCCTTCAACCTCCGATCCGGCGCCGCTTCACCGGCACGCTGGAAGCCGCGGCGGATGCATTGGTCTCCGGAAAGACCATCTGGTCTCGCGCCGACACGCATGACCTCAAGCCACTGTGGATCGAGCATTTGTCCGGCCCAGGGGAAGTCCTCGTGCTCGGTTCCAGCCGCTTGATGCAAGTCCCCCACGAGTGGTTCCAACCGCGTGGCGTGTTGAATGCGGCGATGTTCTCCGGCGATCTTGCCGACTTCGTCTCGATCTTTCAGTTGTGCGTGGCAACCGGCAAGACACCCCAATTGGTGCTGCTGGATTTAAATCCCACGCTGGCCTTCGAAGGGAAATCGAGCGTGGCACCGGCCCTGGCGCCCCATTACCGGCGGGCCTTACTGCGCTACCGGATCTTTCCACCCACCTTATTCTCGGGACTGTTTTTGCTGCAGGGACTTCGTTGGGATCCCAGAACATTCCTGCACCCTCCGGCTTGGGGGATCTCCGAAGCAATGGTTCCGGACGCCTACCGGATGCGCCCGGACGGAAGCGCCGACTGGGGCTTAACGGAATCGTACCAGACGCCTGATGAGGTGGAGAGTTCCGTCGTTGCCAGCATACACCGTCTCGATCCTACGTACCGGCATTGGCGAGCGACCTCACAGCCCGGCTGGTTCGATTTGAAGATATTGCGGGCCTTTCTCGACGATCTCCAGTCACGCCGCATTCGAGTAGTGGTGATGCTCGTACCGGTGCATCCCGTGGCCTACGATTTCTACTCCAGCCAGGGCGGTTACGACGAGTCCTGGATCAGGCGCGAGATGGCGGCCCGCGGTATCACCGTGGTCGGCTCGTATTCCCCGTCGGTGGCTAAGGCAACCAGGGCGGATTTCTACGACGACGTCCATGTGCACGCCTCACTCCTCCATCGTCTTCTAGGGGAAGGCGGAATCATTCAGGAGTAGAACTGCCGGGCATGGGGCGATTCGCCTCCAGGTTCGACTTAGGCTTGGTGTATCATCGCGCTATGCGTCTGCTCACCTGCTGCCTGTTAGCCTTGTTGCCGCTTGCTGCCCAGACCTCCGACGAGAAGGACGTCCTCGCGGCCGTCCGGAAGACATTCGATGGAATGGCCACCAACGATGCCGCCAAGATCCTTGCCTCCATGACAGCCGACGCGCACTTATTCGGCGTGCGGGCAAATGGCATCGCATACGCGCTACCGGCGGAGCAGTGGGCCAACCGGCTGGCATCTCTAAAAGGCCAGTTCGTGGAGCGTTTTACGAAGACTCCCACGGTTTCGATTCACGGAACCCTCGCTAATGTCTGGGGCGAATACGAATTCCTGCGCGATGGCAAGTTCGGGCACTGCGGTGTGGATTCGTTCAATCTCCTGAAGACCGCGGAGGGCTGGCGGATCGCCGCGATCCTCGATACCGAGGAGACCACGGGCTGCCCCACGGCGCGGTAGTCTCAGTGGGGCAGGATGGCATCCTGCGGCGGGTTGGTAACCCGCCTCCTTCGGCCCGGATTGGCAGCCCAGCTCAGGTGCGCTATGCTGTAGGCAAGCGTTCTGGGCACTCGGCTGGAGGGATCCCGTGAGTTTCCGCCAACAACTTCACGCATATATTGCGCGACTGGAACATCGTCTGCGCTGGAGCACTTTACTGCGCGGCGTGGCGATTCTCACCGCCACCGCCTTGCTGGCGACGCTGGCGCTGGTCACTATCGCCAATGCTCGCGCCTTTTCACAGGGCAGCGTCACCTTCGCCCGCTTCGCGCTCATCCTGGTTCTCACCGTTGCCGCTGCCGCCGGCCTGGCGCTGCCTTTGCGCCGCCTCACCCGCCGCCGCGCCGTCGCAACCGCCGAAGCGCACTTCCCGCAGTTCCAGCAGCGCCTCACCACCTTTCTGGAGCGCGACGGCCAGGATCCCTTCATCGAGCTTCTGGCCGCCGATACTCTCGACGTCGCGCAATCCGCCGAGCCCACCCAAATGGTAACCGGCCGGCGCCTGTGGAGCTCCCTCGCAGCCGGCGCCGGCGCCCTCGCCATCTTAGTCTGGATGATCGCCGCCGGACCGGGCTTTCTCGGGTATGGCGCCTCGCTGCTGTGGACCGGGCCGCACCACGACAAGCCCGCGCTCTACGATCTGCGCGTGACTCCCGGTGATGCCACCGTGCGCCGCTACTCCGACCAGTTGGTCTCGGCGCTGCCCACCGGCCTGAAGTCGCCCAGCGTCAAGTTGTATGCCCACTTTCAAAGCTCCTCCAAATGGGAAGAAATTGCGATGCAGGCCAAGATGTCCGGCAATTTCGCCGGCGGCTATCAATTTCTGTTTGCCGGTCTGCCCGAGAACGTCGAGTATTATGTCACCGCCGGAGCCATGACGTCGAAGCACTTCAACATTCACGTCAGCGACCTGCCCGCCGTGAAGCAGATCCGCGTCACCTATCGTTACCCCGCATGGACCGGCATGCCGCCCGAAATCGAGGAGCGCGGCGGCGATCTGCGCGCCGTCATAGGCACCGAGGCCGTACTCGAAATCTCCACCGATCGCCCGCTTCAGGGCGGCCAGATCCTGCTCGATAACGGCAAGCCGGTCGAGCTCACCGCCGTGCGCAATAACGTCTATCGCGGCGCCGTCAAGATGGATAAGGACGGCGTCTACCACGTCGCCGGCATCGCCGAGGGGCAGCCGGTTCGCGTCAGTGAAGACTTCTTTATCGAGGCCCGCAAAGCCACCCCGCCGCAGATTGCGTTGGTGCGTCCCGGCCGCGGCGATTACCACGCCAACCCTATCGAAGAGGTGACCGTAGCCGCCAAAGCCACGGACGATTACGGCCTGAAGGGCGTCACCCTGCATTATTCCGTCAATGGCGGGCCAGAGGCCACCGTGGATCTCCTTCCGAAAAAGGGCGAGAAAGAGGCCAGCGGATCCACCACCCTTTCGCTCGAGGCTTTCAAGCTCGCTCCCGGCGATCTGATCAGCGTCTACGCCACCGCCCAGGACGCCAACGCCGAAGCCCACACCGACATGACGTTCATCCAGGCCGACCCGTTCGAACGCGAGTTTTCGCAATCGCAAGAGTCCGGTGGCGGCGGGGGTGGAGGCGGCGGAGGCAATCAATCGGCGCAGATTTCGCAGCGCGAGAAGGAGATCATATCCTCCACCTTCCGGCAACAGGCCGACAAGGATTCCACCGCGCAGCAGGCCGCGGATATCGCCAAACTGCTGTCGCAGTCCCAAGCTACCCTGCGCGATCAGGCCATCACGCTTTCCGGCCGTTTGCAGGCTCGCGAGCTGACCGATGAAGTGGAGGCCATCAACGAGTTCCAGAAAGATATGATGGCCGCCTCCGACGCCATGACGCCAGCCGCGCAGCAATTGCAGCACGAGAAATGGAAGGACGCCCTTCCGAACGAACAGAAAGCCCTGCAATACCTGCTGCGCGCCGAAGCCACATTCCGCGAGATTCAGGTGGCCTTCGGCCAGCGCGGCGGCGGCGGCGGTGGAGGTGGCGGCGCGGCGCGCGACTTAGCTGCGCTATTCGATCTCGAGCTCGACACCGAGAAAAATCAGTACGAGAGCCGCACTACCACCACTACCGCGGAACAAAAGGCGCAGGAAATCGACGACGCTCTGAAGAAGCTCGACGAGTTGGCCAAGCGCGAGGACGATCTGGCCCAGCAGCAGCGCAACGGCCAGCAGACCGCCGAGCAGAAATGGCAACAGGAGATGTTGCAGCGTGAGGCGCAGCAGCTTCAGCGGCAGATGGAGCAACAGCTCGCTCAAAACGGCCAGCAAGGGCAACAGGGGCGGCAAGGTCAGAGCGGTCAGAGTGGCCAAAGCGGCCAGAGCGCTTCCGCTTCCGGAGCATCGGGCGGACAATCTGGCCAGCGCGCTGCGCAATCGGGCCGCAGCGGCCCTTCGGCCGGCCAGGACGAGGCCAACTCCCAGCAGTCCGCCGGCCAAGCCGCCCAGAGCCGCCAACAGGCCGCCCAACAGGCGCTCGACCGCCTGCGCCAAGCCAATGAAGATATGCGGCGCGCCGCCTCCGGCAATGCCAGCGCGGCCGATTCCCGCCGTGCCGCCGACCGCCTGCGCGAAGCCACCGACCTGCTCGGCCAGACGCAGCAGAAGGACGCTGCCGGGCGCCTCAACTCCATGGCGCAAACCGCCGAGCAACTGGCCGCCCAGCAAAAACAGCAGGCCGACCGCGTGCGCGACTTGATCGCTCAGCAGACTTCCGCGCGCTCCTCCGGCCGGCAGGGGCCCTCCCCGTCCGCCCAAGAGATCGACAAGATGGTGAACGATCGCCAGAAGATCGCCGACGACCTGTCGCGTCTCACGCAGCAAATGCGAACCGCGGCCCGCGAGCTCGCGCCCACCCAGCCGGCGGCTTCCGGCAAATTGCGCGGCGCTCTGGATGGCATGGACGAGACCGATCCCGATCTCAACACGCGCATGCAGCGCAGCTCCGACTGGCTGCGTGGCGGCGACTTCTCCGACGCGGCGGAAACCCGCATCACTAACGACCTCCAAAAGCTGGGGCAACAGATCAGGGAGGCCGCGCGCGCCGTAGGCGCCGGTCAGCCGCAAGCTTCGCAGGACACTGCCATCAATCGCGCCATGGATAATCTGTCGCGGCTGCGCGACCAGCTCGTCGGAATCGGCGGACGCCAGAATCCGCAAGCCGGACAGCCCGGCGGCCAACAGCTCCAGGCCAGCCAGCTAAGCCGCAACGGGCAATCGGGTCAGGGCGGCCAGCAGGGACAACAAGGGGGCCAAGGCGGTCAGCGCGCCGACGGCCAGCAACAGGGCGGTCAAGGCGGCGGACGTCAAGGCGGTGCCAACGGCAACGACGTCGTCGGCCCCATGGGCAATCCATCCGGCGGGGGCAATCGCAATAGCACCGTCTATGGCAACCTGGACACCGGAAACACTCACATCGCCGGTCAGGCAGTGGCGCCGCAGCAAGGTCCCAACCCAGCCGATGCCCAGCGCGAGATCGACCAGGGATTGAGCCTCCTCAATCAGGTTCGCACTGCTGTGCAGGATAGTCCGGAGGCGAAGCAGCAGTTGCAGACCCTGATCGATCAAATGCGCAATCTGGATCCCAGCCGCTTTCCCGGCAATCCCGCCCTGGTCGAGCAGATGCACCAGCAGCTTTTGAGCAACGTGGACGCGCTGGAATTGCAACTGCGCCGCCAGCTCGACCAAAGCCACGGTGGCACCATCCGCAACACCGACCCCTCAAAGGTCCCCGTTGGATACAAGGACTCAGTCGCGGAGTACTATCGCAAACTCTCCGGCGGCGGCCACCAGTAGGGCACGGACCGGGTGGGGTGGAAGCGGCCGTAATATTGGGAGTTTCGAAGTTCCTAGCTTTTTCGCCGCGGATGATTTGGGATTTGGCGCCGATGCCGGGTTTGAGGGCATTCATACGGAACCGGCCTTGCCTTCGGGAGTGCGGGGGCCGGGGATTCTTGTGCCTAGCGATTGGCCTCGATTTGTTCCTGGGGATGCCATAAGACTGGAGGGTAGGTGGCGACAGAAGGCGGGCCGGGTATCGGGACTGTAAGTGTCTGAAACAGCGAGAGCGGGAGGCGAAGGGACCCTCTGACGACACGGCTACGGAAGGCCATCCCGAGACGCGCAGTTTCGATAGAATCGTTTCAAGTGAGCCGTTGGGTGCTTGCGGCGGGCTCGGCATCTATGGATTTTGGAATTTCCTTTTTAAGCACTCAGAGGGCTGAGTAGTATATACCAATCGCCAAGTTTTTGGTATAAATGTAACAAGGCAATGAAGAACATCCTGATTGTGCATAACAATCTTGGCTTCATTTTTTGGTTAGGCGCGGCGCTTATAGATGAGGGCTACCAACCGTGGCCCGCTTGCAGCCCTGCGGATGCGATCTCTCTGATGTGCCGCAAACCTTTGATTCCGTTGGATTTATTGATTGTGAATTCCTCTTTGCGGGGTGTTCCCGAGCTCATTGCCCACTTTCGCCGCACTCAGGCGCAGCTCAAAGTGATGGCATTGGGGCCGCAAAAGAAGACCTTGCAGGGCGTTAATGCCTGGAACCGGACACCCGGCATCAGCGATGATTCCGCAAAAGAGGAATTTGTACGGGTAGTTAAACATATGTCCGGCGGGCAGGGTCGCGCCGCGTAGCCGTGAACCAATGCACTGCGGCGGCTATGCGTTTCTAATTGGCTACGTTGATGTAGCTTCTTTTCTTCCGCCTGCCGAGGCTGTCCGGCCGTAAAGAAAAACGAAACTGGAAGAAATCAGCGGGTGGAAAGCCGTAGGATTTCTTAGGCGCCTTTGGCGTTGCCGGTCGGCCTGCCACGCCGGAGATTAGTTCTTGAGAAATAGGCGTGCGCAATTGTAACCCCAGAACCGCTGAAAAGGCCGAGATGGATCGCTACTAGTACGTTACCAAACCAATAGCACTGGTCCTAAGGCCCATCGCGACCCAATACTAGGAGTCGTGGCCTTCAATCGCGACCATACCGTGCGAGTGTCCAAGCGCCTGAGCATCGAGCGCCGAGCCAGTATCCGCTTTGCCCTGAACCTGGAGGTTAGCTACACAGTTTCGGACCGCCGTGTACCCGCAAAAACAGGCACAGGCCGCACCATCGACTTGAGTAGCTCGGGGCTGAGCTTTATCGCCGAGAGGCCTCTGGTGGCCGGACAGGAACTTACGGCGTCCATCGATTGGCCGGTCTTGCTCGGCAGGGCAACAAAACTGCAACTGATCATGTCGGGGGTCGTCGTCCGAACCGCCGGAACAACCGCCGCTCTGCGAATCGAGCGGCACGAGTTCAGAACGCGCCGCGTGGCGCTAAAGGCTGTGCCACCTAAGAAATCGGACCGCTGAGGTCCGCGCAAAGGCGCCCGAAGCGTGCCCGTGGAGATGCTGCGGCAAGCTCGATCCGATAGCACACGATAGAATTCCGGCGTGGGCCTCATGGCTGCCAGGGTGCGGAATAGACGGCGGTTATCTACCACGATCCGGCCATGGATGATATGCTCGTGGAAGTTCGGGGAACGGGACTTCTCATGAACAATCCTCTGGACGAGCTCAAGAGACTGAATTTGGAGATTGAGCGGGCAACCGATGTCGCCGCACTCAAAAGCGTCTATTTCCGCCTGAAGGAAATTGCACAAAGCAGCCCGGACGACTTCGATGTGCAAATCGGCGTGAGCGAGACCAGGAAACGGCTGCTGTCGCGCGGCTCAGAGCTGGAGCGACAGGCGGCGCAGGCTTCGCCGCCGGTACAGGCGGCGGCGCCGCCAGTTCCAGCAGCGTCTTCCGCGCAAACGGCGGCTCACCCGCCGCAGGCGCCGGCAACTCAGCCGCTAATACCAAAGGCGCCAATAACTCCGCCGCTAATACCAAAGGCGGCGCCAACAACCGCACCATTCCCTTTCATGGAGAACGCACCGCCGGCGCCGCCACGCGCACCGGCCCCCGAGCCGCCGCGTCCGGCGGCAAAACCGCCCAAGCCGGCCGCGCGTCCGACCGCTTCGCGTAGCCCACTGACCTGGAAAAGCGCAGTATTGCCAGGGCTGATAGGGGGCGTGTCCATCGCCATCGTGCTCATCGCGCTCACGGAATACCGGGCGCGCAAGCGACACGCGGCTGTCACCACGAGCGTCTCCGCGGTCCGGGTGGATGTCGCCACCGTTCCTCCAGGGGCATCGGTGCGGATCGTTCCGGCAAACGCCGCGCCCGGCGGCGGCAACGGGAAAACCTGCGCGTCGAATTGCACGCTGTCGCTGGCGCCGGGAGACTACCAGGTTACGGCCTCGCTGGAAGGCTTCGAGCCAGCGGCCGGCAGCGTTCACGTGGCTGCCGGCCAGCCGTCACAGGTAAGCCTGCAGCTCCAGCCGCAGGCACAGTCGGTTCGCCTTCTCACCGACCTGGATCAAGGTAAGGTTGTTTTGGACGATCAACCGCCGGTCGATCTTCAAGAAGGGCAATTGGTACTGGACAAGGTGCCGCCCGGTTCGCACACGGTGAAAATTACCGGCCGGAACAGCGACGTCTCGTTTTCATTTGGAATTGCGAATGCGCGGCTGCCGGCGGTGGTGGGTCCGGTGGCCGTCCGCAACTCGATAGCGGTGCTGGTGGCAAGCTTCGGCAAGGTGGCGCGCGTGGTGAGCAGCCCTGGCCCGCTGAAGCTCACCGTCAACGGCCAGCCGCAAGGCGATGCCGGACCGGGGGGCACGGACGTGTCGACTTTCCAGCCGGGCGTGGACGAAATCGTAGTGGGCGAGGGCCGCGGCCAGCGCACCATGAGCGAGACGTTTGGGGCTTCGCCGGCGATCACCGCGTTCCTGAAATCCGATGTGAATGCCGGCACCCTGATTGTCTCTACGGGGCAGGACGATGTGCGCGTGTTTCTCAACGATAAGGAGTACCGCCGGCGCACGCAGCGCGGGCAGGTGCGCATCCAAACCCTCGGCAAGGTGACGGTACGGGTGGCGAAGAGCGGTTTTCTGGATGAGCCGCCGCAAACTGCCGAGGTAAAGAAGGGGGAAGAAATACGCCTTCAGTTCGCTCTTAAACCTCAGCCGCAGTTCGGTTCGTTGCAGATCCGCGGAGGTACGCCGGATGCCGAAGTGCTGCTGGATCAGAAAAGCGTGGGGGCGGTGGGAGCCGATGGAACCTTCAGTTTCGGCATGGTCCAGCCGGGCGACCGCACCATCGAGCTACGGCACGCACAATTCACGGCCAAGAGGCTGCAACGTTCATTCCAGGCGGGCCAGGCCGTGGTGCTGACAGGCGCCGATGCAGTGCTGGTTTCCGCCAATGGCACGATCCACCTGATTCGCAATCCGGCCGGGGCGGCCGTTACCTACCGGCGCGCGGACGAAACGGAGCCGCATGAAGTCCGCGGAAACCAAATCGAACTACCGGCGGGGAGCTACGTGTTTTCAGCCACCGCCCCCGGATTCAGCGAGGCTTCGACGCGCGTGCAACTGGCCGGCGGGGAGAGCCGGCCGGTGGAATTCACGCTTGCCCGCGAGCGCCCCGCCCCAACCGTACCGGTAGTCGTGACGCACGGGATGGGGGACTTCGAAGATCCGCAGGCATGGAAGAAGGACGGCGACATCTGGGTTCACAAAGGCGGTGCTTTCCTCCCTTTCAAGCTGCCGGACAAGGGCGTCTTCACTTTCACCGTGCAGCTTCTCAAGGGCGGCAGCATATTCTCAGCGGGCAAGATTCGCTGGTGCGTCGAATACCTCGACGCCAAGAATTACCTGCTCAGCGAAATGGACCGAAAGAATTTTTGGACGGGGGTGATCCAGAAGGGCACTCGCCTCGAGCGGAGAAAGGCGCCGCATAATATCGAGAACCCGAAGGCGTTCACGATCCAGATCGAGATTTCGCCGGATCAACTGGCGCAGAAGGTGCAGGTGGCCGGCGAATGGGTGGTGCTGGATACTTTCACCGAGCCGGGCCGCGATTTCACGAAGGGAAAGTTCGGCTTTCTGATTCAGGGAAACGACGAGATCGCCATTTCGGACTTTAAGTTCGCGGCGAAGTAGGGTGGAGGCAAGCTCGATGGCGGATAGCACCGGGTAGTGGCGCACGATCCAGGGTGTTGCGCCACTTCCGGATTCAGTTCCCGCCGATGCAGCCCGTATCGCGCAGCCGGGAGTGGAGGGCGGGGGGGCCACGGGAGCAACTCGACTAGAACACCCGACGTTTGAGGCGTTCCACGGTGAATTTGGCGGTTTCGGCGACCGCCATCACGGCCATGACGCCGGCCTGCACGGGGTCTGTAACGACCAGGTCGGCCGCTTCGGGGACGCTTCCGGCCATGTTCAGGCTGATAACCAACAGGCCCTGCTGCCGGACTTCGCGCACCGCCGTTTCGATTTCGCCTCCCATCAGCGATCCGGCCAGCACCAGCGCTCTGGCGCGTGGCAAACGGGCCACGGCGCGGACGGCGTCAGCCAGTTTCTGCTCGCCCACGAGCGGGATGGTGTCCACCGAGATGTGCTCGCCGCGGATGTTGTGGCGGTCGGCTTCGGAAACCGCACCGATGGCCACCTGGCCCACCTGCGCGCCGCCGCCCATGATGATAATGCGCTTGCCGTAAATCGTTTGCAGAGTCTTGACGATCTCAACGTCGCGCACGATGGGAAGGGCCCGAAGTCCGTCGATCAACGGGCCCACGCTGCCCGGGAGAATTACTTCGAAGTAGGTGCGGGCCTCCTCGGGCCGATTCGCCAGGATTTCTACGGAGGTAATATCGCCCTGATGCTGCGCGATCACGCCCGTCAACTGGTGCAGTACGCCGGTGGTGCCGACTGCGTGCACCACCAGGCCAATGGTTTGGTTCTCCATGTGCTTTCAGTGTAACCAGTCGGGCCGGGCTTGATCCCTGCCGGCCATCCGGGAAGCGTGGCCTCATGGGGGTGTGGACATTGTTTACAATCGTCAGAAGCGTGCCCTTATGACCCTGCCTTCCCTGGCTTCGCTCCAAGCCGCGGCGGAACTTGTCCATCGCGTCATGTCCCCGACCCCGCAGATCCGGTGGCCGCTGCTCTGCGCCCGGGTGGGAGCAGAGACCTGGGTGAAGCACGAGAATCACTCTCCCGTGGGAGCGTTCAAAGTCCGCGGTGGCCTGGTCTACATGGATTCGCTCCGCCGGCGCGAACCCAATGTGACCGGGGTGATCGCGGCGACTCGCGGGAATCACGGCCAGAGCGTGGCATTCGCGGCGAGCCGCATGGGATTGCGGTCGGTCATCGTGGTTCCGTATGGCAACAGCCGTGAGAAGAACGCCGCGATGCGCGCGCTGGGCGCGGAACTCATCGAAAACGGCGGCGACTTTCAGGAAGCATACGAGCATGCGGCCAAACTGGCAGAAGCTGAGAAGCTGCACCTGGTCCGGTCCTTCGACAGCACCCTCATTGCCGGCGTGGCGAGCTACGCGCTTGAACTGTTCGCTGCCGTTGCGGACCTGGATGCTGTGTATGTTCCGATCGGAATGGGCTCCGGGATTTGCGGCGTAGTAGCCGCGCGCAATGCGCTGGGGCTGCGAACCGAAGTCGTCGGCGTGGTGGCCGCCCAGGCCGACGCATATGCAAAGTCGTTCGCCGCAGGCCGCCCGATCGCTGCCAGCGTCGGGCAAACCATCGCCGACGGCATGGCTTGCCGCGTACCGGACCCGGCGGCAATCGAGATCATTCTCGGCGGTGTCAGCCGTGTGGCCACAGTGGAGGAAGACGAGATCCGGAATTCGATGCGGCACCTGTTTTCCGACACCCACAATGTCGCCGAAGGCGCGGGCGCGGCCGGGCTGGCGGCACTGCTCCAGGAACGGGACCGAATGCAGGGCCGGCGAGCGGCGGTGATTCTGTCCGGCGGAAACGTGGACACCGAGGTGTTCGCGCAGACGCTCACGGGTAACTAGCCTGCCGCTCGCGGAGCACATCGGTAGGGGACAATGATCGTAGTGGCTAAAACGGTTGATTCCTACCGCTTCCTGGATGGAGTTGCGAAGCGAGTGATGAAACGATGGGCGGGCCTGCCCGGGGAGACACAGGTTCCATGGACTCCTCTCGCCAAGCCGCTTCCCAAATGCACCGTCTCCCTGGTGTCTTCAGCGGCTATCGCCTTGAAGACCGATCACCCGTTTGACCCGGAAATCGAGCGGCGGGATCCCTGGTTTTCCGACCCATCGTATCGCGTGGTGCCGCGGACGGCACGAACGGGCGACGTTCAGGTGTGCCACCTCCACATCAACCCGCACTTCGCCGAGCAGGACTTGAACTCGGTACTGCCCGCCGAGCGACTGGACGAACTCGCGGAACTAGCGGGAGTTTACTGCGAAGGGTCCAAGAGTACGAATGCCGGCCCTTTGTCTTCAGACACTTGCCGCGACTTATGTCGTATTACCTACCCAAAATGGGGTAATACACATCCGGCAAATTATTCCACAGGCTATGCTGCTGGCTGGGCTGCATTTGTCGATTTCGGCGTTGTTTGGGTGGAACCCTTCGCAGTAAACTCCCGCTAGGCGAGATCGGCGCGGCGGCACCGTCCCATTACTCGTATATGGGCTACACCCTCCGGCCAGAGCGTCTCCTGCGGGAGAGCCTGCCCGGGATGGTGCGGCAGCTTCGCGAGGAGCATGTCGACGTGGTGGTGCTGGTCCCGGTTTGACCGGTGTGCTGCTGGTCCGTGGGACTGGTGCAACGTGAGATCGAGGCGGCGGGGTTCAGCACCATCTCGCTGTCCATGATCCCGGAGGTGACGGCGAGTGCGGGGGCGCCGAGAATCGCCGCGATCGAGCATCCGTTCGGCATGACGGTGGGGCTGCCCGGTGACGCAGCGGGTCAACTGGCAGTCTTGCGGGCGGCGCTGCGAGCGATGGAAGCGATGGCGGAGCCATGCGGGGTGGTGCACCTGCCGTTCGAATGGACATCGACGGAGAATCTTGCGCTCGGTCCGCCGGTGGCGCCGCCGATCGTGCGGTACCTGATGCGGCATCCCTGGGACCTGCCGCGGTTCCTGAATCGGACGCCACCTCAAAATGCGAGGCCGGCATAGTGTGCACAGTGGCCTCAGGCGGCACGCCCTTGAGCGTGCCCGGAGCAGCCATGTTTCAACCTGCGAGCGGTAGGCGATACGGATATGCCGATGGCGCTCCGCATTTTCAGACAGCGTTATCCAAAAATTGATCTGAGACTACCGCGTCTGAAGGAGAAATAGGCCTACACTGTGCCTTCGCTCGATCCTCCTCTTTTTCAGTGCAGTAGGTGCTCTCGCGGCCACCGCGACCAACTCGCCGCGGTTCACATTCGCGTTCCCAAGCTCCACCTACGCTTCGGCTGCGAGCGCGGTTGCCGTAGACTCCAACGGATACACGTATCTCGCAGGTACCGTCAACGGCAATGCGTTCAACGCAACGCCTGGAGCGTATCAATCGCAGTACCCGGAAGGACTTTGCTATGGCGGAGCAACGGGCGGGATCCCATTCCCGTCCCGTGCGACAGCACATTCCTAGTCACGCTGGATCGTCTCGGCGCCCTGGTGTTCGCGACCTACCTGGGAGGAAGCCCCGAGACCATGCCCTCGGCGATCGCGTTCGATCCTCAAGGGAACGTGTGTGTGGCAGGAACGGCGCAGGGCGCGTTTCCCGTCACCACCGGCGAGGCGTTCACCAGTCGGCCGAATGGCCAAACCGTCAGCTTCATCGCCAAGCTCAACTCCGGGGGCACGCAATTGGAATACGCCACCTATATCCCAGCGAATATCTACGCGCTCTAACGGGGCACTCCGCTCCTATCGCGGCACGACAAGGCCCGCGGGTCCGGTTTGCTTTTCCGGGCGCGCTCGACCTACACTACAAGTGCTGTCTGAGAACCCCTGGTGAGCGCATTTCCCATCGTTACCGAAACGTCAGGATCCGTACCGCGAATTCAATCGCTGCTCATAAAGCCGGTGTCGGCCGTCTGCAACATCGATTGTTCCTATTGTTTTTACCTGGATCGGGATGCCGACCCGTACAAGGCGCTGCCCGGCCGCAGGATGACCCTGGAAACGCTGGAGCGTCTGGTGGACACGTATCTCTTCTACTCGTATCCACAGAGCGCCTTCGCGTTCCAGGGAGGGGAGCCCACGCTTGCCGGACTGCCTTTTTTCGGGAAACTGGTGGAGTATCAGCAGCAGTTCGGGCGCAACCGGCAGGCGGTCTCCAATTCCATCCAAACGAACGGGTTGTCGATCAATGAAGAGTGGTGCGGCCTGTTCAAACAGTATCGATGGCTGGTGGGGATCTCCTTGGACGGCCCTGAAGAGATGCATGATCGGTATCGGGTCAGCCGGCAGGGGAAGGGCACATGGCGGGCAGTAATCAAGGCGATCGAATGCCTGCAGAAGAACGGCGTCGAATTCAACGTGCTTTGCGTGGTAAGCCGTGCCAATGTAACCCGGCCAAAAGAGTTGTACGGCTTCTTCCGGGGGTTGGGGGTGGAACATATCCAGTACATCCCGCTCTCGGAGTTCGATGGCGCGGGGCAGGCGATGCCCTTTACGATCGCGCCGGAGCAGTATGGGCAATTCCTGTGCGATACTTTCGAGGCGTGGTGGCCCGACCGGCGGCGGGTGCATATCCGTTATTTCGAAAACATCGCGGAGGCATTGGCAGGCGAGCGGCCGGGCACGTGTACCATGCACGAGACCTGCGACAGCTATGTAGTGGTGGAATACAACGGCGATGTCTACCCGTGCGATTTTTTCGTGGATCGGAGTTGGAAGTTGGGGAACGCGAATCTTGACTCGTGGACGGAAATCGGACGGCGGCAGCGAAGGTATCAATTCGCCGCCAATAAGACGATTGCGCATCCCGAGTGCCAAGCCTGCGAGTATCAGTCGATCTGTCACGGAGGATGCCCCAAACACCGCTACGATCCGCGGAGACAGTTCGCCGACCTGGACTACTTTTGCAAAGCGTACAAAATGATTTTTGCAAAATCGGTGGCGCCACTGAAGAAGGAATTGGTCAGTCTGGGCCTGCGAAAAGGCACTTAAGACGTCGCACGTTACCGCCGCGCAGGAATTTACGGCAGGCGCGAATGAGGACCGCCGAGCCCGCGTTTACGGACCGGGTCCGGCAGGCCAACCGCCCGACGGACAGTAGACCGGCGCTTGGCTCATCGTGTTTTGCCAGACCGACTGTACCGTGCTTGGAAAGGTGAGAAGCAGGGCCTGAACGCGCGCGGTGATCGACGCCACCACATCCGGGTAGGAGGCGGCCACGTCCGTAGTCTCCGCCGGATCGTTCTCCAGGTTGTACAACTCGGGGTTCGCCAACGGCAGGTTCACCCGCCAATTGGCAGGCTCAGGGATCCACGGTGGCACGTTGTAACGGGTGAGATGCAGCTTCCACGGTCCGAACCGGGCACATTGCAGATTCCAGGAATCGAAATAGAGGAATGCATCGCGGACGATCGGGGTCGATCCGTCGCCGGACTGCTGTCCCATCATCAACGGCCAGATGTTATAGCCGTCCAGCGGAGCGCTCGGGAGCGCCGCGCCGGAAAGCTTGGCAACCGTGGGCAGGATGTCCATGGTCGTAGCCATACTGGTACAAACGTGGCCCTCCGGAATCCGGCCCGGGAAGCGCGCGATGAGTGGCACGCGGAAGCCGCCTTCCCAGGTTTCTCCCTTACGCCCGTGCAGTCCCCTGTTGCTGCCTTGAAACCACGGCCCATGATCGCTCGAGAACATAACCAGGGTGTCTTCGTCGAGGCCGTTGTCATGAACGGCGGCGAGCACCTGGCCCACGCTCCAGTCGATTTCCGCCAGCGTATCGCCGTACAATCCGTACCCCGATTGCCCCAGGAATTGCGTCGATGCCGCCAGTGGAATATGCGGGAAGGTATGGGGCATATAAAGAAAAAACGGCGAATTCTTGGAACTCGAAATAAAGGAGACGGCCTGTTGGGTGTACCGCTGGGTCAGGGTATTCAGAACGGCAGGCTCTTCAATGACGGTGGTGTTCTGGATGAGCGGCAGGGGCGCCATATCATTGCTGTACGGAAGTCCGTAGAACGCATCGAAGCCCCGATTCGTGGGCATGTACTGCGGTGTCGATCCCAGATGCCACTTTCCGATGCACATAGTGGCATACCCGACTGTCTTGAGCATGTCGGCCATGGTGGTCTCGGCGAGCGAGAGTCCGCCGGTATCGGTCGGCTGCAGCACATCCGGGACACTCACGCGAGTGGGATAGCGGCCGGTCAGAATGCCGGCTCGCGCCGGCGAGCACACTGCGTTGGACGAACTGCACTGCCGGAACGTGACGCCCTGCGCCGCCATTTTGTCCAGGTTCGGGGTGGGAAAACTCGAGCCGTAACAACCAAGGTCGCCGGACCCAAGGTCATCCCCATAAATCAAGATGATGTTCGGCCGCCTCCGAGACTGGAGGCCGGACCGCGATGGAAGTGAACGTTCCTGAGCCGCCAAAACGCCTCCCACAGAGGCGACGCCGAGCTTCAGGAAACTTCTGCGACCCGTTAGGGTTCGACCCATGAAGTCAGTTCCGGCGGGGTATAGAGATCCTGCATGCGAAACGAACGATACATGATTTCCCCGATACCCATATCGTACACGATCTGTCCGGCCGGTTCAACTTCAACTACCCTTGTAGTACTATTCTTCGCGACAATGTCGCCTAAATGGAAGTGGTAATTCCCGTCGGGAAGCATTTGCGCGGACCCAAGTGCTATCGAGAAGTCCCCCAGGTCGGCATTCACCACCAGCGTCGCCGTCATGTTCACCTCGTCAAGTTGGATTACCTGCCCGCGGCTGTCTGCGCTGGGATCGGCGGCCTGGCGGAGGTTGCCGTTGTCGAAAACCGTGACAATCCCGTTGGCGTCGACATTGGCGTCGTGCTGATGGGAAAACCAGGGATAGGGATCGTTTGAGAGATACTGGAAATTCCCATCCAGGCCCAGGCGCCAGACGATGTTGCCGGTGCCCTGGCCGTTCTGGTAATCGATCTTGAACACCCAATCCTGGTGGCGGGCCGAGTAGAGTATATCGCCGTCCGGAGTCAGTTGAATCGAATTCCCGTGAGTCCAGTCATTGGCCTGCGGCGCCAGCAGAATGGGAGGACAGCCGCCAGTCACGGCTGTGCAAATTTCGTTCATGGTGGCCAGGCGGGACGTGTCCAGGTGATCGAACGTGTCCCAAGCCCACTGGACTTGCAGGTTCTGATCGAGCACGACGATCATGTCCCCGAGGACGTCGACGGGTCCAGGCCCCTGGACATTGGTCAGAATCCTCTCCTCCGCGCCAAGAGTCAGAAGACCCCCGCCCGGAAGCCCGCGGACATCGTGATGAAACGAATTGATGGAGTGCATACCCATGGCGGCCAATTGTTCGTTCACGCGGGCGGCGTTGGTTTGGCGGAGAACCGTCCCGGCCAGATCGAATTCTTCCAGGGCCTGGTGGGCGGTATCGAATGTGGAGCCTTCGAGCCACCCCAGGAACAGGCCGTCCGGTTCGGGGCGGGCGAGAAACGAAATGTTTTGCAGCGAGTACCAGAGCAGATTTCCATTGAGGTCGGTTGCGACGGGATTGCCGAAGCGTGCTTGCAGAAGGACCGGATTCGGCAGCGACGCGGGCGGAGGAATGTTCAGAGTGCGCGCGCCGTAATCTAGAGACGAGGACGGCTCCCCGGTTTGCTGCGTCAACATCGGACCCGTTACCGTATTGGCTCCAGTCCCGATCACGTGCTGAACCGTATAAACCGTCTGCGGCAGCATGCCCGCGACATAAAAGTTCATGGAGGTCCGGCCATCGCAGGATTTCGAATTGGTGCTCTGCAGTGGGGTGCCGGTTGCTTGAAACTGCACCACCATCGTGCTGTTTTCGGGGCAAGGCGGCGCGCTGTAGAGGAACACGAGGGGATTAGCGGTCGGATTGATCACGGGCGTGCCGCCGTTGACGCGGGACAGGAATTGGAACGCGGACGTCGTCGTCGAAACGGCGCCCGTAGTGTTATCTTTGGCCGAGGCCTCCATCTCGTAGGTACCCTCGTGATCGCTCGCTGTCCAGGCCACCGCGTTTCCCGGACCGTAGTCCTGGATTATCGAAAAGCTGCTGCCCACGCAGGCGGGGAAAAACGGCAAACCTCCGGGACGACAGTGGTCCGAGACGGGTCCGACCTCGCGCACGCGAAACCGATACCAAAGATTGCCCGATACCGAACCGGTGGCCGTCACGTTCCAGGTGATGATCGAGCCGACCCTGGCCGGAGATATCACCGAGGTCGACATGGCTGCCGCCAGCCCCGTTTGGGCGTTCATGGTGGATAAGGAAGTGGTTGCAGTGACCAACAGGAGCGGGATAGCTAAGACCCGGTAGACCAGCCTTTCCTGAATCATAAATTGTCCTCACACTAATGGCGGAGCCGGCCGGTCGATCCCACGCAAGAACGGCTTACATAGCGCTACGGCCGCGGGGCCGCCGATTCTCTAAACCCGGCGGCGCGGAAGAACTCCCTATATCGATTCGAATCTCTGCGCGATTTTTCGCATTCCCGCTGAGTGCGCCTCGCCCGATTGCGTCAATGCCAAGCCGCATCTAACTTTACTTACATTGCGACAAGAAAAAGTTCCTCGGTAATTGTATTATTTCGAACGTTACTTGCGGCAATCCATCTACTCGCCCGTTCGAGTTGATGGCAGCGCGTGGAGCCAAACGTCATGGCGAATCACGCCGGCGAGAGAACAGGTTGGCGGTTGCGGTGGCGTATGGCCCATTCGACGAAGCGAGTGATGAAACGCTGGGCGGGCCTGCCCGGGGAAACACAGGTTCCATGGAGGCCTCTCGCCAAGCCGCTTCCGAAATGCACCGTGTCCCTGGTGTCTTCAGCGGCTATCGCCTTGAAGACCGATCGCCCGTTTGACCCGGAAATCGAGCGGCGGGATCCCTGGTTTTCGGGCCCATCGTTTCGCGTGGTGCCGCGGACGGCACGAACGGGCGACGTTCAAGTGTGCCACTCTCCCGCAGGAGACGCTCTGGCCGGAGGGTGTAGCCCATGTACGAGTAGTGGGACGGCGCCGCCGCGCCGATCTCGCCTGGTTCTGCGAGTTCGTCCAGTCGCTCGGCCGGCAGTACCGAGTTCACGTCCCGCTTGGCGAAGCCCGCCCCGCTAATCGGCCTCAATTGACTGCGGGCGTGGTGTTGAACTTGTCAATCACGACTGTACGCACGGAGCGTTCCTCGCCATCAAACTCAACGCAAGTGCGTTCAAGAGGTGTCGGAATGCTCCGCTGGGACCCTGACCAAGAAGTGCGTCCATGGAAAACGCGACATCATAGTCATAACCCAGCAACGCCTCCCGGATCGGCGGTAAAATTGAACCAAAAGCGGTACGGGGCCTTCGGCCTCCTGGGAGGGTTCCACGATGACTCGAAGAACAGTTTCGGCTTGCGCGATTGCGGTAGCCTTATTAGGGATTGCAGCGTTCCACGCCTCCGGGCAATCCGCGATCTCGCCCGAGTTTGACGCCGTTGAGGTTCGCGTAGCCAAAGCCCTACCGCCTGGTACCGAAGTCATTTACTCAACAAATGCCGCCGGGAGGCTAGCTCAAGTACGGATCGAAGGCTCGACAGGATGGCCCCAGGTTACACCGGTTTTTGGTTCCAACGGCCGAGTGATCATTCAAGCCGCAACTATGAGGCAGTTGATTGAAGTGGCGTACAAGGACGTGATTCGTGAGGAGTATCTTACAGGTGGACCGCGATGGATCGATTCCGATCGCTTCGATTTGATCGGGAAAGCGCCGCCCAACTCATCGGTGGATGCGGAACGCCTGATGATCCAGGGAGTTCTGGCGCGCCGTTTTCACCTCCAGGTGCACTCGGAAGACAAGGCTATGCCGATCTACGCCTTAGTGGTAAGCAAGAAAGGTCAGAAGCTCCGCCCGGCAGTGGCGTCGGGTGATCCTGATGGCTGCCGTCCTCACGACATGACCAACTCCCCCACCGATGGTGTCCACTATTCGTGCCATAACTTGACCATGACCCGGCTGGCGGAATGGCTGCCGAGGAGGGCGGCGGGCTATGTCGACTTACCGGTTGTCGATCTTACGGAGATAACGGGTAGTTATGATTTCCAACTGGACTGGTCACCGCGGATGCCGGAGGGAGACCCGCCCGACGGGGTGACGGTCTTCGGTGCTCTTGAAGAGCAACTGGGGCTGAAGTTGGACCGGCGCAAACATCCCATGCCTACAATCGTCATCGATCATGTTGATAGAAGCCCCACGGAGAACTGAGGTCCGCTGCAATTCATGTGGATGCGAGTGGATGTCTTCGGACTTCATCACGGATTGCTCAGGCGGGTTGCCGGCCGCCTGTATTCTCCGATAAGCTCCCGATAGGTAGTAAATAAACCGGCCAAATTCTGCCTGCGTGAGAAGTAAGCGTAAGCGGCTTTGGAATCAGGCAGTTTGGCCGGTTTATTTTCACATATCCGGTCCAATCTCTGCACGCGGACCTAAGTAACTGATTCGTCTTCGAGTTAGCCGAAAGCGGGCATGAGGATTGGCCGGTTATGTGGGCTTTCCGGAAGCTTGCCCGGGGAGCTGCCGGCGCCACTTGGACGGATAACGCTAAGACTGCGGGACGGACTGATTGCCTCTAGCGTGTAAGCTTCACGGCGGGATGGCATCACGCCTTCGGGGCTTCTGCCATCGCCGCCCCGGCCGTCCCCCACAAGGTCCTCCCAGCCGTACAATCGGACATGCTCGGACAAATCGAACCCGATTCTCCCCTACCGGCGCGGCCGCATGGCGCGCTGGGCTGGATATCTTGCCGGCCTCCTCATTCTGCTCGCCTGCGCCGGCGCGCTCTATCAGTTCATCGGCGGCATGCTGGACAGACACTTCAACCCGCCTCCGGGGCAGTTCGTCGAAGTCGATGGCCTGCGCATGCACCTGGTCTGCACCGGCCAGGGTTCGCCCACGGTGGTTCTCGATTCCGGCCTCTCTAATAGCTGGCTGCATTGGTATAAGGTGCAACCGGAGGTCGCGAAGTTCGCGCGCGTTTGTTCCTACGATCGCGCCGGGTTGGGGTGGAGCGATCCGCGGCCCGGCCCGCGCACGAGCAAAGTCATCGCCGAAGAACTGCACACGTTGCTGCGGAATGCAGGCATCGCGCCGCCGTTCGTCCTGGTGGGCCACTCGATAGGCGGCCTCAACATGCAGATGTACGCCAGCCTATACCGTTCCGAGGTCTCCGGAATGGTGCTCGTGGATTCGGTTCACGCCGACCAGCGCCGCGTTTTCGGGGCCGACTTCAAGCGCGGCTCGGACTACTGGACAAGCGTTATGAAGCGGAACGGCCGGCTCATGCCCTTCGGCATTCCGCGCCTGCGGGGCTGGTGCGGAACCTCGCTGCCCGATAGGCGCGCCGAGCTTCGCGCCTTCGACTGCACAGTACAACAGACTCGGGGATGGCTGGCGGAGGAGACCGGGTCGGAGACCAGCTCCGAAGAGGTCGGCGCCACCGGTTCGTTTGGCGATCTTCCGCTCGTCGTGGTCTCGCGAGGGCCAACGGACCCCGCCCAGAAGCCGTTTCTCGCAGTTTGGTACACGCTGCAGGACAGCCTGGCGCACCGTTCCACGCGCGGCCACCGCATAATTGCCGAGGGCGCCGGCCACGACATCCACCTGGACCGGCCGGACGTGGTGATCACTGCCATCCGCGACGTGTGGGACCAATGCCGCTCCAAGTGACCTCGAATCGGCCGTCTCATGGCTTCCTAGCCAACGGCTGAATTTGCGCTCAAGCTGGGCGCGCGGATTCACCACAGAGACACGGAGACACGGAGGAAAACAAAGTCAAAACCGGAGGGACTGAGGTGGCGGAGAACACGGAGGGGGAAAGGCATCGAGTATCGGCGTCTCAGCAGCGTCGGTTCGCGAGAATCGTCGCGGCTGGCGAAGAATCTCGCCGTTAGTAGCACTTACCCCACGCGAGAAGTTCTTGGAAAGCTGTCAGCTAAAACCTGCTGTGCTCTTCACGTGCGCCTTCCCAGCCGCGACCTCAAGGGAACGGTCCCAGAGCGGATAGCTCTCCACTGACTGCTTAACAGACGCGTTGTTTTGAGCAACGGCTCCGGAGCATGCTCCGCATGCGGCCATGGCGGGCTGAAGCCGGCTGAAGCCGGCTGAAGCCTTGGCTGAAGCCCGCCCCACGAAGAGCGCAGCGCTGTCGGATGGTGGGGCGGGCTTCAGCCCGCCAACCAGTCAGTGGCTCCATGGATAGCGCCGCAGGCGCGTCAGGCGTGCTGAAAGCCTATAGCTTTGTTATAAACTAATCCCCATGCGTATCCCGAAACTCGCACCTACCTCCCTTTTAGTCGCCGCCGTCGCCGGCGGAATGGCCCTCACCCTGATCGTCGCCGCGCAGGCGCAACAGGGCCGCGGCCCCATGACCAAGGAAAACCGCGCCGCACGCAACTCCACCGAAGCGGAGTTGGAGGAAATCGCCATCATCGACCGTAAAGTGATGGTACCCATGCGCGACGGCAAGCGCATGGCCACCGACATTTACCGTCCCAAGGACACTTCCAAGAAATATCCCGTCATCTTTGTGCGCACTCCTTATAACTTCAACTTCTGGGATGTCCGCAACGGCGTGTGGCGGGATCTGGGCGCGGAGTTAGCGGCCGTGAAGCGCGGCTACGCCTATGTGGAGATGAACGAGCGCGGCCACTTTTTCTCGGAGGGCCTGTACGATATTCTGGGCGCGCCGCTCACCGATGGCAGCGACGCCATGTCCTGGTTGGCCTCGCAGCCGTGGTCCAACGGTAAGGTGGGCACCATCGGCTGTTCCTCGACCGCGGAGTGGCAACTGGGCGTTGCCGCGCAGGGCAATCCGGCGTTTGCCGCCATGATCCCGCAAGGCTTCGGCGCCGGCGTGGGCCGCGTGGGTCCCTATTACGAACAGGGCAACTGGTACCGCGGTGGCGCCTTCCAGATGCTCTTCGCCAGTTGGATTTACGGCGAACAGAACCAGGTGCGTCCCATGTTCCCACCCAACACTTCGCAAGCCGACCTCATCAAAGCTTCCAAGCTGTTCGATCTCGCGCCGCAGATGCCGCCGGTCGATTGGTCCCAGGCGCTGGCTCATCTGCCGGTGATGGATATCATCAAGGCGGTGGATGGTCCCACCGGAATTTACGCCGACCGAATGGAAGTCTCCACCGGCGGCGCCATGATCAAGCGCACCCCCAACGATCCGGCCTGGTATCGCGGCGGCCTGTGGCACGACAACATGAAGATCGACGTGCCCGGCTTCTGGTTCATGTCGTGGTATGACGTTTCGATCGGCCCCAATTTGGCGGCGTATAACCACGTGCGCAAGACGGCGCGGCCGGATATCGCCAACCAACAGTATGCCGTCATCGCACCTACGCTGCATTGCGGCTATAAGAGGGCCACCGAGAATACCGTGGTCGGCGAGCGGAGCATGGGCGATGCCCGGCTGGACTACGACGAGTTGACTTACGGCTGGTTCGACCACTTCTTAAAAGGCGAAGACAACCACGTGCTGGAAAATATGCCGAAGGTGCGCTACTTCACCATGGGGATGAATAAGTGGCAGTCATCGGACACCTGGCCGCCGGCGGGCGCGCATCCCATGACGCTCTACCTTGCGAGCGGCGGCAAGGCCAACACCCTGAGCGGCGACGGCGCGTTAGGCGCAGCCGCACCTGGCTCCGACAGCCCCGATTCCTTCACGTACGACCCCATGAACCCGGTCCCATCCTACGGCGGCAATGTCTGTTGCACCGGCAATGCCGTCAGCGGCGGCGCGTTCGATCAGCAGAAGATGGAATCCCGCCCCGACATCCTGGTCTACACGTCGGAGCCGTTGAAAGAACCCATGGAAGCCAGCGGCCCCATCGAAGCCACCCTCTACGTTTCGTCCGACGCCAAAGACACCGACATCACCGTGAAGCTGATCGACGTCTACCCCGATGGCACGGCGTATAATCTCGATGAGACCATCCAACGGCTGCGCTATCGCGAGGGTTACGACAGGCCGCCGGTGTGGATGGAAGCCGGCAAGGTATACAAAGTGACCTTACAACCCATGACCACGAGCAATTACTTTCCCGCCGGTCATCGCATCCGCATCGAAGTGACCAGCAGTAACTTCCCGCGGTTCGACCGTAACTTGAATACCGGCGGCAATAACTATGACGAGTCCAAAGGAGTGGTGGCGCACAACGCGGTACATCATTCCAAGGAATACGCTTCGGCGGTGACGCTGACGGTGGTGAAGAAGTAACGTTATACGGTAATCTTAAAGGAAGGGGAACATGGCAACACAGAACAACGTGCACATCCCGGACGATCTGCTGAGCGCCGTCATCGAGGCAGCCACGGCGGACGGGAAGACGGCGGACGATGTCGCCGCCGACGCCCTGCGTCGATACCTGGCGCATCGGCAACTGGAAGAACTCGGCCAGTATGGGCGTGAGCAGACGAGCCGACTGGGCTATACGGAGGCCGATGTTCCCCGCTTGATCGCCGAATCGCGGCGTGAGCATCGTGGCCATTAAGGTCACTCTCGATACCAACATCTATGTCTCAGCCTTCCAATTCGGCGGCATGCGACTCCTCCACATGGCAGTCGACGGAGACATCGAAATTGCCGTGTCCCAGCCGATCCTCGACGAATTGATTCGCGTCCTGCGCGAGAAATTCCACTGGGATGGGTACAGGCTGAACGGCGCCAAGCAGCAACTGCTGGGACTGGCTCAACTCGTTGCACCGGCACAGACGCTCGACGTGATTGAGGACGAACCTGACAACCGCATCCTTGAATGCGCCGTGGCGGCCGGATCGGAGTTCATCATTTCCGCCGATAACGACCTGCTGCGGCTGGGCAGCTACGCAGGTATCCCGATCGTGCGGGCGGCGGATTTCCTGCATCGCGGAACCGGGCGGTAGACTTCCCCAACTCCCCTTACGCGAAAATCCCCGGCGCTTCGTGCCCCATCTTCTCGACGTACTCCGAGTAGCTCCCGGGGTACACCACCGGCGTCCGCTCCCGCCCGCTCTCTCCGCCCAGTTCCAGCACGCGCGAGCTGAGTCCGCGCAGAAAGGTGCGGTCGTGCGAGACGAAAATCATGGTGCCTTCGAAGTCATGGAGCGCCTCCACCAGCATCTCCTTGGTCGCCAGGTCGAGGTGATTCGTCGGCTCGTCCAGCACCAGGAAATTCGGCGGATTGTAAAGCATGCGCGCCATCGCCAGCCGCGATTTCTCGCCGCCGGAGAGCGCGCGGATGCGCTTATCGACATCGTCTCCCGAGAATTGGAACGCCCCCGCGAGGGTGCGCAACGCTCCAATGCCATCCTGAGGGAAGTCCTTCTGTAATTGCTCGAAGACGGTCAGTTCGGGGTCCAGCACATCCAGCGATTGCTGCGCGAAATAGCCCATAATGAGGCTCGCGCCCAGCCGCACGCTTCCGCTATCCGGCGCGCTCACCCCCGCGATCATCTTGAGCAGCGTGGTCTTGCCGGCGCCATTCTTGCCCATCACGGCCCACCGCTCGCCGCGCCGGATGGTCAGGTCGAACCCGTCGTAAAGCACCCGCGACCCGTACCGCTTGTGCAGATCTTCGATTACCGCAACCTGGTCGCCCGAGCGCGGCGGCACGCGAAATTCGAACTTCACTACATGCCGTTTCCGCGGCAGCTCGATCTTCTCGATCTTGTCCAGAGCCTTGATGCGGCTCTGCACCTGCGCCGCTTTGGCGGCGTGTGTCTTGAAGCGCTCGATGAAGCGCTGCTCCTTGGCGAACATGGCCTGCTGGCGCGCGAAGGCCGCCTGCTGATTCTCCTCGCGAATGGCGCGCTCGCGTTCGTAAAACTCGTAGTTGCCGGAGTAAGTGACGATCTCGCCGCCATCGATTTCGGCGATCTTAGTAACTACGCGGTTCATGAATTCGCGGTCGTGCGACGTCATCAGCAGCGCGCCGTCGAACGACTTCAGGAAATGTTCCAGCCAGATGATCGATTCAATATCCAGGTGGTTCGTCGGTTCGTCCGCCAGCAGCACGTCGGGCCGGCCGAGCAGCACGCGCGCCAGCGCCACGCGCATCTTCCATCCGCCCGAGAGCGCCCCCACGTCGCCATCGATCTGATCGTCTTCGAATCCCAGCCCGTGCAGCACCTCGCGCGCCTGCGCTTCGAGCGAGTAGCCGCCGAGGTGCTCGTACTCCTCCTGGACATGGCCGAAGCGCTCCAGGATGCGCTCCATGCCGTCCGCCTGTTCCGGGTCCGCCATCGAATGCTGCAGCGCTTCCAGCTCATGGTGCAGGTCGCCCAGGCGCCCGCTGCCGGCGATAGCTTCGTCGAGCACCGAACGGCCCGACATCTCTTCCACGTCCTGGCGAAAGTAGCCGATGTGAAGCCTCTTCGGGACCGAGACGTCGCCCTCGTCCGGCGCTTCTTCGCCTACGATCATGCGAAAGAGCGTGGTCTTACCGGAGCCGTTGGGACCCACGAGCCCGACCTTCTCGCCGGGGTTCAACTGAAAGCTGGCGTCGACGAAGATGAGCTGCTTGCCGTACTGCTTATTGATATTGGAAAAGGAAATCATCGGGGGACATCACCAAGCTAGCAGAAGCGGCGGGCGCTATACTGAGATCGCCCTTGAGGTGTCATGAGACCGATCGTTTTCCTCTCCTTGATAGCTTGCACGGCGTGGGCGCAGCAGGACCCTGCCCCGCCGGCTTTCGAAGTAGCCTCCGTGAAGGTCGCAGCGCCGTCTCCAGGCCCTGGCGCCGGCCCCGGCCCCATAAGGGCGCGCGGCTGTATGAAGCCCGACCCTGCCATGGTCCGTTGCACCAACGCAACTCTCAAAATGCTCCTGGTGCGCGCTTACGACGTGAAGAATTATCAGATTCAGGGGCCCGCCTGGATCGACTCCGACGGCTACGACTTAATGGCCAAAGTTCCCGACGGCGTCCCCGCGGACAAAGTCCCCGCCATGCTGCAAGCGCTGTTGGCGGATCGTTTCGGAGTGAAGATCCACAAAGAGACGCGCACCCTCCCGGCATACGAACTGAGCGTGGCCAAGGGCGGGCCGAAACTGAAGGAGGTCGAAACGGCCAAATTACCCGCGCTGCCGGAGCCCGGATCGGCGCTGCCGCCTCCTCCGCCGCCCCGCGGGCCAGGCAACGGACCGCCGCCGCCTCCGCCGCTGAGCAGCATGCCGGCAGGGGCCGTCATGATGATGATCAGCACGGATGGCAGCAGAATGGTCCGCGGCAACATGACCATCGAGCAGCTTGTGAATCATCTCACCACTTCGCTCGATCGTCCGGTCTTCGACAAAACCGAACTCAAGGGCACTTACGAGATCGACTTGTCATATCTGGGAAACGAAGGCGACGGCATCGGCAAGATGATCGCGGCCATCGTTCCCCCTCCCGGACTCGACCCCGGTGGACGTGGAGACGCCTCACGACAACCGGACGCCAACGCGCCCATCGCGACGATTTTCCAGGCGCTGCAGCAAACCCTCGGGCTGAAGCTCGAGGCCAAGAAATCGCCGGTCGAGATGATCGTCGTCGATACCGCGAATAAGGTTCCTACCGAGAATTGACGTTCACGCCGTGTTGTCTGCCCCTTGCCTTCTTTCAGCCGTGATACCATAAATCATGGCTGGCGGGGCGCGGAAAATCGTCGACGAACGATTTTACCTGTCCAGTGCAAAAGGCGGCGGAATGCTCCGCCGGGAGATTTGGATCGACCAACGCGGGCAAGTTTCACGATACAACCTCGCCTATATCAACTATCGGATTTTCGTGGGCGATAACGGCCGGGTTTTAGGGTACGACTCGGCTCACGGCCATCACCACCGCCACTATCTTGGCAAGGTGACCGCGGTGGACTTTAGCAGTTTCGAAAAGATCGAAGCCCGCTTCCAAAAAGAGTGGAGGCGGCTAGCTAGGGGGGCAAGACGTGCGCAAGACTGAAATTCGAGTAGAATCAGCGAGCTCGTTCTTTGAGCGAGGCCGTAAGTTCGCGAAGGCGGCCGACCGAGGCGACCCGATTCCGCCCAGCAGAGTGGTCGCCTTCGAAGACATCAACGACCTGCTCTGCCTCCTGACGGCCAAACGGGTACTCCTGCTCAAGCAGGTGAAGGAAACGCCAGCGTCGATCAGCATGTTGGCGAAAAAGCTAAATCGCGACCGTAGCGCGGTGACTCGCGATGTACAGATGCTGGAGCGCTTCGGCGTAGTGCATGTTACCGAAAAACCCCTGCCTGGGCACGGCAAACAGAAATGGGTCACGCCTCTGGCCGGTGAGATCAAACTGACCGCGGTACTCTAATCCCGCACCACCCGCCGCCCCACAATCCGATATCGCCCCGCGAGCACAATCCGAATCGCCTCCGAATAAATCCGATGCTCTTCCGCGAGAATGCGCGCCGAGAGCGCATCGACGGTATCGTCATCCAACACCGGGACCGCCGCTTGCAAAATAATCGGCCCCGCGTCGAGATCTTCGTCCACGAAGTGCACCGTGCATCCCGTAATGCGCACCCCATGCTCCAACGCCTGGTGCTGCGCGTCCAACCCGGGAAATGCCGGCAGCAGAGAAGGATGAATATTCAGAATGCGGCATGGATACCGCCGGATGAACGTGGCGCTCAGCAGCCGCATGAAGCCTGCCAGGCAAACCAAATCGACCTCGTACTTCGCGAGTTCGTCGAGCACCATGCGGTCGTACACTTCGCGATCCAGCCCCTTCGAGGGCAGGCACACCGAGTTCAAACCGCGCTTGCGAGCGATCTCCAGCCCCCGCGCCGCGGAGCGATTGGAGATTACCACCGCGATTTCGGCGTCGATCTTCCCGGCCGCCACATTGTCCGCAATCGCCTCAAAATTCGAGCCGCGTCCGGAGATCAAAATGCCGAGCCGTTTCACCGGTACTCCACCGCCGGACGGCCACGCTTGCGCGCGATCACTTCGCCGATCCGGAAAGGCGATTCGCCCAGCTTGCTCAGCACCGCCTCCGCGCGCGTCGCGGAGCGCGCCGGTACCGCGAAGATCATCCCCACCCCCAAATTAAAAGTGCGGCGGTAATCGTCCTCCGGAATGTTGCCGATGCGCCGCAGTACTTCGAAAATCGGCGGCATGCTCCACGACGCGGTGTCGATCGACACCGCCGTTCCCTTCGGCAGAATGCGCGGAGTATTGTCGGTGATACCGCCCCCGGTAATGTGTGCGGCGCCGCGCAGCAGGCCGGCGTCCAGCAGCGCCCGGATCGGCTTCAGGTAACTGCGATGCACCTTCAGCAGCGCGTCTCCCACCGTGGCGCCCACCTCCGGCAGCAACGTTTTCGGGCCGTAGCCGGCGATTTCGAAGAGCAGCTTGCGTGCCAGCGAATATCCATTGGTGTGCAGGCCGGTGGAAGGCAGCGCGAGCAGCACGTCGCCCACCCGGATCGCGCTGCCCGTCAGCAACCGCGATCGCTCGGCCGCGCCCACAATGAAGCCCGCCAGGTCGTATTCGGAATCGGCGTAGAGCCCAGGCATTTCGGCCGTCTCGCCGCCGATCAGCGCGCAGCCGTTATTCCTGCAGCCGCGCGAAATCCCCGCGATCACCGCCGCCGCCACTTCGGCGCGCAGTTTGCCGACGGCGAAGTAGTCCATGAAAAACAGCGGCAGCGCGCCTTGAACCGCGATATCATTGACGCAGTGGTTTACCAGGTCCTCCCCCACCGTGTCGTGGCGACCCGTCAGGAATGCGACCTTCAGCTTGGTGCCGACGCCATCGGCGGAGCTCACCAGCACAGGCTTTCGAAATCCCGTGAGCTGAAAAGCCGCGCCGAACGAGCCTATGTCGGTGAGAACGCCGCCAGTAAACGTCTGGCGCGCCAATTTCTTGATGGAAGTGAGTGCGCGGTCGGCCTCGTCGATATCGACGCCGGCGTCGCGATAGCGTACCTGCTTGCGTGTGGACAAATCCCAGTATAAACGCGTGACCGGGTACCGGTAACCTGGACCTCGTTCCGAGCGCCATATATCGATCGCGTAACCGGATTTTTGAGAGGTATATAATACCGGCATTGCCTTATGAAGAAACTACTATTGCTTTCGTTTCTCTGCTGTTGTGCGTACGCTCTGGCCGAGGCTCCCTCCACCGTGGCCATCCACAACGCGAAGATCGTGACAGTGAGCGGCCCGGTGATTGCCAAGGGCACGGTCATCCTCAAGAATGGATTGATTGAAGCGGTCGGCGAGAATGTTGCGGTGCCGGCCGGCGCGTGGGTGGTGGATGGCGAGGGGATGACGGTCTACCCCGGCCTGATCGATGGGTTGAGCACGGTCGGAATGCCGGGTGCGGCACCTGCCGCGGCTGCAGGCGGAGGGCGCGGGGGTCGCGGCGCGACTACTGCCCAGACGGCCGCTCCCGCAGCGGCGCAGGCCGCTCCGGCGGAACGCTCCTGGGGGCCGGAAGACCGTCCGCAAACCACCAGTTGGCTGCTGGCCGCCGACGAGCTGCAAGCCAGCGACCGGCGGGTGGAGACGGTGCGCGGCAGCGGCATTACCACCGCCGTGACTTTCCCCACGCGCGGTATTTTCGCCGGCCAGGGCTCCATCATCGACCTCGTGTCGGATGTAAAGCCCGCGGAAATGGTGCTCGTTCCGGCGGCGGGACAGTATATTTCGCTCGGCGCCGGGCGCGGATTCGGCGGAGGTGGCGGCGGTGGTTTCCCCAGCTCGCTCATGGGAATCATTGCCTATATTCGCCAACTCTACCTCGATGCCAATCATTACAAGCTGGTGAAGGACGCTTACGCCAAGGATCCCCGCGGCATGCAGCGCCCCGAGTACGACCGCGCGCTCGAAGGGCTGCTGGCTTCCCAACGGATTCTGCTGCCGGCCAATCAATTGATCGAGATCGACCGCATGCTGCGCTTCGGGGCCGAATTGAAAACCATCGCCCCCGTGGAGCAGCACATGATCCTCTATGGCGCACGCCAGGCCTACCGTCCGGAAGCGGTCGAGCTGTTGAAGAAAGCCAACGTGCCCGTGCTGCTGAGCCTCCGCTGGCCCACGCCGCCGGCTCGCACAGCCGATGCCGACGATAGCAGCGAAACCCTGCGCGCCCTCATCGAGCGCGACAAGGCGCCCTCCGCCCCTGCCGTTTTGCAGAAGGCCGGCGTGAAGTTTGCGCTGTATTCCGACGGCACCGACGCGCCGCGCGATTTCCAGCGCGCCGTCAAGAAAGCCATCGACGAGGGGCTCTCGCGCGACGAGGCATTGCGCGCGCTCACGCTGTCGCCGGCCGAAATCTATGGTATTTCCGACCGCGTGGGCAGCATCGAGAAAGGCAAGATCGCCAACCTCGTGGTAACCAAGGGCGAGATCTTCGACAATAGCACGCAGGTAGTCATGGTGTTTGTGGACGGTAAGAAATATACGCCGGAAGCGCCCGCTATGGGCGGCCGCGGTGGCCCGGCCACCGACGATCCGGGAGCGGGAGGGAATCGATGAAAAAGATATTATTGGGCACGCTGCTGGCGCTCGCGCCGCTCGGCGCCGACACCATCGTGATTCAAAATGCCACCGTCATGACTGAGGGCCCCAAGGGCATCTTCAAGGGCTCGGTGGTGGTCAGGGACGGCAAGATCGCCGACATCGGCGAGAAGGTGATGGTGCCGGCCGGCGCCACCATAATCGAAGCCGGCGGGCAGTACCTGATTCCCGGCATCATCGACTGCCACTCGCACATCGCCGGCTCAGGCAGCATCAATGAAGGCAGCGTGTCGGTCTCTTCGATGGTCAATATCAAGGACATCATTAACCCCGACGACATTGCCATCTACCGCGCGCTGGCGGGCGGCGTGACCACCGCCAACATTTTGCACGGATCGGCCAATTCCATTGGCGGACAAACCTTGCCTCTCAAAATGCGCTGGGGCAAGAGCGCGCAGGAGTTGATTTTCGCCGGCGCCACCCCGGGCATCAAGTTCGCGCTGGGCGAAAATCCCAAGCGCTCCGGCAATCCGCAGGGCGGCCGCGGCGCCACGGGCGCCATTCAATTGGGACGTTACCCCGCCACCCGCATGGGCGTGGAAGACGTAATCCGCGAAGCCTTCAATGACGCCAAGGCCTATAAGGCCGATTGGGACGCCTACGACGCCAAGGTGGCCAAGGGCGAGCACCCCATCCCGCCGCGCACCGATCTGAAGCTGCAAGCGCTCCGGGAAGTTTTGGAGGGTAAGCGCTACGTGCACGTCCACTGCTACCGCGCCGACGAGATCCTCATGATGATTCGCGCCGCGGACGACAACGGTTTCAAGGTGCGCACCTTCCAGCACGTGCTGGAGGGTTACAAAGTCGCCAAGGAGATCGCCGAGCATGGCGCCGGCGCGTCCACCTTCAGCGATTGGTGGGCCTATAAGATCGAAGCCATCGACGCGATTCCGTTCAATGCCGCCCTGATGGCTAAAAAGGGCATCGTGGTCAGCCTCAACAGCGATGACGCGGAGTTGATGCGCCACCTGAACACTGAAGCCGGCAAGGCCATGAAGTACGGCGGGATGAGTGAAACCGAAGCGCTCGCCATGGTGACCATCAATCCGGCCAAGCAGTTGGGAATCGATAAGACCGTCGGCTCCATCGAAGTCGGCAAGGATGCCGACCTGGTGCTCTATGATGGCTTCCCGTTGTCGGATTTCGCCAAGGTTCAAAAGGTCTGGATCGATGGCACGCAGTATTTCGACCGCGACAAGGAAATCGCCGCGCAGGCGGCCAAAGATGCCGAGAAGCAGCAACTGCTCGACAAGGAAAAATCCGCCCAAAGATCGCAGGCCGCAAGGAGGCCCAACCAATGAAACTTCTGGGATTGTTGATGGCGTCGACCATGGCGGCCTTTGCCGCCGGTGAGGCTGTACTGATTCAGAACGCCGATATCTATCCCATGACCGGCGCGCCTCTCAAGGGTGGCTCGCTGCTCATCCAGGATGGCAAAATCGTCGATATCGGCGCTAAGATTGCCGCACCGAAAGGCGCCACGGTATTGGACGGCAAAGGGCTCCGGGTCTACCCCGGGTGGATCGATTCGGGCACCCAACTCGGACTGGAGGAAATCGAATCTATTCGCGAAACCAACGACACCGGCGAACTCGGCGACTTCATGCCGCAGCTTAAGGCCTTGTCCGCGGTCAATCCGGATAGCGAGCATTTCGGCGTGGTCCGGGTCAACGGAATCACCTCGGCGATCGCGCTTCCCGAGGGCGGGGGCGGCGGTGGACGCGGGGGCAGCGGTCAGATCATCGCCGGCCAGGCAGCGCTCTTGCACACCGACGGCTGGACGTGGGAAGAGATGGAGATCAACCGCTCGGCGGCCATGGTCCTCAATTTCCCGAGTGCCGGCGGACGCGGTGGGCGCGGGGGCGGAATGCCTTCCGACCTCCAGGATATGTTCCCGAACGCCAACGCCGGGGCCGACGCGCGGCGCGCGGTCCTCGATCAAATCGCCAAGCTGAACGCCTTTTTCGACGATGCCCGCAAATATAAAGTGGCAAAAGCGGCCAACCTGCCCGATTTCCGGAAAGATCTCAAGTTCGAAGCCATGCTTCCGGTGCTCGACGGGAAAATGCCCCTGGCAGTCAATGCGTCACGCGCTCCCGTGATTCACGACGCTATCGCCTGGGCCGAGAAACAGAACGTAAAGATCGTCATTATGCAGCCGCGCGAAGTTGCCAAGGCGGGGCCGGAACTCAAAGCCAAGAACGTGCCCGTCATTCTGGGCCGGGTTCTGACTTTGCCGGAAAACGAGGACTCCGAATATGACGAGGGATATACCCAGCCCGAAGAGGCTTACAAGGCCGGCGTTAAGTTCGCCTTGGGTACATTTACCAACGAGTTCGTCCGCGATCTGCCCTATCAGGCGGCCACGGCCGTGGCGTACGGCCTGCCGCACGACGAAGCCATGAAGGCCCTCACCATCAATGCGGCGCAGATCTGGGGCGCCGGCGATCTGATCGGGTCCCTGGAAAAGGGCAAACTGGCCGACCTCATGATCGTGGATGGCGACCCCATGGACGTCCGCACGCAGATCCGCCATATCTTTATTAAAGGCAAGGAGATTACTCTTTCGAACAAGCAGATTCGCTTGTATGAGCGATACATGAGCCGGCAATAAGTCGCTGGCGGCGGCAGACATCGCTCCCTGACGCACCCCTCCGGTGCTATCGGGGAGCGTTTTTCTTTTGCCGGCCGTCCGAATCCAGCAATATCGTCACCGGGCCGTCATTCACCAGGTGTACTTCCATGGTTGCCTGGAATACGCCGGTTTCCACCGGCACCGTCCCATGTCTGGCGGACTCCACGAAGTACTCATAAAGCTGCTGGGCCATTTCCGGCGGTGCTGCCCGGTCAAAGCTCGGGCGCCGTCCCTTCCGGCAATCTCCATACAGCGTAAATTGGGAGACAAGCAGCAGCGCCCCACCGGATTCCACGATATTTCGGTTCATTTTTCCGCTATCATCGGGGAAGATCCTCAGCCCGAGCAGCTTATCCAGCATGTAGTCGGCCTCCGCGCGGGTGTCTTCCCGTGAAATGCCGATCAATACCAGGAGGCCGCTACGTATAGACCCAGTGGTACTGCCGTTCACAGTTACTTTGGATTCTTTCACCCGTTGGATAACCAAACGCATCTCACTTACCTCCGGTTCGAACTTTACACTCTAATATCTTGACAATTTTCCGTCACTATTATGTTATATTGTTCCGGGGGGTTTTGTATCATGGCACGAGCGTCACACGATCCAGGCCTTTTGGAAGCGGCCTTGTTCGGTTATCAAGTGGAAAAAGAGAGGATTGAGGCAAAAATCCGCGACTTGCAAGTGCAACTGAAAGGTAAGAGGGCGCCGGTCCCCGCAGCAAAAGCCGCCAAAGTAGGGGGCAAACGGACAATGAGCGCCGCGGCTCGCGCGCGCATCGCTGCCGCGCAGAAGAAACGGTGGGCCGAGTTCCACAAGAAAAGGGCCGCTGCAGCGGGCGACTAGGCCTTCGACTTACTCCATCCCAGACGCATAGCGAATCAGCCTGCACTGTGGGGGAGACGGGCGTCTTTGTGGGGCAGGTTTGGTAACCTGCGGTCGAGTGTGACTCGGCCTTCCCGACGTCTCTATGTGGCCGGCCGGCGCGCAAGCCCGAGCCGGAAAAGGCGGGTTGCCGGGGTACCCTCTGGGTCCAGTAGGATATCAGCCTGCCCCACAGCACTCTGCACCAGCCTGTTGCCGGTGATACCATCTCTAGCAATGAGCGGCCTCAGCCGAATTGGCGTAGCGATCGACAGCGGCCTGTTGGACAAGTTCGACCGGTCGAAAGCGTATCGGGACTTGGTCCGCGGCGAACTGGTGGAACAAACCCCGGAAGCGCCCGATAGCCAGGTCATCGCTAAGGACGTGAAGCACCGGTGGCTAACCATCGCCACAGCGGGAGCGGTGTGAGATGATCGTCGGAACCGGCGTGGACCTGGCAGAGGTGCCGCGCATCAAAGCCTCCATTGAACGATTCGGCGCGCGCTTCAAGGAACGCATTTATACGCCCGCGGAGATCGCCTACGTGGAACGAAAGGCCAACCGCTTCGAGCGCTACGCCGCGCGTTTCGCCGCCAAAGAGGCGGGCATGAAGGCCATCGGCACCGGCTGGCGCCATGCCGTCCGCTGGCAGGATTTCGAAGTGGCGAACCTGCCCTCCGGGAAACCCACCTTACGCTTTCACGGGGTGGCGGCGAGGATTGCGGAGGAACTAGGTGTCCGGAATGTGTCACTCTCCATTACCCACACCGCGGAGTTAGGAATGGCGCACGTGATTTTGGAAGATTAAGAAGGAAGAGGGAGGCCTAGTTCCTTCCCAGATACTTTTCGTAAAGCTCTTTCTGCCGGCTTTCCAGGCTGACCGGCTTCCCATCGATGAACATCATATCGATGTGCGTCATCACTTCGAGCGGATTGCCCTCGGACACGATGAGGTCGGCGGTCTTGCCTTCCTCGATCGAACCCAGCCGGTTGCCGATGCCGAAAATCTGAGCGGTATTCAGCGATACGGCCTTGTAGGCCTCTTCTTTGGGCAGTCCGAATGGTACCGCCGCGGCCGCTTCATAGGGCAGATTGCGTGCGTTCCGCGAGCTGAACGTCCCGATACAGAACTTGATGCCGGCGTTGTATAGTGCCGCCGGAGTGGTGTACGACCGGTCGTACGGGTCGTCCGGGTCCATCGGAAGAGTATGGCTCGGCCCCAGGACCACCGGAATATTGTTGGCCTTGAGCAGCGGCAGCACCTGATATGCCTCATAGGCATCGGCCAATATGATTTTGATCTTCTCTTTCTTCGCGAACTGCACCGCCTCGCGAATTTCGCGCGCTCTTACAGCCGTAACGAACATCGGAGTCGTGCCGTCCAGCACCGGAAGAATCGCCTCGTATCGCAGGTCCGTATCGAGGGCCGCCGGGTCCGCCCGCTTGGCCTGCCGGTATTGCCGCGCCTCGTCGAAAAAGGTATTGAGCGCCTTCATCTTCCGGTCGTATTCGCGCTTCGCTTCGGCGTAGGGGATGGGCTCCGGCTCGGCACTCGGATCTTCATCCTCTTCTTCCGCCTCATGCGGGCGAATGGGCTTGGCCACAATGGCCGGAAAACGCAGATGAATCGCCGTGGTGGGCATCACCGTCATGGCGCTGTTGCTGCCCGATTCGTCCAGGTGCACAATCGACATTTGCCCCGAGATCAACTCGCCTTCCGGCATTTCGATCACGCTGGTGACGCCGTTATAGCGCGCCGCGGGGATCTGTTCGCTGGATGGGTTCACCGCCGTCACGGCGCGCAATTGCGGGTTGATCGGGCCCATCTCCTCGGCGTCGGAAGCTTCCTCGCGGGAGTTGGTCTCGAGGCCCAGCCGGGAGGCCGCATCGATCATCCCCGGGTACACGTCCTTCCCCGTGATGTCGATAACCTTGTACCCCTCGGGGGCGGTGAGATTCCTGCCCACTCCGATGATCTTGCCATTGCGCATCAACACCGAGCCGTTCTCGATGACCGGGCCGGAAACCGTGTGGACCGTGCCGCCGCGCAGAAGAATCCCGCTGTCGGCAGAGGGAGTTTGCGCCAGGCCCAATCCGCCAAGGCACGTCAGTGCCGCTGCGGCAAGACACGCGCAGATAACAACCATCGTGCGCATAGAGTCGATGAAGCTATTTTACACTGCCCGCGGTGGGCGCGCTCACTTCCAGCCGTTTGCACTCCTGCCACGTGTAGATCATGCGATGCACCACCGTCAGGTTCGACAGGATGGCGATCACCCACAATACCTGCGCCATGACGCCGAACAGCGCGCCGATGATGATCAGCACCACCCGCTCGGGACGCTCCAAGAAGCCCACCTTGCATTTGGGGATGGAGTTTTCGGCGCGCGCCCGGGAGTAGCTGATCATTACGGAACCGGTCATCACGATGGCGGTGAGCACGATATAAAACGGGCGATTGATGGAGGAGTAATACACCAGCAGGCCCATGTACAGGGCCAGGTCGGAATAACGGTCCACCACCGAATCGAAAAAGCCGCCGAACAGCGTCACCTGCTTGGTGGCGCGGGCCACTCGTCCGTCCACCATATCGAACAGGCCGGCGCAGATCACCACCACTCCGGCCCACACGAACCGTCCCTGGGAAAAGAGCAGCGCGGCCGCGATATTGATCACCAGGCCCAGAAAGGTGAGAACGTTCGGATGGATTTTGGAAAGCGCCAGCCAGCGCACGATGCGATCGATGATGGCCCCGCAGACCACCCCGATCCCGCGGGTAAACGTCATATCAGCCTACTACGTCATGGATGGTGGTGAGTTTCAGGATCTCGAGCTCCTTCACTCCCCCGGGGCTTTGCACCTTCACCACATCCCCCACCTCTTTGCCCAGTAAGGACCGCCCGATCGGGGACGTGGTGGAGACCTTTCCGTTGGCCGCGTCGGCCTCTTCCGTGGTCACGAGGTTATACGTAATCTCTTCTTCGCGTTTGTTATCGAGTACCACCACGATGGACCCAAGACCCACGCGGTCTCGCGGGATCTTGGAAAAATCGATCATGGAAATGTCCGCCAACCGCTGCTTCAACTGGTTGAGCCGGGCGTTGACGAACCCCTGCCGTTCCTTGGCGGCGTGGTACTCGGCGTTCTCGCTGAGGTCCCCATGCGCACGCGCCTTCAGAATCTCTTTCGGCAGCTCGACGTGCAATTCGTAATCGAGCGAGGTGATTTCGTCCTGCAGCTTCTTCTTAATATCGGTCATCGAACGGGGACAGCTCCCAGGCTCCAATTATAGCGCGGGCCCAAGAAGACGATTGCCGATTCGGGGGCGCTTAACCGATCTGGGGGAACGGGCGTCAGCGGCCGCTGGGACTGAACAGTCGGAACCCCCAAAACGGTTAAGCACTTAACCGGCTAATCCCCAAATTTAAAGTACTCTGCGTAGCAGAGCGGCGGGGAATGGCCCGCACTCGATTATTTCTTTTCCAGCCGATTCTTCAATCACATCGAAAACCCTTGACTTTCATGAGGAAGGGCCGATAATGCATCGATGACCAGCCTCGCCGGTCCGAAAACGAAACCCCAGAGAATGAGGAAAGATTAGCCGGTTAATAAGCACCCCCGATTCGGTGGGGCGAACGCCCTCGTCCGCGGCCGGCCCCCTGGCCGGCCTGGTGCTGATTCTTCGACCGTGCAGCGGGACCCGGGCGTGCCGCGCGGACCAGGGGTCCGCCACACCAATTGCGCCGAATCGTCCGTCGCTACCCCTCCCTGGTGAGCAGGATCTCGTCGGCCACGTCCGCCGCGGCGCGCATGTCCCGCACATTGTGGACCCGCACAATGTGCGCTCCCCGCAAAATACAGGCCGCCACCGCCGCCGCCGTGGCGTAATTCGTCTCCACGGGGCTGGCATGAGTCAGGAAGCTCTTGCGTGAAGGGCCCACCAGAATCGGCATATCCAGAGCGGCGAGCTCACCCAGGCGGTCCAGTATCAGCGAATTCTGTTCCTTGCGCTTGCCGAATCCAAAACCAGGATCGATTACCAGGCGCGACTTATCGATGCCCACTCCACGCGCCCGGTTGACCGCCGCATCCAATTCCTTAACGATAGTCGCCACAGGCTCGCGCATAGGAGCGAGTTTGGCCCAGGTCTCGGGGCGGCCACGCATGTGGTTGAGCACCAGCGCCCCGTCGTGGTTCGATACGGTCCGCGCTAATTGCGGCTCAAATGTGAGGCCCGAAGGGTCGTTGACTATCTCCGCGCCAAGTTCGAAAGCACGCTCGGCCACTTCAGACTTATAGGTGTCCACCGAGATGGGGATGGTCAGCTTGTCTTTCAGCCGCTTGAGGACCGGAATCAGCCGCCGCAATTCTTCCGCGGCGGAAATGCGCGCCGAACCAGGCTTGGTCGATTCCGCCCCGATATCCAGTATGTCGGCGCCTTCTTCTTCCAATTCCAGGGCCCGCGCGAAGGCGCGGTCGGGATCCGAGTATTTCCCCCCGTCGGAAAACGAGTCGGGCGTGACGTTCAGGACACCCATCAGCAGGGTCCTCTCGCCCAGATTCAATTCGCGGTGCTTCAGCTTCCAGAAGTAACGTTTTCTCACGGGATCAGAGCCGGACCCGCCGCCAGTTCTTGCCCACCTGTATTACCATTTCCGCGGGCGGGTCCGGCAGCACTAAGTCTCGCACTTTTTCGCCGCCGATCTCCACTGCCCCGGCCTTAATCTTTCGCTGGCCGTCGGTCACCGAATCGGCCAGCCCCACTTTCGCCAGCAGTTTGTCCACCCGAATTCCGTCCGCCACGCGCGCTCCGTCGGGCAGCGGTACGGTCAAAATATCTTCGGGCACTTCCTTCCGGCGCACCACGGCATTAAAGACCTCGGCGGCGCGCTCGGCATCCTGCGCCGAGTGGAAATCGGTGACAATCAACTTACCCAGCGCGATTTTGGCCTCCATGGGATGCAACTCCCCCGCGGCGATGCGAGCACGCATCTCGGCGATCCGGGCCAAGCTGAGGTCGGTGAGCAGTTCGTAATAGCGGTACATCGACTCGTCGGAGACCTGCATCACCTTGCGGAACATCACCTCCGGCGCCTCCGTGATGCCGATGTAATTCCCCAGCGACTTGGACATCTTATTGACGCCGTCGAGCCCTTCGAGAATCGGCACAGTGGCGACGATCTGCGGCAACTGGCCGTAGTCTTTTTGGATTTCGCGCCCCGCCAGCAGATTGAATTTTTGGTCGGTGCCGCCCATTTCCACGTCGCATTCGAGCGCCACCGAATCGTAGGCCTGCGCCAGTGGGTAGATCAGCTCATGCACCGAAATCGGCAACCCCTCTTTGTACCTTTTGGCGAATTCGTCGCGCTCCAGAATCCGCGCCACCGTGTACTTGGACAGGAGTTTGATCATGTCCAAATACTTCAACGGCTCCAGCCACTGGCTGTTGAAGCGGACCTCGGTCTTCACCGGATCGAGGATCTTGAAGACCTGCGCCTTGTAAGTCTCGGCGTTCCGGTCGATGGCCTCCCGCGTCATCGGCGGGCGCGTGACATTGCGGCCCGTGGGGTCCCCGATCATCGCCGTCATATCGCCGATCAGGAAAATTACGGTGTGGCCCAGATCCTGAAAATGCTTCATTTTGCGCAGCAGCACGGTGTGGCCCAGGTGCAGGTCGGGAGCGGTCGGGTCGAAGCCGGCCTTGACGCGCAGCGGCCGATTGGCCTTGGCGGCCAGAACCAGCCGCTCGCGGAGATCTTCTTCGCGAATGATCTCCGCCATCCCTTTGCGGATGTACGTGAGTTGTTCGTCGATGGTCATGCGGGAAAACCGGTATGAGCCGGCGGCTAAATTATCTTGCTCCAACCCCAGAGCCATTTTCAAATCTTCGGAGAATTTGCAGATCGCGTCCACCTGCCCGGCATCGGCCTCCACCTGGCTCCCGTGCGACGACAACCAGGCCTTTCCGTCGCTCCAGACAAGGTACGCCAAGCCTTTTTCCGTCAACATGCCCGTACTGCCGATGGAAGTGAAGCGTTCGCCCGCGCCCTGCACCAACGCCACGCAATCTCCGCGCACGAACATGCAGTAATCCCTGGCTTGCGCCGCCATCACGATGTCGCAGGCTGCCAGGCGCGCGGCGATTTCGGGAGTCACATCTTGTAGCGGCCGAGGTCCTCGTCGTTGAGGCCCTCCAGCCAGCGCCGCAACTCCTCGTTGTTGACCTTTTCGGTAACCGCCGAAGCCTGCTTCGATGACTTGAGGACGCTCTCCTCCACGTAAATCGGGCAGTCCAGGCGCAGCGCCAGGGCCAGCGCGTCACTCGGCCGCGAATCGACGCTGATCAGGTCGCCTTCGCGATCCAGCCAGATCACGGCGTAAAATGTGTCGTCCCGCAACTCGCACACCACCACTTTGCGCAGGGCGGTATTGAGTCCCAACAGCAGTTGCTTGATCAGATCGTGGGTCATGGGCCGCGGAGTCGATACCTTTTCGATCTCCAGCGCAATGGCGTTGGCTTCGTACACGCCCACCCAGATCGGGAGCACCGCGTTGCCGCTCATATCCTTGAGGATGACGATCGGCATGTTGGTCACGGGATCCATCATGAGACCGCGAATCTTCATTTCGACTTCCATGACGCCCTCCCAGTCCTCATTACACCACAGTTACGCTCTCGCCCACCAACGAGTTGGGGCCTGCGCGCGTCACGCGAACCGGCAGGTACGCGCCGATCAGCGGCCCGCCGTCGCCGCCGGGGTTCGAGAAGTTGAGCGTGTGGTTGTCCGACGTGCGGCCGACCCACTGTCCCAGCGACTCATGCCGGCCCTCCACCAGCACCTCGCGCACGCTGCCGATGGTCTCCGCATTGCGCCGGATCTGGATGGCGCGCTGCTTCTCCTGCAGAATCACCAGGCGCCGCTGTTTCTCCTCATCGGGCACCTGATCCCCCATGGCCAGCGCCGCGGTGTTGGGCCGCGGCGAGTATTTGAAGCTGAAGAGCGAATCGTACTGCACGTCGTCGAGCAGCTCGAGCGTCTGTTCGAAATCCGCCTCGGTCTCGCCGGGGAAGCCCACAATGATATCGGTGGTGAGCGAGTATTTGCGCTTCGCCCCCTTGAGCCAATCGATCCGCAGCATGTATTCGTCGCGGGTGTAGAGGCGGTCCATGGCGGCCAGCACCTTCGACGATCCGGATTGCACCGGCAAGTGCACGTGATCGCAGATGGCCTCGTTCGAATCCATCGCGTCGACAATGGCGCGGACGAAATCGCGCGGGTGCGACGTGGTGTAGCGGACCCTGCGGATACCCGGAATTTCAGCCACGCGCCCCAGCAGCGCCGCGAAATCCCACCCCGCGGGCGAGGGATCGCGATAACTGTTCACATTTTGCCCTAGCAACTGGATTTCGGTGTAGCCCTTCTCCGCCAGCCCGCGTGCTTCGGCCATCACGCTTTCGCTGGTGCGGCTGCGCTCCGGACCGCGGGTGAAGGGCACAACGCAATAGGCGCACGACTTATCGCAGCCCTCGATGATCGTGATATAGGCGCGGTGCGGATTGTCGCGGCGGGTGAACGGCGTGTCGAACGCCTCTTCCGTGTCGAGGCTCAGGCCGGTGACGTGGCGATTGCCGGCCTCCAGTTGCACCAGCATCTCGCCCAGGCGTGTATAGCTCGCCGACCCGGCCACCAGGCTCACGTGCGGGGCACGCTCGAAGATCTTCTCGCCTTCCTGCTGGGCCACGCAGCCGAGCACGCCGAAAACCTTGCCCTTCCCGGCTTCGCGCTTGAAATTCTGCAGGCGATTGAAAACCTTCTGCTCGGCCTTATCGCGGATGCTGCACGTGTTGTACAGGACCAGGTGCGCCTCTTCCGGCGTCTCCACCCGGGAATAGCCCTGTTGGACGAGCGTGCCGACGACTTTTTCGGAGTCGTGCACGTTCATCTGGCAGCCAAAGGTCTCGAGGTAGAAGGTTTTCCCAGACACTGTTTTCATTGTACAGGAGCCCGTCGGGCAGGATGCGCATCCCGGCCGCCTCCCATCCGCACCAAAAATGTGTATAATTATCTACAGGAGTACACATCGATGCGCACGAACATCGTGATCGACGATAATCTGATGCGGGACACCCTTCGCGCCACCGGCCTGAAGACCAAGCGCGAGGCGGTGGAAGAGGGACTGCGAACCTTGCTGCGCCTGAAAAAGCAGGCCGAGATCCGCCGCCTTCGCGGAAAGCTTGACTGGCAGGGCGATCTGGACGCGATGAGGGCCGGCCGTTGATCCTGGTCGATTCCAGCGTCTGGATCGATTACTTCAGGGGGACGATCACGCCGCAGACCGAGAAGCTCGACTGGCTGCTCGGCGTCGAGCCTTTGGCCATCGGCGACTTGATTCTGACCGAGGTCCTGCAAGGCTTCGATAACGAACGGGACTTCCATGACGCCCGGAAAATGCTGACCTCCCTGACGGTCGTGGAGTTGGGCGGACAGGAAATCGCGATTCAAGCAGCGAAGAACTTCCGCTCGCTCCGCAGGCTCGGCGTGACCGTCCGCAAGACCGTCGATACCGTGATTGCAACCCGATGCATCGAGAGCGGGTATGACCTGCTGCACAACGACCGGGATTTCGATCCGTTCGCCAGGCACCTCGGCCTGCGCGTAGTGGCCTGACAACCCGGCCGCACGGGAACCTCCGGGTGATCCTACCGAAGCTCGCTCCCACCGTCTATTTTGTTTCGGTCCATATATTGGAGGGCTGGCAACCGGGAATCGTTGGAAATCTGTAGCCTGCTATGCTACCTCATTGGTGTTCTGGTACTGGTTCTTCGTCGGGCCGGCGTTGCTGCTGGCGATTCTCTCATTGCGCGGCGAGCGCCAACGTGCCGCCTACGTGGAGCGGCGCCTGTCGGAAACGCCGCACGATCTGCCGCCCGCGTCCGTCATCGTACCCGTGAAGGGACCGGACCACCAACTGCGCGAAAATCTGGCGGCCCTGGGTGCGCAGGACTATCCCGATTACGAGTTCATCGTCGTCGCGCATTCCGCCGCCGATATCCCGCCCGGTGTCCTGCCAAGCAACGTCCATGTGGTCCTGGCTCACGGTGACGACCCCTCTACCGGCGAGAAAGTTCAGAACTTGAGGGTGGCCGTCAGTGCTGCCCGCAAATGCAGCCGGGTCTATGCCTTCGCCGATTCCGACGGGCGCGTCACGCCGCGCTGGCTCCGCTCCCTGGTGGCGCCCCTGGCGGAGAAGGGCGTCGGCGCGTCCACCGGCTACCGCTGGTACGCGCCCGTCCCCCCGACCTTCTGGACGCTGCTGCGCAGCGTTTGGGACGCCGTTGCGCTCAGCCGCCTGGGGTCCGGTGACTGCGGCTTCGCTTGGGGCGGCGCCATGGCCATCCGCCGGGAAACCTTCCACGAGCTCGATATTCGCGACCGCTGGAAGGGCACCGTGAGTGACGACTACGCCCTGAGCGCCGCGGTACGCGCCGCGGGGTTGACCATCGCGTTCGCTCCCGGGGCCATGGTGCCGTGTCAGGAGCGAATCCCCGCCGGGCGGGTGCTGGCCTGGATGCGCCGCCAAATGATCGTCACCCGCGTCTACAATCCCCGCCTCTGGTGGTTGGCGCTGGTGGCGCATATTTTCTATTGCGGGGGGATGGCGGCATCCATAGTGGCGTCGGTGAGAGGCTTTCGCCTGGCGGAGTGGGCCCTCATCGCCCAGCTCTCCCCCGGCATGCTGAAGGGGCTCAACCGCGCCACTTTGGCCAAAGCGGCGCTGCCCGAGTGCGAAGCTTGGTTCAAACGCCACCTTTGGGTGCACGCCATTTGGGTGCCCCTGGGGACTTGGCTCTGGCTGCTGGTGCTGGCCTCCTCGGCGCTCGGAAATACCATCCAGTGGCGTGGCAACCGGTATCATCTGAAGCGGCGCACCGTGTAAAGTTTTCCCGATGTCAAGCGGCTTCCGTAGCCTCCTTCACATCTTCAGTTGGCTAACTTCTTTGAAATAGCTGTTGGGCACTAACGTGCCTCCGCTTGTGTCGGGCGGATTGGAGGACAAATGAGATTCCAGATTCTGTTGTTAGGAACTATTCTGTGCCTCGGGGCGGCAGCCCAAGGGCAAACCACTAACCCGAACACCAAGAGCACGCAGAGCGCCAACCGCATGAAGCAGCCCGCTTCCACAGAGGCCCAGTCGGTAACCGGCTGTGTCGACGAGCAGAACGGGCACTATGTTCTGCGGGACGTGCAAACCTCGCAACTCATCACCCTGCAATCGGCGGGCACGGACGCCGACAACGATTTCGCCAGATTCGTAGGCCACCAGGCGCAAGCCAGCGGGACCATATCATCCAGCACCCTCACGGTAACGCACATCGGCCAGGTAGCCGATATGTGTCCGGCGGGAAAGTAGTGGGGCGGAAATAGGCAGTGGGGCAGCATCGCCCGCCCCACTTTGAATTTTCGGTTCGTCAGAAGAATTCGTGGGTCGATTCCGGCTCGGGCAACTTGCCAAGTGAGTGATAGAGCGCAAGTTCGAGGCAGCGGAAGGTGCGGAAACCGTAGGATTTTCTCATGGTGACTTTAGCCTTGTTGTTCAGACCCTCGACAACTCCGCTAGAAGCAGCTTCTGAGCGCGGAAATAGTTGAGGATCAGTTCGCGGTGCTGGCGGAGTGACCGGGCGATGTTCTTCATGGGCTCGATGCGCGAGCGCATCACTTGCCGACACCAGTCATCGAGGAAGTTTCCGGCCCATGCGGGCGAGTTGTAATCCCAAAGCTGCTGAAAGGCTTCCTTAAGAAGGTAAGCACGTACGGTCTTCAGGTTGTAACGGAGCAGATCGCGCAACCGGAACAGTTCTCGGGCGGCGGCGAATCTCTACCATAAACCGCTCCAGACCCATGAGCCGCGGATCGATAAACGCTGCGCGACTTCCGAGTCCTAATCCGGCTCCGCGTCTTCCACCGCGACCCAGATTCGTGGTGCGAAGGGCTGTGTTCAATAGGAACCTGCGCGCAACGGCTGCGGGATTCCTGCCTATGCAGGCAGAGCCGAGCGGTCCAGACTCATTCAATGAATCTGAGCGCACGGCCCGCCGTACTTCAGAAGACTATCCGCGCCCAGATCTGGAGGCTTCGCGGCGACTGGAACGCGTTGGCCATGCCGAAACCAGCGTCCTTCGGCTGGTCGCGGCTGGAGACCAGGGCGCCGTTGGCCAACGGCAGATTGACGATCGTCGCATTGGTCGGGCTCGTCACCTGCATAGTCGTATTCCGGCCAGTGATGTGGTCCTGGTTCATCGCGTTGAAAGCGTCGAGCCGGACCGAAAGCGACACGCGCTCCTTAATCCGGATCTGGCGCTGCAAGGAGAGGTCGAGGTCCTGGAAGAAGCAGCCGCGGATGTAGGGGTATTGGGGTGAGGACAGGCCTACGCTGCCCACCGCCGGCGGCGCAAAGGCCGCGGTGTTGAACTGCTGGTAGAGGTTGCCGCTGCAGCCCGAGCCGGGGTTGCCGATAAGACTGACGTTCCCGCCGTAGTCGCCGGATCCCGTGATGTCCGTAGTGGTGCTGGCGCCATCCTGGAAGCTCGTGCCGATCGCATACGCGGTGCCGGTATTGGCGCTCCAGATGCCGGAAAGCTGCCAGCCGTTGGTCGCCAGCTTGGCTACCTGGCCCGCGAAGCCGTCCGCACCTTTCACCCCCGGGAGCGCGTACACGACATCGCCCTTAAACGTATGCGCAGTGGGGACATAGTCGCCGTAAAGCTGATTGGCCTCGGCCTGGTCGGAGCGGTAGGACCAAGTCCCGTCCGCGGCATGTTGCAGCCGGGCGCCGGCAGGCTGGGCCTGGTGCAACAGCCAGGAGTCATTGAGCCCGAAAGCCAGCCCGCGGGTAAAGCGGCGCTGGACCCCAATGATCAGAAAGTCGGAGTTGCTATAGCCTCGGGGAAGCATGTCGGTCATGGAGCCGAACCCGCGGTAGCCGCGCATCTGGTTTGCGCTCACCGCCGCCCCGCCGGCCAGCGAGCTCGAAGCGGTCGGGTCCTGGTTCTGCGGCAGAAACGCGCTGCCGAAGTCGACCGCGTTGATGTTGACAGCCTCGGGGATATTATAGGCATGCCCGCCGTTATAGGAAACGTTGAGAATCGTGTCTTGCGGCAGCGTCACTTGCGCGCCGCCGCTCCAGCTCACGACTGTCGAATACCCGCTGTTGAGCTGGTAGAGATTCAGACTCGAAGCCCCCAGTGTCGAAAGTCCGGGGCTGTTCAGGGTCTGCAACGTGCCATAATACAACGTCGGGGCATACGCGACGGGCGGATTCGCGACGTCCGAGAATATCGTGTTGCCGGCGGGACGGTCGTAGAACATACCCACGCCACCGCGCAGAACGATCCGGTGCGAGCTGGTCGGCTCCCACGCGATGCCCAAACGCGGCGCCGGTTCGAGCACCGGCCAGAAGTAGTCTTCCTTGGGCACCCCGCCTTGTCCGGCAAGAGCCAAGCCGTCGGTCAGACTGCCCGAACCCGATACGAGCGTGCCGATAGCCGACGCCGTGTTGGGGCCCAGCGACTGGCCGGTGAGCGGGTTGAAGGCCTGCCGGTTCGAGCCGGTGCAGGGCGCGGCGGCGCCGGCGGCGCAGACCGCCCTATAGAAGACCGGTGCGTTGGCCAAGTTCCAGGAGTTGGCCACGAAGTTCACGTCGTGCCCTCCCTCGTCATATTGCGGCGACATATGGACAAACCGTACGCCGTAGTCCAGCGTGAGCCTGGGTTTGATCTTCCAGGTGTCCTGGACGAAACCTTCGTAATTGTTATAGACGAAATCGCCTTCGACGTATTGCGACTGCTGTGTGTAGGAATCGAAAACGCCCACCGCGGCGTTGGCGAAGCCGAAGCTGGTGTCCAGCGGGTTGTTGGTGTCGTTGGCAAAACTGATCGAGCCTTGCCAGACGTTTCCATTTTGCCCCGCTTGCTGCGCCTTGTAGCTGTGGGTCCAATAAAAGCCCGCCTTCAAGGTGTGGGTCCCTATGATCTTGGTGAGGGTTACGTTCAGGTCGTGGGTCTGATTGGTGTTCAGATAGCTGGGGAACGGGAAATTCGGGGGCGCGTCGGCCACCCGGCCGCCCCACGAGAAACTCGGCACCAACTGCAGTTGGGTTCCGTTCCAGATCGGCGGCTTCAGCGCCTGCAGCGCCTGGTAGGCGTAGGTGCTTGTGGGCAGCACGCCGGAATTGGGATAGATCTCCGGCAAACCGGTCAACCCGGCTCCGGCCAGGCTGGCTTGTTTGTCCACGGGGATGCCGCTGGTGCAGAAGGTCGGCGCCGCGTTCCCGTCCGACAGGACACAGCCGGCGAAGTCGTTCCGATTGGCGCCGAAGGTCGCCGATAAAATGGTCGTCGGATTGATAGTGTAGATGACCGAGCTGGCCCACACGTAGAACCACGATTTGTACTGCTGCGAATCGAAAAGCCCGGGGATGCTGCCCGCGACCACCGTGTTTGGCTGGTGCCACAGGTCTAATTTGAACGACGCCCGCAGCTTGGAGGTGGGCTGGTAGTCGAACTTCATATCTGGCGCCTGCGACATGACCGACTGCGACGGGAACGGGACCTCGTAATTATAGGGAAGGCCGGGAGTGGTGACGTTTGGCATCGGATACAAATTCAGGATCGTCAACCCGTAGCTGTACAGGTCGGATGGGGGGATGTTTCCCAGCACGCCGCCGTAGTCGAAGCAGCCGGAAGTATTGCTCGAGCTGCACGGATTAGTGGAACTCGGATTCTTGATATAGGGGTACGGATTGCCGTTGTTGTCCGTCGATTGCGAAAAATTGCCCTGCCGCTCCAACGCCGTCGGCACGCGGTAGAAATTGACCTTGCCGGCCTGCGAGAGGGGGTCGAACTCGTCGGCGAAGAAGAAGAACAGCTTGTTGTTGTGGTGGTTCGGCTTCCCGATCGGTCCGCCCACCGAAAAGCCCACCTGTTTCTCGCTTAAAAAGGCCCGGGGAACACCGTTCAGATTGTTCAACATGCCGTTAGCGTTCCACCCCGACTGCTGCGCGAGCGCGAAGCCCGTGCCGTGAAACTGGTTCGTGCCGCTCTTGGTCACCGCCGTCATCTGCGAGCCGCTGGACCTGCCGTACTCAGCTTGATAGTTGGATACCAGGATTTTTACCTCGGCAATCGACTCCGTGTTCACCGCCAGTATTCCGGCGTTTTCGCCGGTGTCCATGGCGGAAACGCCGTCCAGCATCACGTTCGTGTTGCCCGACTCATATGCCTGCATATCTCCAATACGGTAACCAGTGCCACTCGCAACCCCCGGCTCTAGCGCGGTTAGGTTGGTCCAAACGCGGTTCGAGAAGGGCACGTTCTGCACCTCGGTTGGGGTAATGGTGAAGGAAGTTTCACCGCTCTCCGTCTGCAGGAGCGGGGCTTCGCCCGTGACCGTAACGGTCTCGTTCACCGCGCCGATTGCCAGCGTAATCGCGCCCAGAGCGACGCGGTCGCCCGGAGCCACATCGACGCCGGGGCGCCTCAGGGCTTTGAAGCCCTTTTGCGAGATTTCCAGCGTGTAGGTGTCGGGCGTCAGGCCGGCAAACACGAATTCGCCCTGCGCATTGGTAACCTCATTGGTCAACCGTGTGCCCCGGGTTTCGCTAACCAAGCCGACGACGGCGCCCGCGATGACGCTCTTTGCCGGATCCACGACAGTCCCGGAAACGGTTCCCGAAGTCAATTGCGCGGTGGCGCGCGGTATCCATATTCCCATCATCAGCGCCATGGCAAGGATCGCAAAGCTATTAGACAGGTGTGCAACACGTAGCGACACTTTTCCCTCCATTTACGTGGTGGGCACAAGCTAAGTCAGAGGACGCCGAACGCACACACCATGAACGCAAATCCGAGTGCTCGGAGGCCTACCCTAAGAGTGCACCCACTTACTCCACCCTATGAACGGATTGAGCGTGTATCGAATAAATCACAAACCGGTCCCATTTTCAAGGATACAGTTCTGGACTCGAACAAAATTTACAAGACCAAATCTATAATCTATAGCGAAAGAGTTCAGCCAGTTTTAGTGGGCTGCAACTTGGCCACTTGCGCTGCCGCAAACTCATCCAGTCATTCTTAGCCGGCCGCCGCGGCGGCCTCGTGCCGGCCATACCACTTGCGTCGGCCACGGAGAGCGCCACCAGAATTGGGAAAAGCGTGCCGGCCGACCGGCGCATTTCCGCCGCCACCCGCTCGGCCGAGAGCTCGCCCATAAAGCTGTCCAGAGGCGCGCCCCCTGTAGCCAACAACTCTGCCTCGTGACACCCGCGCGCCGTTAGTTGCACCGGCGGCAAAGTCACTCGCCCACCGCGCCGGCTGCGGGAAAGCGCCGCACTGAGTCGTCCGCCGGGGCGGACCTGCCCGCCCAACCGACGAGCAACGGCCCCACCACCCGATATCGGTGACCCACAGATTTCTCCGACGAGGCGAATTTTCCGCTCTGCGCTCTCTGCCACCTCTGTTCAAGGAAGACGAGCAAGCCTCTGTTATCTCTCAGTCTTTCTTGGATTTTCCTCTGCGTCTCCGCGTCTCCTAAGAAACAGAATGGAGGCTTGTTGGAAACAAAGAACTTTTCGACGCCCGCCCCAGGCCTCCATTTTGTTTCTTCCCCCAACTAGACTGGGCCCCCCAGTCACCTGCTCTGCGGTGAACTAAAGACTCAGAGCCTTCCGGAACGCCATCCCCGCGAAGCTCACCACGCTGCGGTCGTCGATATTCCACTGCTCGTACCGCAGTAACTCCCCGCGGGCCTGCGGAGCAGTCTTCAGAAACGTATAAAAAGGTGACGATCCGCACCATTTCAGATCGTCGTGCCGCTCCTGCACCAGGTCCCAAAAACCTTCGGCATCCAGGGCATTGATCCGCGCGATCCTCTGTTCGTCGCGCTCCGCCACGTTCTCCATCACACCTTCGCCCGCCCGGCACTCGAAGCGATCCTGATAGCGCGCGCCCATGTGCGCCATGTCGACGCCCAGAATCCAGAACAGGCGGTCGCCTTCACGGTCGCGCAGCTCGGCCAGCGCGTCGAGGAAACGCTTCACGCCGTCGCTATCCTCGGGCTTGCCGCCGCGGTAGATGCTGCGCGCGTACTGTCCGCAAAGTATCGGCAGCACCTTCACATTTGCTCCCATCAGGTGCTGCAGAAAAATCATTTGCAGCTCCACGGTGTGCTCGAAGGAGTGGCAGTAATCCTCCATTTCCACGGCGCTGCCGCCGCGGTCCGCCAGCCAGTCCACCAGGCGCGTATCGGTTTCGCTGTCACCCAGCGGAGTGCGAAAGTTCTTGCGCGTGAGACCGAACTTTTCCGGCTCGCCGTAATGCGAAGTGGCCAGAATCACGAAAGTGCGGCCGCGATGCTCGGGCCGCAACATGCGATAAGCAGCCTGGTACGATTGCCATCCGCCCGACGGGCTCACGTGCGGCGCCGCGATGGCGAACAGCCCGTCAGCCGGCGCCCCGGCATCGGCGCCGTCGCCATCCGCCACGTACTGCGCCATGGTGCGTCGCAGTTCTTCCGGATCCTCCGGGTACGCCGACCCCGCGTGCGACGGCGCGCGCACCGGCTTTTCGGCAAACTCGCGCCGCTTATCGCGCTGCATCTGCGCGAACGTCTCGTCCTCCAGGAAGCCGGCCTTGGAAAGGGTCTCCACCAGGTGGCGCGCGATTTCTTCGGTCTCCAGCCGGCCGGTGATGCGCGCCAGGGCGGCCCGCAGGTCCAGATCGCTGTGACGCCCATCGAAACATTCCAGGCACTCGACCAGCGGCGGCGGAACAATCAGCATGGCATCCGAGTAGCGGTACGGATCGCGGATGAAAAGCCCCGGATCTTCGGGGGATGGCGAGGGCATGAAGTCGAGCGTCATGCGCAATCGGGGCAATGTCTGGGACAAGTCCTATCCTATCGCAGGACACGAGGAAGTCAGAAGTCACCCCGATCGGCGTTCATCGGCGTTTATCGGCGGCTAATGGAATGCCCCCCTAGTTTTGAGACAGCCAATGGTTAGACACTTCCCTCGGCTATCTCTCGGCAGAGGAGTTTGAACGGTCGCAAAAACCGGGGAGCGAAATGGTCACCAGCGGGCTTGAGTTTTTTGAGGCATGAGGAAATCTATTCCGATGTCTGATTTTGAAGTGAGGCTGCGGAGAGGCACTTGACCTCCCAACCGGAGCTATTGTGCAACGATAGGGATACGTCCGTCGAGCAAATCGCAGTGGACGGGATGTGTCTAACCGCGGTCGTGTCTCAAAAAGCACCGCAGTCCACTAATGAACCTCCTGGGGGAGTTTGGAGCAAGGCCGGCTCACCTCGCCAATTCGCGATACTTGCGCAGCAGTTCGTACATCACCACGCCGCCGGCCGTGGCCACATTGAGAGAGTGTTTGGCGCCCAGCATGGGAATGCGTACGTGGGTGTCGCACAGCGCCGAAATCTCCGGCTGCAGGCCATCCACTTCGTGGCCGAAAGCTACGCACACTGGGAAACGCGGCGCCCAATCGTACAAGTCGACGGCGTGCATGCTGGTTTCGACCGCGGCGATCTCGTATTCCCGCCCGCGCAAGGTGCGGATCAGCTCCACGGCATCCGAAGCGTGCTCCCAGGCGACGGTTTCCTCGGCGCCCAGCGCCGTCTTCGAGATTTCCTTCCGCGGCGGCCGGCCGGTGATCCCGCAAAGATACAGTTTTTCGATGGCGGTGGCGTCCGCAGTGCGGAAAAAGGCGCCGACGTTATACATGCTGCGAATGTTGTCGAGCAGCACAGCCACCGGCAACCGGGCCACGCGATCGTACAGCGCTCCGCCGCTGGTTGCCTGGAAAGGGACGCGGTCCATGATGTTAAACTAAACACATCAGTGGCCATGTTGTCGATTGTGATTCCCATTCACAACGAGGAGCACTCTATCCTCCCGTTGTACGACCGTCTTACGCTCGTCCTCGAACAGCTTCAGCGGCCCTATGAAATCCTCTTTGTGGACGATGCGTCGTCGGACCGAAGCTTCGAACTCCTGGCCAACCTGGTGGAGACGGACGGCCACCTGAAGGTCATTCGCCTGCGGCGCAATTTCGGACAGACGGCCGCGCTTTCCGCCGGATTTCACGAGGCCAAGGGCGACATCGTGGTGGCCATGGACGGCGATCTGCAGCACGCCCCCGAGGACATTCCGGCGTTGTTGGCGAAGGTGGACGAAGGCTTCGATATCGCCAGCGGCTGGCGCAAGCATCGCGTGGATAACGCCATCATGCGCAAGCTCCCCTCGCGCATCGCCAACTGGCTCATGGCCAAGGTGTCCGGCGTGAAACTGAAAGACTTCGGCACCACCTTCAAGGCGTACCGCGCGGAAGTGCTGAAGGACGTGAATCTATACGGCGAACTGCACCGCTTCATCCCGGCGCTGGCCAGTTTTTACGGCGCGCGCATCGCCGAAGTGCCCATCCGCAATACGCCGCGCGCGGCCGGCGGCTCGCACTACGGAATCGGCCGCACATTCCGCGTGGCCATCGACATCCTCACCATCAAGTTCCTGCTGAAATACTTCACCCGGCCCATGCACTTCTTCGGAACGCTGGGCCTCGCCGGCGCGTTCTCCGGCGGCGGCATCATGATTTTCCTGGCGGCCGAGAAACTCATCTACTACCGCAACGACATCATTGCCGAGCACGGCCCCTTGATGCTGGCCGGCGGCCTGCTGCTGCTCGCCGGCCTGATGATGTTCTCCACCGGGCTGATCGGCGAAATGATGATGCGCACGTATTTCGAGAGCCAGGATCGCCGCATCTACGCGGTCCGCGAGATCCTCACGCGCAAGCAGCGCGGCGTGCCCGGCGGGACGAGATAGGATTTCGGCCAAGCGCGTTGTGGCGCTGCCGGAGGTTACCCTTGCGTGCTCTCAAGCCGGTGTCGGTCTTTTTCTGCATCGCGGCGAGTGCGCGTAGGTCCTGAGGTTAATCGCAATCGGAGTACTGATCGGCGCCGGGATCGCGCTGGCCGTCTCGCGGGCGCTCGCCAGCTTGCCCGTGGGAGTCAGCGCGTCCGATCCGATCGCCTATGTCTCGGCCGCCGTACTCCTGGGCGCGGCCACGACAGCGGCCGGATTTATACCCGCGCGCCGCGCTATGCGTGCGGACCCCATGTTCCCCTTGCGCCACGAGTGATGAGACCGCAGTCTGCGCATTGAAGGCATGCGGATGTCCTTTCTTTACGAAACCGGCGGCGCTTGGCGTTGAACAAGGTTCCTATCCTTGCTAAGGTAAGGACAGACGATGCCGAGAGGATTTATGGCCAGAGTCACTTCCAAATATCAAGTCACCGTGCCCAGGAAGATCGCTGAAGCGTATCATATTCGTCCTGGTCACGACATAGACTGGGTGCCGGCCGGCGACGTGATTCGCGTAATCCCTCCCGGCAAGCAGGAGGTGAAGCAGGATCGTGAGGCGCAGCTCCGCCTGTTCGATCAGGCAACCGAGCGCCACCGCAAGCGTCCGCGAGCGCGCGCCGCCGAAAAACGCCGCGATCGAGGCTGGAAAAGAGAGGAACTCTACCGGCGTGGCCGCTCTCGTTGACACCAACGTCCTGGTCTATCGGTTCGACAACCGTTTTCCGAAAAAGCAGAGGGTTGCGGCAGACCTTCTCAGGCGCGGCATCCTGGAAGACTCCGTGCGGGTGCCGCACCAGGCCATCATCGAGTTCGTGGCGGCGGTGACGCGCCCTATTCGCGGCCACGTCATCCTCAACCAGGCCGACGCTCTGCGGGAGGCGGAAGAATTCCTGAGACAGTTCACGGTCCTGTACCCAAATGAAGCGACTCTCCGTAATGCCGTTCGCGGCTGTGCGGCGTACCAACTGAACTGGTTCGACGCGCAAATCTGGTCGTACGCGGAACACTACGGCTTGCCGGAAATCTTCACGGAGGGTCTGCAGCACGATAGGCTCTATGGCGCGGTCCGTGTTGTAAATCCGTTCTTGGGCATACTCTAGGGCGAGCTTCGACGTTGGCTTCAGCCTGGCTTCAGCCCGCCAGCCAGTCAGTGGATCCATGGATAGCGCCGCGGGCGCGGCAGGGCCGATTGCTGACAGCTCAGAGGCCTTTCCCCCTTCGCCAGTGGTCCTCGAACAGCCCTTTCATGGCCTCGCCCATGCCCTCGTGGTGAAACACCACGGCCGTCCAGGTGGGGCGCGTGATCACCGGATCGAGCAGCGCCACCAGGCCGTGCTGCCCGTCGAACAGCGCCAGTTTCATGGGCAAGGAATCGGCCAGCCGCACTTCCACGCCCGCGGCCATGTATTCGGCCAGCCGCTGGCGGTGCTCATCGTCGAGCGACCCCGCCTCCAGCAGAAGCCGGCAGGCCACGCCGTTCGCTCCGGCCTGCTTGACCAGCTTTTCGTGCAGCGGATCCACGGCGTAAGGCGGACGAGAGAACTCCAGATACTCCCAACGCACTTCCGCCAGCATGCGGCGGTACTCCGCGGCCGTCTGCTCGGGTTCGGAGACAATCCGCAGGAAATCGAGCGTGCCGCGCCCGCCCTGGCCTTCCGAGTACAGCGAGTTCAGGTCTTCGATCAGCGCGCCGCCGGCGCGTCCGTTGTCGGTCAGTTCCTGTTCCAGAATCTGCCGCTTCCGCCCCAGAAAGCCGGGAATCGCCAGGCTCGGTTCGACCGCCGAAAACAGCTTGGTTTTCTCCTGCACTACCTGCGCGAAGCCCTTTTCCACAAGGCTGTCCAGCACTTCGTAGATTTTCTGCCGCGGCACGTGCGCACGCGCCGCCAGTTCCAGGGCTTTAAACTTGTGATGTCCCAAAAGGACCAGATAAGAACGCGATTCATAAGCATTGAGCCCAAGTTGTTGCAGCCGTCGCCAGAACCGTTGAAAATCAACTTCGGCCAATTCTTCGCTCATAATTCTTTCACCTTAGCAAAGCGTGCGTCCAAAAGTGCGGATCGGTCCCAAATCGCTTTAGCGCGAATTGTGAGAGGTGCGGGGCCCGGAAGCGGGTACGAATAACCGAAGTTAGCAGGTTTTTCCCTGAAGAAATTCGGGTACGGATTTGACTTGGTACTATTAGGACTTTACAATGAACCCTAGCGGAAACGTATGTCTGATAACAACGCCGCCACCAGCGGGGCCCCGTATGGTGTCGGGTCGCCAACAGGGTCGAAGATTCGAATAGTCGTAGCCGACGACCACCCCATCTTTCGGGACGGCCTCTGCAAGTTGCTCGCCCTGGAGGAGGATTTTGAAGTCGTCGCGCAGGCCCAGGATGGCCGGCAAGTGCTCGATGTGCTGCAACAGTATGCGCCGGACATCCTCTTGCTGGACCTCAAGATGCCGGGGCTGGACGGTTTGGCCACCCTGCAGCGTCTGCAGGCCGTTAAGAACAAGACGCGGGTCATTGTGCTGACGGCGTCGGACGACAAGAACGAGTTCGTCCAGGCCATGAAGTTGGGTACTTCCGGAATCGTGCTCAAGCAAACGGCCACGGAACTGCTCATCAAGAGCATCCGCAAGGTCCATGCCGGCGAAATCTGGCTGGACTCGCACACCACCGCCGCGGTGATCCGGCAATTTGTAGCCGCCGACGATAGCCCGCCGCCGTCGGCGCCGCAGTCGGCCACTCGCGAACGCGAGCGCTCTCCGCTCAGCCAGCGCGAACGGGAGATTGTGGCCCTCGTGGCGCAGGGATTCAAGAACAAGGAAATGGCGGAGAAGATGTTCATCAGTGAGCAGACGGTCAAAAACCATCTGCACAACATCTTCGATAAGTTGGGCGTTTCAGACCGCCTGGAACTGGCTCTCTACGCCATCCATAACAACCTGCACACCGGACGGTAAGGCAACCTCATTCTGAGCCGCGACCGTGAGGAAGCTGTCCCGGACGGCCCAAAGCCTTCTACGCCCCTACCTCTTCTTCCCTGGCTGCACCGTATTCTTTGAGCTTGTTATGCAGGGTCTTCAGGCTGATTCCCAGGATCTCGGCGGCCCGCGTCTTGTTGTTTTTGGTGTGCTCCAAAGTGCGCAGAATCAGCCCCTTTTCGGCCTCCTCCACGGTGGTGCCCACGGCGAATCGCACTGACTCGCCATCGTCTTGGTTTGCCGGAGCGGCCGAGGCGCCGGCCGCCGCGGCGGGCGCCACTACTCCGTTCAACAGGAACGCGGGCAGGTGTTTGCATTCGATGGCCCCTTCGCCCGCCAGAATCACGGCCCGCTCCATGACGTTGCGCAACTCGCGCACGTTGCCCGGCCAGTTGTGCCGTTCGAAGGACTCCAGTACGGGCATTGAGATCTCGGCCACGCGGCATTCGTGTTTGCGATTCAGATCGGCCAGCAGGGCCTCGGCCAGGGTGGGGATATCGGCTTTGCGTTCCCTCAGGGGCGGCATGTGCACGTGGAAAACGTTCAGCCGATAGTAGAGATCCTCGCGCAGATTGCCGCCGCGAACGGCTTCCTCCGGAATTTTATTGGTGGCCGCCACTACGCGCACGTCCACTTCGAATTCGTTCTTCCCGCCCAACCGGCGTACTCGGGAATCCTCCAGAATCCGCAATAATTTGGCCTGCGTCTGCAAGGGCATCTCGCCGATTTCGTCGAGCAGCAGAGTGCCGTGTTGGGCTACCTCGAAACAGCCCGGCCGCCGCTCGGACGCCCCCGTGAAAGAGCCCTTTTCGTGACCGAACAATTCGCTTTCGATCAGCGTTTCCGGCAACGCGGCGCAGTTGATGGCGATGAACGGCCCCTGCCGCCTGGGGCTCAATGCATGTACGGTGCGGGCCACCAGTTCCTTGCCAGTGCCGCTTTCGCCTGTAATGAGCACGCAAGCCTTGCTGGGAGCGGCCTGCTGCAGAAGCGAGAAAATCTCCTGCATCTTGGGCGAGGTGCCCACCAGTTGCCCCAGGGAACCCTTATAGCTCAGTTGCCGTTCCAGGTTGCGCTTATCCGCCAGCAACCCGGCATGGCTGCCGGCGCGGCGGATCAACACTTCCAGTACGCCCGGCTGAATGGGTTTATCGAGGAACCAATAGGCGCCCAGTTCGTGCACCGTCTGCACCGCCTTCTCGATGTTTCCGAAGGCCGTCAGCACGATGGTGGGGGTCGAATCGCCCGCATCGCGCAGGCGCTGGAGCAAACCGAACCCGTCCAGTCCGGGCATGTTGAGATCGGTCAGGATCACGTCGGCCGGAAATCCGGCCAGCTTGGCGAGTGCTTCTTCGCCATCGGCGGCGGTCTCCGGCGTCATGTTCCAGGCCGAGAGCATCGCCGCCAGTCCGCTTCTCTGGCTGGCTTCATCGTCTACGATGAGTACTTTCACGAAGTGGCGCCCCTCCAGGGGGAGATTCATACCCATTTTACGCCGCCGCAGGTCGGAATCGGCGAGAGAGTTGCATGACTCCTATGAACTGGGCGAGCCTGCCGAAAATGCTAGTATGAAGACTCACAGGGGAGAACTGTGCTGACCCTGGTTCACCGGGCAAGACGGCGACTATTCCACAACGAACTGTTCCGCCAGGGCGCGCACGCCGCGGTGGCGATCCTCATCGCCTTCATCCTGCTGCTCCTCGCCGGCACGCAGCTCCTGGATTGGCGCTGGATGGTGCTGGTCTCCACGTTGACCGGGGCCGCCGCACTGTACCGCGCCCGCAAGCGCCTGGTATCGCCCTACGGCGCGGCGCAGGTAGTGGACCAGCGCATGCAACTGGCCGACACTATTTCCACGGCGGTCTACTTCGAGCAGGACTCCGGGCGTGCCTCGCCGTCCATCAGGCAATTCCAGCGGGAGCGGGCCAATCAGGCCGCCGAGGGAGTGGATGTGCGCCGCGCGGTGCCGTATGCCATGCCCCGCGGCGTTTATCCCATGGCCGTGCTGGCGCTGGTGGCCGGCAGCCTGTTTGCCTTGCGCTACGGCCTGGTGGGCCATTTGGACCTGCACCCGCCTCTCACCCACATGCTGGCGCAACAACTCGGCTGGAAAGAGCGCACTGAGGTTGCCAGAAACACGCGCAAACCCCCGCAGATCCCCGAACAGCAGGACGATGCCAGCGCCGCAGTCAACGACCCCGACCGGACGCAATCCATGCAGCCGGATGCCAGCGCCGGTGACGATTCCGACGCGTCCAACAATTCCAGCCCCGAAAAAGGCGATTCTACCAAAGGCGATGCCAGGAAAGACGGGAATCGGGCGAGCCAACAATCGGCCGATGGCGACCAGGACGCGCAGGCCGAGAGCAATCCTTCGCAATCCGACCAGAAATCCGGCGCCCAGGCCGGCAAGCAGGAACCGAAGCAGCCATCCGGCGGCAAGCCCGCTGCCAATAATTCCGGCGAGAATTCCAGCTTGATGAACAAGGCTAAGGACCTGCTTCAGAACCTGCTTTCCAGCATCAAGCCGCCCAGCGGCAACCCCGGCAGCCAGCAGCAGAATGACCCCAACAATCAGGGCAAGGGACAGCCCAAGCAGCAAAACGACAAGAATGGCCAGCCCAAGAACAGCGGACAGCAGGGCGACCAATCCGAGGGCCAGCAGGGCGAGCAGGGGCAAGACCAGCAGGACCGGAACCAGCAGGGCAACGGCAAGAACGATTCGCAACAGGCCACCAAACAGCCCGGCAGCGGAGCCGGCAATCAGGATGGCGACAAGCGCATCAAACAGGCCGAAGACCTGGCGGCAATGGGCAAGATCACCGAGATCCTGGGCAAACGTTCGGCCAACCTCACGGGCGAGGCTACGGTGGAAGTGCAGAACACCAGCCAGCAATTGAAGACGGCGTACGCGCCGGGCGCCGCGCAGCACGGGCAGAGCGGCGGCGAAATCAATCGCGACGAAATTCCCGTGGCGATGGAGCCCTTCGTGCAGGAATATTTCAAGCAGGCACGCAAGCAGCAGCCTGCCCCGCCCGCGCCAGCACCCGCGAAAAAGCAGTAGGTCCGACTGACTGTGGGGCAGGTTGGCCTGCGGCAACCCCGGACCAACGGAGGGCTGGGCCCGCCCCGATAAGCGTTAATCAACCTGGGCCGATCACGGTCATTTGACATCGAATTGCAGCGGTTTTTAGTGCGAGAATATTACCATTGTGACAGTCGAGCAAAAGCAGGTAGCGGGTCAAGTGGTAGTGATTGTCTCCGGCCGCATGGACGCCGAGAGCGCACCTCAGTTCGAAGAGAAGTGTAGAGCCTGCATTGCCGAAGGACTTACCGGTCTGGTCGTCGACTTGGGAGAGCTGACATACGTCAGCAGCATGGGGCTCCGGAGTTTCATCTCCGTAACCAAAGCGCTGCAGGAGAAAGGGGAAACACTGCGGCTCTGCCGCCTCAAGGGTCTGGTCAAACAGGTCTTCGAAATCACGGGCCTGCTGGGGATGTTCCGCGTTTACGACTCGGTCGAGGCGGCGCTCATAGGAGGGTAAGGGGAGACCGTGCCTGGCGCCACTCGATCTTTGAGCCTGGCGGCGAACACCGCGTGTCTGAACGACGCGATGGAGTTTGTCCGGACGGGAGCAGCGGAGGCGAACCTGCCTGAGGAGCGCATCGGCGAGTTGGATCTCGTGATCGAGGAGATCTTTATGAATGTGTGCTGGCATGGTTATCCGGACTGCACGCAGGGGATTGTGACCCTTACATACTCGGTTCCCGCGCCCGGCGAGTTGAGCGTAGAGGTCGCCGACCAGGGGGTGGAGTTCAATCCACTGACGGCGCCGCCGCCGGACGTAAGTCTGAGTTTGGAAGACCGGCCAATCGGAGGCTTGGGCATCTTTCTGGTGAAGAGGCTCGCCCCGTTCATATCGTATCGCCGGGATCGCGATTGGAATCGTCTGACGTTCGGCATGTCGGCGGGCTCCTGATGGCAAATCGATGTGGATAGACGAAGCGCTGCGGTGCGCCTTGGCGTTGCTGCCGGTGCTGATGTTTCTGGCCGCGTTGCGTCTGCTGGACAGCTATAAACTCGTATCGCTGCCGACGGTCGGGACGGCACTCGCGGCGGGCGCGATGGCGGCCGGGATTTGCTACGGAATCAACACGGTTGTTTTTCGGCAACTCCATGCCAACCCGGATATGTACATCCATTTTGGGGCGCCCGTGGTGGAGGAACTGGCCAAGGGGGCTTTCTGGGTTTTTCTGATTGCAGCGGCGCGGGTTGCCTTCATGGTCGACTCGGCCATCTGCGGATTCGCCATAGGCGCTGGATTCGCGCTGGTCGAAAACGTTTCTTACCTGGAAGTGCTCAAGGGACGAGGCTTCGGCGTTTGGTTAATGCGCGGTTTCGGCACAGCCGTGATGCACGGGGGTGTAGCAGCGATTGGAGCGGTCATTTCGGTATATCTGTCCGAGAGCCGGCAGTGGCGCGGCGCGCGTCAGTTCGCACCGGGACTGCTGGTGGCGATGATGCTGCATTCCTTATTCAACCAAGGCGTGCTATCGCCGGCAGGTTCAACCGCGGCCACGGTAGCAGGGCTTACGCTGATTTTCATGGTGGTGTTCTACTTCAGTGAGCGGTCCCTGCACCGGTGGTTAGGCGGTAAACTCGACCAGGATATCGACATGATCGCCATGATCGCCAGCGGTGAATTCAAGCAGACGCCGCAGGGCGCCTATCTGATGTCCTTGAACGGCGCCTTCCCTCCGGAGGTGCGCGGCGACATGCTGACCTTTCTGCACCTGACGTTAGAGCTCAGCGCGCGCGCTAAAGGCGATCTCATGCGCCGCGAAGCCGGCCTGGAAGTCCCTCCGGACCCCGATCTGGAGAGTCATTTCAAGGAGTTGAGGTATCTGGAGAAGAGCATCGGACCCACCGGAATGATGGCCATCCGCCCGCTGCTCTCGCAAACTCCACGCGATCTGTGGGAGATGCACCATCTTGGCCGTCACTGATTTGAAACCGACGATCTGTATACTCCATTCGAGAGTGTCCGAGACAAATCCGCAGGGTGAAGTGACCCGGCTGCTGGCCGAGTGGAGCAGCGGCGACCAGAGCGCGCTCAACAAAATGATGCCCCTGGTCTATGCCGAGTTGCACCGTATCGCGCGCCGCGCCTGGAACCAGCACCCGCAAAATAACACTCTCCAACCCACCGCGCTGATCAACGAGGCGTACCTGAAGCTGGCCAATGCTGAAAATGCCTCGTTCCAGGACCGGTGCCATTTCTTCGCGGTGGCCTGTAAGGCGATGCGCCAGATTCTGGTCAACCATGCAAAAAGCCGCCTTTCCGATAAGCGCGGCCACGGGGCGGCTCATGTCTCGCTGGACGATGTCGAACCGGCGGTCCATGAGGAGGCCGCGGAGATTGTGGCGCTGCATGAGGCGCTCGAAGCTCTCCACGCCGTCGACCCGCGCAAAAGCATGGTGGTGGAGATGCGCTACTTCGGGGGCCTCAGCATCGAGGAGACCGCCGAGGCGATGGGGGTTTCGGTCCGTACCGTGCATCGGGACTGGCGGTTAGCGCGGAGCTGGTTGATCCGCGAGATGAATCGCGAATCGTCATGAACCTGCCGCCTGCGTGGGAGGAGATCGAGCGCTTATATCACGAAGCACTGGAGCTGCCGGTGGGCGAGCGCAACGTGTTGCTCGCTCGCGCCAGTCCAGCACTGCGGCAGGAAGTCGAATCCTTACTGGAAGCGGATTCCGAGGATGGGCTTCTGGCCGCTCCGCCCACCCATGTCGTGGCCGACCTCCTGGATAGTCAACCTAACGGGCTCGCTCCGGGTCAACGCGTGGCGGATTACGAGGTGGAATCGCTGATCAGCGTTGGCGGGATGGGCGAAGTCTATCTGGCTCGCGACCGCGAGGGAAGGCCGGTCGCCCTAAAGATCCTGCGCCGCCACTTGATCGCAAGCGCGCAGGCCGTGTACCGCTTCGAGACGGAAGCGCGCGCTGCCTCGGCGTTATGCCACCCGAATATCGTCACGGTGTACCAATCCGGAGAGTCTCCCGCGGGATTGTTCATCGCCATGGAGTGGGTCGACGGTTCCACATTTCGCGCCATCATGGACGCGGGCCAGGTAGAGATCGCACAGGCGGTGGATTGGGGTGGCCAAGCCGCGCGGGCTTTGTCTGCCGCGCACGCGGCGGGAATCCTGCATCGCGATATGAAGCCGGAAAACATCATGCTGCGCAAGGACGGGGTAGTGAAGATCCTGGATTTCGGTCTCGCGCGGGACGGGGGCGCGGTGGGGCCTGAGCCGAGTTCGATGGGCGCGTCGGGAACCATATCGGGCACGCTTTCCGGAACACTGCTCTACATGCCGCCGGAGATTCTCCGCGGGGAGACCGCCACCAGTGCGTCTGATATTTTTTCACTGGGGGCTGTCTTATATGAGCTGACGGCGGGGCACCATCCGTTTGCAGGGGAGACACTGCTGGATGTGTTTGAGGCGATTGAATGCCGGACGGTGGCGGCGATCACTTCGTTGCGGAACGGTGTTCCCCGGGAAGTGGATCGCCTGATATTGCGAATGCTGGACCGGAGTCCGGGGGGCAGGCCGTCAGCGAGTGAGGTGTGCGATGTGCTGGGCCATTCGACAGCTCCATAAAGGCGATGGGCCCTCGGCTCCGGATTTGGTCGGGGCGATGCTGTGGCTTACGGTCCACGGCTCGCAGGAGACAGGGCGCCGGCTTCGTCAGAGCGCAAGCGTTTGCCGAGCGCTTTTCTCTCTTTCGGCGCTTTCCTGGAATATTGCCTGCCACGCCTGCGGCACGCAGCGTGACAAGACCTCAATTGCGAGGGCCGTCATGCCGCCAGGGAGGGCGACTCGCCGGATAACCTCCTCCGGGCTCATATTGGCTTCTGCCATAAGCCGCAACGTGGCGGCGGCCGTTTCCTGTACCAGGCTGCGAGCCAATTCCGGTGGAAACTCGGGGTTGCTGCGAGCGGCCTCCTCCGCCATCGATTCCAGGAGGTAAGCCACCAACGCCGGACCGCCGGAAGCCAGGCCGATGGCGGGCCGCGACAGTGACTCCGCGATCGCGATGGGATGACTGATGCGTCCCATCAGGTCCCCTAGCAGACTGCGATCGGCCGCGGTGGCTCGGGCGCCGTACATCAGCAACGCGACGCCCGCACCGATTTCCTGTGGGATGGAGGGGATTACCTTGGCCACGCGGCAGGGCACGCGATCCTCCAGGGCTGGGAGTGGAATCTGGCTGGCCGTGGTGAGCAGCAACTGTCCGGCACGGAGCTCCGGATCCATCTCGGCGAGTACGCTGGCTGCGTCCGCGGCTTTGAGACAGAGAAAAATCAAATCGCAATTGGCGGCAAGGTCGCGGCTGCCGGCCGCGTGGATGCCGGGAAACTCGGCGGCCAGCGCTGTCAGTCTGCCCGCAGAGCGATTCGCCGCCCAGAGGTGCTCGGCTGCGAGCGCCCGGGAGCGCAGTAGCGCCCGAGCCAGCATGCCTCCCATGCTGCCAATGCCAACGATACCGGTGTTCATTTGTTGAAGATTATATGACGCCTGGCCCGTGGCCGCCCAATCTCCCCGTTGCGGCGCTCGGAGTTGTGGTCCGCCGTCCCCCGATGATGTAGCCTGTATTTGTGGCGGTACCAGACGCTCTCGAAGTCCTTATGGTGGATGGGCGCGAGATCCGCGTTACCCACCCGGATAAGCTCTATTTCTCCAGACAGATGAAGGTCTCCAAGCTGGAACTGGTGCGTTACTACCTGTCGGTAGCCCCCGGCGCTCTGGCCGGCATTGCCGATCGGCCCGTCGTGCTCAAGCGTTTCGTCGACGGCGCTGAACACGAAGCGTTCTATCAAAAGCGGGCGCCGAAGGAGCGCCCCTCCTGGCTCCGAACCGTGGTTTTGTCATTCCCCTCAGGCCGTACCGCGGAAGAGGTGGTTGTGGATGATGCTGCCGGCCTGGCCTGGATAGTGAACCTCGGCTGCATCGAGCTCCATCCCCACCCCGTCCGGTCGGGCGATCTCGACCATCCTGACGAACTCCGCGTGGACCTGGATCCCGGGCCCGGCGTTCCCTGGGAGCAAGTCCGCACGGTCGCGCTCGAAGTCAAAGCCCTCCTTTCCGACATGGGCCTCCACGGCTGGCCCAAAACCAGTGGTTCCCGCGGCATGCACATCAACGTCCGCATCCAGCCTGCGTGGACCTTCGCCGAAGTGCGCCGCGCCGCCGTGGCACTCTCGCGCGCCGTCGAACGCCGCCGTCCTGACATCGCCAGTTCCAAGTGGTGGAAAGAGGAGCGGCACGGCGTCTTCCTCGACTACAACCAGAACGCCAAGGATCGCACCACCTGCTCTGCCTACTCCGTCCGCCCACTCCCCGACGCTCGCGTTTCCACACCCCTCGACTGGCGTGAGGTGCCGGACTGCGACCCCGCCGACTTCACCATCTTCACCGTGCCCCAGCGCTTCGCGACTATTGGCAACCCGCATGCCGACATGGACCGCCACCCTGGTTCGCTTGAAAAGCTCATGGAACTCGCCGCTAAAGATGAAGCCGAGGGCCTGGCCGATGCCCCTTGGCCGCCGCACTTTCGCCGCGCCGAGGGAGAGGCGCCGCGAGTGGCGCCATCACGCGCTCGCTCCGCCGCCAAGCCGCGCGCCAAAATGCCTCTTATAACCGTCGCCAACTCGCCCGATCGCGACGCTGCCCTTGCCGGCCTGGAACGCTGGAAAGCCAAATACCCCGCCACCGCCGCATATCTCGCCGTGGACGACGTCCTGGTCGACTCCATGCGCGGCCGCTCCTCCACCTGGACCCGTATTCGCGTCAACCTGCGCCACGTTCCCGAAGACATCCGGCCTGGCCAGGAAACGCCCGATCCGGATGACGATCCCACCCGCCAGTGGCGCGAATGGCGCGCCGGCCGTGGCTCAGCCAAGGGCGTTCGGTAGAGTAGGGCACAGGCGCGTTGCGCTGTCGCACGTTTCCTGCGCCCCCTCATCGAACTGGACGTGCGGATTTCCCGCATCCAGCTCTCCGACCACCTTCTTCCGGCGGCGTGCGCCGCAAG